>Ga0136612_10000135_pt1 | contig 20009 bp, 17 predicted proteins | sample AntDryUQ224A2306_2_FD_106644 | JGI IMG/M metagenome (GOLD analysis project Ga0136612, IMG submission 106644) | Polar desert sand microbial communities from Dry Valleys, Antarctica - metaG UQ224A (23.06) | ecosystem: Environmental > Terrestrial > Soil > Desert | place: Antarctica: Dry Valley... | reverse complement strand
GATCCGAATCCTGGAACTGCCTGCGTTGAGGTCGGCGGGCGTCGCTTCTTCGCACAGTTACACGGCGCCCTCCTTGCGGCTCGACCGGCGGACGTCGCGGACCCTCGCTCATTGAAGATAAACACGCACGCATAGGAGGCGATTCTTGCTCGAAGCCGAAGACATTCAGAAGATAATCCCTCACAGGTACCCGTTCCTGTTGATAGACCGCATAATCGAGATCGAATACGGCAAGCGGGCGGTAGGCATAAAGAACGTATCCGCGAACGAGCCCTACTTCCAGGGCCACTTTCCCGGCGCGCCGATAATGCCGGGCGTGCTCCAGGTCGAGGCGCTCGCCCAGGTCGGCGCCGTGGCAATCCTCGGCCTGCCGGAGAACAAGGGAAAGCTGGCGTACTTCGCGGGCATAGACGGGGTGCGGTTCAAGCGGCCCGTCCGGCCCGGCGACCAGCTAGTGTTGGAGGTGGTGCTCGACCGCCTTCGCAGCCGCATCGGTATGGGCACAGGTACGGCGCGCGTGGGCGACGAGGTGGTGGTCGAGGGTCGCTTCATCTTCGCTCTGGGCGACATGCCCTCGTAGGCGAAAGCATCGGTCGCATTCAACCAGGCCGCCGCCTCGACAAATATGCCGCGTATTCGGCTGCGCGACCTCCGACCAGGCGCTTGCGGGGGTGTGCTACGGTGATTCCGCGCCGCGTGCGTCAGCCCGACTCGCCGACCGCGACCTCGTCGTCGGGGTCGGGCGAGAGGTGTCCCACCTCGTTGTGGCTAATGAACGAGACCGAGCCGCCGGGGTCGAATCGCACTTCTGTTATCGAGGCGTTCGCCAATCCCATGTAGCGGCTCGGCCAGTCGCCGTTCGACTCGCCCCGCAGGTATCCGATCACCCACGCGAGCGCCCCGCCGTGCGACACCACCACCACCGACCCCGAAGCGGGGCGCGACGCCAGTACGTCGTCAATCTCCCGCAGGACGCGCTCGCCGAACTCGAGGCCACTCTCACCGCCCGGCCACTCAAAGCTCACGCCGTCCTCATGGAAGCGGGCGGCGTGTTCGGGAAATCGCTCCTCCCAGTCGTCGAAGCGCAGCCCCGACGCACAGCCGACGTCTATCTCGGCCAGCCTCGACCTCTCGACCGGCTCGATAGCCAACGCGCGTCCAATGCACTGCGCCGTCGCCGTCGCACGTGCCAGCGGACTTGTGTAGACAGTGACAACGTCGCCTCTGCCCGCAAGGTACGTGGCCAGGTCGGCGGCCTGTCGGCGGCCGCGCTCGGTCAACGGGTCGTCCGGCCCTTGCAGCCGCCGCTCCACGTTGCCCACCGACTCGCCGTGCCTCACGAGCAGCAGCGTTATCGCGCGCTCGTCGCCGTCAGTGCGAGTCAACTCGCTGCGGCCACGCGCTCGCCGTTCTCGAGGAAAGGCTCGGCGCGGCCCCAGGGCTTGTCGCCGTCCTTGCGCATTATCACCTCGCCGGAGTACTGCGCCAGGTATACCCTGCGCATCCTGTCGGTCGCGTTTGTGCCGCTTCGGTGGAGAGTGTAGCTTGAGAACACTGCGATACTCCCCGCAGGCACGAGCACGATCTCGCCAGGGTCGTCGCCCGTGTAGCCTATCAGGTCGTTCGTGCCCTCCTCGCGCTCGTGACCGAACAGCCGCATCCCTCCGGCGCGTGAGTACGGCAGGATGTACGTCGTGCCGTTCTCCTCGGTCATGTCGTCGAGGGCGCACCAGCAGCTAACGTAAGGTTGGTGAGGCGTCGCCTCGCCAAAGGCGGAGTCCTGGTGCCACCCGAACTTGAGGCCCACCTCGGCGGCCTTCACGACGTATTGCTCCCAGTAGACCCACGCATCCGGGCCGACCGTCGCTCGGCAGATCTCAGCCATCAGGTCGCTGACGAGAAAGTCGCGGATCTCGGGACTCTCCAGCGAGGGGTGGGCGACGAAGTATCGCTTGTTTCGATGGCTGATCCCGAGCACGTCCGTGCCCGCTGCGTCCATCTCGGCGTCCTGCTTGTCAATGAACCGCCGACACTGGTCGCGCAGCACCTGCAAATGGCGCTCAGGTATCACCTTCTCCAGGATGAAGTAGCCCTCCTCCTGATACTGCGTTCGCTGCTCGTCGGTGATCTGGACTGTTGATACTGCCACGCGTCGTTCCTCCTTGCTTGCTTCGCTCCACTCACGCTCGACAGCACCATCCGTGCCGTGCAACTCGCCCCGGCTCAGGGGATGTCTCAACTCCTGCTGCGGAAACGGTAACTAGACGTGCGTCGGCGGCGAGTGTATCGCCAGGCGCAATGCTTCGTGCTGTACTGCTTCCGTGTTTATGCTACGGGCGCCGTGAAACCGACCGAATCGAGCGAGACCGACGGCCAGAGCCGAGGCGAACGCAGGATCAGCGGAAGTTGCTGCGTCCTCCAGCCACAAACCCTGTATTATGAGCGTCCCGGACTTGCGATCCATCTTAGGGTCCAACCGTCCGACAAGTCGGTCGCCCCACAAGATCGGCATCGTGTACCGGCCCCAGCGGCGGGCCGACGCGGGCTTGTAGATCTCCCAGATATACTCGAATCCAAACAGACTTTTCGTCCGGCTGCGCTCGAGGAGATTGTCGAGCGGCGAGAGCAGGTCGACTTCCTCCTCGGCGCTCGTACCCAGAGGCGCCCATTCCGCAGGGACGCCCCCCTCACTCAACTGCCGAAGCTGATCAATTCCACCGGCGGAAGTGTAGTAAAGATCCTTCTGGCCCTCGACTGCCACGCTGATCGCCTCTCCCTGCTCCGCCATCTCACCCATCAACCGCTTAGCGGTCGCTCGATCTACCGACCGATGAAGCGGAGAGGCGAGGGAACTTGTCCAGGCGCACAGCGTACCCAGGCCCAACTTGTCGAGGATGGTCCTCCTAAAATGCCGCATCGTATCTGCCTCGCTTACATCGTGGCCGAGCTCGGGCGGCGCTATCCGCTCGCGCAGGTCGTACAGCCGTTCGAACCGATTGCGGCTGTTCGTCATCAGCTCGCCTCTCAGCCACAGATTGTACAAGGCAACTCGAGTGTCTTTACTCCCACGGTAGCTACTCACACGGACGGCGCCCTCGAGATCGCGACTGGCCAGTGGTCCTTTCGCTCTTACCTCCTCCCGCACCTGGTCCAGCAAGCCAGGATGCTCCGCCTCGAACTCTGTCTGCCGCCTGTCGGTCAAGCGCCCCTTCATGTGCAGTCGCCAGTACGGCAGTTCCTCAATCGGGTAGATGTCCAGGTGGCCGCCGTAGTCGAAGAATCTGCGGTCGCGGTACATGAGTTGGTCCAGGAAGTCAGGGTTGTATCCTTCCACCCGGCTCCACAGAACGAGGTCGTGGCTGCGGGCGACTATCATCACCGGGTCCATCTGTACTGACCCAAGCGCGTGAATTGCCTGAGCCGCACCCTCCTTGCCGTCCCACCTGCGTCCGGGCCACAGTCCCTGAAGGCCAAGCAGGTACCGACGGGCAACCTCAGTCGTGACGCTGAGCTCACTCATTCCGCTTACTCCAGCCAACGCCGCAGACTCCTGTGTAAGTCGGTGAACTCAATATCGGATACAACCAGGTGTTGCTCATACCTGCTCCCTTATGAACTACGACCGCGACGAAGGCCGACGCCGTCCGTGCCGTGCAGCTAGCTCCGGCTCAGGATTCGCTCAATCACCCGCTGCGAAACTGACGACGCAGATGGACGTGCGCCGCCGCTGCGAGCAGCAGGATTTCGCCAGTGTTCCACCAGAAGTGCACGTCGAGCCGACTTGTCGTTGTCGCAACGGGTATCCGACAGAGAAACGTGTTCTGCGTGACAGGGCCGCGAGCGAGCCAGCCGTCGCGCCCGAAGAAGCCGGGAAGACCCTGTGCGGAGATCGAGGGCACGCCCAGCCCCGCAAGCTCCTGCTTCATCTGGAGATAGCGCACCATCATGTAGGTGTGCTCGGCGGCGTGTGCACCCGCCCAGGCCAGCAACAACCACGACCAGCGGTTTCGCACCCCTCCACGGGCAAGGCCCACCAGCAGCGTCACCACAATCCAGTTCCACACAAAGTGCACCCACTCTACGTTGGCAGCCGAGATGAGCCCAGAGGACTGGCTGGGCGGCTGGTACAACACATGGTACTGCACCCACTGCACGACGTGTTCGAGACTGTGGAACCCTTGCAGCACGACGAGCACGCCGAGCACAGTCGTCGCGGGCCCCCACACTGCCAGGTCGGCGCGCCACTTCCGCACGCCCACCGGCAGCGCCGCCGCCAGCAACACCGTCGTCGCGCCCCAGATCGGCATACCCACCGCCCACACGAGGCCGCCCCAGGCCGCGAGCCCGGCGGACAGCGCGAGCAACAGCGGTACGGCCGGCGCGCGCGGGTCGAGCAGCGCGAGCAGCGGGTAGCGCGCGACGTACCCGCCTGCCGAACGGCGCTCCATCGGCAGCCGCCCGCCGCTCATCGGCGCACCACCAGCACGCCGCCGGTTTGAGGCCGCGCAACGCTCGAGCCCTTGCCGTCCGGCCAAAGTATCTCCACCCGCTCCACGACCGCGCCCTTAGGCAGGCCGAAGTGGAGCCGGGCCGCGTCGCCGGAGAGGTAGCCGCTCGACGCCCGCACCTCTCGCGTGAGCACGCCCTTGTCCGTGTGCAGCCGCACGGTCGAACCGAGTGCACGCGTGTTGCGAGTGTCGGGCTGCCGCAGCTCCACCTGCAGACCGACGCCGCCGCAGAGTCGGTTCTCGAAGATCTCCGCCGGTTGCTCCAGGTTGTTTACGACGACGTCCAGATCGCCGTCGTTGTCGAGGTCGGCCATGCTCATCGCGCGACCACTGGAGAGTGAGCCTAGTCCCCACTCCGGCGCGCGTCGGAAGTCGCCGTCGCCCGCGTTCTTCATCGCCTGGTTGGCTTCTACGAGCTCGCCGCCCGGAAGGTGGCCGAAGAGGTCCGCAGCGATCATTCCGTTGACCACATACAGATCGAGCAGACCGTCCGAATCGAGGTCGCCGAACTTGCCCGACCAGCTCCAGCCTGTCGCGTCCACTACCCGGTCGTACGCTGCGTTGGCATAGGCGCCGCCGCGCGTTCGCACCTGTAGCACGTTCTCCATGATCTGCTTGTCGCCACGAAACGTATCTACCGGCGTGCGCACCATCACTGGCCGCCATCTCGCGAGCGTCGCCACGTCTCGGGCGATGGGCTTCATATCGGTGGAGTAGACCTCGAGGACGCCGTCGTTGTCTACGTCGCCGGAATCGAGGCTCATCGTGCTGTGACTCGTGTGCCTGAAAGGCGAGTACGCCGCCCAGTCGCCGTCGCGCCAGGTGTGTGCGTAGTCGGGCAGGCCGAAGTCATTGCCCGTGAGCAGTTCCGGCGCACCGTCGTTGTCGAGGTCGGTCAGCAGTAGTGCAAGCGCCTCGGCCCCTTCGGCGAGCCGACGGCCGACGTACTCGCCTGCGTCGGTGCGCTCGTAGTACATGACGCCGCCGCCGCTGTGGGTGAACATGAAATTGTAGCCGAGGTCCTTCTCCAGCCCCGCGTCGTACGATCCGCCCACCGCGTCGAGGTCGCCATCGCCGTCGGGGTCGCCGAGTGCAAGCGAGTAGGCCTTGAGCTCAAACCCCGGCAGGCTCAGCTTCCCGAACCGACCGCCGCCCAGGTTGCGGTGCAACTGAGGTGGCAGAGTGTGCCGCGCAAAGAGCACGTCGAGCCCGCCGTCTCCGTCCACGTCGGCGACGATCACAGCACGCGAACCGCCGCCTACGAGCGGCTGTCGGCGGAAGTGCAGCCCGCCCTCGTTCCACAGGATCGAGTCGTCCCCGGCCAGCCCGCCCATCGCGAGGTCGAGATCGCCGTCGTCGTCAAGGTCGCCCACGGCGAGTCCAGAGCCGTTGCTCTCAAACTGCCGAGGCTCCCGCCCGCCGTCCGTTGTGTGGGGCGCCTCGTGTCGAACGAAGCGTCCGAGGCAGGGCCGCACGTCGGGCGTAAGCGCTCGGAAGCTCGTGGCGACCGGCTGCTGAGCCCTCGCTAGGGCCGGCGCGACGCTGGGTACGGACCGTAGTCTATCGCCCGCCCACGTCCCGGCGGCGAGAGCAGCCAGCAGCGCGAGCGCCGCTACAGTTGCACGCCGCCGTTTGGGCCGAGTCTTTGGAGCTGTAGTGCTCATCGGCGGTCACTTCTACTCATTGCTACGGACACGGCTGCGTCGCCGCCGCCGCTCCCAGGCGTGGGCCGGACGCCCCCAACGGGTGGGATCGTCCGGCCCCATCGCGTGACGTTGTTCGGATTACATACCCTTGACGGCGCCCGCTGTCAGCCCCGCCATGAAGCGGCGGGCCGAGAGTAGGAAGACGATCATGATGGGCAGGATCGCCACCGTAGAGCCGAGCAACTGAACCCCCTGCTCCGAAGAGTAGAGGTTCTGCAGACTGGCGAGCGCGACCGGCAGCGTGTAGTTCATCTCGTCCTTGAGAATCAGGAGGGGGAAGAAGAACTCGTTCCACCGACCCATGAAGGTGAAGATCGCAAGCGCGGCCAGCGCAGGGGTGATGATCGGGAGGATGACGTTCCAGTAAATGCGGAACTCGTGCGCACCGTCAATCCGCGCCGCATCCATCAGGTCGTCGGGCACCGAGCTGGAGATGTACTGCCGCATCCAGAAGATGCCGAAAGCGTTGGCCACGCCCGGCACGATCAGCGGCAGGTAGCTGTCAATCCACCCGAGCCAGCGCATCAGCATGAACGACGGTATGATGCCCAGCACGGGCGGGATCATCATCGTCGCGAGCATTATCGCAAAGAGTTGGTCGCGCGCTGGGAAGCGAAACTTCGCGAACGCGTAGCCGCCGAGCGAGCAGAAGAACAACACGAGTATCGTATGCGACAGCGAGACGAACAAGCTGTTGAACGTGTTGCGCCAGTAGGGCAGGCCCGTGACGAGCTCGCTGTAGTTCAGCGCCAGCGCCGTTCCGGGCACGAGCGGCGGGGGCGTCGAGAGGATCGTGGCGGACCGACGCGTCGAGGCCACAATCATCCACCAGAAAGGAAAGGCGGACACTAGCGCGACCCCTGTGAGCACGATGTAGAGTATCACCGAGCTGAAACGGTCCATCGCGCGGATTCTGTCCGCACCCCGTGTCTCGACGGTTGAGACTGTTGTTCTACCGGTTGTGGTTGCCATCTATATCTCCTGAGTGTTGGTGCTTGATGCTCGAACGTTCTGGGGCGTACCGACCGACTCGTGGTTCAGGCCTCCGAGGCTGAGCCGAGGAAGCGATAGTACAGGAACGAGAACACGACGATGACCAGGAAGAGCGCGACCGACATAGCCGCCGCATACCCGAATTCAACGTACTGGAACGCGGTGCTATAAAGATAAACGAGCACAGTCAGTGCCGAGCGATCCGTCCCGCCGGGCGACGTGGACGCCGTGCCGCCGAAGAGCATCAGCGGCTCCTCGAACAACTGCAATGCGCCGATGATCGAGAGGATCACAGTGAACGTGATTGTGGGTCGCATCAACGGAAGAGTGATGTGGAAGAAAATGTCGCGCCAACGGGCGCCGTCCACCCTCGCGGCCTCGTAAAGGTCCGTCGAGATGCTCTGTAGACCTGCAAGGTAGATCACGGTGTTCCAACCGAAGTACCTCCAGATCACCACCAGCGCCACCGCAGGCTTGGCCCAACGGGCGTCCTGCAGCCAGTCTATCGGCCCAAGCCCTACGAGTCCGAGGACGTAGTTCACCAGGCCGTAGTTGAGACCGAACAAAGTCGTGAAGACGAGCGCGATCGCCACTGACGACGCAACAATGGGCATGAAGAACGCGGTACGGTATATGTCCTTGAACCGCACAAGGCCGCTGTTCAGTATGAACGCGAGCGCGAACGCGATCACCAAGTTGATGCTGGTGACGACCAGCAGCCACACGCTGTTGTACAGCGCCTTCCACCACACCGCGTCGGACATCAGCGTCGAGTAGTTTTCCAGCCCGACCCACCGGCTCGGGCTGATGCCGTCCCATTCCTGGAAGCTGAGCAGGAATGCGTACAGGTACGGGAAGAGCCCGAAGATCGCGAACAAGATAAAGAACGGAGCGATGAACAAGTACGGCCATAAGCTCCGCCGGACCTGCTGCATCGTGCTCAACTTGGCCGCAGGCCGACCGGCTCTTGCATCCAAAGTCCCTTGTGCCATTGACTTACCTCAATTCTCTGGCAAGGGAAGCGTCGTCGCCAACCGGCGTCGCCTCACTGCGCCTAACATACGCGCCGATCACGCCACGATACCATTGATTCGGTCCAGAGCCTCAGCCTGGGCCGCCTGCATGGCTGCGGCGGGATCAACGTTCTGGTTTCTCACCTTTGTGATCTCGTTGTTGATGATGTCGCTCGCCAGTCGATCGGACCGGTGCACGACGTTCGCCGGAACGCCGCCGGCTATCTCGGTGTACAAACGATACGTCCGCTGGCCGCCGTAGAACTCGACCGGTGCGTCGTAGATAGGATCCTTCCACGCGGGCTTGTACGCCGGGAAGATGCCGGACGCCTTGAAGATCGCGTTCTGCCCCTCGACAGAGCAGCAAACGTACTTGAGAAACTCCCAGGCCGCTGCCTTCTTTGTACTCTGCTCTGGTATGGCCATAAACGAGCCGCCCCAGTTGAAGTCGCCCTCCGGCGCGGGGATCACTCGCCACTTGCCGATGGTCTGCGGCTGGTCCTGTGTGAGTCCACCCTGCATCCAGCTCGCGATGCCCATTGCGGCAAAGGCGTTTCGGCGCAGACCAGTGGACCACTCGGCGCCCCACCACTGTATGTTGGCGTCGAGCTTCTGCTGGTGCAGTCTCAACGCAGCCTTCAGCGGCTCGGTCGCCTTTTGGACAAACATTAGCTTGTTGCCATCGAACCAGCCATGTCCCTGCTGCTCGATCATCGGGATGAGCACGTCGTTGAAGGAGTCTGCGAAGAGCGCAGTCTTGCCGCCTGTCTTCTTCTTGAGATCCTCGGCAAGTTGGAACCAGTCGTCCCACTTCTGGATTCGGGCGGCCATCTTGCCTGGGTCCGTGTCAAAGCCCGCCTCGCCGAGCAGGTCGGCGCGGTACCACAGTCCCGCCGGGCCGATGTCCCACGGCATGGCCACCAGCCGACCGTCTGCGGAGGAGCCCTGAATCCACTTGTACTCCACAATGTCGTCCTTGAACTGGTCCGCATCGAAGGGCGGCTTGCGCAGGTCTACAAGGCCGCCGCGCCCGGTGAAGCCGCCGATCAGGCCGATCTCCAGCGAGCAGACGTCGGGCGCGCCGGCGCCGGCGGCGAACGACGTCAGTAGCTTCTGGTGCGCATCGTCGAAGCCGATCTTCTGAAAGTATACCTTGACCTTGTTCTGACTCTTGTGGAACGCATCCACGGCGAACTGGAGCGAATCGTCCCAGAACCAGACCGTGATGATGTTGGGGTTGTTTGGATCGTTTGCGCCGAGCTTGGCGCCGGGCGTCGTCCAGCCGGCGCACGAGGCGAGACCCAGCCCACCGGCCGCAGTGGCCGTGGAACGTAAGAACTTGCGGCGATCCATTCGCCAACCATCCGATTGTGCTCCCATAGCGTCCTCCTTGATTCTAAGCGACTGCGGCGGAATGCAAAATACCCGCTCGGCGCCCCACCTCCACTCTCGTTCCCACCTTCCAGCAAACTGGTGTAGAATGTGTTGTAGACTATAAACTACTTCGCAACGGGTGTCAACAGCCGCTTCGACACCCCTGGCGTGTGTGAAAGTCGGGCGCAAGCCGTCGGCGGGTGGATGTGATAGACCTCAAGGCAAGTACGTGTGAGCGATTTACAGGATCCAACGACTGTCGCACACCTTTCCACCCCCGATAGCAGCCGAGCCGGCGGCGCCGCAGCCTGACACAAAGGCGACTGTGCTGGACGGGCGATTAACGAAAGGGAGTACATGCTTTTTCACCGCATACCTATCCGCACGGGCGCCGGTCGTATTGCCGCCTCAGGCGCCCTCGTCGCCTTGATGCTCCTCGTCGCGGGATGCGGAGCGTTCGCGGGCGAGCCCCCTGCGCCGACTCCGACTCCGATTCCGCCGCTCCCCGCGCTCGAGAAGCCGAAGTACACGGTCAAGCGCGGTCGTATTGTCGAGCAGCTACAGCTCTCCGGCAGGGTGGCGGCAGTTAAGGAGGACGCGCTCTCGTTCACTAGGGCCGGCAATGTTGCGAGAATACTGGTGCGGCCCGATGAGACCGTCAAGAAGGGGCGAATCCTGGTTGAGCTTCAACAGGGCGAGAGCCTCAACCAGCTCAAGCAGGCGCAGGTCAGGCTCGACCAGGCCGAACTCGCGCTGCGTCGTGGACAGGAGCAGCAGAAGGCAAACGTAACGCGCGCTGAACTCGACCTCGAGGAAGCTGAGGTGATGTTGGACGCGGCAGCGAACGAGACCGAGCGCAAGCTCGCCGACATCGCCGTCCGCCGTGCAAAGATCAACCTCGCCGAGGCAAAGGCTGTCACGAACGCCGACCTCGAAAAGCAGGTTGATCAGGCCAGGCTCGACTTCGAACGCATACAGGAAACCGTGGACGCAGGCCGACTCTACGCCCCGTACGCCGGCGTGGTTGCAGGCGTCTCCGCGGCGCCCGGCGACCCTGTCGAGGCGTACAAGCCCGTGCTCACTGTGCTCGACCCCGCCAACCGGGAACTTCGCGTGGAGAACGTACTTAGCACCGACGTCGCCAAGTTGAGCACCAATCAGGAAGTGGATATTAACTTCAGCCGCCACGAGGGCCAGACGGTCAAGGGCGTGATCGAGCGGCTTCCGGGCGACCCGGCGCAGCCAGGCTCCGGCGCGCAGACCGACAACTCCGTTCACATCAGCTTCGACCCGGGTGAGCTTGAGGTGGAGATCGGCGACCTGGCCGCTGTAGTCGTTACCCTACGCAAAAAGGAGAACATACTGTATCTGCCACCCCAGGCGATCCGAACCTTCCAGGGACGTCGGTTCGTTGTGACCGAGGCGGACGGCCGGCAACGGCGCGTTGACGTGGAACTCGGCATTGCGAGCGGCGACCAGGTGGAGGTAATCGAGGGCGTGACAGAGGGCCAAGTAGTGATTGGACAGTAGAGGTGGCTGCACCGAGGACGCCAAGCCGGCTCAACCCACTGTACTGGCTGCTCAACGCCGCCGGGCTGCTCAAGGTTGTCTTGCAGCGCCAGCGCAGCAACCTCGGCCTCACAGCGGCCAGAATCGCCGGGTTTGTGGTCGCGGTCGCACTCGTCGTCAGCATACCGATATACGCCGACGCTGTGGCCTATCGCATCCTGCGGACCGAGCTTAGCCCCAACGAAGACGAGCCTTCCCGTCCCCCGTATACCTACATGTTTATGCGCACGGGCTCGAGCGGCGAGGCGTTCACAGGTGCGGAATACCAGCGTGCCGACGCGTACTTCTCCGGCCCCGCTGCGAGCGACCTCGGCCTTCCGCCCCGGGTCAGCGTTCGCTATGCCGCCACCGATAAACTTCGGCTGCTCTACCCAGCGGGGTCCGAGGCCGCGAAGCGCACGGGCGACGCCGAGCAGCTCACGTGGGTAGGGGTTGGTTTCGCCGACCGGATCACGGGACAGGTTGAGTTCGTGGAGGGAGCGGCGCCTAAGCCCGTCCTGGACGGCGGGCCTGCGCAGGTCATGATTCACGAGCGGATGGCCGACACGCTCGGCCTGCAGGTCGGCGAGCAGTACCGTGTGTTGTCAAAGGAGCACACGTTAGAAGTACCGGTAGTCGTCTCCGGCGTGTGGCGCGCAAAGGACAGCGCCGATCCATACTGGTTCGTCCGTCCCGAATCACTGCAAGACGACCTGCTGCTCCCGGAGGAAACGTTCGAGGCCCGCGTGCTCACACAGGGCGAAAAGGCGCCCTATGAGGCGCTCTGGTACCTGGTGCTCAACGGCGACCAGGCCCGCAGCCGAGATGTGCCCGAGCTCAACGCGAGAATCACCGACACGCTCCAACACGGCGGCTCCCTGCTGCCCGGTCTCACGCTCGCGATCTCGCCTCAGGAGGCGTTACAGGATCAGTACGACCAGGTGCGCTTGCTCACCCTCACGCTCACAATCTTCAGCATACCGCTCCTGGGCCTAGTGGGCTACTTCATCATAATGGTGACGGGGATGGTGATCCAGCGACAGCAGAATGAGATCGCGGTATTGCGGTCCCGAGGGGTATCCTACACCGAGGTGCTGGGCATTTATCTGATCGAGGGGCTCGTCATCGGGTTATTCTCAATCGTGATAGGGCTCGCGCTAGGGCTGTATTCCGCAACGCTAATCAGTTGGACGCGGTCGTTTCTACTGTTTGTACCTCGCAGCGACGTGCCGGTCGAGATCTCGCCCGAGGCGGTGCGCAACGGCATGTGGGTGATCGCACTCACGCTCGTGGCGAGCCTGATCCCTGCGCTTGGCGCGGCGGGCCACACGATCATCTCATACAAGCAGGAGCGCGCCCGAATGGTGCGCCGACCCATCTGGCAGCGGATGTACCTCGATGTGCTGCTGCTCGTCGCGGGGTATTACGGCTATCGCCAACTGCGCGACCGCGGTACGATCTCGTTCCTCGGACGCGACGCGCCGACCGACGACCCGTTCTCAAACCCGCTGCTCATCCTCACCCCCGCGCTGTGCATACTCGCGTTAGCCCTGTTCAGCGTCCGACTCTTCCCGCTGCTGATGGGCGTCCTCGGTTATGTTACGAACCGACTCTCCGGCGTATCGAGCCTGCTGGCGCTGCGCTACTTGACACGCACGCCTCGGGCGTATACGAGCCCCGTGCTGCTCCTCATACTAACGCTCAGCCTCGCGACGTTCACGGCTTCTATGGCCCGCACACTAGACAGTCACCTCGACGACACGGTGTACTACGAGGTGGGCGCCGATATGCGGCTCGCCGACCTGGGACAGAGCACGGAGGGTGCGTCGAACTCGCCCTTTGGCGGCGGCTCGGCCCCTACCGACGAGGAGGACCCACTCCTCGGCGAGGACCAGGCCGCCCCAGCGCAGGCCGCCGAGATCGAACCTCAGTGGCTCTTCTTACCGGTCACCGACTATCTAGGCATACAAGGCGTAGAGCATGCCGCGCGCGTGACACGCAGCGAGGCGCAGGTGCAGGCCGGCGACCAGTCGCAAAACGCAACCGTCCTCGGCCTAGACCGTATGGATTTCCCGGACGTCGCACACTGGCGCCGGGACTACGCGCCCGCGTCTCTCGGCGCACTGATGAACGCTCTGGCGGTCCGAGAAAACGGGGTGCTCGTGTCAGGGTCGTACCTGCGCGCAAACGGTCTCGCCGTCGGCTCACCGCTCAACATCTCGATGAGCGACGTGTCCGAGCAGCAGGGCGTGCCCTTCGTGGTGGTCGGGGAGGTGAACTACTTCCCGAGCGTCTATCCCGAGGACGGGCCGTTCTTCATCGCAAACCTCGAGTATCTTTTCTCCCGCCAGGGCGGCGAGTTTCCCTACGAAGTCTGGCTCGATACCGCGCCCGGCACAACCAAAGCGCAGGTGGAGAACGGCATAGTCACGATCGGCCTGCGGAGCATCGTCAGCGACGAGGCGCCGATCACGATACTTACCGCGCTGGAGCGGCCCGAGCGGCAAGGGGTGTACGGACTGCTCTCGTTGGGCTTCGTCGCGTCTGCGCTGCTCACGGGACTGGGCTTCTTATTCTATGCCATAGTGTCGTTCCAACGCCGCTATATCGAGCTTGGCATGCTGCGCGCAATCGGCCTCTCAGTTCGACAGATGGCGGTGCTACTGGTCTGGGAGCAGTCGCTCATCATCGGCATCGGGGTCGCGGCGGGGACCGCAATCGGCGTCATCGTGAGCAACGTCTTCATACCGTTTCTACAGGTGCGCGGCGGCGCACATCCGCAGACGCCGACGTTCCAGGTGCTTATCGCCTGGCAGCAGATACAGGTGATCTACCTCGTCTTCGCGGTACTGCTGGGCGCGGCGTTGCTCGCGGTTACTGTGCAGCTACTACGGATGCGTATCTTCCAGGCAGTGAAACTAGGAGAGGCCACATGAGCAACGTCGCCGAGCCGCACATCCTGTGCGAGAACCTCGTCAAGATATACAAGACGGCCGATGTCGAACTGCTCGCACTCCAGGGGTTGGACCTCAACGTCGAGCGCGGCGAGGTGATGGCGATAGTCGGGCAGTCTGGCTCGGGCAAGAGCACGCTGATGAACATCCTGGGCGGGCTCGACAGGCCGACCGCAGGCAAGGTCTCCGTCGGTGGCCGCGAGTTGCTCAAGCTCAGCCAGCAGAGGCTGAACACGTATCGAAGGCACAACGTGGGTTTCGTCTGGCAGCAGACGGCCCGCAACTTGATACCGTTCCTTAACGCGCGGGAGAACGTCGAGCTGCCCATGCTAATGGCCGGCACGCCCGCCCGAGCACGCCGCGAGTGGGCCGCCGAACTCCTGGATTCCGTGGGCGTGGCGCACCGCGCCGGCCACAGGCTGGACCAACTCTCCGGCGGCGAGCAACAGCGGGTGGCCATTGCAGTGTCGCTAGCCAACAAGCCCGAGCTGCTGCTCGCCGACGAGCCCACGGGCGAGCTCGACTCTCGAACCGCGCAGGCCATTTTCGACATCTTCCACGACCTCAACGAGCGCTACGACATCACCGTGATGATCGTGTCGCACGACGCTCAGATCGCGCAGCACGTGGCCCGCGTCGTCGCGATTCGCGACGGCAAGACGAGCACCGAGACGCTCCGCCACACCGTCGAGGCGGCGGAGGACGGCAGCACCGACGAGCAGCACCACCTGATCGAGTACACTGTGTTGGACGCAGTCGGTAGGCTACAACTGCCTGAGGAGTACCGCGAACGCCACCGAATGGGTAGAAGGGTCACACTGGAATCCACATCGGAGGGTGTGATCATCCGCCCCATCGAGGGTGAGAGTGATGAGGCGACCGTCAAGTCGCTCGTCGAGAACGACGATCCCCCGCCGCCCGTCCGTTCACGCTGGCGCGGGAGGGTGTTAGGCGCGCTCACCGGAAGACGAGGGAGGAGGGGACAATCGTGATGAAACTGAAGCTACGAACGCGACCACGGTCGCAGGCGTCGGACGACCCGCACCCAATCGCTGTGAAAGTCGAGAACGTCGAGCGCTCCTTCCGCGTAGGCGGCCAGAGTGTTCACGCTCTCACCGGCGTAGACATGGAGGTAACTGCCGGACGCTTCGTGGCGCTGATGGGCCGGTCCGGCTCGGGAAAGACCACGCTGCTCAACATGATCGGCGGGCTCGACCAGCCCACTTCCGGCGAGGTCTACATCAACGGCAGGCCGCTGAGCCGCCTCTCGGAGAACAAGCGAACGGAGCTGCGCCGCGAGGAGTTCGGGTTTGTGTTCCAGTCGTTCGCGCTGCTGCCGATCCTCTCCGCCGCCGAGAACGTCGAGCTGCCGCTTCGCATCGCGGGCGGTATGAAGGGCAAGGATCGCCGCAAACGGGTGTCCGACGCGCTCGCGCTTGTGGGGCTCACCAAGTGGTCGGACCACCGACCGTACGAGATGTCCGGCGGCCAGCAACAGCGGGTGGCGATCGCGCGGGCGCTCGTCAGTAAGACGAGGATACTTATCGGGGACGAACCGACCGGGGAGCTCGACAGCAAGACCGGCGCGACCATCCTCCAACTCCTACGCCGTATTGTGGATGAGGAGGGCGTCACGCTCGTTATGGCCACCCACGACCCATCCGTTCAAGACACGGCGGACGAGGTCTACAGAATGCAGGACGGCGGCGTCATTGAGCACGTCGTACGCGAACCCGACCCCGACCACCTTGACGCTGCGGCAGATGCAGGTCGCCAGGTCGTATCATAACCGCCGAGCCGCGCATAGCACGCCCGGCGACGTCGCCCCCGATACCCGAGCAGGCGACGCGCACGGCGGCACAGGGATGCGCACATAAGTCGCAGCAGGAGGTCGCTTGGTCCAACTGCTGATGCGTAGGCCCCACCTCCTGGACCTGCCGACGCCGCCCGCTCTACCCGAGGGCTATGAGGTGCGGCTGCTCGCCGGAGGGGCCGACGCGCCGTCGCTCGTTGAAACCTTGCGCGGCGCTTTCGGCGAGCAATGGACCGAGGAGACGGCGCGCGAGTTACTCATCGAGGCGGACGACGTGCTCGCCGTATACGTGGCGACCTACGATGGCTCGACGGTCGCCACAGCGTCCAGCCGCTGGGTACCGGACCTCTATCCAGGCTCGGGGTACGTGCATTGGGTCGGCACTCACCCCGACCACGTGCGTCTCGGGCTCGGGACTGCGGTGGTGGGCCGTGTACTTCAGGACTTCCGCGACCGGGGATACCGCGACGCAGTGCTGCAAACCGAGGACTTCCGCATCCCTGCGATGCGGTCCTACCTCAAGCTCGGTTTCGTGCCCGAACTCGACGTTGAGGGCGAGGACCACCGCGACCGCTGGCGAACCATCTTCCAGACCAGGATCGGTCTCTGACGCCTCGCCCGATTCTTGCTACAATCTGAACGCTCGGCATTGAGCTCTCAGGCGATGTACCGGTGCGCGCGCCATGGCCTACCGGAGCCTGGCTGCACTAAGATAGACGACCAAGTGAAAGTATGAGTAGGAGTATTCAATGACAACAACCGCACGCGGGATGATCGCGCGAACGCCCGGCGTCCCAGTCGAACTCGAAGAATTCACCATCGAGGATCCAGGGCCGAACGAGATCCTGGTGCGCATACTCGCCTCGGGAGTGTGCCACACGGACCTCGGGATGAAGCGGGGCGACTACGGCACGGACGGCTTCCCGCACCTGCTCGGACACGAAGGGGCGGGGATAGTCGAGGCCGTCGGTCCAGGCGTGGAGTCGCCAAAGGTGGGCGACCACGTGATGCTTGCCTGGCGGGCGCCGTGCGGCAAGTGCCGATTCTGCCTTCGTGGTCGGCCCAATCTCTGCGCAGCAAGCCTCAACGCCGAGCCGAAGATGCGCACGCTCGACGGCCACACGCTCAACCCCGTCCTCGGTATCGGCACGTTCTGCACACACACGCTCGTACACGCGGCGCAGGCTATTTCGTACTCGCCCGAGCTGCCCGCCCAGCAGATGTCGCTCATTGGCTGCGGTGTGATGACGGGAGTGGGTGCGGCGCTCTACTCCGCCGAGGTGCGTCCCGGCGGGACGGCGGCGGTCTTCGGCTGCGGAGGCGTGGGCGACAGTGTAATACAGGGCGCGCGGCTTGCCGGCGCCACCACGATCATCGCGGTGGACGTGGACCCGCGTAAGCTTGAGTGGGCCGTGCAGTTCGGCGCGACCCACACCGTCAACGCCCGCGAGCAGGACCCTGTGCAGCGTATCAAGGAGCTTACCGGCGGCCACGGAGTGGACTACTCGTTTGAGGCGGTTGGACGGCCCGAGACGCTCGAACAAGCGATGCTCTGCCGCGACCTCGCCGGCACGTGCGTGCTGATCGGCGTGCCGGGTTCGGACGCGACGCTCGAGGTGAAGCTGTCGCGCTTCTTCGGGATGGGAGGCGCCGTACGCGTATCGTGGTACGGCGACTGCCTGCCCACTCGCGACTTCCCCCTGCTTGCAGCCTGGTATCAGCAGGGCGCACTCAAGCTCGATGAACTGATCACGCGAACGATACACCTGGAGGACACGGAGGCCGCCTTCGAGGCGATGGAGCGCGGCGAGACCCTGCGCTCTGTGATCGAGTTCGGCGCATAGCTCCGACGCCGGTCTGGCAAGGGACGACGTTCGACTGGTCTTTTGGTCTTTGCAGGCCGGCGCGCGTTGCACTACAGCGTGTTCGCCGAGTTCAATGAAAGGGAGGGGACACGATGAGTCGGCGATTGCTGCTCGATACCTACAGCCTGATCTACCGAGCTTACTTCGCGCTGCCCCGCACGATAGTGGACGCACAACAACGGCCCGTCAACGCCGTCCACGGCTACCTCGACATGACCGCGCGACTCGCGACATCCCAGCGTCCCGACGAGATCATCCACGTGTACGATCATGACTGGCGACCCGAGGGGCGGACGAGCGTCTACCCGGGCTACAAGGCGGACCGCCCACCCGACCCCGAGGCGCTGCCGCCGCAATTCGACCTCCTCCGGGACGCCCTCAACGCCCTCGGCGCAACGCAGGCCGAGGCGCCCCATTGGGAGGCCGACGACGGGATCGCGGCGCTCTGCGCACAGGCCGGACCTAACGAGAGGCTCGACATCGTCACAGGCGACCGCGATCTATTTGCGCTCGTCCGCGACCCCGTCGTACGGGTGCTCTTCACGGTGAAGGGCGTTTCGGAGCTTGCAGTGTTCGACGAGGCAGCCGTCTTGGAGAAGCACGGCGTGCCGCCCACGCGCTACGTGGAGTACGCCATACTGCGCGGCGACGCTTCGGACGGGCTGCCGGGCGTGAAGGGCGTCGGCGAAAAGACGGCCCGCGCGCTCGTTGCGGCGTATCCAAACCTGGACTCAATGCTTGCCGACGCAAACGCCGACCCACCGCAGGGAGAGCCCCTCGCCCGGTCGAGGCGGCTTGCGGAGTCTCTCCGAACCGCGAGCGAGTATATCGAGGCTATGCGCTCGGTGGTACCCACGAGAGCCGACGTCGAGGTGCGGGTGTGGCGTGGCACGGGCGACGCGAAGCGGCTGGATGAATTGGCCGAAAACGGAGGGCTCGGCGGCCCCATCAGGCGCCTCGGCCAGGCCGTCGTCGCACCCGCCGATGATTGAGCCAGTCACAATCGCGCCGTCTAGTCGAGAGTACGGGCCACACACAGCCGCGCTTGAAGCGTTGCAAGCAAAGACGAAACGATCTCCCATCGGCGACTGATGGTGTAATATAGCCGTGGTTAGGGTAAACCTCCCGCCCCAAACACGGACGTTATAGCAGGTGAAAATGAAGCCTCGGATACTCCTCGCGACACTTTCTTTCGCCGCCCTCACGCTCGTCGCGTGCGGCGGCGAGGCGCCCGTAGCCACCCCGGGTACTGCGGCCGCCGCAGAGGGCAAGCGGCTCTTCGAGGGACGGTTCAACTGTCAGCAGTGCCACCCTAACGGCAATCGCGGGGTGGGACGCGCCCTCGTCGGGGAGGAGTTTCGACAACGCCATCCGACGGATGCAACCGTCGTGCGCCAGGTGCGCAATGGAGGCAACGGCATGCCAGCCTTCCCGCCGAGCGTTATGACTGACGATGAGCTCGCCGAGGTCGTCGCATATGTGCGCTGGCTGAACGAACAGGACGCTGCGCAATGAGTCTCAACGTTGCGTCCCTGAAATCAAGAGCGCGCGGCTGCCTGCTCGCCGCTGCGTGCGGCGACGCGCTCGGCGGCCCGCTCGAGTTCATGGGTCCGCTGGAGATCGAGCGCACTCACGGCGAGGTTCGCGACTTCATCGGCGGCGGGTGGCTCTCGCTCCGACCCGGCGAGGTCACCGACGACACGTTCATGATGCTCGACCTGGCGCGCAGCCTTGTCGAGAACGGGATGCTCGACCCTCACGACGTCGCTCAGCGCTGGGTTCGGTGGATGCAGTCGGGCCCGAGCGACATCGGCGGAACAGTGAGCCAGGCGCTTGAGTTGATCCAGGACGGCACGCCCTGGGACGAGGCGGGGGCGCTGGTTGATGAGAAGGCGGAACTTTCGGGGGGAGCGCTGGGCAACGGTTCCATTATGCGCTGCTCCCCCGTCGCGCTCGCTTTCCACGACGACCCGGCCTCGCTTGTGCGAGCCAGCCTCGACTCGTCCCGGATAACCCACGCCAACCCCGTCTGCCAGTGGGCGACGGTCGCACTCAACGTCATGGTGTTCAGCCTGTTGCGAGGCGACGGCGAGGGCTACATCGAGCTTGCCGTCGAGGCGACGCCCGAGGCAACTGTGCGCGAGACGCTGCTTGTCGCCGCCGACAAATCGGAGCGCGACCTCAAGGCGGGAGGACACGTGCTCGACACGCTGGAGAGCGCACTGTGGGCGTTCG
>Ga0136612_10000134_pt1 | contig 20011 bp, 14 predicted proteins | sample AntDryUQ224A2306_2_FD_106644 | JGI IMG/M metagenome (GOLD analysis project Ga0136612, IMG submission 106644) | Polar desert sand microbial communities from Dry Valleys, Antarctica - metaG UQ224A (23.06) | ecosystem: Environmental > Terrestrial > Soil > Desert | place: Antarctica: Dry Valley... | reverse complement strand
GGTCGCATCGGGTCCGCGCCCCGTTCGCGCGCCGCGCGGTCTTACCATCTCGTGCAAGGGGTGGCAGCAGGAAGCGGCGCTCAGGATGTTGATGAACAATCTCGATCCCGAGGTGGCCGAACGTCCCGATGACCTGGTGGTGTACGGGGGAACGGGGAAGGCGGTGCGCAGCTGGGACGCGTTCGACGCCATCGTCCGCACGCTGCGCCGCCTGGAGCACGATGAAACACTGCTCGTGCAGAGTGGAAAGCCGGTCGCCGTTTTCCGGACGCACCGATCGGCACCGCGAGTCCTCATTGCGAACAGCAACCTCGTCGGACGATGGGCGACATGGGATCACTTCCGGGAGCTCGAGCAGCTTGGCCTCACAATGTATGGCCAGATGACCGCCGGCTCGTGGATCTACATCGGGAGCCAGGGCATCCTTCAGGGCACGTACGAAACCTTCGGCGCGGTCGCGCGACGGCATTTCGGGGAGTCGCTCGCCGGACGGTTCGTGCTCACGGCCGGCCTCGGCGGCATGGGAGGCGCGCAGCCGCTGGCCGCGACGATGAACGGGGCCGCGATGCTCGCGGTCGAAGTCGATGAGCGCCGTATCGACAAGCGTCTCGAGACACGATACTGCGATCGAAAGACGGGTTCGCTGGACGAAGCACTCGGATGGATCGACGAGGCGTGTACGAACCGTGTGGCCCTGTCGGTCGGACTCGTCGGGAATGCGGCGGAGGTGCTCCCCGAGCTGGTGCGTCGCGGAAAGACGCCCGACGTCGTCACCGATCAGACGAGCGCGCATGACACGCTGAACGGCTATGTGCCCGCCGGGTTGACGCTCGAGCAGGCGGACCGTCTCCGGCACGACGATCCCGCGGAGTACGTGAAGCGTTCCACGGCATCGATCGTGGCCCACGTCCGCGCGATGCTCGAGATGCAGCGGCGTGGAGCCGTCACTTTTGACTATGGAAACAACATCCGAACCGTGGCGCTCGACGCCGGAGTTCGCGATGCGTTCGATTTTCCCGGCTTCGTGCCCGAGTACGTGCGACCGCTCTTCTGTGAAGGGAAGGGTCCCTTCCGATGGGTCGCACTCTCCGGTGATGCCCGGGACATTGCGCGAACCGACGAGCTGGTGCTGGAGCTGTTCCCCGACGACGTCCATCTGGCGCGCTGGATAGCGCTCGCCCGTGAGAAGGTGCAGTTCCAGGGCCTGCCGGCGCGGATCTGCTGGCTCGGGCAGGGTGAACGTGCCCGGTTTGGCATGGCGCTCAACGACCTTGTGGCGCGTGGCGAGATCAGCGCGCCGGTGGCGATTGGCCGCGACCACCTTGACACCGGGAGTGTGGCGTCGCCGTTTCGTGAAACGGAAGCGATGCGGGACGGCAGCGATGCGATTGCCGACTGGCCGATTTTGAATGCCCTGCTCAATGTGGCCAGCGGCGCGACCTGGGTTTCGTTTCACCACGGCGGGGGCGTCGGTATCGGCAACTCGCTGCATGCGGGGCAGGTGATCGTGGCGGACGGTACACCCGAAATGCGTACGCGGCTGGAGCGTGTGCTTACGAACGACCCGGGCATCGGCGTGGCGCGGCACGCCGATGCCGGCTACGGGGAGGCCATCGCGACCGCCGCCGCGCACGACGTGTATCTTCCGATGGTCAACCGTCCGTAAGTGCGTGCCCCCTCGTCCGGATCTGCCTGATGCTCTCTGCCCGCTTCAAGCCATGGCACGTTCCGATGTTCGCCGCGAAGTACGCGTATCTGCGCGTCGTGAAAAAGCCGCTGCTGGTAAATTTCGAAGTCACGATGCGCTGCAACGCGCGCTGTACCTTCTGCGACTACTGGAAGACGGACCCCAGCGCCAAGGCCAGCGAGGTCACGAGTTTCGCGGATGCCGCGCGTTTCTTCAACCCGTTGGTGATCAACTTCACGGGCGGCGAGCCGACGCTGCGCCGCGACCTGGAGGACCTGATCGCGGCGGTCGCCGGGGCGGTACGGGTGAAATACATCGTGGTGCTCACCCACGGCGGGATGCTCACGCCGGAGCGCGCCAAGTCCATCTGGGACGCGGGAACCAATGCGTTCAACATTTCCCTGGATTACCTGGATGGGCGTCACGATATCGCGCGCGGCATTCCCGGCCTGACCGCGAAGATCTTCAATAACATCCCGAAGATGCGCGAGAAGGGCATCGATGGCGTCCGCTTCACGACCGTCATCAAGAATGACAACCTCGACCAGCTCATGCCGATCGCCCTGCGCGCGAAGGAGATCGGGTGCGCGGTCAATTTCAGCTCGTACACCGACTCCAAGAATGGCAACAAGGCGCACCTCGTCTCGGGGGACGACCTGACCCGCCTGGATGCGGCGATCGCCGAGCTGCTGTCGTTCAAGAAGCGCAATCGCGGCGTGATCTCGAACTCGGACTACTACCTCGAGCAGATTCCCCGGTACGTGCGTGGAGAGCTAACCGAGAAATGCAAGGCAGGGCAGAGCACGATCCACGTGGATCCGACCGGGCACGTGAGGCGCTGTCCCGATTTTCATTCGGATTTTCATTGGCGTGATTTCAAGAAGTACGAGCCCATCGCGTGCAACGCGTGCTATTACGCGTGTCGCGGCGAGGCGCAGGCTCCGTTGCGGCTGTCGCGCGTGCGCGACGTAATGGCATAACACTATTGCGTATTGCGTATTGCGTATTCCGTATTTGCGTACTTCCTGAGAGAGCATAGCCCGATCGACAGTGCGCGAGGGAAGGAACACCATGCACGCTGACGGCGCTCGCTCTCTCCTCTTCGTCAATGCGGCGCAGATTGCCACCTGTGCCGGTGCGGGATCGGCGCGGAGAGGGCGGGCAATGGGCGATGCGGGGATTGTCGCCGGTGCTGCCGTGCTCGTGCGCGGCGAAACGATCGACGCCGTCGGCCCGCAGGCCGCGCTCGAGCGCGCCCACCGGGACGCCGAGCGCGTGGATTGCCGAGGCATGCTGCTGACCCCCGGACTCGTGGATTCGCACACGCACGCGATCTTCGGGCGTGCACGGTACGCGGAGCAGGAGCAGCGGGCCGCTGGCACTGACTACATGGAGATCGCTCGACGCGGTGGTGGCATCCACGCTTCGGTTCGGGACCTGCGTACGCGGCCCGAGGATGAACTGCTCGCACTCGCCACACCGCGGCTCCGCGCGCTGGCGTCCTACGGAACAACCACGGTGGAAATCAAATCGGGGTACGGCCTGACGCTCGAGGACGAGCTCAAGACGCTGCGGGTGATCGCGCGACTCGCGGCAGACCTCCCGATTCGGCTGGTGCCCACCTGGCTGGGAGCCCACGAGATACCGCAGGAATATCGCGGTGCGCAGGGCGGTCGGGACGACTATCTGCGTCTCCTGATCAATGACATGTTGCCTGTCATCGCGGCAGAACGGCTGGCGCGCTTCGCCGACGTGTTCTGCGAGCAGGGTGTCTACACGGTGAGCGAGAGCCGGACCGTCCTTACTGCAGCGCGCAGTGCCGGTCTGGGCATCAAGCTCCACGCGGACGAATTGCAGCCGTCCGGAGGCGCGGAACTCGCCGGGGAGCTTCAGGCCACATCCGCGGATCACCTCGCGGCCGTGTCCGAACAGGGGATTGCCGCGCTCGCGCACGCAGGCACGATTGCGACGCTTCTCCCGGGGACCATGCTCTTCCTCGGGAAAACGAAGCAGGCCCCTGCACGCGCCCTTATCGACGCCGGTGTCGCCGTCGCGCTTGCGACCGACTTCAACCCCGGCACTTCCCCGACGGTGAATTTTCCGCTCATTCTGACGCTGGCCGTCAGCCAACTCCGACTGAGCGCCACCGAAGCGCTCGTCGCAGCCACCGTGAATGGAGCCGCGGCGCTCGGACTGGCGGACCGCACCGGCCAGATTTCCCCTGGATTCTCCGCCGACCTCGCCCTTTTTGAAGCAGAGGATCTCAGAGAGCTGCCATACTGGTACGGCGACCGGCGATGCCGAGCCTCGTGGACGCGCGGCAAACCTTGTCACCCGTATGAGTTAGGGATACCTTAATGGACCATCCGCCCCTCTCATCCGGGGCCTTTTGCTCATTCCCCGGAACACCGCCTGCCTGATGTCCAACGTAGCAAGACTGAAGAAGCAGGCCGCGGAATTCGAGCAGAAGAAGCAGTTCGACAAGGCACTCCAGAAGTACATGGAAGTGCTCCAGCTGCTCGAATCGCACAAGGATGAGATTGACGTGGCGCTCTACAATCGCGTCGGCGATCTGCTCATTCGGCAGAACAACGTTGGCGACGCCGTGACGTATTACGAGAAGGCCGTGGACCTGTACGCCGAAGGCGGACTGTTCAACAACGCCATCGCCCTGTGCAACAAGATTCTGCGCCAGTCCCCGGGCCGCAGTGAGGTGTATTACAAGCTCGGGAAGATCAGCGCGCAGAAGGGGTTTATCAGCGACGCGAAGGCCAATTTTCTCGAATACGCCGGACGCAAGCAGAAGGGCGGCCAGATTGACGAGGCCTTCCGTGCCCTGAAGGAGTTCGCGGATCTCTGCCCGGACCAGGACGATATTCGGCTGATGCTCGCCGATCAGCTCGTCAAGGCAGGCCGAAAGGATGAGGCGCTCGACCAGCTGAATCTTCTTTATCAGCATCTCGATGCCGAGGGACGCGGCGCCGAAGCGGAAGCGACGATTGAGCGGATGAAGGCCATCGATCCGTCCTTCGAGCCCCAGTCGAAATCGGGCACGAAGAAGAAGCAGGCGGGCGGCCTGGTCTTCCTTGATCTCGACGAGCCCATCAGAGCGGGCAGCAAGCGGAGCTCCGTCGAGAGCCGTCGCGCGTCGCGGGCGCTGGACAGCTTGCCCATTCTCGACGCGACGCCGTCCGTCCCCAAAGCGCCTCCGGCTCCACGCGCTGCCTCCAGTGCTCCGGCCGCGGTCGAGGGGATCAGTCACGGCGCCACGGTCGACAGCCAGCGGGACGCGACTCCCGAGCCGCTCGCAGGCCTCGAATCGACGTCCCTGGATTTTCAGCCGACGACGGCAGAAGGAGCGTCCGACGGCCGCGGTTCCGCCGTCCCGATGTTGGACCTCGAGCTGACCTCGCTGGAAGAGTCGTCGGCCGCGTCGTCCATTTCTGCAGGGTCCGCGCTGGACATCGATGCGGAGGACGACGAGCCGTCGGCTGACCTGCCAATGCTCGACGTGGACGATGTCAGTCGCAGCAGCGAGCTGCCGATCGTCATGCCCGATGAGCCGGCGTCGCTGCCGCCCCACCGCGACAGCGGTTCGATGCTCAGCGAAATGGTGCCACCGTTGCTGCAGGATGCCGAGGAATCAGCTGAGAGCACCATGGATGTGTCAGGCCTCGACATCGACCTCGGTGCCGAGGTGCCAAGCAGCGGCATGGGCACGCCCGGGACAGGATCGCCGGTGGTTGGCGAGTCCGGTGGCGTTCCGTCGCTGGATCTGGAACCAGATGGCGGCAGCGGGTTCGGTCCGTCCGGACCTCTGTCGAGCGATGCGTTCGACCTCGAGTTCGATGATGCATCGGCGGTGGACGAGTTGCCGGTAGAGGCTGAGTCCGAGGCTGACCTAGATTACGGGCTGGTGGGGTCGCCGGCAGCAGAGTTGGAGCTGGAACCGTTGCCCGATGTCGAGCCGGAGCCTGAACTGCTCCCCCTGCCAGACCCCGAACCCGAAACGGTGGCGCGTCGTCCCTCGGCACGGTCGTCGACGTCCATTCTCGCACAGTCTGTGGATTCACTGCGTAACGCGGTGGCCAGTGCTGACACCGACTGGGGACTGCGGCGGCAGTTCGCTGAGGCGCTTCTCGATGCGGGCGATCGGGAAGGTGGCCTTCGTGAGCTCGAGGCGGCGATGCTGGGTTACGAGCGCGGCGATGATCTCGACAGTGCCGGTTCGGTGGCGGACGAGATCATTCGCCTCGATCCCAACTCGGTTCGGCATCATCAGAAACGCGTGGAATACGCGTTCCGCACGAATGACAAGCCGCGACTGGTGGAAGCCTACCTGCAGTTGGCCGACTCACTGTTCCGCAGTGGGCAGGAGGACAAGTCGCGCACCGTCTACCAGCGTGTGCTCGATCTCGCGCCGGACGACATTCGCGCCCAGGCAGCGCTGACGGCGTTTCCCGAGCCTGAGGTCGCGGCGCCGCCGAAGGCGAAGAAGGAACAGGAGCGCCCGCCGACGACCGGCATCGGACGGCGCTATACGGCCGAGACGAAGCGCTCGTCGCTGCCTCCGGAGCCCGCAGCGGCCGCGGCACGCCCTGACGACGCGTTCGTCAATCTTGGCGACTGGTTGCGCGACGACAATGGTCCGAAGGACACGCGGATGATCGTCGAAGAGAAAGATCCGAGCGGCGACGAGGAAGCCGATTTTGCCGACATGCTCAAGAAATTCAAGCAGGGCATCGCGGAGAATGTCGAGGATGAGGATCACGAGAGCCACTACGATCTCGGCGTGGCCTACAAGGAAATGGGCCTGCTCGACGAAGCCATCTCGGAGTTTCAGAAGGCGCTGCGCGGCACGCTGAGTCGTGTGCGAACGTATGAAGCGCTGGGCGATTGCTTCATCGCGAAGGGGCAGCATCAGGTGTCAACGACGGTGCTGTCGCGGGCGCTGGTCGAGAAGGGCGTCACGGACGACCAGCTCGTTGGCGTGTTGTACCTGCTCGGGGTCGCGAACGAGGCGCTGCAGAAACGCCCCGAGGCGCTGGAGTATTACAATCGGGTGTTCGCCGTGGATATCCAGTTTCGGGACGTGGGCGAGCGGATCATGGCGGTCGAGCAGGTGGCGCGTTGAGCGTAACGGTGCGCGCCCGATCGACCACCAATGCGGCGCTGAGAGAGATTCAGCGTCCGGTGCGCGCCCAGCTCGACGCGGTGCCGCGGGAGCTGACGCGGATCGTCACGGCCGACCTCCCGCTCATTGAGGAAGTGAACAGTCACCTGTTGCGCATGCAGGGGAAGCTGTTTCGGCCGACGCTGCTGCTCCTGTCCAGCGCCACCGATGGCACGCCGGAGCCGCGCGGGACCACGCTGGCGGCGGTCCTCGAGCTGATTCATCTCGCGACGCTCGTGCACGATGACTCGGTGGATCATTCGGCGCTGCGTCGCGGGATGCCGACGATCAATTCGATGTTCAGCCACCAGATCTCCGTGATCATGGGTGACTTCCTCTATACGCGCGCCCTGGGCTCGCTGGTGCGAGGCAAGGAATTCGAAGCACTTCGCGTGATCACCGACGCGTCCGACCAGATGACACTCGGCGAGATGCGGCAGCTGATGGCGTTCGATGCGCTCGCGTTCTCCGAGGATGATTATTACGCGCTCATTCTCGCGAAAACGGCATCGCTGATTGGTGCGGCGTGCGAAGTCGGCGCGCTGTGCGGGGCGCGACCGCACCAGCAGGCCCTGGCGACGTACGGACAACGCCTCGGCATGGCGTTTCAGATTGCGGATGATCTGCTCGACTACACCGCGGACCAGGATGAGACGGGGAAACCGACGGGTCTCGACCTCCGCGAGCACAAGGTCACGTTGCCACTGATTGCGGGCATGCGCGCCATGAGTGATGCGGGCCGACGCGAAGTCGAAACACTTTTCGAGACGGATGAGCCAGATGATGAAGCCATCGCGCGCGTGGTCGAGATCGTGAGCGAACACGGCGGCCTGGAGTACGCTCGCCGCCGCGGCGAGCAGTTCGCGAGTGAAGCGGAGGAGGCGCTCGCGGCTCTGCCCGAGAGCGAGGCGCGCACCGGCCTGCTGGACGCGATTGCCTACGTCATGGCGAGGCGCTGGTAATGGCGACTGGATCTTCGAAGCACCGACCGGGGTTCCATGCACTCGTCCTCGCGAGCGGCTTCATCGTGGGCGGGGTCATGACGCAGGTCGGCCGGCGCTTCCTCCCGGCCGGCGCCGTGAAGGAGTTTCTGACAACGGGGGCCACCCCGTCCATTGGGCCGCTGCCGCTCGACCTGATTATCCTGAAGCTGGCGATCGGCCCAATCGCTCTTGATGTTTCGCTGTTGAGTCTCGTCGGCGTCCTTATTGCCTATCTGATCGCACGATCGCTCTTCTAGGAGACTTTATATGAATTTTGGAAACATGGGATTCATGGAGATCCTGATCATTCTCGTGTTGGTGCTGCTCCTGTTCGGAGCCAAGCGCCTGCCGGAGATCGGTGCGTCCATGGGGAAGGGCATTCGCGAGTTCAAGAAGAACATCTCGGATGCGGAGCGCTCGTTGAAGGAGCCAGAGCCGCGCGACCGGCTGTCAACAACGCAGGACCAGGCGCCGGTGCGCGACGAAGAAGCTCGTCCGGATCCAAAGCGACTGATTTCGTAGCAGGCGGAGCTCGTCGCGGCCGGGAGTAGCGCCCGGCCGGCCGAGCGCTACTCGGTCTCGACCGGGACGTTCTCGCGGGCCCTGGCTTCGAATTCCTTGCGCAAATCATCGATATTGGCGGCTTTTCGCAGGTTCTCGATGAAGAGCTGGACGCGCTGCTGACGCAGTCCCTGCATGAGTTGCTGGCGCTGTTGGGCCTTCTGCGCTTCCCAGTCGGGCCGGGAAGCGTTGCGCCGCTCGTCAACACGAATGATGAAGACGCCCGTTCGCGTGACGATCGGGGCGCTGACGGCGCCCACCGGCAGCGAGAATGCCGCGCCGATGGCCTCGTTGAACTGGCCGATACCAGGCACGAACATGATCCGGTTGAACCACGGGCTCGGACTCATCATGACGCCCTTCGCCGTCGCCGCCGACTCCAGACTGGTGGCCGCCGCCGCCGTCGCGATTTCGCGCGCGCGCGGAACGAGCTTCTCCACTTTCTTCTCTCGGGACACCGCGCGTCGCACGTCCGCCCGGACGACCTCGAGCTTCGGCTCCCCGCCAGGGACGAGCGTGTCGAGACGCGCCAGATAGTAGGCGTCATCGCTGTCGATCAGGTCACTGATCTCCCCCGCCTGCGCCGTAAACGCCCACGCGCTGACGCTGGGCACCGGACGTCCGCCCTGGCTGAGTGCCTCGCCCTCGAATGCCACGAGTCGGGAGACAGGCAGGCCGAACTTCCGGGCAACACTGTCGAAGCGCGTCCCCTTCTTGTCTCCGCCACCGACCTGCGCCCATAGCGAGTCCGCCATCCGGTCCACGGCGACGGCCGACGAGTCGCTCTGCTGCACCCGCAGCAGAATGTGCCGAAGCGTCAGCGAATCACCGGCGCGCTTGTCCACCTTGATGATGTGGTAGCCGAACTGCGTCAACACCGGTTCGGATACCTGCCCGGGCTTGAGGGCGTATGCGGCCCGCTCAAAATCAGGAACGAAGCGTCCGCGAACGCCGGTGCCGAGTGCGCCACCTTCGACCGCGGAAGCAGAATCGGAGGACGCTTCCTTCGCGACGTCCTCGAACGTGCGGGCGCCCGACACGATCTCATCGCGCAACTTGAGCAGCCGGTCGCGCACGGCGGCGGTGTCGGCGGCCGTGACGACGCGCGGTACGGCGACGACCGACACAGCGGCCCGGCCTGGCCGATCGAACTGCTTGCGATGCTTCTCGAAATACGCGCGTATCTCCTCATCAGTGACGACGACTGAATCCGTCACGGTCTCCGGGCGCAGTGCCACGTAGCTGACGCGCGCCGAATCATGCGAGTCCTGCCAGATCCCCCAGAGTCGTGAATCCGTGACGTAGACGTCGGTCGCGATCTGCTCGAACAGCTTCTGCTTCGGCAGCTCGGAGCGGTAGTAGTTCTCGAGGTTGACGAGCAGGCCGCTCTGGCGCGCGGTCGGACTCTTGAGCAGGCGCTGATACTTGTCGGGATCGAACTGGCCTTCCGTCTGCAGCTCAGGGTTCTGCATGAGCTGCGGCGGCGGCAGATACAGCGCGGCCTGCCGAATCTCGTCGTCGGTGACCGTGATGCCGCGCCGTTTGTATTCCTGCTCCAGCAGCACTTCCGACACAAGCTGGTTGTAGGCTTCTTCCTTGACGCGCTCGATTTCATCGAGCGACAACGCCCGGCCCTGTCGCTCCGACGCAGCCTGGACCTGGTTCTGGTAGCTGGCGAGCCAGACGTTGTAGGTGATGTCGGTTCCGTTCACCTTGGCGATCGGCGTCGTGGCAGTGACTCCGCCGGCTCCGATCAACCCGGACGTCTCGTACAGCAGGAAACCCCCGATGAAGGCGAGGGCAATGAACCAGAAGATGTATTTGGCGGAGCTGCGGAGGGTTTGCAGCACGATCAACTTCTCCAACGGAATGGGCAGAGCGCGGCTGGACGACAGCCCACAAAACTAGATGGCGCAACGACATAAAATCAAGAGAGAGTGTTACTTCTGATTGACTTCGCTTGTTCGCAAGATGTATTTTTCGCCTCGGTCGCGCCCCCGCCCACGGAGTACAACAGAGGCATCTGAATGCCCGGTTCCGCCCGGATTGATGAGCTGAAAAAAAAGTTCGATGAGCATCCGGGACGGTATTTCGCGCCATTGGCCAACGAGTACCGGAAAGCGGGCGAAATCGAGCAGGCTATCACGATCTGTCGTACCTACCTTGCCGAGAAGCCCGGACACATGAGCGGGCTCATCGTCTTCGGGCAGGCATTGTACGAAGCCACGCAGTACGAGGAATCCAGAGTCACCTTCGAGCAGGCGCTGGGGCTCGATCCCGAGAATCTGATCGCGCTGCGCCACCTCGGCGATATCGCGCGAGATGTCGGGGACCCGGCGGCAGCGCGCGGATGGTATCAGCGGGTGCTGGACGCCGATCCGCGCAATGAAGAAATCGCTGCGCAGCTCGCCGCGGTTTCGAGCGCGGCCGCCGCCACGCCGGCGGCCGCTACGGCTCCCGCCGAGAGCAGCGGGATGTCCGGCTGGGGCGATATCAACCCCGAACAGCCTTCCACCGAACAGGCGGCGACCAGCGCGGCGAGCACACTGATCCTGGAGGCTGTGACGCCACCGTCCGCGACGCCATTCGCCGACCCGGAAGAGAGCAGAGACTCCATTCAGCTCATCGCCCTCGACGATCCCGCATCGACCCCTGACATCGAGCGGGACGGTCCGATCCTCGAGTTCGAGCCTTCTGGCTTCGCTTCGACTTCAACGAATGCCGGCCACGGTGACTCGTTGGGCATCGAGCACGCGCAGGATTTCGCGGTATCAGGGAGCGGACGCTCGACCCTCGGCGATATCGAGCTCGATCGCCCGTTCGAGATGCCACCCGACATCCCGTCTGCTTCGGCGGGGGACCTGGGCCTCGAAGTCAGCGAGTTCACGCCGCCGTCGCGCGATGAGATGGCATCGCCCGCGGACTTCGGCGGAACACTGGTCTTCGACTCCGATCTGCTGCCTGCGTATGAACCCGAGGCTCGCACGGAGCCGGCCGCCGCGGCACCCGTCGGCGATGCGCGCCAGGAGAGCGAGAAGCCGTCGGTTTCCCCGGCTCCCGCGGGATTCGTCACCGAGACCATGGCCGAGCTGTACCTGAAGCAGGGGTATCGCGCGGAGGCGATCAACGTCTACCGACAGCTGGTCGAGCAGCATCCCGACGATCCATCGCTCCGAGAAAAGCTCCGGAGCGCTGAAGGCGGAGAGCCGACGACTCCTGCCGATGCTGCCGCGTCCGCAAAGGCGCCCGCCGCGCGAAAGCCGGACTCGCGAACGGGACCTACGGCGCGCGAGTTCTTCGGCTCGCTGGCGTCGCGTCGCGCTCCCGTGCGCAGTTCCGATCCCGCGATCAGTGCGGTCCAGCCAGCGCCATCGTCGCTGTTGGCAGAATCCGGCGTCACGGGCCCATCGGACTGGATCATGGAGCCTGCTGGCCCACTGGCCGCAGAGCCGGCTCCATCGCCGGTGGTTGCCGAGGCCTTCGGCGGTGCCGATGATGACTGGCCCGAGCCGTCGCCTGCGCCCGAGATTGAATCGACCGCGGCAGACGCCGGCTGGGGCATTGCTCCGGTCACCGCCGTTCCTGCAAGTCCTGCGGCCGCCCCCGCACCGACCCTGGCGGACGCGGGATGGGGCATTGCTCCGGTCACACCTGCTTCTGCGTCGCCCGCGATGACAGGATCGCTCGATTCGCTGTTTGCCGGCGCCGCTATTCCCTCGGCAGACAACGTCGCGGCCGCGACGCTTGCCGACGCGTTTGGACCGCCGGAGCCGAGTGCGCCGGCGGCGGTCCCCACCAGCACACCGCAGCGTGGTCAGCCGACGCGTGCCGCTTCGAATGAGCTGTCGCTGGATCACGTCTTCCGGGATTCCCCACGGAAGTCGGGCGCGGTGCGGCAGACCGGCGGCTTCTCGTTCGACCAGTTCTTCTCTGATGGCGCTGCCGGTCGCGAGAAAGCCGAAGGGACCGGCGCCGAGGGCGAGGCGACTCCCGCGGAGGGTACCGCAAAGACGGACGACGACGTGGGACAGTTCACCTCGTGGCTCGCGGGGTTGAAGAAGAAGTGAGAATCGCCGTGCTGAACGGCCCCAATCTCAATCTCCTTGGTACGCGAGAGCCAGCGCTGTACGGTACCCGCACGCTTGCCGATATCGAAACGCGGCTGCGCAGCGTGGCGAGCGATCTGGGTGTGGACGTCGAATTTTCCCAGGAGAATAGCGAAGGCGCGATGATCGATCGCGTGCAGGCCCTGCGTGGGCGTGCCGCGGGCGCGATCGTGAATGCGGGTGCGTATTCGCACACCAGCCTGGCACTGCGCGATGCGTTTGCCGCGGTCGAGGTGCCATTCGTCGAAGTCCACCTCACGAACGTCTTCGCGCGGGAGCCGGAGCGGCACCGATCAATGCTGGCACCGGCGGCGACGGGGGTGCTGTGTGGCTTCGGTGCCATGGGGTACGAGCTGGCCCTGCGCGGACTGATCGACCGGTTGACGCCGCGTGAGTGATCGACGCGCCGATCGCCTTGCGGCGCTCACCTCGGCGCTGACGGCGAATCACCTCGATGGTCTGCTGCTGAGCGGGCTCCCGAATATCCGGTACCTCACCGGATTCTCGGGTTCGAACGCCCTGGCGCTTGTCACGCCGAAGCAGGTTTACCTGATCACCGATTTTCGGTACAAGACGCAGTTGGCCGACGAAGTGGGGCATCACGCGTCGGTGGTCATCGAGCCGCAGAGCCTGTGGACCGGACTGTGGCGTGTCATGGGATCTCTGCCGCAGATGGATGTCGCTGGATTCGAATCCGCGCATCTGCTGCACCGCGACTTTCAGCGATTGCTCGACGCCGGCGCGCGCTGGCAGTGGCGTCCGACCACCGACCTCGTCGAGACGCTCCGCGAGCGGAAGGATGCCGGCGAGCTGGCGCTGATCACCGCGGCGGCCGCGGTCGCCGACCGGGCGCTCGGGCGTACGTTGCCGCAGCTCGCCGCCGGCATGACCGAGCTGCAGATTGCCGGAATTCTCGAGAAGATGCTGCGCGACGAGGGCAGTGAGGGATTTCCCTTTCCGTCCATTGTCGCGTCCGGCGCTCGTGCCGCGTTGCCGCATGCTCGCAGCTCGCGGAAGGTCGTGGAGCGGGGGGAGCTGTTGCTGCTCGATTTTGGTGCGGAAGTCGGCGGCTACTGCGCGGACATTACGCGAACGGTGGTAATCGGGACGGCCACCGGCGAGCAGCGGGAGATTTATGCCATCGTGCGAGAGGCCAACGAGCTTGCCTCGAGCGGGGTCCGGGCCGGGATGCGTGGCAGGGATGCCGACGCGATTGCGCGAAGCTACATTGAGCGGCAGGGCTATGGCGAGGCATTTGGACACAGCCTGGGCCATGGACTGGGATTGGAGGTGCACGAGGCACCGCGGCTCGCCAGGACGGCAGACGCTCCGCTGGTGCCGAACTCGGTGGTCACCATTGAGCCGGGGATCTACCGCGCCGGGTGGGGCGGCATCCGAATCGAGGACGACGTTCATCTCGGACCATCGGGGCCCGAGATGTTGACGCACTTCACTCGCGAGCTCGCTGAAGTTGCATGATCCGCGAGGGCACGTGCCGACGACTGGGTCTATGATCGATCTGCGCTACGTCAAGAAACTGATCGAAATGCTGGACGGGTCTTCGGTGGATTCGATCGAAATCGCCTCTGAAAAGGGCGTGAAGATCCGGATCTCGAAGAGTCCACAACACCGGGGCACGGTGCAGGTGGCAGCGCCAATGCAGGTGCCGGCGATGATTGCGGCCAGCCCCGTCACCCGACTAACTCCGTCCGAAGGCATGGCGGCGGTAGCGGACGAGCCGTCGAAAGCCGAAGCGTCCAGGAGCAAGCTGCTCGAGGTCAAGTCGCCGATGGTCGGGACGTTCTATTCGTCGCCAGAGCCTGGGGCGAAAGTTTACGTTGCGGCGGGAAGCCGGGTGGCCAAGGGCCAGATCGTCTGCATCATCGAGGCGATGAAGATCATGAACGAGATCGAATCTGAATACGCCGGAGTAGTTCAGGAGGTCGTCGCCCAGAACGGCCATCCGGTTGAATACGGCGAGGTACTCTTCCGGATCGACCCGAATGGCTGACACGACAACTGCAGCGGCACCGACGGCGGCCGGCTCCGCGGCGCCGTTCAATTTCAAGGCGATCCTGCAGCAGATGATCCAGCAGAATGGATCCGACCTGCATCTCAAGGTCGGCCGTCCTCCCACGCTGCGCATCGACGGCGAGCTGTCCCCGCTGCAGTTGCCGCCCATGCGCCCGGAGGATCTGAAGTCGCTGGCCGAGCAGTTGATGACGCCGAAGCAGGTGAAGGAGTACACCGAGAACAAGGAGTCCGATTTCGCGATCGGCGTTCCCGGCATCGGGCGATTTCGCGTCAACGTGTACCAGCAGCGCGGCTCCATCTGCTACGCCATGCGGTCCATTCCGTACCAGGCGAAGACGGTCGAGGAGCTGAATCTCCCGAATGTCGTAAAGGAAATCGCGCTCAAGCCACGCGGCCTGGTGCTCGTCACCGGAATCACGGGATCGGGGAAGTCGACCGCGCTCGCGGCCATGATTCAGCATATCAACGAGAACCGCCGTGCGAACATCATCACGGTCGAGGATCCGATCGAGTTCCTGCACCGCGATATCAACTGTCACATCAACCAGCGTGAGGTCGGCAACGATACCGGCAGCTTCATGCAGGCGATGCGGCGGCTGTTGCGTCAGGATCCGGATGTCATCCTGATCGGCGAAATTCGAGATCTCGACACGCTCGACGTCGCCCTGAAGGCCGCGGATACGGGCCACATGGTGTTCTCCACGCTGCACACGATGGATGCGACGCAGACCATCAACCGTGTGCTGTCGTTCTATCCGCCGCACCAGCAGGCGGAAGTGCGATTCGCGCTGTCGAGCGCCCTCCAGGCCGTTATCTCGCTGCGCCTGGTGCCGCGCGCCGACCGGCAGGGTCGGATCCCGGCGGCCGAAGTCCTGATCAATACCGCCGCGGTGCGCGAGAACATTCGCGACATGAACAAGGCGTTGAACATCCCCGACCTGATCCGGGAAGGCACGGTGCAGTACGGGATGCAGAGCTTCGACCAATCCTTGATGAACTGGTATTCCAAGGGCATCATCTCGTACGAGAACGCGCTCTTCTATTCCACCAATCCGAGCGAGTTCGCCCTCCGGGTGCAGGGAGTCGCAGGCACGAGCGACACGAGCTGGTCGGGCTTCGAGCAGGAAGCACGCTGAGCGACGGACGTCTCTCGCAGTCATGTTTAAAAAAGTCCTGATCGCCAACCGCGGAGAGATCGCGCTTCGCGTGATCCGCGCGTGCCGCGAGCTCGGCATCCAGACCGTAGCCGTGTACTCGGAGGCGGACCGCGAGTCGCTGCACGTGCGCTTTGCGGATGACGATGTCTGCATCGGTCCGCCCCCGGCGCGCGATTCGTATCTGCGCATTCCCCGGCTCATTGCGGCGGCCGAGATCACCGGCGCGGATGCCATCCATCCCGGATACGGGTTCCTCGCCGAGAACGCCGAATTCGCCGAGACGTGCGCGGCGTCGAACATCACCTTCATCGGCCCGACGGCGGAACAGATTCGGGTGATGGGCGACAAGGCGTCGGCGCGCGCCGCGATGGCGCGGGTGAATGTGCCGATCATTCCGGGCACTCCCGGACCCGTCGAAGACGTGGACGAAGCGCTGGGCTACGCCAGGGACATGGGTTTCCCGGTGATCATCAAGGCGGCGGCCGGCGGCGGCGGGAAGGGGATGCGCGTCTCCAAGGATCCCGAGGATTTCGCGCGCTCATTTCAGCTGGCGCGCTCGGAGGCGCTGTCGGCCTTCGGCAACGGTGACGTGTATGTCGAGAAGTATCTCGCGCATCCACGTCACATCGAATTCCAGATCCTCGGCGACCAGCACGGGAACGTCATCCACCTCGGTGAGCGCGACTGCTCGGTACAGCGCCGGCATCAGAAGCTGATCGAGGAAGCGCCCAGTCCGGCGGTGACGCCCGCGTTGCGGAAGCAGATGGGCGATGCGGCGGTGCTGGGTGCCAAGGCCATCGACTATGTCGGTGCCGGCACCATCGAGATGCTGCTGGACGAGGACGGCTCGTACTACTTCATGGAAATGAACACGCGCATTCAGGTGGAGCATCCGGTCACCGAGATGCTGTATGGCGTGGATCTCGTGAAGGAACAGATTCGCGTGGCCGCCGGCGAGCCGTTGTCGGTGCGGGAGCTGCCCCCGCTGCGCGGTCACGTGATCGAGTGTCGCATCAACGCCGAAGATCCCGCGCGCAACTTTCAGCCATCGCCGGGCGAGGTGAAGGTGTTTCATCCGCCGGGTGGGCCGGGCGTGCGCCTCGATACGCACGTGTATGCCGGGTACCGCGTGCCGCCCTACTATGATTCGTTGCTTGCCAAGCTCATTTGCCAGGGACGTGATCGCCAGGAAGCGATTCGGCGCATGCAGATGGCGCTCGAGAGCTTCATCGTCGAGGGCGTCACGACGACCATCCCGTTTCTGGCTCGCGTGATGCAGAACCCTCGATTTCAATCCGGCAACATCGACACCAAATTCCTCGAGCGCGAGAGCGAGCTGATGAAGGAGCCGGGGTAATGCGCATTGATGTGTTCTTCGGCTCGCAGGCGCTGACGCCGGCCGATGTGAGCGGCCGGGTGATCGCGGTCATCGATGTACTGCGCGCGTCCACCAGCATCGCGGTGGCGCTGGCGAATGGCGCGAAGAGCGTCATTCCCTTCGACAGCCCGGAGGAGGCGGTGACGCGTCGCATGTCGCTCGACAAGTCGGACGTGCGGCTCGCGGGCGAGCGGAAGATGCTCATGATCCCCGGATTCGATCTGGGGAATTCGCCGCGCGAGTTCACGCCCGAGGCCATCGAAGGAAAGACCGTCCTGATGGTCACGACCAACGGGACCGGCTCGCTGACGGCGGTGCAGGGCGCGCGCGATGTGGTGGTCGCGTCGTTCGTCAACTTTTCCGCGGTGCTGGCGCTGCTGCGGACGGCGGCGCGGGGCGGGACGGACATCGCCATCATCTGCTCGGGACGTGACCGCCAGTTCTCATTGGAGGATGCGGCGTGCGCCGGACGCTATGCGCGGCAGATTACCCGGCGCATGACCGGCACTGAGTTGAATGACGCCGCGCGCGCGGCAATGCTCATCGACAAGAAGTATGGCGACAACATCCTGAAGCTGTTCCAGGACTCGACCCACGGCAGAGCGCTGAGTGAGGCCGGCTTCGCGGAGGATGTCGCGATGTGTGCCGAGGTAGACAGCTATTCGGTGGTCCCGATCTACCACGACCGCCAGGTCACGAAGCTGGGGCCGGAACGGGAGAGGTAACAGACCTGTTGCGTATTGCGTACTGCGTATTGCGTAATACGGCCGGGCAGACTGCTCTGCGCAGCGATCGTTCACTGGAGGACCGCACGCAGCACGCAGCCCGCAGCAGGCAGCCCGCAGCCCGCAGCACGCAGCACGCAGCACGCAGCAGGCCGGTCGCCGACCTTATTCGCGAATGGCGCGTGCAGACACGCTCGGCGGTGCGTCGAGGTCCGGCAACAGCGAGGCGCGCCAGTGCGGTGAAGGCCCCAGGCTACGCGCCGCACATCGGTCGATGATCAGCGCCGCTCGGCTCGATGGCAGCGCTTCGAGGATCACCTGCCCCGCATGACCTGAGGCGTGCTCCGCCACGATCGGCGCCTGCCCGTAGCTTCGGTAGCCATAATCCAGATCACGAACCGCCGGGCCTGGATCGTCGGTCCGATCTGGTGAAAATGGCTCGATAATGCGGATGAGGCCGCGGCTCCCGATCAGGGGCAGACCCGAGGGGCGTACGTCGAGGCTGATCGTCGCTCGAAGCTCGACGAGATCAACCGAGCCGGCGTTCAGCGGCTCATCGGACCCGAAGATGAGCGCCACCCGTGATCGAGATTCTCTCCGAACCACGCACGGAAGCGATCGCGAGGGCGGCGCTGCTGCGGTGCGCGGACGCCAGATCAGGTGCTGCGGCGTTTGGGCATACGGTTCGTACCGCTGGTTGAGCGCCGAGAACCAGTACCAGCTCGCGCGCAAGTTCCACCGCGCCCAGATACGTTCCCAACCCTCCCGGGAATACGGATTGATCGTCGTGATGACCGGATACGGCTGGCGTACGAGCGCCGCGGTGTGCTGCGCTCTCGCACGGTCCCCCAGCGCGTGGATGACCGCGTCAAAGGGTGAAGGACTTCTGGATCCGGACATGATGTCCAGGGCCGACTGGTATTCCGACATGATGCGTGCATCCCGCGGGATGCCAGCAGCGTCGGCACTGCGCCCGAACGAGGCGAAATGCTGGAGCACGGGACTGTCCGACTCTCGCACCCGCGCTCCGAGTGCCGGCACAGCAACCGTGCCGGGGAAACCATGGCGAAGATGGGACAACAGCGGCCGGGCGTTCATCAGATGCAGGCCCAACAGGCCCGGCACGAGTGACAGTGGAATGAGTCGTTGCGCCCACCGGCCCATGGTCCCCTGGAACTCGGTGCGGTCGGAGCGCCAATAGCGTGAAACGGCATAGCTGCCGAGCATGACAGCGGGGATGATCGCGATGCCGGTGTAGCCGGCCTCGACGTGCCCGCCGACCTGCGGCACGAATGCGCCCGCGAGGGATAGTGCGCCGATGTGCAGCATGATCAGCTCATTCGGGTGCGCGAATCGAGTTCGCACGAGCCGCACCGCCAGCCAGATGAGCAGCAGCATCAGTGCGATCAGAAAGAGCGAGTGAGGGAATGGGCCCAGTGCAGCCACCAGCCCTCGCAACCCGAATATTCGCAATGCTTCAGCGTGGCTGCCGAAAAACCAGAACTGGTCGCCTGCCACGCCGACGTAATTGAAGTGCAGCCAGTCGGTCGCGTGCCGTCCGCTCACCAGCATCAGCGAGGTAGCGGCGGTGGCCGTAGCGGACGCGACGAAGACGAGCAGTCCGGCCAGCAGACGCCGCAGCGGGATCCGGGAAGCCGCGAACAGTACCCAGATCGTCCCGATCGAGAGGGCCGTGATCGGGCCCAGATCATTGGACCACAGGAGGCAGATGCCAGCGAGCATGCCCCAGAGGACGGAGAGCGGGAGCGCAGGAGTTCCTGGACTGGCCATCTCGTCACGCCGAATGCGACCGTCGACGGCGTCGCCCGACTCACTGCGAACGGGGAGTGTCCTGAGCGAGAAATACATGACGATGCCGGTCAGTACCGGCAGCGCCCAGCGGATCGCGCGGAGCGAGTTCCCAGGCAGAATGAGATCGACTGGGGTAGGGTAATACGGGGACGCGAAGATACCCGCGTACACGCGGGCAAGCAGGCGTATCCCGACATAGATCCCGATCACGACCGCGACCCGGGCGAGGGGCCGAAGTCCGAGGAGACGCGCGTGAAACCAGGTTGTTGCGATGAACAACGTGTGCACTACCACGATCGCCGCGGCCGTCGATGCCCACAGCGTCTGGCCGAATATCACGTAGAAGGGAATGAGCAGACCGACGGGCAGAATGCCGAGGTAGGGAAAAACGTCCC
>Ga0136612_10000133_pt1 | contig 20014 bp, 16 predicted proteins | sample AntDryUQ224A2306_2_FD_106644 | JGI IMG/M metagenome (GOLD analysis project Ga0136612, IMG submission 106644) | Polar desert sand microbial communities from Dry Valleys, Antarctica - metaG UQ224A (23.06) | ecosystem: Environmental > Terrestrial > Soil > Desert | place: Antarctica: Dry Valley... | reverse complement strand
GAAGCTTTTCAGCACACGTTCGAAAGGGGGGTGGCATTTTTAGAAACCACTCGACAAAGGTATCCCGGGCGCATCTACGGCTCGGCTTCGCTGCGCACGGCCGCTAATTTGGACAAGAGTGCGCAAGACTGCCTGTCCTCCACCAAGACAGATCGAGGAGATTGACCACGGGCTGCCACCGCGCCGCGAAGCGGTGGCAGTTTGATCGCGGATGCACAGGCGTCGCGCGTTACTCCCAGCGCAGCGCTTCGATTGGATTCAGCGCGGCCGCTTTGAACGCCGGATACCAGCCGAAACCGGTGCCGATCAGAGAGCACACAATGAGGCCGGTCATGGCCCATCCCCAGGGAAAGACCATGGCGATGTCCAGCCAGAGGGCGATGCCGTTGCCGCCGACGACTCCCATCAGGATCCCGGCCAGGCCGCCAAGCTCGGACAGGATCACCGCCTCGATCAGAAACTGACGAACGATGTCCTGCTTCTTCGCGCCGACCGCCTTGCGAAGGCCGATCTCGCGTGTTCGCTCGGTCACACTGACCAGCATGATGTTCATGATGCCGATTCCGGCCGCGAGCAGCGCGATGACGCTGACTACGAAAGCTCCAATCCGGATGGTCCCCGCCACCTGTCCGAATGCAGATACCAGGGTGTCGTTCGAGTAGACCTCGAAGTCGTTGTTGTCGCCGACCTTGATCCCGCGCGCCAGCCGCATCGCTCCGATCGCTTTGTCGAGCGTCGTGTTGTACGTGGCCTGTGAGGTCGACTGGATGGCGATGTTCACCGTCCTCCCTGCCCGTCCGAAGTCATTGAAGTACTTCGTGATCGGCAGCACCACCATCCGATCCTGGCTCTGCCCGAACATGGAGCCCTTTTCCTCCATCACCCCGATGATCTGATAGGGCCTCTCATTGATCTTGATACTCACGCCGAGGGGACTCTGGCTGGGAAAGAGCTTTTTCTGGACCTCGGAGGCGATCACCGCGACGTTCCGCCCGAGATCTACATCTTCGGAAGAGATGTTCCGACCGTAGGCGAGGGTGTAGCTGTTCGCGATCAGGAACGCTTCGTTGGTGCCGACTACGGTCACCCCCTGCAACTTCACGCTCCCGAAAGCGGCCGTCTTGTCGCGATCGAAGACCTTGAAGGCGATCGCCCCCGCTTCCCCCTCCATCAACCGCGCGAACTCCCTGGCCTGTTCAAGCGAGATGTCGCGGCGATTCGCGAACGCATCCTCGGAATCGTTCGAGCTGAACGTCGGGTACTTGGCCAGCTGGAAGATGTTCGATCCCAGAAAACTGAGCCCGGTCTCGATCGATCCCTGGATGACGCTGAGCGCCGTCATCACGCCGATCACCGAGAAGACGCCGATGGTGACGCCGAGCATGGTCAGCCCCGAACGGAGCTTGTTCGTCCGCAGCGCTTCGAGCGCCATCCGCAGAATCTCATTCATAGCGGAGCGCTTCGATTGGGTCGAGCCGCGATGCGGAGACTGCCGGCGCAAAGCCGGAGACGATACCGGTCACCATCGAGACGACCAGGCCGGTCATGACCAGACCGAGCGAGAAACGCATCGGGAACGACGGAACCGCCGCCGCAACCGCCGTTGTCAGCAGCCAGGAAAGCGCCAGACCAACCACGCCGCCGATGACGCAGATGGCCACCGCCTCCACAAGAAACTGGAGCAGGATGGTCCGCCGTCTCGCGCCAACCGCTTTCCGCGTCCCGATTTCGCGCGTCCGCTCCTTCACGCTTACGTAGGTGATGTTCATGATTCCGATCGCGCCGACAAAGAGCGCCAGCCCGGTCACGAACAGCCCCGCCACCGCGATCCCGCTCTTGATCGGACCGATCGACGACTGCAGCGCGCCCTGCTCGTTGATCTCGAAATCGTTTCGGGCTTCCGGGGGCAGCGCTCGGACCCGACGCATCGCGCCGGTCAGCTCGTCTTTCGCCGCTGCCAACTGCTTCTTGTCACGGACTTTCACACGGATCGATGTGTCGAGTCGCGCGCTGAATACGCGCTGGAACGCGCCGAGAGGCACCACCACCTGATTGTCGAAGCTGAAGAGGCCGAGAAACGTCCCCTGTTTCGCAAAAACGCCAACCACGCGGAACGGGTTCCCGTCAATCGACACGGTCTCCTCGAGTGGACTCTGCCTCGGAAAAAGCGCGTCGGCCACGTCCGCTCCGAGCACCACCACACTGCGGCCGCCCCGGGATTCTTCATCCGTGAAGAAGCGGCCCTGCGCGAACTGCGACGTCGACGTGGTCAGGAACTCGGCAGTCGTCCCCTGCGTGAAGACTCCCTTGACCTGGTTCTCGTTGAACTTCACGTTGCGGCCCGTCTGCATCGTGGGGACCGCCGTGATGAGCTGCGAATTCGGAGTGGCGGCGATGATCCGTTTGAGCTCATCGGCGTAGCGGACCTGCATGATCCGCCGGTTGCGGTAGTTCCACCAGTCGTCGACATGCCGCCACGGCCACTTCTCGACGTAGAGGATGTCGTCGCCGATGACGGCCATGCTGCGATCGAAGCCGGTCTCGATCCCGCCGATGGCCGAGCCCATGAGCGTCACGGCGATGATGCCGATGATGACGCCCAGCGCGGTGAGCGTGGAGCGCATCTTGTGCGCCCGGATGACCGAGAAGGCGATGCGAAGCGACTCGATCAGCTCGTTGAGCACGTCAGCCCTTCTTCTTTTTCTCGCCGGTGATCCTGGCCTTGTCCTTGAGCCGCCGCGAGATCGCGGTGTACGAGCCGGAGACCACCTCGTCGCCCGGCTTGATCCCGGTCCGGATCTCGATGTGGGTGTTGTCGGCGATTCCGGTCTCGACCTTCTGCATCCGGACCGTTTCGCCGGTCTTCACGAAGATCACCCGCTGGAGCTTCTGCCGCTCGTCGCGTTCCTTCTGTTTTTCCAGCTTTTCGTTGGTGACGTCTGCGGACGGCTCGGGCGTCTTCTGTTTTTCGCGCTCTTCCGGGGAGAGATCGCTGTCGGTGCTGCGCACGGTGACGCTCTGAATCGGAACGGCCACCACGTTCTGCACGGTGGCGGTGGCGATGTCAGCGGTGGCGCTCATCCCCGGGCGCAGACGAACCGAGCGGTCGGGGATGCTGATCTTCACCTCGAAATTCGTGACCTCTTCCTGGGTCCCGGCGTTGCGGGTCAGCGCAGTCGACGCGATCTCCCGGACCACGCCGGTGATGGGGCGGTCCGGATAGGCATCCACGGCGACCTTGACCTTGTCGCCGACCTTGACGTTGACCACGTCGTTCTCGTTCACGTTGACGCGCGCTTCCATGTGGTCGAGGTCGGCGATGCGCATCACCTCGGTTCCGGCGAACTGGCTCGTGCCGACCACCCGCTCCCCCACCCGGCTGGACAGTGCGCTGATGGTTCCGTCGGACGGCGCGTAGATGATGGTTTTCGACAGCGCCTCGCGGATCTGCGTCACCGCGCCGGCCGCCCGCTGAATCTCGAACTGTGAGGCAGAAAGCCCGGCCCGGGCCGAGTCGTAGCTGGTCTGCGCGCTGCGCCGCTCGGATTCGGAGATCAAGCCTCGCTCGAACAAGCTCTGCGCGCGCTTGTAATCGGTCTCCGCTTTCTCCAACTCTGCCCTGTTGCGCGAGCTCGCAGAACGCGCGCTGTTGTACGAGGCCTGCTGCGATTCCACCTGAGCGCGGTAGGTGTCGGGTTTGATGCGCAGGAGCAACTGCCCCTTGCGAACCAGCTCCCCTTCCTTCACCGGGATGTCGATGATCTCGCCGGAGACTTCCGGAGCGATCTTCACCTCGATCTCGGGCTGAATCTTTCCGGTCGCCGTCACGACCTGAGTGATCGACTTGCGAACGGCCTTCTCCGTCGTCACCTCGATCGGCTTTTCGCGCTTGCGGGACATCACCATCGCCACGATGCCGATGACGACAATCAGGACGACGGCGATCAGAATGTAGGTCTTGCGTCGGGACATCTTGCTCACGGGCGGCATTATCCAGTGGTACGGGAGAAGTGGGTAGTAGGTTGCCGGGACGCCTGAGTGAAGGACAGGCACTCCTGGCCCTGGTCAGTCACCTGCTGCTGATTCTGTCGACCGCGCTGGCCGCGCACTTCGCCGACCCCCGAGCACGTCGAGCCATTCGCCGGTACCGGACGCAAATGGCTAGAGCATGGCCGGATTTCGCCAGTGCTCGGACGATTCCGTCAGAACAGGCGTTTGGGTTTTACCCACTCCAACTCGAGGTGGTAGCGACAAGAGGGGTCAGGCAGTTCCGAAACACCGCTTCTTTCCGCGATGTGAACCCACCATGGATCTTTCCTGAACCTGGCCACACGAAGAACGCCATTTGGGTCCGCAACACTCCATCCGTTCCGTCGAAGATGGGCGTCATACCAGGCGACCGTTTCGGAGAAGGACCCCGGGGCAATGAATTCCTGCACATTCGCAAAGTCGGGACTCTTGTACCCGGTCTCGTGGAACTCGCGATTTCCAACTGCGATCGCCCCGGGGCGCGCCAGCGATTGCATCATCGAAGGTGCGGCCTCGAGCGCGGCTGCGCGCTCGGCCCGTGCGCGCGGCCTGTCGCGGTAATCGCGAACAATCCCCCAGACAAACAAGGCCAGAAAGCCGGCTACGAAAAGGAGCAGAAGCACCCGGACACCGTTCGTGAACACTCGCGACGCACGCGAGGACGGATTGTGAGACGGGGCCGTCGGCTTGTCACCCCGCTGGTACGGATCAATTGGCGGCTGGCTCACGAAAACAGTATATGCAGCTCTCTCCTCGTTCCGCGAGAGCTATCGACAGCCCGCTCCCGCGAACAACGTCGATCTAATCGCTCTCGAACGATCAGGTTGACAACACGCTGAAGCGTTGATCGATCGGAGCTCGAAACCACGTCGTGCAAGATGGTCTCTCGCCGCGGGCCAAAGTCGCTCCAGCGCGGGGTCAGGCAGCACCGAGCGCACTGCTGGCAAATCTCTCCCTTACGGTAACAGCCACGGGCCAATGAGACCTCCGTAGAGTGCGAGACCAGCAATGGCGCCCACGATCGATGCGGCGAGAGCCAGGATGCGTTCGCTCTTCGGGATGCTTCGAACCAGCAGGAACCAGCCCCCGACAAGAACCGCCACCCCGATGAAAATCGGGAAGAACGGAGAAATGCCTGCCTGCTTCGCCACAATGAACTCGTCGAAGTTCGGCGATGAGTTCCTCACGCCCGAAATCCAGTAGTAGAGGAAGACGAGGCCTACGGAGAACTTCAGCGGGGCAAACAAGCCCATCGCAACGATCAATGGATGGGGACGATAGCGAGCTGCCAAATAGCAGCACAGCAGCACAATCGCCACGGTGACCAGCGGGCCGGCTGCCGCCACGATGGCCAGCTGCCATCGCGGGTAACCCGCTCCGGCAGCGTCGGAACTGACAGACGTGTAGTGAAGGACGACCCGCGGATGATGGAATGCCAGACCGGTTAGAAAGTGACCCAGTTCATGAGCGAGAATATTGAGAGGAGCAGCAATGATGGCTGCCGCAAACCATTTCGCAGGTGATCGCCACCATCCTTTGACAGGGGAATCGGTCCGAGTCGGTGTCACAGCGGGGTGTTCTTACCGGAAGCCACCTCACCCATGACCGGCGCTCATACCGACCAGGGCCTGCTCGAACCCCTGAATCACCTGATCTGCGGCGATGGTGAATTCGATCCGATCGCCAACCTCGGAAGAGTCGAGAACGGAGCCATCAGTGAGCCGCGCTCCGTAATGAACGCGAACGGCGTCGCCTTCGCGGGCTACTTCATTCATCCATCGGTCTCCATGGTCGCTCCATGCGATTTCGCGGCAATCATGGCACATGTGGAGGAGCGGCCCGCTGCATCAGAGGGCGGCCTCGGCGGCGCGCATTTCTGCGATACGCTGCAGGCGCCGATGACGGCCACCAGGAACGCAGAGGAAAAGGCCCGCTCGGTACTCGAGAAGCCGGCCGCCGAGACACTGGATGCGATCCGGGCCCAGACCTGACTGGCCACAACATCCCGCTGACGCAGAGCGAATCGACGCTCGGACCGGAGCACGGCCCCTGCTCACACTCACACCACGCGAGTTAGAGAACCGCCACAGAGACGGGGACAGGCTCGACGCCTGTCCCTGACAGGCAGGAGTGCCTGTCTTCCACTAAAGCATCCGCTACAATCCCACCACAACCTCCATGTCCACCGAACCGGCGACGAACTCGCGTGTGGCGCGCGCCCTGTACGCGTTGCTCGACCTCTCCAAGGCCCTCGGCTCGGAAATCGACCTCGACGCGCTCCTCGGGGTGATCCTCGAGAAGGCCTCCGCGGTCGTGGAGGCCGAGCGGACCAGTATCTTCGTCTTCGATGAGGAACGCGGCCTTCTCTGGACCCGGCTAGCGCAGGGCCTGGGCACCACCACCATCGAGCTCCCCCTCGGCAGCGGTGTGGCCGGCGAGGTGGCGCGGACCCAGAAGCTGGCCAACATTGCCGATGCGTACACCGACCCGCGATTCAACGCGGCCTCCGACGCGCACACCGGTTTCCGCACCCGCTCCATCCTTGCCGCACCGGTGGTCAGCTCCACCGGCAGGTTGCTTGGCGTGGTCGAGAGCGTGAACAAGGTCAATGCCGATCGATTCGATGCGCACGATGTCACTCTCATCGTGGCCGTCGCTTCTCACGTGGCAGCGGCCATGGAACGCGCCACGCACACCGTGTCGCAACTCGAGAACGAGCGGCTTTCCGAAGCGCTGAAGCTGGCCAGCGAGATCCAGATGCGGATGCTGCCCAGCGGCACCGTCGCAGAAGTCCATTCGGCATTCGACCTCAATGCCTATATCCGTCCTGCCCGTATGGTCGGCGGCGATCTTTATGACTACGCCCTGACTGATGGGCGGCTCTACTTCTGCGTCGGCGATGTCTCCGGAAAAGGCATCGGCTCCGCGCTGATCATGGCTCTGACGAAAACGCTGTTCCGGGCGAATGTCCCCTGGTTCGAGGACGCCGCGAAACTGACCGAGTCGGTGAACGTACGGTTGTGCGAAGAGACCGGACCGACGATGTTCGTGACCGCGTTCTGCGGCTTTCTCGATCTGACCGACGGCACGCTGCGCTTCTGCAATGCGGGCCACGACCGGCCGTTCCTTCTCCACGCCGATCGGCGGGTCGAGCTCCTCGAAACCAAGCCGGGTCTGGCGCTCGGAGTGATGCCTAAGTTCCAATACCCTCTCCAGCAGATGACTCTGGCGCCCGGGGACGCGCTCTTCCTCTACACAGACGGCGTGACCGAGGCGACGGATGCCGGGGAGCAGCTCTTCGGAGTCGAGCGATTGCGGGATGTGCTGACCGAGCACGCCGGCGTCAGCTCGGTAGAGGTCATCACGGCCGTCACCGGCGCTGTCGATCGATTCGTGAAAAAGGCCCCGCAGGCGGACGACGTGACCATGCTCTGCCTGCGGTATCACGGATGATCGGCGCCGATCTGGCTCGCGAGCTCGAGGCCCTGCCTCAGGTCATGCAGCTCGCCGATTCCTTTTTCTCTACGGGAGCTGGCGACGGAAAGGTCCGCTACGCCGTCGAGCTGGCGCTCGAGGAGCTCTTCACGAACATGATCAAGTACAACGCAGATGGTGGCGGTTCGATCCGCATTGAGCTGGAGCTGGTAAACGGAGAGGTCGTGATCCGCCTCAGTGACTTCGACTCCCCTCACTTCGATCCGTTCCGTGACGCTCCACCCTTCCGTCCCGGTCAATCATTGGAAGATCGGCGGCCCGGCGGGCTGGGGCTGCATCTGGTGAGGGAAATGATGGACCGGATCGAGTACAGTCACCATAATCGAACATCCACCATTACCCTGGCGAAACGCGTGGTCTGACCATGCTCGAGATAACTGTCGGCGCGAATGACGAGATCATCCTGGCGGGGCGCTTCGACGCCGCCGAGGCAGAAAAGGCGCGCAAAGTCTTCCTCAGCTTCACCGACGCGAAGACCATCGACTTTTCCCGACTCGACTACATCTCCAGCGCGGGACTGGGCGTGCTGCTGGCTGCACAGAAGCAGCTGTCCGAACACGGCAAGGGATTGCGGCTGGTCAACGTCAAGAGCCACATCCGCGACGTGCTCCACTTTTCCGGGTTCGATCAGATCTTCGAGATGGGATGAGGATTCGCAGCCAACTTTTTCTCGCCGCGCCTGTACTTCATGAGTGAGGACGAAAAAGATCGGATGTGTGTCCAGCGCTGCCTGAGCGGTGACGCCAATGCTTTCGAGGGAATCCTCGAGCGCTACGAGCGGCCCATTTACAACGCCATCGTGCGCATGGGAGCGGATCGCGAAGACGCTCGCGACATCTGCCAGCAGGTGTTCATCAAAGTCTACCTGCATCTCGACACTTACGATCCTGCCCGGAAGTTCTTCAGCTGGCTCTACCGGATCGCCATGAACGAGGCCATCAATCAGATGAAGAGCCAGCGGGCGAGCGAGCCGCTGAGCCGCAATCTTATCTATGGCCATCCCAATCCCGAACAGAATCTCGAAGCGGTGGAGCAGGAGCGCGAAATTCAGACCGGTCTGCTCGCGCTGGAGATGAAGTACCGGCTGTCGATCATCGTTTCCTACTTCCTTCAACTTTCTTACGAGGAAGCTGCGCACGTCCTCTCGCTGCCCGAGAAGACCGTCAAATCGCGGCTCTTCACTGCCCGTCAATTGTTGCGAGAGGCCCTGGAGAGCCAACGCCATGCATCCAGATGAGGAGTTGATTGCCCGGCTGCAGGCCATGCCGCAGGCCGAACCGCCGTCCGATCTGCGGACGGCGATCATGGATTCCGTTCGCGCCTCCGGCGGCGCGGGAGCGTTTCGCCGGCCGGCTCGCCTGGCCAGGCGGGTGTTCCTGGGCGGCTGGGCGGTGGCGGCAGCGATCATCCTCATCTTCTTTGTGATCGCGCAACCGAGAACCGAGCAGCACTCGGCGGCAACCATGGCGCCGCTGTCGGCGAGCTACAGGTCCGAGGCGCTGACTCTGGAGGTCAGCCGGAACGGTTCCCTCGTCAAACTCGGACTCATTCCGTTGCGCACAGGTTCCATAACCATCGAGTGGGATCCGAAATCGGCGGAACTGGTTGCCATTTCCGGTGCCGAGGCCGCATCTTCTTCCAAAGGCAGAACGACATTTACCGTGTTTGACCTGTCCAGGCGGGTGGGGATCGTCCTCCGTCCGCGCCCTTCGGCCGGGTCACTGAGCGTGCGTGTGCTCTCGGAGAAGAGGGAAGTAATCCGGGCTGCTGTAGATCTCAACTAGTCCCCAACCAACTTTTTCCCGTTGCCCGTTGTAGTTACTGATAACCAATGAGGAACGATATGGAACAGAAAAAACAAGGAGACCCACAGATGAGCGCTGCAAAACGCAAAAACATGCTTGTTGTCTTTGGTGGTGTCGCGGTGGTGCTGGCCGTGGCGCTGATCTTCATCGCACCTAACTTCCGCTATCCCAGTGAGGATGCCAGCGGAGCGATCGGCGCCGTGCAGAAGCACCGGCAGCCACAGATCCAGTCCAGCGACGTCGTTCTGGGGAACGAGCAGGTCAAGAAAGACCGGCAGATCGCTTACGTTGATTTCCTCAAGGACGCCGCAGCCCTCAATGCCATCAGCGCCGGTCTGGAGTCCGAGGCGCAGACAGCGGACGCGCGGGCACGCATGGCGGCCGCCGTCGCCAGCCTGGACGCCCGGCAGAACGATCTCCGCTCTCGGGCGCTTGTCAACGCGGAGGCCGCGATGGTCGAGATGAGGAAGCTCGGCGTGGCCGAAGCGAACCTCGAGGCGCAGGACATCGAAGCCGTCGCCGCGAGAATGCAGGTGGCCGTGAAGGCGCTGGAAGCGAAAGCGGTCTCGAGCCGCCGTCTGGAATCGGCTGAAGCGGAAGTAGCCTCATTCGCTGCACGGATGAAAAATCAGGAGGCGCTCTCGCTCGACGCGGCCAAGCGTCTCGAGAATGCGATCGATGCCGACATGGCCGGTGCACGGATCCGCGCGCAGGCCGACTATCTCCAGGCCATGGCCCAGGAGTCGAAAGCACTTGCAGCTGCAAGTAGCTCACTGGCCGCCCTCCAGGCGCAGTCTCTGGAAGCGAAAGCGCTCGACGCACGGTTTCGCGCGATCAGCGCTGACCTCAGCAATGAGGCCGTAGCGCTTGAGGCGAAGGCTCTTCTGGGTATGGAGCACAGCCTCGAATCACACGGCGAGGCCATGGAAGCGCTGGGACGGATGGACGCGCAGCTCAACGCCGCTCACAGCCTGGACTCGCGCAAGCTGGCCAGCGCCGAGCAGGAATACGCGAACATGTCGCGGATTCTCAAGGGTCATGCCGCTAACCTCCAGGCCAGTGCAAACCTCGAGATGAAGGCGCAGCTGGCCGTAGCCAGCGAGCACCTCGACAGCCGCAACCTCGCCAATCGGTCGCTGGCCGCTTTCTCGAAACACCTCGGCTCACTCAGCCAGTCGGTCGAGAACAAGTCGGCGCTCGCCTCGGCAGTCCCGGAGGCAGCCGCCTTTGCCTCGCAGGCCAGACAGTTGGCCGCCCGCGCTGCTGAAGATCTCCAGTCACGCAGCAGACAGTGATTCTGCGTGAAGGACGGGCGTCACCGCCCGTCCTTCACTTTTTCCATGGAGGACAAGCACTCCTGCCTGTCCCGCGCGATTCCTGCTAAAGTTCGTTCCTCCCAAACCCATGACCGTCGCCCGGCTCGCCTTTGTCGCAGTCGCTCTGTTCCTCTCCGCTGCCGCCGGCGCGCAGGAGTTGCAGTCGCGCCGCACCGCCAACCTCAATCTCGTCTACTACGACAAGGCGCACGAGTACCTGACCTGGCACCTGGCGCGCTCGTTCGAGAACTCCCTCGCCTTCCATCAGCGTCTCTTCGGATACACCCCGACCGAGCCGGTGCTGGTGCTGATGCAGGACTTTGGCGACTACGGGCACGGCGGCACCTCGACCATTCCGTGGAACTTCGTCAGCATCGGTATCGAGCCGTTCGACTACGTCTACGACACGATGCCGGCCAATGAGCGGATGAACTGGCTCATGCATCATGAGCTCGTGCATGTAGTGGCCACCGACAAGGCAGCCGGCAGCGATCTCTTCTACCGCCGTCTCTTCCGCGGGAAGGTCGCGCCGGACAAAGAGAACCCGATCTCGATGGTCTACAGCTACCTCACCAGCCCGCGCTGGTACTCGCCGCGGTGGTACCACGAGGGGATCGCGGTGTTCCTGGAGACCTGGATGGCCGGCGGAGTGGGTCGCTCACTCGGCGGTTACGACGAGATGGCGTTCCGGACGATGGTGCTCGACAACGCGCACTTTTACGACGTGGTCGGGCTCGAGTCCGAGGGCACCACGATCGATTTTCAGGTCGGACAGAACTCGTACCTCTACGGCACGCGCTTCGTCACGTTTCTCGGTGTCGAGCACGGTCCGGACAAAGTCATCCAGTGGTTCAACCGCACCGCAGACAGCAAGCGCTATTTCAAAGCGCAGTTCGAGCATGTATTCGGGATGCCCCTCGAGCAGGAATGGCGGCGCTGGATCGAAAAGGAAAAGGTGTGGCAGCAGCAGAACCTCGAGCGTATCCGCGCCCACGAGGTCACACCGGAACGCAAGCTCACGACCGAGATCCTCGGGTCGGTCTCCCGCAGTTTCTACGACCGCGAGCGGAACGTTCTCTACGCGGCCATCAACCGCCCGGCTCACATCGCCCAGATCGTGTCGATCGACCTGACCAGCGGGAAGATCACGCCGCTGACCGAAGTGCCCGTTCCTGCGCTCTACTTCGTCACATCGCTGGCGTACGACTCCAAAGCGCAGAAGCTTTTCTACACCTCGGACAACAGCCGCGGGTGGCGCGACATCAACGAGTTCGATCTCGCCACGGGAAAGAAACGAGAGCTGCTGCGCAACTCCAGAGTGGGCGACATCGTCGTTCATCCGGGAGACGGCGCGATCTGGGGCATTCAGCATCACAACGGATACTCCTCGCTGGTCCGGATCCCGAAGCCCTACGACGGATGGAAGACCGTGATGACGCTCGACTACGGGCGCGACCTCTTCGACCTCGACATCTCGCCTGACGGGAAAACGCTCACGGCTTCCCTGATCGAGATTTCGGGTGACCAGCAGCTGGTCTCACTCGATCTGGAGAAGCTGCTGGCCGGCAACTCCACCTTTCAGAAGTTGCACACGTTCGACAACAACTCGGCGCAGAACTTTGTCTTCTCCCCCGACGGACGGCACCTTTACGGAACGTCCTACTACACTGGCGTCTCGAATGTCTTCCGCTACGACTTTGCCAGCGGAAAAATGGATGCGGTCACGAACGTGGAGAGGGGTCTGTTCCGGCCGATGCCGATCGGCGATGGCCGGATCGCCGCGTACAGCTACACCGCCAAAGGGTTCGCCCCGGTGATCGTTTCCGAGACCGTTCGAGAGGACATCAACGCCATCGAGTATCTGGGGCAGCAGGTGGTGGAGCGTCATCCGAAGGTGAAGGAGTGGAACGCCGGGTCGCCCGCGCGCGTCGATCTCGACAAGGTCACGACGTACTCAGGCGCGTACCGCGTCTTCCCTCAGTTCAGGCTCGGCTCGATCTATCCGGTCCTGGAGGGCTACAAGGACACGGTAGCCGGTGGCGTCCGGATGACCTTCGGCGATCCTCTCGGGCTGAATTCTCTCGATGTCACCGCCGCGGTCTCTGACTCCGACGACGACGAGCGGCTGCACCTCAAGGTTGGTTATGACCGCGCTCCGTGGCGGATGCATCTGAACTACAACGCCACCGACTTTTACGACATGTTCGGACCGACGAAGTCGAGCCGGAAGGGTTACTCCGCCGGCGCCTCGTTCCATCGCTATCTCGTCTACGAACGGCCGAAGACGGTCGAGTACACGCTGGGTGCGACGTACTACGGCGGCCTGGATACACTGCCCGATTACCAGAACGTTCCCGCGCCGTTCACCGAGTACGCGACCGCGCGGGGAAGCCTTCAGTACAAGGATCTGCGGCGGACCATCGGCGCGGTCGACTACGAACGCGGCCAGCAGTGGAGCGTGGCAGCCAGCGCCAGCCTCGTCGAATCGGAGTTTTTTCCGCGCGTCTTCGGCACGGCGGAGCATGGATTCCTTCTCCCCGTCGAGCACTCGTCGATCTGGCTGCGCGGGGCCGCCGGCAAGTCCTGGGGCGATCGCACCAACGCATTCTCGAACTTTTTCTTCGGCGGCTTCGGCAACAACTGGGTGGACTATCAGGAAGTGCACCGCTATCGCGAGCACTACAGCTTCCCGGGCCTGAAATTGAACGAAGTCGGAGGAAATGACTTCGTAAAAGGCAGTGTCGAATGGACGCTTCCGCCGGTTCGATTCCGGGAGCTGGGCGTCCCGTCGTTTTACGCGAACTGGGCGCGTTTGGCCTTGTTCACCTCGGCGCTTTCGACCGATGTCACCACCGATCGCCGTACGGTGTACGACATCGGCGCGCAGGTCGATCTCTCCCTGGTCCTTTTCACCAGCCTCGATTCCACTCTCTCCTTCGGATACGCCTCGGCGTTCGGCGACCAGGACGGGGATGAGTTCATGATCTCTCTCAAGCTCCTGCGATGACGCTCATCATCGCGTTCGTTCCGGTGGTGGTGTTCCTGGGCAGCCTCCTCTACATCGACAGCTACAAGCTGGTCGGCCCGGCCCGCATCGTTACGGTGATCCTGAGCGGAGCGATGGCCGCGATGGCGAGCTTCCTACTCAATCAGGCTGTGATGGAAACGGCGCTCGTCGAGAGCCGTACGCTCACCCGATTCGTTGCTCCAGCCCTCGAGGAAGCGTTGAAGTTGATCGTCATCGCGGTTCTCATCCGGACGCGCAAAATCGGCTTCGTCATCGATGCCGCCATCTGCGGCTTCGCTGCCGGCGCCGGCTTCGCGCTCGTCGAGAATCTGTACTACGTAACGGCGCTCTCCCATCCGGAGCCGGGGTTCTGGGTGGTGCGGGGCTTCGGGACCGCGGTGATGCATGGGGGAACGACGGCCATCGCGGCAATGATCACAAAAGCGCTCTGTCAGCGTCGCGAATCGGAGCCGCTGGTGTTGCTGCTTCCCGGGTTTCTGGTCGCATTCGCCATCCACTCTCTGTTCAACCAGTTCCTCCTCCCTCCCCTCGCCTCAGCACTGGCAATCACCGCCGTGCTGCCGCCACTGCTGGTTCTGATCTTCGCGCAAAGCGAGCGTTACCTGCAGAGGTGGCTGGGGAGCGGGTTCGATCTGGATGCGCAGCTCCTCGCCGCGATTCGGTCCGGTGACTTTGTCTCGTCACGCCCCGGCCGTTACCTCCACTCGTTGCGCGATCACTTCGAAGGTGCCGTCGTCGCCGACATGCTCTGCTACCTGCAGCTCCACACTGAGCTCTCTCTCCGCGCCAAAGGCATTCTGATGATGCGGGAGAACGGGCTGCCAATTACCAGAGACACGCAGACAGCGGGAAAACTCGTGGAGATGCAGTATCTGCGGACCGCCATCGGCCGCACCGGCCAGCTCGCGCTCGCCCCCATCCTCCCTTCGACAGCGAAAGACGCGTGGCAGATGCAGTTGCTGGAGGAGTGAGAGAGGCAGGGCTCAAGACTTCGCTTCGAGCTCGGCCCAGCGCGCGTAAAGCTTGTCGACGGCATCCTGAGCGGATCCGAGCTCGGCAAACCGCTCCTGAAGCGCTTTCGAGTCGGTAGCGATGGCTGGATCCTCAGCTCGCGTGCGTGCTGCGTCGAGCCGCGCCTCGCCGGCCAGCACCTTCTCTTCGATCTGTTCGAGCTCGCGTTGCTCCATGTAACCGAGTCGTCGCTTGCGAGCCGGCGGCTCGCCCGGCTTTTGCGATGTCGACGGTGGCGCAACCGTGGCCTTCACGCGGCCTTCCGCCTCCCACTGCGCGTAATCGGCGAAGTACTCGGCGCGACCGGTTCCGTCGATCGCCAGGATCTGCGTGCTGACGCGGTCGAGCAGATATCGATCGTGCGTCACGAGGACCAGCGCGCCGGGGAACTCGAGCAGCGACTCCTCGAGCACTTCGAGCGTGGGGATGTCGAGGTCATTCGTCGGCTCGTCGAGCACCAGAAGGTCGGCCGGCTTCAGCATCAGCCGCGCTAGCACGATGCGGGCTTTCTCGCCGCCGGAGAGCTTCGACACCGATGTCTCGAGCTGCTCGGGCCGGAAGAGGAAACGTTTCGCCCATGAGGCGACATGCAGGGCGCGTTCGCCGAAGATGACCGTATCGCCCTCCGGGGCCAGCGCGCGCTTGAGGGTCAGGGTCTGGTCGAGGCTCTCGCGATTCTGCTCGAAGTAGACGATGCGCAATCGGTCCGCCCGCTCGATTTTCCCGGCGTCAGGCTCCAGTTCTCCGACGATCGTTCGGAGGAGCGTGGTCTTGCCGGAGCCGTTCGGTCCGAGGATGCCCAGTCGCGTGCCGGGGGTCAGCAGAAGATCGAGATCGCGGAACAGCTCGCGTTTGCTGATTCCTTCGGCGATGAGCAGCCGCTTGGTCTTCCGATCGCTCGCGGTGAAATCGATTCTGGCGCTGGAGACGCGGGCTCGATCACGGCCGTCCGCCAGCTCATCGATCAGCTTGCCGGCGGACTGGATACGCGACTTCGACTTGGTCGTGCGCGCCTTCGGACCGCGGCGCAGCCAGTCGATCTCCCGCCGTACCAGGTTTGCCAGCGTGTCCTGATAGGCCGCCTCGTTGCGAAGAAGCTCGTCCCGCTTCTCGAGGAACTCGCTGTAGTTCCCGTCGGTCTGAAAGAGGCCGGTGGGATAGACACGGTTCAGCTCGAGAACGCGTCTGGAGATGTTCTCGAGGAAGTAGCGGTCATGACTGATGACCACGAACGCTTCCGGCTCGCTTTTCAGCAGCATTTCCAGCCAGAGGATCGCGTCGACATCGAGATGGTTCGTCGGCTCGTCGAGAAGAAGTACGTCGGGATCCTTGACCAGCTCCCGGGCGATGGCCAGACGCTTTCGCCAGCCCCCCGAAAGCTTCTCCGTCGGCACGGTCCGATCGGTGAAACCCGCCTTGCCGAGGGCTTGCGAAATGCGCGCAAGATCATGTTCCCCGATCGCTTCGGCCAGCACTTCCTCGACGGATTTGCCGGGCGCGAACACCGGATCCTGCGGCACATACCCGACCCGCAACCGCTTGCGCATGGAGGTGGAACCCGAATCGGGCTCCTCCGTTCCCGCCAGAATCTTCAGCAGCGTCGACTTCCCCGACCCGTTCGGCCCCACCAGACCGATGTGATCCCCCTCGCTGATCGTGAAGCTCAAATTCTCGAACAGAGGCCGCGAAGTGAACGACTTCGTGATCGATTCAGCGGACAGAAGGACAGATGGAGGCATACGGGAGACGCGTTATACCGCGAGTAGACGGGGTCAGGCCTTCACTTTTCACTTCGCCCACTATCCGTAGACGGGGTCAGAGCTTTGCTTTTTGCTTTGTGTACTATCTGTAGAAGTCCCCAACGCCCCGGCGGCAAAGCAAAAAGCAAAGCTCTGACCCCGTCTACTACCGGTAGACTCTCCCGGCGTGCCTGAGGCGACCGATCAACCGCTGCGCGATGACATTCATCTCCTGGGAGATCTTCTCGGCGAGACGTTGCGTGCGCAGGAAGGGGAGCAGCTCTTCCAGATGGTGGAACGGGTGCGCACACTCTCACGCAGCGACTTCGACGGCATGGCGCGCCTTCTTTCGACCTGTTCGCCTGAGAAAGCGCTTCCGATCGCACGTGCCTTCGCGCACTTCCTGAACCTGGCCAATATCGCGGAGCAGCATCACCGGATCCGCCGGCGCAGCGAATATGCGGGGCCGCAACCCGGATCCTGCGACGAAGTCTTTGGCCGACTTCGCGCGGCGGGTGCGACCGCCGCGGAGTTGTTTGATTCCGTCACGAGGCTGCGGATCGAGCTCGTGCTCACCGCCCATCCGACCGAGGTGACCCGGCGCACGCTCCTGCAGAAGTATCGACGCATCGCGAACCTGCTGGCGCGGCCGGACAGGGACACCGCGATCGACGAGCTGCGCCGCGAGATCATTTCCATCTGGGAGACTGACGAGGTCCGGCATACGGCGCCGACGCCGCTCGACGAGGTGAAAAACGGCCTGGTAGTATTCGAGCAGTCGCTGTGGGATGCCGTGCCGCAGTACCTGCGCGCGCTCGATGAGGCGTTGCAGAAACATACCGGACAGCCGCTTCCACTCGATTGCACGCCGCTGCGATTTGGATCGTGGATCGGCGGTGACCGCGACGGCAATCCGAACGTCACCGCCGAGGTGACGGTCCAGGCATGCTTTCTGGCGCGCTGGATGGCGTGCGACCTCTATCTCCCCGCCATCGAGGAGCTCCGTCTCGACCTCTCCTTCGCGCCATACGACACGATCCTGAAGGGACTTCGCGATGCACTGCGCGCGGAACGGGCAGCGCCTACGACGAACCCACTGGACGTGCTCGGCCCGCTGATGCGCTGCTGGGATCTGCTGCACGACACCGGAAACGCCGTCCTGGCCCAGGGTCGTCTGCTCGATCTCATCCGGCGCGCTTACTGTTTCGGGTCGACCCTGGTGCGGCTCGACATCCGGCAGGACTCAGCAAAGCACGTAAATCTCGAACAGGCTGACGTCGACACCTTTCGCGCGATCGAACAGCTTCCGGTGGAGTTCCTGGGCGCTTACGTGATCACCATGACCCGCACCGCCGCGGACGTGCTCCGCGTGGCAGCACTACAGAAAAAGCTGCGCATCGTTCCCCTCTTCGAGACCATCGACGACCTCCGTCGCGCCGGCGAAACGCTACGCGAGCTGTTCGCGGACGAGAGCTATCGCAAACGGATCGACGGACGCCAGGAGGTGATGATCGGTTACTCCGACTCGTCCAAAGATGCCGGCCGGTTCGCCGCTGCCTGGGAGTTGTACAAGGCCCAGGAACAGGTCGTGGCCGTCTGCAAAGAAGCGGGGGTCGAGCTCACGCTCTTTCACGGGCGTGGCGGAAGCGTCGGCCGCGGCGGCGGCCCGACGTACCTCGCCATCCGCTCGCAGCCTCCCGGATCTGTCGACGGACGCCTGCGCGTCACCGTTCAGGGGGAGATGATCCAGGCGGAGTTCGGGCTGATCGGCATCGCATTGCGCACGCTCGAGGTCTACACCACCGCCACGCTCGACGCCACCATGAGCCCGGCCGAACTACCGCGACCGGAGTGGCGGGAGGACATCCAGCGGATGGCAGACTCCTCGGGTACGGCGTTCCGGCGTGTCGTGTACGAGACGCCGGAGTTCCTCGAGTACTTTGCGACGGCTACACCGGTCAACGAGCTCTCCGGCATCAACATTGGAAGCCGTCCGGCGCGGCGTGGAACGAACAAGGGGGTCGATTCGCTTCGAGCGATCCCCTGGCAGTTCGCCTGGACGCAGAATCGATTGCTGCTGCCCTCGTGGCTGGGCGTTGACGATGCGCTCGCCGAGGTGGATGCAACTCCGATGATGGAGTGGACTTTCTTCCGTTCCACCATCGAGCTGATCGAGATGGTGCTCGCCAAGGCGGAGCCGCGCATTGCAGCTCACTACGACTCGTTGCTGGTTCCTGACGGGTTGCGAACGGTCGGTGCCAATCTCCATGCCCGGCTGGCACGCACCATTGAGCTGGTGCAACGAGTGACTGGCCATACCAGACTGCTGGAAACAAATCCCGTTCTCCGCCGATCGATCGACGTTCGCAACCCCTACGTCGATCCCATAAACCTGGTCCAGGCGGAAGTCATCAAGCGTTTGCGAGCGGGCGATGAATCGATGCGTGACGCGTTCGTGGTGACCGTCAACGGGGTGGCCGCCGGCATGCGCAATACCGGCTAATCCCTGTCCTTCTTGCGGCCCTTGCCTCTTCCCCTGCCGCGACCCCTTTCCATCTTGTCCAGTTCCTTCTGCATCCGTTTGATCTCCCGGGCAACTTCCTTCGGAATCGGAACTCCCAGCCGGCCGAGCTCCTCTCCCGCCCTTTCCAACTGATCGTCGATCGCTTCGCGCTCCTCTTCGTCGAGGACGTCCGGGTCCTCGTCGTCTTCGGCGGCGGGGCCGGCATTCGGGTCGATGACGATCTGCACCTCTCCAAAGCCACCTGTTTCTTTCGACCGTTCCGATGATTCCTCGGGCGTGATCACGGGAGGATCGCGGTACTCGATCAGAAGGGGCGGTTCCTCGATTCGCCCACGGCAGTTCTCCCTCGGCTCCGTCCCTCTCAGAAAGGACTCGTCGAAGCGCGGCCCGCAACCCGATCGCCACAACCGCCCGCTCCGGCGCTCGATGGCGGCGCTGCCGACACCCTCTGGCGGCGCGATTTCCCCCTTCTGATGAGGAGCCCGGGCCATGAACGCCGCCCAGATCGGAAGCGCTGCCTCCGCCGATGAAATCCGAAGCGGTGTGCCGTCGTCGAACCCTACCCAAGCGGCAGTCAGGAGGTCGGGCGCATATCCGACGAACCATGCATCGCGATAATCGTTGGTGGTTCCGGTCTTGCCGGCGATGTGACCGAGACCGAGGTGTCGAAGATCGGATGCGGTGCCACGCTGCACTACGCCGCGCATCAGCGAATGCACGATGTAGGCGACGGCGGGGTCGATCACGTTTTTTTTGCGCTGCTTGAAGCGATAGACCCTCCCACCACTCGCCGTTTCGATCTTCTCGATCAGGTGCGGCTCGGTCCTCTCCCCGAGATTCGGAAAGATCGTGTAGGCGCCGACCAGCTCGCGCATCGAGATTTCGTCCACACCGAGTGCGACCGCCGGCGTGTCGGACAGCTCCCCGCTCACGCCCGAATCTTCGAGAACTTCACGAACGTTCTTCACGCCGACTGCTTCGGCGATCTGCACCGCCGGAGTGTTGAGCGACTTCTCGAACGCCTCGCGCACGGTCACGGCGCCGCGGAAACGTTCGTCGTAATTCTG
>Ga0136612_10000132_pt1 | contig 20075 bp, 17 predicted proteins | sample AntDryUQ224A2306_2_FD_106644 | JGI IMG/M metagenome (GOLD analysis project Ga0136612, IMG submission 106644) | Polar desert sand microbial communities from Dry Valleys, Antarctica - metaG UQ224A (23.06) | ecosystem: Environmental > Terrestrial > Soil > Desert | place: Antarctica: Dry Valley... | reverse complement strand
CGGCGACCGGGGCCTATCCGGCGCCAAGGCTTGACAGCGGTGATCGAGGCCGTGAAAACGGGGCCCTCGCCCGCTTGGCCCGGCGGTGGATGTCTGATACATATAGCGGCAGGTCTGTCGGCCGCAAGCGAGGAGGATGAGGTGATGGGGAGATGACGATCAGCCTGGCCGCGCTTTCATCTTGGTGGATAGTCGGATGGGTCATCGCCTTCGTCGTGGTCGCGGTCGCCGCGATTCTCTTGCTGACCGCGATCGCCCTTGCCAAGCGGATCGAGCGACAGGCGGACACGATCACGGAGGCGCTCGACGGGACTCGCGCGAACACTGATGCGCTCTGGGCCGTGAAGAGCGTCAACCTCAACCTCGACCGGGTCGTACGCGGTTTGGCCGCTGCGCGCAAGGCGGTGACGCGGTGATCGTCGCGGTCTCGACCGGCACGGCGGTGCTGGCTCTTATCGGGCTCGCCCTCGGGCTCGTGGCGGCGCTGCTGGTCGTCGCGCTGTTCAACAGGATCGTCAGCACGGCGGTGGAGATCGATGGCTACGCCGAGGACATCCTCACCGCCGGCGTCGGCATCGCCAAGAACCTCGATGGCGTCGATGAGCTGGCGCGGACCCGTGATCTCGCGGTCACCGTCCCGGGCCTCGCCGTCGCCTACCTCGGGCTCGTCAAGGAGAAGCTTCGGTGATCGCCGCCGCGCTCTCGACCGCTGCCGAAACGGCTTGGTGGATAACGCTCGGCTTCGGGCTCGTCGTCGCGCTCGTCGTCTGGGGGCTGCTCGAGCAACTGCGCCAAGCCGTACTTCGGATCGACCGAGCAGTAAGCGAGCTTTGGACGATGGGCAAGCGGGTGGCGGGAAACACAGCGACCACGTACATGCTCGTCGGTACGCGCGACCTCGGCGTAGAGCTCGCGGAGGAGGTCGAGCGCCACCGTGCGCTCGCAGAAGGGAGTGACGGATGAGCACGCTTTTGATCGTCTTGACGTTGGTCGAGGTGGCGCTGTTGGTCGTCGTCCTCGCCGGCTATCTGATCGTCATCGCCGGCACCCTGCGTAAGGTCTCGCACACGCTTGGGCTGGTCACTTTCGGTGTGCGAGCGATCGAGAAGCAGACGGCTCCGATCGCACCCGTCGCTACCGAGATCAACGGCGCCCTCGAGCAGGTCGCCGACGCGCTCGAGTCCGTCGTCGGCAAGCCGGCGTCGTCATCCGAAGCATCGGGCGAGCAGACACCCGCAAGGCGCTGAGATGTCGATCGCCGCCCAGTGCGCGATCGAGCGCCGCCGGTTGCGGATGAACGGCGCTGTCAGAATGAGTCCGTCATGTGTCTAGGTATCCCGGGACAGATCGTCGAACTCGTCGACGAGCACCATCACATCGCCAAGGCCGAGGTCTCGGGAGTCCGGCGAAACATCAACGTCGGCCTACTCGCCGACGGGCCCGACGCCGTGGGAGTCGGCGACTGGGTGCTGATCCATGTCGGCTTCGCGATGTCGAAGATCGATGAGGAGGAGGCTCGCCAGACCCGCGAGTTTCTCGTGGCGCTGGGTGAGCCGTTCGAGCAGGAGCTTGCCGAGTTGCGTGAGAGCGCAATCGAATGAACGCCTCCGTCGCCGGCGCCCGGCTCGAGCGGGTGATCGCGACGCGGCGGGCAGCTCTCGAGTCGCTGGTCGAGACCGACGCCGAGCGAATCGCACACGCCTGCCACGAGATGGCGCGGCGGTTCGCCCGCGGCGGCACTCTGGTGACCTTTGGAGTCGAAGCGGCGGCCACGGACGCCGCCCACGCCACCGTCGAGTTCATGCATCCCGTGATCGTCGGCAAGCGCGCCCTGCCGGCGATCGCACCAACCAACGAGCCCACCCGAATCGCTGACCCTGCACGGCTCGTCGGCGGCGACGACATCGCCCTCGGGATCGCACACGGGCCGCTCCAGCCCCAAGTGGAGGATTTCCTTGCGAAGTCGCAGGCACGGGGAGCGCTGACGATCGCGATGCTCGGCGCGCAGCGGGCACCATCGCCAGGGCGCTCCCCCGCCGACTACGCGTTTGCCGTCGCCAGCGACGAGCCGCAGATTATCCAGGAGGTTCAGGAGACGGTCTACCACGTGCTCTGGGAGCTGGTTCACGTCTTCTTCGACCACCCCGGATTGCTCGAGGACGCCTGCATTACCTGCGGCGACGTCGCCGTCGAGGCAACGGTGGTCGCCGTGCACGGCTCGAACGCCGTGATCGAGCGGGACGGTGTTAGTGAGGAGGTGGCCGCCGAGCTGGTCGAAGGGGTTACCGTAGGCGACCGCGTGCTCTGCCACGCCGGGGTCGCGATCGAGCACCTCGCCGGGGCTTCGGACCTCACTGAGGCAGGCGCCGCGCCGCCATCGCCGATCGGAGCAGGCGACGACCCCAGTGGCTTCCTCTATCCGTTCCTCGGTGGCCCGCAACGCGATCTCGAGAGCGTGCTCAGCGACGTCCGCGCATCGACCCTGCAGAAGTCGGGCGACGTGATCGAGCTGCGCGAGCGAATCGACTTGGCGTCGATCGAGCTGTGCGCGGCGGCGGTTCGCGAGCGGCTCACTCGGGGCGGGCGCCTGATCGCGTTTGGCAACGGGGGCTCCGCCACCGACGCTCAGGACCTCGTCGCCGATGCCGCGCAGCGTGGCTGGCCCGCGATCGCGCTCAACAACGACTCGGCGACGCTGACCGCGGTCGCCAACGACGTCGGCTTCGAGCTCGTTTACGCGCGCCAGCTGATCGCGCTCGCGGGCGCCCGCGATGTCGCCTTCGCGGTGACCACGAGCGGCGACTCGGCCAACGTCCTCGCCGGCCTCGAAGAGGCGCACCGGCGCGGGATGTTGACCTGCGCACTGGCCGGCTACGACGGCGGGCGGCTCGGCGACATCGAATGGCTCGACCATCTGCTAATCGTCGCCAGCGACTACATCCCGCGGATCCAGGAGGCGCAAGCGACGATGTACCACCTGATCTGCGATCTGCTCGGGGAAGCGGCATGAGCGACACCGCTGGTATCGGCATGCGCCACGTCGACGAGTTTCGCTCCGGCGAAGCGGCGGCGCACCTCGCCGAGCGCATCGCGGAGCTGGTCGAGCCCGGTCGCCATTACAAGCTGATGGAGGTCTGCGGCGGACACACCCACGCGATCTACAAGCACGGCGTCGAGGACCTCCTGCCCGAGAGCGTCGAGCTCGTCCACGGGCCAGGGTGTCCGGTCTGCGTGATCCCGATGGGCCGCCAGGACGACGCGATCGCGATCGCCGAACGGCCGCAGGTGATCTTCACGACCTTCGGCGACATGATGCGGGTCCCCGCAACTCGTGGCTTGCTGCTCGACGCGAAGGCGCGCGGGGCCGACGTTCGAATGGTCTATTCGCCGCTCGACGCGCTCCGCGTCGCTCGCGAGAATCCCGACCGAGAGGTGGTCTTCTTCGCAATCGGATTCGAGACGACCACACCGTCGACGGCGTTGACGCTGCTACGCGCACGGGCCGAGGGAATCGAGAACTTCTTCGTCTTCTGCAACCACGTCACGATCATCCCGGCGATCAAGGCAATCCTCGACTCTCCCGACCTGCGCCTCGACGGTTTCATCGGTCCGGGACACGTCTCGACCGTGATCGGGGTGCGGCCTTATAACTTCATCGCGCACGAGCACGGTAAGCCGGTGGTCGTCTCTGGTTTCGAGCCGCTCGACGTACTCCAAGGCGCTTACATGATCCTGCGCCAGCTCCGCGAAGGCCGCAGCGAGGTCGAGAACCAGTACGCCCGGGTCGTGCGCGAGGAGGGCAATGCCCAGGCGATGCGGGCGATCGCCGAGACGATGGAGCTGCGCACGACGTTCGAGTGGCGCGGCCTCGGGTTCATCTCGCAATCGGCCCTGAAGCTGCGCCCGGAGTTCGCGGCGTTCGATGCCGAGCTCCGTTACGACCTTCCGGGAATCCGCGTCGCCGATCCGAAAGCCTGCCAATGCGGCGAGGTCCTGAAGGGCGTGATCAAGCCCTGGGAGTGCAAGGTCTTCGGGACGGCATGCACACCCGAGCGCCCGATCGGCACCTGCATGGTCTCGAGCGAGGGCGCCTGCGCCGCCTACTACAACTACGGCCGCTTCTCGCGCCGGCGCGATCGCAAGCAGGCCACTACCACCCCGGCGTGAGCGCAAACAGCTCTGCCCGCACCGAGGAGGAGGTACTCGAGGCAATCGAGGCCCGCCGCAGGCGACCGCGGCGCAAGGTGATGTCCGAGCAGGTGACGCTGAGTCACGGCGCCGGCGGTAAGGCGAGCCACGACCTGATCGAGGCGCTGTTCCTCCCCGAGCTGCGAAACCCCCTGCTCGAGCCGCTCGCTGACAGCGCCACGGTGGCGCTCGGCGGCGCCGGATCGCCGCGGCTCGCGTTCACGACCGACTCCTACGTGGTCAAGCCGCTCTTCTTCCCCGGCGGAGACATCGGTGAGCTCGCCGTCAACGGCACCGTCAACGACCTCGCGATGGCTGGGGCGACGCCGCGCTGCCTCTCGGCCGGGTTCATCGTCGAGGAGGGTTTTGCGGTCGCGGACCTGAGCAGGGTCGCCGCCTCGATGGGCGCCGCGGCGAGGGCTGCCGGGGTCGAGATCGCGACCGGCGACACCAAGGTGGTTGAGCGCGGCAAAGGCGACGGCGTCTACATCAACACCGCCGGGATCGGCCTGATCGAGCGCGATGTCGAGCTTCGCCCCGACCGACTCCAGCCGGGCGACCGGGTACTCGTCTCGGGGACGATCGGCGACCATGGCATGGCGATCATGATCGCCCGCGGTGAGCTCGAGCTCGAGGTCGAGCTCGAGTCCGACACGGCGCCGCTCGTCGAGCTCAGCGCCGCCCTCCTCGACGCGGGCGGCGACGGCATCCGCTGCCTGCGCGATCCCACCCGCGGCGGCCTGGCGACGGTCCTGGCCGAGCTTGCGCTCGCCTCCGAGGTTTCGATCTCGCTCGACGAGGCTTCCCTCCCGCTGCGCGCGGAGGTCATCGGCGCTTGCGAGATTCTCGGGCTCGACCCGCTCTACGTCGCCAACGAGGGCAAGCTGGTTGCCGTCGTCGCCCCCGAGGTCACCGACGCGACGCTCGCCGCGCTTCGATCCCACCCACTCGGCGCTGACGCGGCGGTCGTCGCCGAGGTCCGGCCCGACCCCCCCGGCCTAGTCCTGCTCGAGACCGCCTTCGGCGGCAGCCGCGTCGTCGACATGCTCGCCGGCGATCCACTGCCGCGAATTTGTTGAGGTGCGAGACTTTTCAGCAGGTGAACCACGCGATCTCGCATCGGACGTCCGATGGCCGCTAGCCCCGAGCAGGCCTCTCCCAAAGACGGCGGCAGGCTGATGGCGGTCGACGCCGACCTCGTCCGCGAGCATCTCGTGGGCTCGTTGCTGCGAGCCGCACAGGAGCGTCTCGTCACCGGCATGCCTGCCGAATCCGACACCACGATCGCTGCTGAGCTCGACGGTCCTGTCCGTGTCGACCTCGCCCGCCTCGGCTATCTCGCCCGGGTGGTCGAACTCGAGCGATTCGAGCCCGCGCGCCAGCCGATGCCGTGGCTTGCCGAGCTCGTCAGCGAGCGATCTGTCACTGCTTCGGTGAGTCGGATCGATGCGATGCGCACGATCAGCGGTGAGCTCGCCCGCGCCGAGCCCGAGGAGCGGCCGCACCCGGACGCGGGCGCGGCGAGCTGGCGCGTGCCAGGTCCCGGCGGTCATGTCCGCCATTACCTGGCAACTGCAGCGCTCGAAACGCGCCGGGAAGCGGCGGTCGATCTCGCGGCGTCGGATGGTCGCACCGCAACCGTCGCAGAGCTCAAGCACTGCTGGATGTTCGGCTTCTTTTTGCGCTGTTGCGAGGAGACTTGAGCTCGGGCCGATGAAGAACGGCGAGAACGGGAGTGCGCGACGACTGACCCGGCGCGAGACGATCGTGGCCGGCGGGATCGGGGCGGCGGCAATTGGCGGCGTCGCTATCGACCGGCTGGGCTCCGACGACGCCCCCCAGCTCACCGCGCGCCAAGAGGAGGCGCTGGCGCTGCGTACGGAGTCTGCGCGCGCCGACATCGTCAGGCCGGCCCCCGATCAGCCGAGCAACGGCGACGAGGCTCGCTACCCCGACCGCTTCGGCAACCACTCCAAAGGACTGCCACACGACACCCACGGTCGGGTCGAGCCTGCTGCATATGAGGCGCTGGTCGCCGCGATCGAGGATCGGGCGCCGTTTGAGGACGTGCCAGTCGCCGGCGGCCGGCGGTTGGTCAACCCCAGGGCAGGGCGGGCATTCGGTCTAGCGGGCCGGGATCCTCAGAGCTTCGAGCTCGGACCGCCCCCCGCGGTCTCGAGTCCGGGGCTCGCCGCCGACCTGGTCGAGCTCTATTGGCTGGCGCTTGCCCGCGACGTCGCTTTCTCCCGTTATGCCGAGGATGAGCTCACCGTCGCCGCCGTTCTCGACCTCTCCAACCGCGAGGGTTTCCGCGGACCGAGTGTCGGCGGTCGCGTCGACCCGGGTCTGCTTTTTCGCGGCTCGATCCCCGGCCAGGCCGAGGGCCCTTACGTCTCGCAGTTTTTGCTCACCGACATCCCCGCCGGCGCGGCCGCCATCACGCAGCGCTACATCGTTCCGATCGCCGGCGACGACCACGCTACCGGGCTGGCCGAATGGCTCAGGATCCAGCGTGGTTTCGAACCCCGGCGCCAACAGCGTACGGATCCTCGACACCGCTACGTTCGCAACGCGCGCGATCTCGCCGAGGTCGTCCATCGCGATTACCCCTACCAGATCGCCCTCGGCGCGAGCCTGATCCTGCTCCAGTTCGGGCCCGACGCAGTCGACCCAGGGAATCCATATCTCGACTCCTCCGTTGAAGAGGGCTTTACCACGCTGGGCGGGCCGCAGGCGGTCGACCTCGTAGCCCGTGTCGCCTACGACGCACTCTGTGCCTGCTGGCACCAGAAGTGGTTCGTTCACCGGACGGCGCGTCCGGAAGAAATCGCAGGGAGGCTCGACGCTGATCTGCGCCGCTCCAGCAGCAGCGAGCTTCACCCGAGCCTGCTTTCCTCGGCGGTGGTCGAGCGGATTGCTGAACGCCAGGGGGGCAGCGTCGTCTTGCCCCAGGCGTACCCCGAGGCTTGCCCGCTTCACCCGAGCTATCCCTCCGGGCACGCGTCCTTCATCGGCGCCTCGGTCACCGTCCTCAAGGCATTCTTCGACGAGTCCTTCGCGCTCCCCGATCCCGTGGTCGCCAGCGACGATGGGACTCGGCTCGAGCCCTATGCAGGCCCCCCGCTCACGGTCGGCGCCGAGCTCGACAAGCTCGCCGCCAATGTGGCGCTGGGGCGCTGCTCGGCCGGTATCCACTGGCGCTTCGATGCCGAGGACGGGATTCGGCTCGGCGAGGAGGTGGCGCTTGCGGTGCTCGCCGACGTCGTCGGCACCCTGCCCGAGCAGGACGTGAGCTTCACATTGCGGGGCTTTGATGGCTCCCCGGTGACGGTGACGCGCGACGGCCTCGCTTAAACAACACAGCGCCAAACACGAGACCGGCGAGGACGGCGATGATGCCGGCGACGCGCAACGCGTTACGAGCGGTGCCCGAGAGGCCGTCCTCGCTTTGGAAGGCGACAACCGCTCTCGCCAGATCCTGCTTGCCGGAGGCCTCGGTCCCCGCGCGGGTGTCGGCCCAGACGGCGAGCGCGTGCCCGTCGTCGGCGAGCAGGCCTAGGCGGTTGCCGAGATCGGGCATCTCGCGCTCGCTTCCGAACCCGACGCGCGAGTCGAACTGGCGATCGGAGAGCGCGACCGGCGGCGTAAAGGTCGCTCCCTGGTCGTAGGAGGACTGAAGCGAAACTTCGTTGAGCAAGTTGCGCGGGTCGTTGCGGCGGTCGTAGTAGAGGACGTCGAGGCGCCCGTTCGGCGCGACCGCGAGTCGCGGCCGGTACTGGTCGGTGCCGTCTCCCTGCGGATTGTCGTTGATCTGGGTGGGGCTGGTCCAGCTCTCACCGCCGTCGACGGACGACCACAAGAGCACGTCAGCGTCACCTGAGCCACCGTCCTGGAAGGCCACAAAAAGCCTTCCGTCGCGGCGGTCTATCGCCAGCGACGGGAACGGCGGGATGAAGACGATGAAGCGCTCGGTGGGGACGAGCCGGTCCTCGATCACGGATTCGGTCCACGTTTCGCCGCGATCATCCGAGCGCGCGAGCACGAGCTGCCAGGGATCGCGTGAGGGCGGCCCTCCCTGTCCTTCGTGAAGGCCGTGATAATCGAGGCGGTCCTGGCCGAGATCGAGAAACAGCGCATAGAGCTCTCCCTCCGAGCCGGCAACGAGCGAGGGGGCTACGACTCGCTTTCTAGACGCGGAGCTGACCTGCACCGGATCGCTCCAGCTGCGGCCGCCGTCGCCGGAGCTGGCAAAGCGGACCGGATTGCCAGTCTCCGGGAAACGAAAGAGCTCGACCGCGCGACCAGCAAGCCAGCTTAGGTATAGGCGTCCGGGTACCGCCGGATCGGCCGCAAGGCGCACTTGGAAGAAGAGCGGGCCGAGGGTCTTGATCGGCCGCGTCAACGTTGCGCCACCGTCCTTCGAGCTGGTGATCCACGCCGCCGCGGGCACGTTTCCGGGCCCCTCGAGGGTAACGAAAGACACGTACAGCGTGCCGGCGGCGTCGAAGACGACATCGGGCGCATAGCAGGGCGCACGCTTTGCACTCGGCGTTGGGATCCGCAGTTCGCGCCAACTGGCCCCGCCGTCGTCGGAGACGTGAAGCGCACAGGAAAACCGCGGTAGGTCGATGCGATTCGCGATCGCGACGATCGATGGATCGGTGGGACTTCGGGCCACGGTGGGAGAGTTGTGGGCCGTGAGGTCCGTCGCGTCGGTGGCACTCTCGTTCACGGGCAGGTCCGGGCCTAGGAGCGACACGGATCGGCTTGCTTCAAAACCTGTCGAGAGCAGGAGGGCACCGGCTCCGGCGAAAAGGAGGGCAACGCTCGCCACCCACGCGAGCGAGAGACTCGGCAGGCGCGCGCGGGGGGGCAACCGCAGCAGCGACCTCAGTGTGCTCGATCGCGAAGTCAGGCCTGGGCGCGCCGACGCCGTACCAGCAGCAGCCCGAAGGTCGCCATCAACCCGAGCAGCCCAACCGCGAGCAAGGCGATTCCGACGGTCACACCGGTCTGCGAGCTGTCGGCAGGAGCAGCGGCGCCACCACCGAGGAGGCCGCTCCCGACCGCAGGTGCATCACCGCTGAAGCCGCTCCACAGATCGCCGATCGCAGTTGCCGGCGAGGGTTGCGGTGTCGTATCGGTCTCATCGGAAGCCGGGCCGCCGGCGCCAGTGCCAGCCGCGGTCAGAGCGCTCGACGGAGCCGCGGCCCCGGCGCTGTCGAGGCTGGGTTGGCTCGCGACACCCGCCGGCAGCAAGGCCGTCGGCGTCGCGGCGCCTGCCGGGCTCGGAGATGTGGTGTTTTCCTCGGCCGCGGCGTTTCCTCCGCCTGCGCCGGGCTCGAATTCGCTCGGCTTCGGCTGCGTCGCAGCGTTCGATCCGCCACCCTGTGGCCCTCTGACGCCTTGGCTTCGAGGCCCTGAAGCCTGTCCATCGCCAGCCGCAATCTCGCTTTCAGCGGCAGCCACGTCGGGTTCGGTCACTGTGAACGCACGCCGGCCAATCCCGGCGATGCTGCCGTCGTTCGCGCGTGAGACCACGACGACCGCGTAGGTGCCAGCCGGCACATCGGGGGCGCTGATCGCCGCCGTGAAGTCGCCGCCGGGGTCGGTCACCGCTCCGCTCTCGTCTTCACGCCTTGCGCTGGCGGTCGCCTGGGCCAGCAGGATCCCGTTCTCGCTGTCCCAGCGAAGCTCGACCTGGCCGTCCTGGGCGGGGATGAAACGGGCACCGGTGACCGCGATGTTCGTCCCGGCAGGTCCACTGCCGGGGCTGATCGCGGTGATGAAGGCTTGGGGTGTGCAGGCCCACGCGATTGCGACGCCAACAACCATCAGAGCCGCGGCGGTGAACCCGCCAGTCAGAAGTCGTCTCGCTCGCTCGCTCATTCTCTCCGACCGAATCCAAGCACGCCTCGTGCGTACTGGTGGCTATTCAACCATGGCGCCGCGACGAAATCAAATCGGCGGGCACGCCTCGGCGACTCAGTTACGCGTCCGATCGCGCTGAATCAGCTTCAACTTCTTCGACTTCGACTTCGGATCGCCGCCGTCGGGCGTAAAGGTCACGCGGGGCTTGACTCTCACCCTGCCGTCGTCGTCGAGCTTGTCGGCCTTGTTGCCCTTCGTTTTGACTACGAAGATGACCTTGCCGGCGCCGTCCGCGTTCTTCTTCTTTCTGCGTATCCCCTTGCCCTTCAGCACCAGGTCGCCGGCTCCGGGAACGATCGCCTTCAGCTTTTGAGTACCAATTTTCTTGTTGCGCGAGCCCTTCTTCAGGATGAAGTCATTCGAGGGCTTCGGCGTCGCCGGCGGCGTCGCCGGCGGCGCCTGTTCGCGGTTGACAGTCGCCTGCAGGACGTAGAGGCCGGCATTGATATCGGTCACCGCGATCGTCGCCGAGTTGGCACCGCTGCTGAGCACGGCCACGCCGTTGATCAGGGTGCGATCCGGCCAGGCGCGGCCGCGCTTGAGCTGCAGGCTCGGACTGTCGGTCCGTGGTGCAATGGCGGTCGACCCGGCGCCCGAATCGGCTGACGGATCTGCCGCTGCACCCGGTACGAACGATCCGACTTCGCTGGGTGCCGACGGGTTGCTGACATCGAGGACGCGCAGCCCGTCCGAGAGCCAGGTCGATGCGACCAGGTCGTTGCTGATCGTGCGCGCCTGGCGTGGCGCGTAGATGCCGTTGTCGGGCGGCGGCCACACTTGTGAGGTCGGGCTGCGATAAGTGCCTACCTCCGCCGGCGAAGCGCCGGAGAAGTCGATCAGCCGTTGCGCGCCCCACTGGCCCTGTTCGGCCTTTATCGTTCCCGAGAGTTCGGCCGGGCTGAACGAGAAGCCCTGGGCAAAGCCCGTTCCCTCCGCGCTCGCCCCCGTCCATTCGAACTTCACAGCCGCCTTGGTGGCGTTCGCCGGGGCGGTGAAGGTCTGCGCGAAGCGCTGTTCGGGTGTTACCGCGCTGAGGCTTTGGATCACGTCGGTCCCGAGCGAGGTGTCGGTCGAATCAAACCACTCGACCGCTGTCCTGAACTCGCCATCCACGCGAGCAGTGACCTCCATCAGGGCGCTGGCGCTGTACTGCTGGCCGGCGACAACCGCGAAGCGGTTCGCCGGGTTGACCTCGCCCCGAGCGACGCGGTCGGTCGCATCGGCGACGCTCCTGAAGCGGTGCCGGTCGGTGCGCCCGGGAATCGCTACCGTGGTCACGTTCGAGGTCGTAGTGCGCTGCCAGGTGGACGGGAAACTCGTGAACACCGTCGAGGGCACGTACTGCATCGCTTTGTAGGCGCTGAGGATGATCGTCATCGCCGGCGCACTGATGTCGCCGCCCTGCGGGCCGTTGCTGGTCGAGTTGAGCAAGTCCTCGCCCGTGTGCGACATCACCCCCACCGCACCGGCGTCGATCGCCCGCTGGAACCGCTCTCGTGGGCTGCACCCGTCGAAGGTGTTCGACGAGCTGTCAAACAGCGCGATCTTGCCCGCCGGGTTCTCCACGTAGGGATCGGGCGCGACATTCGGTGAACCGGTCAGCTTCGAGCCCGGGCAACCTCTACCCACGTAGGCGATCGGCGCAGACACCTGCTGGCCGGGCTGCAGGTAGAGCTTCGAGTCGAGCAGGCTCTCGCATCCGCGCCAGTTCGAAGCCGCGACGGCCGGCGCGTCAATCGTCAACCTGGTGAACGCCGGGTCGACGTCGTCCTCGGAAACCACTGCGATCTCCCCTCCCTCGGGACGGCCTGCGAGGAGCTCGACGTCGGCGGCGTTGCCTTCGACGTCGTCGTCGCTGCCCCGTCCTTCCACGGCCGGGTTGCCTGGAACGTAGCCCCACGTGGAGAGGACGTTCGGCTGCACCGGCGGAGTCGGCGCGTCCAGCGTCGGCAGGAGGTCGAGCTCGAACAGCGCCTCTGTCTGATTCGGGTCGGCGTCGAACTGATTCGGGCCGTCGTAGTAGGAGAGGAAGGCACGCGATCCGTCAGCGGTCGCAGCGATCGCGCGACCGTTGAGAAAGGTCTGGCAGCCGTTGCTCGAGCTGATTGGCACGCTCGCCGGCGGGGTCAGGGCGGGGAAACCCCCGACGATCGTCGGGCTTGCAGGATTGGTGATGTCGTAAACGCGGAAGTCGTTGTTCGGTGCCACCTGGGAGGAGCTGAACGGAACTGTGGCAAGGGCGTAGACCTTGCCGGCCCGCTCGATGATCTGGACATCGTCCGCGGTCGCCGGCTGGGTCAGGGTCTGGCCAAGCTCGACCGGAGCAGCAGGGTTCGAGACGTCCCAGAACTCGAGCCGTCCGTCGCCGGAGAAGAAGTTCGGTTCGCAGCGAAATACCGAGATCGCGAGCAGGTCGCCGGTGAAGCTTGCCGTACTCACCGAACGGGCGTCCACCGAGGTCGCAGTGCCCGAGACGTTCGGGAACTGAGCGCCTCGACGCGGATTCTCGGCCCGCCAGGGAGCGCCCACCCCGGTGCTATCGGTGATCGTGATCGGCGTCTGCAGCTGGGGGCTCGCGGGATTACTCAGATCGACGACCTTGACGCCGCCGTGGTCGCTGCAAATGCGGCCGCTGGTGGCCCGGCCACCGTAATACGCGGCGCCTGCGGCGATGTAGGCGGTGTTTTTCAGCGCCGCGATGTCGCCGTTGTTGCCCCGCGGCTTCGTTTCGCCATCGAGACCCGGCGACGGAAGGGAGCTCTGGCCGACCACCTGTAGGTCAACCGAAGAGACATCGCCCGGCGCCGCCGCAGCCACAGAAGCTGCGACCAGCACCCAGGCCCATGCAGAGCATCCGAGGACAGTGACACGCCCGCGACGATTCAGCTTCAAACGAAAACTCCTTGCTCCCTGGAAACCCCTCTGCGGCGATCCTATCCACGATCCTCGCGCACTGGTAAGTGCTCGGCGCACATAGACGGGCTCCAAAGCCCGCCCGGACCCATCGCTGATTTAGGGGCGGGTGCTGGTGCCGCCGAAGCGCGCTCGCGGCCCGACGTTGCCGGAATCGTCGCGGGCGCGAATTGCGAAGTGGTAACGGGTTGCCGGCTGCAGCCGCTTGACGATGAGCGAGAGCCGCGCGCCGACCCGACTGGGTCCAAAGCGGCAGAAAGGTCGGCAGAGATTGTCGGCTTGGCGAAACCGTTGTGCCGTCTTGATCGGGCGGCTCGCGACCCTGACCTCGTACAGGCGCGCCGGCGGCGACTCGTCGCCATCCGAGCCGGCCGCGCCGAAGCGAAGTCGGATTTTCTTCGCCGAGAGTGCCTTTGCGGCGAGCTTCTTGACGCGGCCGGGCGCGATCGTGTCCTTGTCAGTCGATGCCGAGACGCTTGCCGAGATCGGCCCGGCGTGGTTGTCACCGTCGAGCGCCTGAACTGCGTAGTAGTAGCGCGTCTCGGGTTTCAGGCCGGTGAGCGTGAGCCGCAGCGTGTCACCAACTTGTGCCGGTTCGAAGGCGCAAACGCCGCCGCAAAGCGCTTGGGCGGCGCCAAAGTCGGCGGCATCATCGATCGCCTCCTGGGACTGCTTGACGACGTAGCGAGAGGCCGGCGGTCGATACCCCGAGATCGCGCCGGCAGCCTCGAACGACAATTTCAACCTCGAATGCGATTCGACCTGAGCGGCCAGGCCCTTGACCCCTCCCGGGAAGGTCGGGGCGGCCGGATCGTAGAGCTCAGCGCTCGCCACTCGTTGCGCGGTCGCCGTCTTTCCGCCCGCGACCAGCACCTGTCCGCAACGCGCCGAACAGCCGGGGCCCAAGAGCAGGAAGGCGAGCTGGCCCGCACGCGGCGATTGCAGCGGGCCGGTATATCCCCAGCGGCCGGTGGCGGGGTCGTAGACCTCGGCCGAGGGGCCCGGAACCCCCTGCACGTTCCCTGCCGCTGCCAGCAGCCTGCCATCGGGTAGCGAGGTGGTCGTGTGCGACGACCGACCGTCGTTGAGCCAACGCGAGTTGAGATCCTCCCAGGGGCCGGCCGGAGCGTCGAAGAGCTCGACGAAGGGGCGGGCGCCGAGCGGGCCGGAATCGCCGGTGATTCGTGAGTTGAGGTCGTCGCCGCCCGCCACCAGTACGTTGCCGTCGCCGAGCAGGTTCGCCGTGTGAAGCTCGCGGCCCTGGGCTTGCGCCGGGGCCTGGGTCCAAGCACCCGTCGCCGAATCCCAGATCTCGGCGGATCTCAGTGGCGCGCGATCATTCTGCAGGATCGGCTCCGATCCGGGTCGTGGATCCTCGGAGCCGTCGAGCGCGTCGATCCCGCCGGCGGCGAGCACGCGACCATCGCCGAGCACCGTCGCGGTGTGGTTGAGACGCCGCACGTTGAGCGAGCCGGTCGCGCTCCAAGTCGCGGTGTAAGGATCGTAAATCTCCGCCGTTGCGAGCGCGGGCAGGCTGCCGTTCGCGCTTCCGCCGACGACAAGCACCCGCCCGTCGGTGAGAGGAGTCGCGGTATGCGATGCCCGCGGCCCCGCCATGCTGCCGACCGGCGTCCAGCTCCCGAGCAAGGGGTCGAACACCTCGGCCGTGCCGACATTGATCCCGCCGGCGACGAGGATCTGGCCACACCAGCCGGGCGGGCTCGCGGTCTCACAGACAGGGGCGTCAAGCAGAGTCGCCGTGTGCTTTGCGCGCGGCACAGTCATCGGAGCTACCGCTGTCCAGGCGCCGGCCGCCGGGTCGAAGATCTCGGCCGAGGCCAGGTACTGCGTAGGAGTGAGCCCCCCGCTGACGAGCACGCGTCCATCGGCCAGCGGCGCACCGGCATGCTCGATCCGCGCCTCCGTCATCTGGCCCGTTACGTTCCAAGCCCCTATTGCCCACGCGGCCGGGGCCGCTGCGAGCGCCGCGATGCAGGCAGCGACAGCGCACACACCAGCCATTAGCTCCCTTTTGCACCGGTTCTGGCTGAAGTGATCGCTCGCTCCCCGCACCTCGACCCCAGGTTAGCGGCGCTGGGGTAACCTGGCGCGAACTTTGGACCCGCGGGCGATCTTCCAGCTTCGGCGGTTCGGCTCCGTCGCGATCGCCGTCGCCGCGACCGCCCTGGCGATCTCGACGCTCCTTTCAGTCTCGGCTCAGGCGGCGGAAGGCGGCACGCTTCGCGTGCCCTTCCCGCAGCCCGACGGCGGCCTCACCCCTTACACATTCGAGCTCGGCTATCCGCTGATGACACTCATCTACGACACGCTGCTGTGGCGAGATTCTGAGGGCAAGCCCCAGCCATGGCTGGCGAAGGACCTCGAGGTCGAAGACGGCGGGCGCCGAGTGTTCGTCGAGCTGAGAAACGGCGCTCGCTGGCACGACGGCGAACCGCTCACGGCGAGCGATGTCGTCTTCAGCTTCGACTTCATGCGCGAGCGCTTTCACCCTCGCTTCACTCCTCAGTTGGAGGCGATCGATTCCGTGCGGGCAACCGGTGCGAACTCCGTCGTCTTCGAGCTGCGCCACCCGTCGCTCGGCTTTCGCGCCGGGGCTTTGGCCGACGTGCCCATTCTCCCCGAGCATCTCTGGGCCGGCCTCCCCGAAACGCAGATCGCACCACCAGGACGCGCGATCGGCAGCGGCCCGTATCGACTGATCGGGCGCCTCGCGGATGGCGGTTATCGATTTCGCGCCCACGGCGGCTACTTCCTCGGACAACCCCGCCCCGCCCGGCTCGAGGTACCGATCATCAGCCGTCAGGAGGCGACCGTCGCGGCGCTCGAGCGAGGAGAGGTCGGAATGATCCCGGCAAATCTGCCGCCTGCGCTGGCCGAACGCCTCGACGGCCTCTCCGTCGAGATCGCCACCGGGCCCCTGTACACGGGGACCGTTCTGCTCTTGAACACGCGCACAAGCCCCTTCGACAGCCGCCCGCTACGTCAGGCGGTCTCGCTGGCCATCGATCCCGCGCGAATCGCCGCCGGCGTCGGCGGAGCCGTCGCCGCCGATCGCGGCTATCTGCATCCCGAATCACGGTGGGCGCCCCGTCGGCCCCTGCACAACACCGACGAGCAGGCTGCAAGCCAGCAGCTCTCGCGGTCTGCGATCGGTGAGATCGAGGTGCTGGCGCCGGAGGCGGACCCGCTGCGGCGCGAGGCCGCACGCCAGGTGGTGCTGGCACTCCAACGCGCCGGGGCGCAGGCGCGGCTTCGCCCCCTTTCGGCGCCGCGGCTGAACGCCGAGCTCGTTAGCTCCGGCGATCCGCAGTTCGCCGCTGCCGTCGTCGCCTCGTCCCCACTCCCGTCCCATGACCCCGACTACCTCTCTGCCGTCTTTGGCTCCGGCTCGATCCCAGCCCCGCTGAACCGCTCGGGCTATGCGAGCACCAGGTTCGGCCAGCTCGCCGCAAAGGTCGCGGCCGCACCGGACCCGGCCCAACGCCGAGCTGCCGTCACGCGCGAGCTTCAGCTGCTCGCCGTCGACGCGCCAGAGATTCCGCTGCTGTTCGCCGACGGCGCCTACGCCTTTAGGCCTGCCGAGCACGTGGGCTGGCAGTTCATCGCCGGGTCGGGGGTGCTCGACAAGCGCTCCTTCCTGCCACTAAGGCAAGAAGGAGCCGGGCGGGCGGCTCCTTCCGGACTCCGCGCAGATGGCTCCGGCGGCCTCGGCGGTCTCGCGATCGCCGCGATCTGCCTGCTCGCGCTGGCCCTGGGAGTCGGCGCCTACGGCCTGTTGCGGGACTGAGCCCTCCCCGTTCGCGTGGTCTAATAGGCCTGGCGATCATGGCTGGACGATCGAAAAAACCCGGGTCAGAGGAAAGATCGCGCTTTCGGCGCGGAAGCCTCGGCCTTTGGACCACGATCGCGATCCTGCTGCTGATCGCCGGCTACGTAGCGCTGCTCGAGGTTTCGCGTCCCCACGTCGGTGGCCAGGAGCTGCGCTTCGACGAGTTCGTCGACCTGGTCGAGCGCGGCCGCATCGCCGACTCCGTCATCCTCGATGAGGACTCGTACGTGCTCGGCAGCTACAAGCTCGCCGACGGCACAACGGCTGAGTACAACGTCTCCTACCTGCAATCGCCCAATCCACGGGAGCGCTTGATCGACCTCTTGGTCGCCAACCGCGTGCCGATCACTATCGACCAGCAGTTCACCAAGTCGCTGGTGCTGCCAGCTTCGATCTTCATTCCCACGCTGATCGTCGTTTTAGTCTTCGTCTACTTCATCGTCTCCTACCGCCGAGGAACGGGGCTGTTCGAGATCGACAGCGGCGCCCGCAAGGCGATGCCCGACGACACCCCGGTGAGCTTCAGCGACGTCGCCGGGCAGGAAACGGCCGTAGCCGAGCTGCGCGAGGTCTCGCGCTACCTCTCGGACCCGAAGCGATTCGAGGCCGTTGGCGCGCAGATTCCCAAAGGCATTTTGCTCTACGGGCCCCCGGGTTGCGGCAAGACACTGATCGCGCGCGCGCTCGCCGGCGAGGCCGGAGCGGCCTTCTATTCGATCTCAGGGGCGGACTTCGTCGAGCTCTACGTTGGCGTGGGTGCCTCACGCGCCCGCGAACTATTTCGTGAGGCGCGCGCTAACGCTCCCGCGATCGTCTTCATCGACGAGCTCGACTCGGTCGGCCAGCGCCGTGCGGCCGGCGGCTCGGTCGCGACGGGGTCCCGGCAGGAGCAGGAACAGGCGCTGAACCAGATCCTCGCCGAGATGGACGGCTTCTCGCCGAGTGAAGGCGTGATCGTCGTCGGTGCTACCAACCGCCCCGACGTGCTCGACCAGGCGCTCCTGCGCCCCGGCCGCTTCGACCGAGCGATCGCCCTCGAGCGCCCCGATGAGCAGGCCCGCCGCGGAATTCTCGCCGTCCACGCCCGTGGGCGGCCGCTCGCGGGCGACGTCGACCTCGACACGATCGCCCGCGGCGCTGTCGGTCTCACCGGCGCCGACCTGGCCAACGTCATCAACGAAGCCAGCCTGGAGGTGGCACGCGCCGGGCGCGAGACGATCGCCCAAGCCGATCTGGCGACCGCCCTGACACGCGTCCAGGAGGCTCCTGAGCGCCAGCGGCGACTCTCCGTTCGCGACCGCACCGTCGGTCGAACGACGCTCGCCGACGAGGAGGTCGGCTTCGACGACGTTGCCGGTGTCGACGATGCAATCGCCGAGCTGGCCGAGGTGCGCGACTTCCTCGCCGACCCAGAGCGCTTCGAGCAGCTGGGCGCCCGGATTCCCGGCGGCTATCTGCTCAGCGGCCCCCCGGGCTGCGGCAAGACATTGCTCGCCCGCGCCGTCGCCAGCGAAGCCAACGCGACCTTCGTCTCCGCGAGCGCGACCGAGTTTGTCGAGGTCTACGTCGGCGAAGGCGCCGCCCGTGTCCGAGACCTCTTCGCCGAGGCCCGTGGTGCCGCGCCCGCGATCGTCTTCATCGACGAGATCGACGCAATCGGCAAGCACCGTGGCGCGGAACTCAGCGGCGGCGGGCGTGAGTTCGAGCAAACTCTGAACCAGATCCTGGTCGAGCTTGACGGCTTCAACCCGCGCGCAGCCGTGGTCGTGATGGCAGCGACCAACAGGCCGGACATCCTCGATCCGGCCCTAGTGCGCCCAGGGCGCTTCGACCGCTCGATCGAAATCGACCTCCCCGACCGCGCCGCTCGGATTGCGATCCTCGAAGTCCACGCCCGCAACAAGCGACTCGCGGACGATGTCGAGCTCGACAAGATCGCCTCCCTCACCCGGGGGCTTTCGGGCGCCGACCTCGAGGGGGTCCTCAATGAGGCAGCGCTGCTCAGCGCCCGCAATGGCCTCACCGAGATTCCGATGCAGTGGGTCGAAGAGGGCGTCGACCGCGTGACGATGGGGATCGCCGCGGGCCATGTGCTCTCCGACGAGGAGCGTCGACGAGTCGCCTACCACGAGGCCGGGCATGCCGTTGTCGGAAGCCGACTGCCGGGCGCGAGGCCCCCGCGCTGGCTCTCGATCATCTCCAGAGGGCGAACGCTCGGCTACGTCCGCTCCGCCGAGGAGTCAGACCGCTACGTGCGCTCACGCTCGGAGCTGATCGACGAGATGGCAATGCTGCTCGGGGGCATGGCCGCTGACGTGCTCGTATTCGGCGAGGCCGCTTCTGGCGGCGCTTCGGACCTTGCGCGGGTCAGGGACCTCGCCCGCTGGATGGTCTGCGAGCTCGGCATGAGTGAGCTTGGCGCGCTTGCTTACAGCGGCCCCAGCGCGAACGGTCAGGCATCCCAGCATTCCGAGGAAACCGCGCGGCGCATCGATGCTGCCGTTCAGGGCCTTGCCACCGAAGCCGAGGGGCGCGCCCGTGAAGTGATCGAAGGCGCCCGCGACGAGCTCGATCGAATCGCCGCGGCGCTGATCGAGCGCGAACGGCTCTCGGCCGAGGACCTGGATGAGCTTCTTGGCCGAGCCGACGCCCCCGTCTGAGCCGGGATCACAGGCGACCGGCCCCGGGGTCGCATTCCCGATTGCGGCAATCGCCGTAGCCAGCTGGGCGATCGTCCCACCGTACCTGGGACCGGAGCTCGGTACGGCGTCACGGCTCGAAGTCGCCGATCACGTGGTCCCAGGCGTGATCGTGGTCGTGATCGCGCTCACCTCGATCGCGATGCGCGGCCGCGACATCGTCTTCTACGCCGCCGCGCTCGCGGTCACCCTTTGCGGGCTGTGGATCACGGTCACGCACCTGCCGTTGATCGCCGACGCGGCTCGCGACCGGGTCGACTGGGGCTCGGCTCTCCACCACTCGCTGCCCGGCCCGGCTGTGTTGGCCGTCGGTATCGCCTGGGCGCTGCGCGCCAGGACTTCTGGCGGTGACGCCGCGGGACCTCGTCCCGGTTGACCACGCGCTCCTTCGAGATCGGCTCGCGGCTCCCGCGCCCGAAACGACGGGGCCGACTCAGAGGCCCGCCCCGCCGATCGGACTGCCGAGGCTCAGCTCGCCGCGTCGAAGCGGCTTG
>Ga0136612_10000131_pt1 | contig 20087 bp, 13 predicted proteins | sample AntDryUQ224A2306_2_FD_106644 | JGI IMG/M metagenome (GOLD analysis project Ga0136612, IMG submission 106644) | Polar desert sand microbial communities from Dry Valleys, Antarctica - metaG UQ224A (23.06) | ecosystem: Environmental > Terrestrial > Soil > Desert | place: Antarctica: Dry Valley... | reverse complement strand
GGTAGTAGACCGCGCACGCGATTCCGGTAAGCGAGTAGTAGAAGGCGATCAGTAGAGAGAGCGCGGTCAGAGTGTCGAACAGGGCGTTCTCGCTGAGCTTCCCCACCACGACGTACCAGATGATCGAGATGCCCGCGACCCACCACGTCGACACGTCCGGCGTACGGAAGCGGGGGTGGATGTGCGCGAAGTGCCTGGGCAGTGCGGCACGTCGGGCCATCGACAGGCCGGTACGCGACGCGGGCAGGATCGTGGTCTGGGTTGAGGCGATCGCGGCAATCGAGACCGACACCAGCAACACCCAGTCCCAGCCACCCATGACCTCGGTGGCCAGCAGCCCGAAGATGTATTCCTCCTCCTCCTGGTTCTCAGTGAGGAAGTTCGTACCGGCGTACGCGACAACGGCGTAGGCAACCGCCACATAGGTGACCAGCAGGACCACGGTCGACGCGATCGCCGCCTTGCCCGGCGTGGACTTGGAATTGGTGGTCTCCTCGGACAGGTTGACCGCCGATTCCCAGCCCCAGTAGGCGAAGACACCCAACAGCAGTCCGCCGGTCAACGCCGCGCCGCCCTCGCCGAAGGGGTTGAGCCAGGAGAAGGACGGGTCGAGTGAGTCCAGGGAACTGTCCCCGCTGACCGCCCGGACCAGCGCGACCACGGCGAAGACGAGTAGGGACAAGACTTGGACGAGGATCAGAACGTTCTGCACCCTTGCCGACAGTTCGGTACCCAGCACGCAGATCGCGGTCATCACCAGCACCAGCGCGATGGTGAGGAGCGTGACGGCCCAGTAGTTCTCGGCCAGCGTGTCCAGGCCGAGGGCCAGCAGTCCGAAGCGGACTCCGGTGTCGGCCAGCGAGGCAACGATCAGCACGCCGGTCATGGCGATCGCCCAGCCGCCGAGCCAGCCCAGCCAGGGACCCATCGCTCGGGTCACCCAGGAGAACGTCGTGCCGCAGTCGGTGTCGACCCGGTTGAGGTAGTAGAACGCCGAGGCGATCAACAGCATCGGGACGAAGGAGGCAAGCAGCACCCCCGGCGCATAGATCCCGACCAGAGCCACGATCGGCCCGATGACCGCGGCCAGCGAGTACGCCGGCGACGTGGAGGCGAGACCGATGACCAGGGCATCCACGAAGCCGATCGCGCCGGGCTTGAGACTCGGTTCCGTGCCGGGTGCGGTTCCAGGCTCCTGTTGCTTGGTCGACATGCAACCTCCTGACGATCGACCACGGAGTCCAGAAAGGACCCGGGCCGGGGGACAATCTGACCCTGCCCGAACGCCGGTGTCCATAGGGTCAGGTCGTCGTAGGGTTCGGAGCCTGTCCGCGTGCACCGGCCCTGGACGTAGGCGTCGGTATTTCTCGGTTCGGCGTACGGCGAAGGGAGCCAGCATGCGGATCTTGCTCGTCGGGGCCGGCGGAGTCGGCGGCGCATTCGTCCGGATCGCCGCGCGACGCGACTTCTTCGAAGCGATGGTCGTTGCCGACTACGACCGTGACCGTGCCCAGGCAGCCGTCGCCGCGGTGGACGACGCTCGGTTTGTTGTTGCGCAGGTCGATGCGACCGCTGAGGCCGCGGTTGCCGCGCTCTTGACCGAGCATCGATGCGATGTCCTGATGAATGCCACCGATCCCCGATTCGTCATGCCGCTGTTCCGTGCTGCTCTGTCTGGAGGCGCGCACTACCTCGACATGGCGATGTCCCTGTCCAAGCCGCATCCGGAGCAGCCGTACGAGAAGACCGGCGTCAAGCTCGGCGACGAGCAGTTCGCCATGGCCGCCGACTGGGAAGCCGCCGGCCGACTGGCGCTGTGCGGAATCGGTGTGGAGCCGGGGCTGTCGGATGTCTTCGCCCGGTACGCCGCTGACGAGTTGTTCTCGCACATCACCGAACTCGGCGTACGGGATGGCGCGAACATCGAGGTGGCCGGGTACGACTTCGCACCTTCCTTCTCGATCTGGACCACGATCGAGGAGTGCCTGAACCCGCCGGTGATCTACGAGCGGAACCGTGGCTGGTTCACCACCGCGCCGTTCAGCGAGCCCGAGGTCTTCGACTTCCCGGAAGGCATCGGCCCGGTCGAGTGCGTCAACGTCGAGCACGAAGAGGTGCTACTGATGCCGCGCTGGGTCGATGCGGATCGGGTGACGTTCAAGTACGGACTGGGCGAGGAGTTTATCAACGTGCTGCGGGTGCTGCACAAGATCGGTCTCGATCGGGTTGACCCGGTCCGGGTTGGCGAGGTCGACGTATCGCCGCGCGATCTGGTCGCCGCCTGCCTGCCGAATCCAGCCGAGCTGGGCGACAAGATGTCCGGAAAGACCTGCGCCGGCCTCTGGGTGACCGGCACCGGGAAGGACGGCGCACCCCGGGCCGTCTACCTCTATCACGTGGTGGACAACGAGTGGTCGATGCAGGAGTACGGCGCGCAGGCGGTGGTCTGGCAGACCGCGATCAACCCGGTGATCGCGCTGGAGTTGATGGCCACCGGCGTGTGGGTCGGCGCCGGCGTACTCGGGCCGGAGGCGTTGCCGCCCAAGCCTTTCCTTGACCTGCTCACGGCGTACGGCTCGCCCTGGGAAATACGCGAGGACCGCTGCATTCAAGATCGTGTGCGGTCACCTCGTCCAAGATCGTGAGCGCCAGAGGCGGAGCCGGAATGCACCCTGGCCGCTCATGATCATGCCGGTCAGCGAGTGGCCGAGCCGATCGCTTGGTCGAGGACGTCGAGGCCCTCGTCGAGCAGGTTCTCCGGAATGACCAGTGGGGGCAGTAGCCGGATCACGTTGCCGTAGGTGCCGCAGGTCAGGACCACCACACCGTCCGCATGCGCGGCCTTCGCCACCGCAGCGCACACGTCAGCGGCCGGCTCTTTCGTACCCGGTCGTACGAACTCAAGCGCAATCATGGCGCCGCGACCGCGTATGTCGCCGATCACCGGATGCCAATCTGCCATGTCTCGCAATCGGTCCAACAGGATCGTGCCGAGATGACCGGCTCGGGCGACCAGGCCCAACTCCTCGATCGTCTCGATGGCGCCCAGCCCGGCCGCGCAGGCCACCGGGTTACCGCCGTAGGTGCCCCCGAGCCCGCCCGGATGCACCGCGTCCATCAGGTCGGCCCGACCGGTCAATCCGGCCAGCGGCAGCCCTCCGGCGATGCCCTTCGCGGTCGCGACCAGATCCGGGACGACGCCCTCGTGCTCGCAGGCGAACATCGCACCGGTGCGGGCGAAGCCGGTCTGGATCTCGTCGGCGACGAAGACCACGCCGTTGTCGGTGCACCACTGCGAGATCGCCGGCAGGAACCCCTCGGCGGGGACGATGAAGCCACCCTCGCCCTGGATCGGCTCGATAATCACCGCGGCGGTCTCCGAGGCGCCTACCTGCTTGTCGATGATCGAGATCGCCTTCGCGGCTGCCTCGGCGCCGGACAAGCCGTCGCGGTACGGATAGGACATCGGCGCCCGGTAAACGTCCCCGGCGAACGGCCCGAACGAGTGTTTGTACGGCATCGACTTCGCGGTCAGCGCCATCGTCAGGTTCGTGCGCCCGTGGTAGGCGTGGTCGAAGGCCACGATCGAGGGCTTGCCGGTCGCGGCTCGGGCCACCTTGATCGCGTTCTCCACCGCTTCGGCCCCGGAGTTGAATAGGGCCGAGCGCTTCTCGTGCTCCCCCGGAGTGAGCCGGTTCAGCGCCTCGCAGACAGCGACGTACCCTTCGTACGGCGTGATCATGAAGCACGTGTGGGTGAACCGGCCGACCTGTTCGCGGACCCGCTGGACCACGTGTGGCGCGGCGTTGCCGACGCTCACGACCGCTATGCCGGCGCCGAGATCGATCAACGAGTTTCCGTCGACGTCGCGCAGAATCCCACCGCTGGCGTCGGTGATGAAGACCGGCAGCATCGTCCCGACCCCCGCCGAGACAGCCGCCGTGCGCCGGGCCATCAGCTCCCTCGAGCGTGGCCCGGGAAGCTCGGTCACCAGCCGGCGTTCCTGTGCGAGGTCCCGGGACGGGGCATCCACTGTGTCGGTCATGACGATCGCCTCTTTCTGACATCTCTGGACTTGATCATCGGAAAAGCGGGGTTTGAATGGCCGAATTCAGAAATCAACCCGCCCAATTCCGATGATCAACTCGACTGTGCTGCGTTGCGGGCCTGCAGCGCCGAGACGAGCTCCCAGCTCACCTCGTCGACCGAACGACCGCCATCGATGGTGATCAGCTCCTCGCGTACGGCGTAGTACTCCACCAGCGGGGTGGTCTGCTTGTTGTACACCTCGATGCGGTGCTCGATCACCGCTCGGTCGTTGTCATCGGCCCCCCGACCGCGGCCCATCAGGCGCTCGACCAGGACGTGGTCGTCCACCCTCAGATGAACAGCCACCTGAACCTCGACCCCCAGCTCGCTGGCCACCAGATACGCGGCTTCTGCCTGTTCCGCCGTACGCGGAAAGCCATCCAGGATGTAACCGCCGGTCCTGCTGGCCGCCAGGACGGGCTTGCGCAGCATGTCCATGACGACCTGGTCGGGTACGAGGTCGCCGCGGTCCATGAAGTCCTTCACCCGCTGACCGAGAGGAGTCCCCTCGGCCACGTGCTTGCGCAACAGGTCACCGCTGGACAGGTGGGTGAGGCCGAAGAAGTTCGCCATCCGGGCGGATTGGGTTCCCTTGCCCGCACCGGGCCCGCCGATGAACAGGACCCGCATGCGGCACTCCCTTCGCCCGGCCGGTGTGCGACGTGGCCGCGGAATACCGGAGGGTCAATCTACCGTCAGTGCCCCTCGGCCCAACTCTGCGCGACGACCGGTCGCATCAGGAAGCGAACGGGCGTACCGGGAAAGAGCAGGTCGCTGGCTTCCTGCGCCGCCGCAAGGATGGCATCGACCACTGCATCCGCGTGCTCACGCGCCGCATGGACGACCAGCTCGTCGTGTTGGAAGAACACCAACTGCGCCGTGGCTTCGTGGCGATCATTGGCGGTTTCCGTCAAAACCGCCAGATCCATCAGGCGCAGCCGTAGCGCAGCGAGGACTGCCGCCGCCCACTCGGCTGCGGTGCCCTGCACAACGAAATTGCGGGTGAACCGGCCACGGGCCCGGGCCCTGGCTCCTACCCCGCGCGCCACCGCATCGGACCCACCCTCCGGTGAGTAGTCGGACGGCAGACCTCCAACGGGCTCACCGACACCCACACCGTCGCCGAGGTCCACTTCGTCGACCTGCCTGGCGGCGGCCGTGGCCGGAGGCGGGCAGGTACGGCCCAGATGGGATCGGACCAGCCCTCCGATCTCTCCCGTACGCGCCGCCCGCTCCAGCAGATCAAGCGCGCGCGGATAGCGCTGACGCAGCGTGGCCAGCGGTGCGGCGGCCTGCCCGCCGGTCTGCCCGTACATCGCCCCGAGCAAGCCGACCTTGGCCTTGGCCCGGTCCCCGCCGAAGGCTTCGACCGCCAGAGCCGCGTACAGATCTTCCTTGCCGGCCGCCCGCGCCATCGCCGGATCGCCGGACATCGCCGCGAGCACCCGCGGCTCGAGCTGGCCGGCGTCGGCCACCACCAGGACGTGACCGGGATCGGCGACGACGGCCGCGCGCAACCGACGCGGAATCTGCAGCGCCCCGCCGCCCCGGGTCGCCCAGCGTCCGGAGACCACACCGGCGGGTACGTAGTCCGGGCGGAAGCGACCGCCGTCGACCCATTCCGCGCGCCACGCCCAGCCGTGCGCGGACAGGATCCGGGACAGCTCGCGGTAGGCCAGCAACGCAGGGACGGCCGGGTGCCCGGTCTGGCGCAGCACCCAGGAGTGCGTGGAGTCGATCACAACGCCGGCCCGGGAGAACGCCGCCAACACGCTGGCCGGCGAATCCGGGTTGACCGACGTCCCCGGAAACCCGGCTGCGATCTCGTCGGCCAGTTCGGCCAGCCGCGGCGGCCGAGCACCGTGCAGCGCTCGTCCACCCAGCAGATCGAGCAGGATCCGGTCATGGATGTCGGCTCGCCATGGAAGCCCGGCCCGGCTCATCTCGACAGCCAGGAGCGCACTGGCTGACTCGGCGGCGACCAGGAGCCCGAATGCGTTCGGTGAGTTGGTCCGGGCGATCCGGCGAAGTTGTTCGGCGTACACATCTCGGGCGACCTCGATCGGCTCGACCCCGGCGGTGTGGTTTGCGCGGCCGACATCGAACAGGGTCGGCTGGGTCGTACGCAGCGGTACGGGTCGGTCTTCGGGGACCGGCAGTCCACGCAGCCGGGCGTACGCGGCGGCCACCCGGCGCGGTGATCCCGCGTATCCGTCGTAGGCCTGCAACAGAGCCTCGGTCAGCGCGAGGTCATGGCAGCGGCGTACCCGTAGGCCCACGAGGACCAAGGATGGATAGTCGGCCATGGCGTCCTCGAAGACCCAGCGCGGCCCTTCGGCGGACTCTGTCGCGCGGATGGCCGCGGTCACGTCGGGGGCCCGCTCGGGCTCAGCGTGGGCGGCACCGGCGGGGCCCAGGTGCTGCAGCGATCCGCTGCCGTCCCCGTCGAAGACAGCGAGCACTGGCACGTTTGGCAATTCTGCCGTTCGGGTACGCCTGATGGGCAACGGCGTCCGGTACGAACCCGGCTCGCCGCGCCCGCAGTCTCCTCGGTGGTGACCAATCTGACGATGCGGGGAGACCCTACGGTGCCGTAAGCTACGGAAGCGTAACCAACAGACCTGTGAGGAGATCAGTGAGCGCGCCAGCCAGTACGGCCAACCTGCTGCACGACCTCGAACCGATCGTCGAGCAAAACCTCGAGCGGCATCTGAAGCTTGCCAAGGAATGGCACCCCCACGACTACATCCCGTGGGACGAGGGCCGCAACTTCGCGTTCATGGGCGGCGAGGACTGGGCACCGGAGCAGTCCCGGCTCTCGGATGTGGCCAAGGCCGCGATCATCACGAACCTGCTCACCGAGGACAACCTGCCCTCCTATCACCGCGAGATCGCCACCCGTTTCGGCCGCGACGGCGCCTGGGGCACCTGGGTCGGTCGGTGGACCGCTGAGGAGAACCGGCACGGTGTCGCCCTGCGCGACTACCTCGTGGTTACCCGCGGCGTGGACCCGGTCGAACTCGAACGGGCTCGGATGGACTACATGACCATCGGGTACGACTCCGGCGACAAGACCGCGCTGGAGGCCGTCACGTACGTCTCCTTCCAGGAGCTGGCCACCCGTGTGTCGCACCGGAATACCGGCAAGGTGACCGGCGACCCGATTGCGGACAAGCTACTCGCCCGGATCGCCACCGATGAGAACCTGCACATGGTCTTCTACCGCAACCTGGTCGCCTCGGCCTTCGACCTCGCCCCGGACGCGACGATGCGCGCGGTCGCCGACGAGGTCATCAACTTCGACATGCCCGGCGCCAACATGCCCGACTTCCGGAAGAACTCGATGATCATCGCCAAGGCCGGCATCTACGACCTGCGGCTACACCACGACAAGGTCATCCAGCCGATCCTGATGCACTGGAACGTCTTCGAGCGCGAGGACCTCGGCGACGTGGGCGAGAAGGCCCGCGACGAGCTGGCCGAATTCCTGACCGGCTTGGATGCTCAGGCGTCGAAGTTCGTCGACATGCGCGCGGCCTCTCGTGACCGGTTGGCCGCCCGCGGTACGCCGAGCATCACCGTCGACGACCCGCACCCGGCCGAACTGGCTGGCCAGCCCACCTGAGCCTCTCCGGTCGCCCGTTTCGTCACCGTTCCTGCCGGACATGCCTTCGCCGGTTGTCTCTCATCAACTCCGGAGGCGGAAGCAGAAGCTGCTGAGCCGGCCGCACTTCCGACTGAGGTCGTCCAGTCTGTCCGGTAGCCGATCCCTTGCGGTGTCGTTACTTGTTGCCCGTAGGCCCCGGAGGCTGGCGCACGGCCCGGGTTGCGCCGGGCTGGGTCGGCAGCGACGCTTGTCCATCCGCCTGGCCTTTGGAGCTTGAAGCACAGTCCGTTCGCCGCGAGAACGATGAGTGCTAGCACGTCGCCGCGAGGGCTCCATGTACCCGAGTCGATCCCGCGACCTCTTCCGTCGGCAGGTGGTGTCGTCCTCGCTGGCAGCTCGGACACCGGCGGGAGGCTGCCACAAGCCCGCTGCTCGGCGGTGTCAACGACGTCGGTGTGAGCTCGACGCGGTTGGTCGGCATCACGGTTACCGGGCGAGCAACCACCAGACGAATCCCGGCAACCGGCCTTTGGCCCCCTGCACCGTGCCGTCGCCACCGACCAGCCGCACGTCGACCTTGATGTTGCGGATCAGATCCTTGTGCGGAGACTCTCACCCGAGGCCCGGCCGCCAACCCCTCCGACGTACACGATGACGGCCCGCCCGGGCACGCCCTCAGGATCCTTGGTTCGGCTGAATAGCCCCATCCGGCGAACCGTATCCCGCCCTCACTACCGCTGGAACCCAAAGCGACGGTCAGGAGGCCGGGGACACCGAACTCATGTTGAAGTCCGGGATCCGTAGTGTCGGCATCGCCGTGCGGGTGAACCAGTCGTTCCACTCCCGAGGCAGGCACCGTTGGGTGCGGCCGATCTCGGCTACCCGGCCCAGCAGATCGACCGGACTTTCGTTGAACCGGAAGTTGTTCACCGAGGCGGTGACCTCGCCGTTCTCGAGCAGGAATACGCCATCCCGGGTCAGGCCGGTCAGCAGCAGGGTCTGCGGATCCACCTCCCGGATGTACCAGAGCGTGGTCAGCAGCAAGCCCCGCTCGGTCGCGGCCACCATCTCCTCGGTCGACGCGCCGGCGCCACCGGGCCCCTCGAGAATCAGGTTGTCGACGTACGGCGCGGGAGCGGTCCCTGTCTTGGCCGCCCAGGCTCGCGGCTGGATCAGGTTGGTCAGTACGCCGTCGCGGATCCAGTCGATCGCCGGCGAGGCCAACCCATTGTCGAACACCGATGCGGCCGGGCTGGAGGTCATCGTGACCAAGTGTTCGGCGGCCTGCAGTCCGGCAGCCTGCGGATCGCTGCGCAGCGTCAGCGGCTTGTCGCTCAGTGCCTCACCGACGCGAGTTCCGCCGCCCTTTTTCGAGAAGACCGTCTGGCCCTCATCGGCATCACGGGCCTGACCGGTCCAGTAGAGGTAGATCATCAGGTCGGCCACCGTCGAGGGTGGCAACAAGGTTTCGTAACGACCGGGCTCGAGGTCGATCCGGCGCTCGCTCCAACCGAGTTTGGTGGCGATCTCGTCGGTCAACGAACCGACCGAGATGTCCGAGAAGTCCTGGGTGGCAGCTCCGGCCCAGACGGATCGGGAGAAGTCCGGCGACTTCCCGTTCAGCTCGACCCGCCCGGTCGGCTGATCGTGTCGCAACCGCAATCCGGTCGAACTCGCCAGGTAGGTCGAGGTGACGATGTGCTCGGCGAACCCGAACAGCAGCCGGCCACCTGCCGCCGCGTCCCCGAAAGCACTTCCCAGCTCAGGGGCGAAGGTCGAGTAGACGTCGATCGAGGTCTCCGCCGGCGGGTCATCCCAGTTCCCACCACCCGATGCCTCGCTGATCAGCGGCATCGCATCCTCGGCCGGCCCGGCGTCCCTGGCGGCCTGCTCGGAAGCGGCCACCAGCTCGGCCAAGTCCGGCGACCCGCTACGGGACACGGTGCCTGAGGCCGCGCCGCTGCCACCGTCCACAATGGACACCACTGCCACCTGTCGGGACCTCATCGCCCCGTTGGTGGTCAGGCTGTTACTGGCCCAGCGCAGGTTGGCCTCCGAACGCTCGGTGACCACGACCATGCAATCGTCAGCCTGCGACAGGGACAGCGCCTGCTCGGCAATCTCCTGCGCCGAAATCAGTGTGCTCGCGGTCATGATTGTCCCGCCTCGTGCGCTGCGCGCACCGCTCGCTCCGCTCCTCGCTCGTCCCTCGCTGCGATGCTCACTCGCTCTCGCCTCATCGCCCGCCCTCCGTCACCGTGTTGAGGATGTTGACCCCGTCGAACAGGGCGCTGGGACAACCATGGCTGACCGCCGCGACCTGACCCGGTTGGGCCTTGCCACAGTTGAAAGCGCCGCCCAGGACATAGGTCGACGGCCCGCCGACGACCGACATCGATCCCCAGAAGTCGGTGGTCGTGGCTTGATAGGCGACATCGCGCAACTGGCCAGCGAGTCGTCCGGATTCGATCTTGTAGAACCGCTGCCCGGTGAACTGAAAGTTGTACCGCTGCATGTCGATCGACCAGCTCTTGTCGCCGACGACGTAGATACCACGTTCGACACCGGCGATCATCTCCTCCGTCGTCGGCCCGTCCGGCGCCGGTTGCAGGGACACGTTCGCCATCCTCTGCACCGGTACGTGACCGGGCGAGTCGGCGAACGCGCAACCGTTGGAACGCCCGAAGCTTTTGAGCCGAGCCATGTTCCGATCCAGCTGATAGCCGACCAGCACACCGTCCTTGACGATGTCCCACTGTTGAGCAGCAACCCCCTCGTCGTCGTACCCGATCGAGGCCAGGCCGAACTCGTCGTTGCGGTCGCCGGTCACGTTCATCAGCGGGGATCCGTACTGAAGGGTTCCGAGCTTGTCGATGGTGGCGAAGGACGTCCCGGCGTAGGCCGCCTCGTAACCGAGGGCCCGGTCCAACTCGGTCGCGTGCCCGATCGACTCGTGGATGGTGAGGAACAGGTTCGACGGGTCCACGATCAGGTCATAACGCCCGGCCTGCACCGACGGGGCTTTGATCTTCTCCCGCAACAACTCCGGGATCTCGGCCAGCTCACCGGACCAGTCCCAGAGATCGCCGGTGAGGTATTCCCAGCCGCGCGCGGCCGGTGCCGCGAGAGTCCGCATCGTCTCGAACGCCCCGGACGAGCGATCGACGGCCACGGCGGTGAGTTGCGGATGCACCCGTACCCGCTGCTGGATCGTCGAGGTGCCGCTCAGATCGGTATAGAACTTCTGGTCCTTGGCCAGCAGCACCATCGACTGCACGTGCTCGACACCGTCGGCACACATCAACCGTTCCGACCAGTCGACCAGCAGGGCGATCTTGTCGGGGTCCGGAACGGTGAACGGGTCGATCTCGTACGACGAGATGTAGGTTCCGTCCGGATAGGCCGGTTCCGTGGCCATCTCCACCGGATCGGTGTTGATCGCCGCCGAAACCCGGGCCACGGCGACGGCCTGCTCGGCCAGGCGATCGGCCTCGTCGGTCGTCAGCGCCATTCCGGCGGCGAAACCCCAGGTGCCCTCGTGCACCACTCGTACGGCCAGCCCGGCGTCCTCACCGTCGGTGGCCGACTCCAGCCGGGCATCGCGCAGGCTGATGTTCTGGGTCCGCAGCCTTTCGACCCGCAGGTCGGCGTGCGTACAGCCGAGCTCCCTGGCCCGGCTCAGCGCGGCATCGGCGAGTTCTCGCAGGGGTAGGGCGGTGAACGACGGATCGATCTGCTGCATCTCGGAAACCCTACTTGTAGGTCCGAGCGGTCCTCATCTGGTTTCCTGGGCGGGTGACCTCATCTGGTTTCCTGGCCGGGTGACTTCGCCGTACCGGATCTGCTTCGTCTGCCTGGGCAACATCTGTCGCTCTCCGATGGCCGAGATCGTCACCCGGTCACTGATAGCCGAGGCGGGGCTGGACGACCGCGTCACGGTCGGCAGTACCGGAACCGGCGACTGGCACATCGGCAACCCCGCGAACGCCGGTTCCGTACGCGCACTGTCAGCCAGGGGGTACGACGGCAGTCGGCACCGAGCCCAGCAACTGACCGCGGCAAACCTCGCCGACTACGACCTGCTGATCGGCTTGGACACTGCCAATGTCGCCGACGTCGAACGGCTACTGCAACGCCAGAACGACGAGCGTCGGCCGCAAGCGGCTCTACTGCGGGACTTCGTCCCCGGCGGTCCGCCTGGACTCGGAGTACCGGACCCCTACGGCATGGGCGACGACGCTTTCGAGCACGCCCTGGACCTGGTCGAGGCCGCCTGCCGGGGCCTGGTCGACCATCTCCGAATCCGCCTCCAGCCATCCTCGTGATCTTGATCACGCACAAAGGGAGGCCCGATCGGCGACGGTTCAGCCGACCGGCGTGAGGGCGTCGGTGATCGGTGCGGCGAACTGGGCGTTGTACAGCCGGGCGTACGCGCCATCGGCAGCCAGCAGGGACTCGTGCGTGCCCTGTTCGACGATCCGGCCCGACTCCATCACCAGGATCAGATCGGCATCGCGGATCGTGGACAACCGGTGGGCGATCACGAAGCTGGTCCGGTCGGTCCGCAGCGCGGCCATCGCCTGCTGCACGAGCACCTCGGTACGGGTGTCCACCGAACTGGTCGCCTCGTCCAGGATCAGCAGCGAGGGATCGGCCAGAAAGGCGCGGGCGATCGTGATCAGTTGCTTCTCCCCGGCGCTGACGTTGCTGCCCTCCTCGTCGAGGACCGTGTCGTAGCCGTCCGGGAGGCTGCGCACGAATCGATCAACGTACGTAGCCCGGGCCGCGGCCAGGATCGCCTCCTCGCTCGCCTCCGGATCGCCGTACCCGATGTTGTCCCGGATCGTTCCGCCGAACAGCCAGGTGTCCTGCAGCACCATGCCGATCTCCGAACGCAGGTCCGCGCGACGCATAGTGGCGATGTCGATGCCGTCCAACGTGATTCGGCCCGCGTCCAGTTCGTAGAACCGCAGAATCAGATTGACCAGGGTGGTCTTGCCCGCGCCCGTCGGGCCGACGATGGCGACCGTCTGTCCGGGCCGCGCAGTCAGGGACAGGTCTTCGATCAGCGGCGTCTCCGGCTCGTAGGAGAACCGCACGTGCTCGAAGACGACCTCGCCGTGCGGATCGGTCACCTCCGCCGGGCGTACCGGATCGGGGCTGTGCTCCTCGGCGTCGAGCAACTCGAAGACGCGTTCGGCCGAGGCCACCCCGGACTGCAGCAGGTTGGCCATCGAGGCCAGCTGGGTCAGCGGTTGGGTGAACTGCCGGGAGTACTGGATGAAGGCCTGCACGTCACCCAGGCTCATGCTGCCCGAGGCGACCCGGAGCCCGCCGACGACCGCGATGACGACGTAGTTCAGGTTTCCGATGAACATCATCGCCGGCATGATGATCCCGGAGACGAACTGAGCCCCGAAGCTGGCTTGGAACAGCTGCTCGTTCTTGGCCTCGAAGCTGGCCTCGACCTCCTCCTGCCGGCCGAACACCTTGACCAACTCGTGGCCGCTGAAAGCCTCCTCGATCTGACCGTTCAACGCGCCGGTGTGCGTCCACTGCGCGATGAACTGCTTCTGTGATCGTTTGGCGATCGCCTTGGTCAGCAGCATCGAGACCGGGATCGTGACGAGTGCGACGAGTGCCAGCAGCGGCGAGACGACGAACATCATCACGACGACACCGACCACGGTGAGCAGCGAGGTGAGCAACTGGCTCAGGGTCTGCTGAAGGCTCTGGCTGACGTTGTCGATGTCGTTGGTGACCCGGCTGAGAATCTCGCCGCGCTGTTGTTTGTCGAAGTAGGGCAGCGGAAGCCGGTTCAGCTTGTCCTCGACGTCGGACCGCAGCCTGAAGATGGTGCGCTGCACCAACGCGTTGAGCAGCCGTCCTTGCACAAGAGTGAACAGGCTGGCCAGTACGAACAATCCGACGGCGAGCAGGATGACGCCGCGGAGCGCTCCGAAGTCGATGCCCTGACCGGGGACGACGCTCATCTGGGACAACATGTCGGCGAAACTGTCGTTGCCACTGGCTCGCGCACCCGCGACCGCCTCGGCCGTGGTGGCGCCGGGTGACAGGTCGGCGCCGATCACGCCGGAGAAGATGATGTCGGTGGCGCGCCCGAGCAGCAGTGGACCGATCACGGTGAGCACGACACTGACGACGGCCAGCGCGATCACCGCATAGACATAGGCCAGTTCCGGCCGTAGTCGACCGATCAGCCGTTTGGCCGACGGGCCGAAGTCCATCGACTTCTCACCCGGTTGGCCCATCCGCGCCCACGGCGGACCGCCGGCCGGCCCCCGCGCGGCCGGAAGTCGCTCACCTTTGCCCGGAACGGCGATCTTCTCCGGCGGTCCAGAAGTGACTTTCTCCGGAAGATGTCCGCTGCCGGATCTGAGGCTCATACCGACGCGTCCGCGCTTGCCTGCGACGCCACGATCTCGGCGTACGTCGGACACGTCTCGAGTAACTCGTCATGTCGTCCGAGGCCCACGATGGCGCCGTCCTCGAGCACCACGATCTGGTCGGCACCGGCGATCGTGGAGACCCGCTGCGCCACGATGATCACCGCAGCCTCCGCGGTCACCGGCCGCAGCGCCGCCCGCAACCGTGCGTCGGTGCCGAGATCCAGTGCCGAGAAGGAGTCATCGAACAGGTAGATCTGCGGGCGGCGTACCAAAGCTCGGGCGATCGCCAACCGTTGCCGCTGACCGCCGGAGACCGTCGTACCCCCTTGCCCGATCGGTGCATCGAGCCCACCGGGCATCCGCTCGACGAAGTCGAGAGCCTGAGCGATCCGAAGCGCGTCGCGCAGGTCCTCGTCGGTCGCCTCCGGGTTGCCGTAGCGCAGGTTGCTGGCCACCGTCCCGGAGAACAGGTAGGGCCGCTGCGGGACGATGCCGATGGTCGCCCAGAGCAGATCGGGATCGAGATCTCGTACGTCCACGCCGTTGACCTCGACCGACCCGGCGGTGGCGTCGAACAGCCGGGGAATCAAGGACAGCAGCGTGGTCTTGCCCGCGCCCGTGCTCCCGATGATCGCGGTGGTCTGGCCGGGCTGGGCGGAAAAGCTGATGTCCCGCAACACCGGTGCGGCGGCACCTGGATAGGAGAACCCGACACCGCGCAGCACCAGGTCGCCGTGCCGCGACACCGTCGTCACCGGCTTGCTCGGCGGCCGGACCGAGGACTCGGTGTCGAGCACCTCGCCGATCCGCTCGGCGCAGACCGAGGCACGGGGCACCATCATCAGCATGAACGTGGCCATCATGACCGACATCAGGATCTGGACGAGGTAGTTCAGGAACGCGGTCAGCGAGCCGATCTGCATCTCACCGGTCGCCACCCGGTCGGCGCCGAACCAGAGCACGGCGACGCTCGAGACGTTCAGGATCAACAGGATGATCGGGAAGATCAGTGCCTGCAGCCTGCCGACGCGCAGCGCGGTCTCGGTGAGATCGGAGTTCGCGCGACCGAAACGCTGTGCCTCGTACGGCTCCCGGACGAAGGCCCGGACCACCCGGATTCCGGTGATCTGCTCCCGGAGCACCCGGTTCACCGCGTCTATCCGATCCTGCATGGCCCGGAAACCGGGGACCAGTTTGACGATGATGAGCCCGAGCGAGACCACGAGTGCCGGGACGCAGACCAGCATCAACCACGACAGCCCGATGTCCTCGCGCATGGCCATCACGACACCGCCGACCAGCATGATCGGTGCGCCGACCATCATCGTGGAGGTCATGACGACCAGCATCTGAATCTGCTGGACGTCGTTGGTGTTGCGGGTGATCAGCGACGGCGCCCCGAACTGGTTGACCTCGCGGGCCGAGAACTCACCGACCCGGTGGAAGATCGCCTGGCGCAGGTCGCGCCCATAGCTCATTCCGGTCTTGGCGCCGAAATAGACCGCGCCGATCGAGCCCACGATCTGGATCAGGGTGACGACGAGCATCCAGCCACCGATGCGCAGGATGTAGCCGGTGTCCCCCTTGGCAATACCGTCGTCGATGATGTCGGCGTTGAGACTGGGCAGGTAGAGCGAGGCGACGGTCGCGACCAGTTGCAAGGCAACGACGTACCCGACCCACTTCCTGTACGGCGCGAGGTAGGTGCGCACCAGGCGGATCAGCATCTGCCGTTCCCGTCCGTCTCGTCGTCGGGGCCCCCGGGACGTCGTACGCCGTCGAGCAGGATCGTGACGATCTCGTCAGAAGACAGCGGGGCCTCGGCGCTGATCAGCGGGTGCGCGCCGGAGAAGATCAACGCGCGCAGCAGTTGCGCGACTTCGGTCGGGCTACGGCGGAGTAGGTGCTCGTCCGGGCGCAGCACATCCGTAACCGCCTCGATGATCTCGGCCTGGCGGGCCCGGTGGTCGGTATGACAGGCGGAGTTCGGCCGTTGTCCTGATGAGTGCCCTGGCGAGTTCGGTGGTGAGTGTCCGGCTGAATGCCCCGGTGCGGAGTTGAGCCGCATCGTGCCGAGCAGTGCGAACACGCCGGTGAGCCGATCGTGCAGGATCGCGGCGGTGGCGCGTAGTCGCGGCTCCAGGGGCAGGGTCGGGTCGATGCCGGCGATCTCGGCGATCATGTCGGTGGGGTCGAGCGCCTTGCCCAGCGCCGCGGCAATCAGGGACTCCTTGTCCGGGAACACCCGGAAGATGGTTCCCTCTGCGATCCCACAGGCGTGGGCGATCTGGCGGGTGGTGACGGCGTCGCCGTACTCGCGCAGTAGCGGCAGCGTCGAATCGATCAATGCGGTACGGCGGCGATCAGGCGAGAGTGGCGCCGCCCGCCCAGTAGCTGTCACGCCGGCCACTGTACGCGGAGTGAGCGCTCACTCCGCACTCGCCTGCACGGCTGAGTGGATCAACCTGTAGATGTCTGAGTACGGCTGACCGAACGGGTCATTGCCCGTGCGTGGCCGACGCCCAGGGCCATGCAGATGACGACCACGATCGAGGAGACGTTCAGCTGGGCCATGCCCGACAAGCCGTGCCCGAGATTGCAACCCCCGGCGATCCAGCCGCCGGCGCCGAGCAGGAAGCCGCCGACGAGCAGCCGTAGGTAGCGGACTCTGGTCTCCCCCCGCAGCTCGAACGCGGCGCTGCTGCGTGCAGCGATCCCGCCGCCGCCGACGATTCCCAGCAGAAAGGCGATCAGCCACCAGTTCGGGTCACCGGCGACGGCGCCGGCCGAGGCACCGACGGTGCTGGGCCCGAAGTCCACCCCACCGACTGCGGCCAACATCCACCCGACCACCAGCACCGCGCCCAGAGCGATGCCCAGCGTCGGCCAGTTCCATTGCCAACGCGGCGGGCAGCACCGTGGGACCCGGCAGCCGAACCTGGCGTACGGCAATCTCGCCACCGACCCAGCCGAGAATGCCAACAACGGCTCCGGCCATTCCGGCGCCGAACTTGTAGAGCAGTCCGGAGACACAGCTCTGGGCGATGGCCATACCCCAGCCGATCAGCAGACCGCCGACGACGTTGGCACCGGCCGGAACGGGAGTCCGGTGTTTAGGCTCTGGCCAAGCGGTGTCGCAAAGACGACGGCGAGCCCGACCGCTCCGAGGACCACCGCCAGCGCCCAACCGCGAAACAGCAGGAACCGGCGGTGCCAGGCGTCGGCGATCCTTCCTGCGGCGACCTGGCTGGTCAGTTCCAGCATCCCAGAAAGCGTGGGCAGGCGGCCAGATGATCATGAGCGTAGGTTTGCAGGTAGCTGCACCTACGACGCTCATGATCGTGCCGGCCGGCCCGGACAGAGACAGCTTTCCCGTTCCCCATGGGATCGACGCCTGACCTAGGCTGGCGCGAGCGCAGATATGTGCTGCGCGGGGGACAGCTCATGCTTCGACGAGACATCAGGAGGCCGATTCGTGGCCGAGGAACCCGGCACCGAACAGCCCAACGACGACTCGGCGCAGGGCACTGCACCGAACCCCCCCGTTCCAGAGTCCGACCACAACTCCGGCGGGAACGCGTGGCCGGTGGCGCAGTCCGACGATGACCGGGACACCGATAGTGGCGGAGAGGGGGACCAGCCATTGCCCGCCGAGGCGGATGGCTCCGCTGCCCCCGACCGGGGCGAACAAGAGTCCGGGAGTCCCGACGACGCCGGACAGATCCGGCGCACGGACGCCGACCGTTGGGCAGCCTCGTTCGCCAACATCGGAGAACAATCCAATCCAGCGAGACGAGCAGATCCGCCAGGGCGCCTAGACATGGGCACGGTGGGCAACGGTTCAGCCGACGACGCCTCCCGAGGCAGCGATCGGCCGTCCTGGGCCGACCAGGTTCCGGTACCGCCGGCTGGACCGGCCTGGCGTACTGACTCACCGTCGCGTCCCTGGACCGACTCACCCAGCAGTTTCAGCTGGGGCCCCGACGCCGGGGCGCCATCGGCAGCCGTGCATCCAGCAGCCGCACCCCTGGAGTCGGCCAGCTACGACCGGCCCGCGCCGGGCCCGGCCAGCGTCGATGCGTCGGGAGACGGAACGTCCTCGGCCGAAGACCCCGTCTACGACCATTCCTCCTCGAGCCGGGCCTCCTTGGAACGAACCGCCCAGGCGCTCCCGTCGAACCCACCACCGCCGACCGGGTACCCAAACCTGCCGACCGATCGCGACCGCCAGCCGCGCGGCGACCAATTCCACGGCAACGATCCGTACGGCGAGCAGCCCTACGGCAACAGTCAGTACGGCGGGCCGCACGGTACTGATCAGTACGGCAACGAGCAGTACGGCAACGAGCAGTACGGTGCCCCGCCCCCCGGTCGCCAGCAGGCCTATTCCTACGGCGATCCCAACCAGGGTGGCCCACCGGAGCGCGACCACTACACGGGTCGCCAGGCCGGCGGGCCGGCCGTTCCGGCACAGCGGTCCGAGCCCCAGCCCGGCTCGGGATCCACCTGGTCGGCTCCGACCGCCGCGGCGCCTCCTCCGGCCCAGCCACCTCAGCAGTGGCAGCAACAGCCGGCTGCCCAACAGGGCTGGCAGCCGGCGAGCCAGCAAGCCCCACCACCCCAACGGCACGCATCTGCCGCAGATCTGACGTCTGGGTCTCTCGTCAAGCCGGCGGCAGCCGTACCCAGGGTCGGGTGGCGCAAGATGGTGCACTCCGTCACGGGGGGAACGGTCAATCCTGGTCTGTCCCAAGCCGAACTGACCCGCCGCAACCTGATCGAACGGGCCACCGCACCGGTTCGCGGCTGCCACCGGATTGCCGTCGTGTCGCTCAAGGGCGGGATCGGGAAGACCACCACGACCGCTGGCCTCGGACTGACTCTCGCCGAGCACCGGGGTGACCGGGTGGTCGCCCTCGACGCCAACCCCGACGCAGGCACCCTCGCCGAGCGGCTGACCGGCCAGGTCGACGTTACCGTTCGAGACCTGCTGGACAACTTCGACTCGATCCGGTCCTTCACCGACGTCTCGGCCTTCACCTCCCTGGCCGCGCGGTTGCAAGTGCTTGCCTCCGAACAGGATCCAGAGATGTCCGAAGCCTTCAGTGAGGAGGAGTACCGCACGGTCTCCGACGTACTGGCTCGGTACTTCAACATCTTCATCACCGACTCCGGCACCGGGCTGCTGCACTCCGCCATGTCCGGGACGCTCGCGCTGGCCGACTCCGTCGTCGTCGTCGGCTCGCCCAGCGTGGACGGGGCCAGTCGCGCCAGCAAGACGTTGGACTGGCTGATCGCCCACGGACACGGGGAGCTGGTCTCGCGCTCGGTCGCGGTCATCTCGACCGTACGGCCGGCCACCAAGGAACTCGACATGGCCCGCCTGCGGGACCATTTCACCGCCCGCGTCCGGGCGGTCGTCGAGATTCCGTACGACCGGCACCTGGTCACCGGCGGCATCATCGACATCAATCAGTTGGAGCGGCCGACCGAGCAGGCATTCTTGGAGCTGGCCGCCATCGTCGCCGATGGGTTCCGGTTTCCGCCGCTGATCCGTCCCGATCGTGAACCGAAGTCCAACTCCGGCAGCTGAGAGTGCTTCGGCCGCTGGGCTTCGGCCGCCGAAACTGGCGCGATCTATTCCCTTGACCCTCACGTTGGGTCAGGGCTTAGCGTCGCTGCCATGACCCAGTCCGAGCGCACCCGTTTCGGCATCTCGATCGGCGAGTTGGCCGATCTGGCCGGGATCACCGTTCGGACCCTGCACCACTACGACCAGATAGCCCTGCTGCGACCTGGTTACCGGTCTGTGGCCGGTTATCGGTGCTACACCGAAGCCGACGCCGACCGATTGGCCCAGGTCTTGGGCTACCGGGAACTCGGTTTCGGGCTCGAGGCGATCCGCACCATTCTCGACGATCCGAACACCGACCCGCGCGCGCACCTGCTCCGGCAGCGCGCCCTGCTGGCCGAACGCATTG
>Ga0136612_10000130_pt1 | contig 20103 bp, 17 predicted proteins | sample AntDryUQ224A2306_2_FD_106644 | JGI IMG/M metagenome (GOLD analysis project Ga0136612, IMG submission 106644) | Polar desert sand microbial communities from Dry Valleys, Antarctica - metaG UQ224A (23.06) | ecosystem: Environmental > Terrestrial > Soil > Desert | place: Antarctica: Dry Valley... | reverse complement strand
ATTCTCATTGATCGTACCGGCGACGCGAGCATCGATGCGGACGTCGTCGTCTCAACACTGGCATTGGCCGTCTCGCATATTGCGTCGACGCTTTCCCCTTCAGGTGAGACATGAGCGAATCCTTTTCCGTCAGGTTTCTCGCGCAGGCGAGTCAGGTGGCCAGCCAGCTGGACCCCGAGGTCATTGAGCGCATGGCCATGCGCATGGAGCAGGTGCGCGCACGCGGCGGGCGGCTGTTCTTCCTGGGCGTCGGTGGCGGTGCAGGGCACGCTTCGCACGCGGTCAACGATTTCCGGAAGATCGCCGGCATCGAGTGCTACGCGCCGACGGATAACGTCTCGGAGCTCACCGCCCGCATCAACGATGAAGGCTGGGAGAATTGCTTCAGCGCGTGGCTCGAAGGCAGCCGCATCAACAACAAGGACGGCATCTTCGTGTTCTCCGTGGGGGGCGGCAACGAGGAGAAGCGCGTGAGCGTCAACATCGTGAATGCCATCAACGTCGCGAAGAAGGTGGGCGCCACGATACTCGGTGTGGTGGGGCGTGACGGGGGTCATACCGCGAAGCTGGGCGACGCCGTCGTGATCGTGCCCACCGTGGACGCAGCGCTCATCACGCCGCACACCGAAGCGTTTCAGGCGGTGGTCTGGCATCTGCTGGTGTCGCATCCCGCGCTCGCGCAGCGTGCGACGAAGTGGGAGTCGCTTGGCAAGTAGGCCGCGCGAGAGTGGACCGTCGGCATCGGGCTGATGTCATCCCGGGGGGTGCTCGGACTCGCTGGCGCGTTGTGGCGGTCGTATGGCACGCACGGCCTGGTGCAGCGCGCGCTCTACGAAGCGCGCAAGCGAACCGGTCGCTACCGACGTAAGCCACTGGAAACGCCAGCCGCCGTGGGCGCCGCGGACATTCCGGCCTCGTGGCCGTTCGTCGTCGATGCGGATCGCGTTCGAGAGAGCACGGATCACGATGAGGCGACGGCACGAGCGCAACGCGTGCTCGGTGGCGAGCACCAGGCATTCCGGTGGACATGGACGCCGCTGCCACGCACACCGGTGGAGTGGCGCACGCACCCCGTCAGCCGGTACGAGTACGGTGTCGGCGTGCCGTGGTATCTGGTAGGCCACTACAATCGGGACGCGGGCGATGTAAAAGACGTGTGGGAGCCGGCACGCTTCGGCTGGGCGTATGACCTGATGCGCGGCTGGATGATCACCGGCGACGACGCCTATGCCCGGGCGTTCTGGGAGCGGTTCGAGAACTTCATGGACGGCAATCCTCCATTTCTTGGCGTGCAATGGTCGTGCGGCCAGGAGACGTCCATTCGCGCGATGGCGTGGCTCTGGGCCGAGTGCGCGTTTCGAAACGCGCCTTCATCGTCGGCGGAGCGCCTCGCGCGGCTGCGGCAGGCGCTGGTCTGGTCGGGTGATCGCGTCGATGACGCCATTGGGTACGCGCTCGCTCAACGCAACAACCACGGGCTTTCCGAAGCGACCGGAATCATTGTCCTGGGAGCCCGCTTCCTCGGTGTGGATCCCCGGGCAGAGGGGTGGATGGGGCGGGGCCACGCGCTCCTCGAGCGGCAGGTGCTCGATCAGTTCGGTGATGATGGGTGGTACGTGCAGCATTCGTTCAACTACATGCGTCTGGCGCTCGAGCAGCTGGTGGTTGCGCAGCGGGTACTCGCGTCGCGTGGCCGATCGCTGTCACTGCCGCAGCGCGCGCGCATCGCAGCGGCTGCCGCGCTGCTGGGGGACGTCATGACCGGGGAGCATGGCCGCGTCCCGAACCATGGCGCCAACGATGGCGCGTATGTGCTCCCGATCTCGACGGCCAACTATCTGGATTTTCGGCCGCTGCTGACGTCGGTCTCGGCAACGTTCGGCTCGTCCATTCCCGAAGACATCGCGCCGAGCGATGAGGTGCTCGCGTGGCTTGGCGGGGACGTCGTGCGTGCCGAGCGGCGACCGAGGTCGCTGGTGCGATCCGGCAGCTCGGGGTGGGTGGTCGCGCGGGTTGGCGACGTCATGCTCTTCGCGCGGGCGGGGCGATACACGTCGCGTCCCTCGCACATTGATCCGCTTCATGTGGACGTGTGGGTGCACGGGCGTCCTGTCGTTACCGACGCCGGCACATACCGCTACTGGGCTGCTCCGCCATGGGCGAATGGATTGGTGGACGCCGAGCATCACAACACGTTGACCATCGAGGGGATGCCTGTTGCGCTGCGGGGACCGAGGTATCTGTGGCTGCGGTGGCCGTCCGCGCACGTCGTCGCTACGACGACCGATGCGCTTGGCGTCGTCCGCATTGAGCTGGCGAACGACTCGTGGTCAACGGAAGGTGTGCAGCATCGCCGAGTCTGCCAGATCGAGAATGGGGCGTTCACCGTCATCGACGAGATTCGCGCGTCGCCATCGCTCAATGCGAGGGCAACCGTGCACTGGCTGATTGACGGAGACGCGAGGGCCGTCGAGGTGACTGGTTCGCAACCGGTGGCGATGGAGCTACTTTCAGGCGACACGCGCGGGACTTTCGGCTGGATTTCAGAGGGGTATGCCGACAAGCGGGTGGCGACATCCGTGAGGGCCAGCGCTGTGATCGAGCAGGGACGACTCAGGCTCATCTCCACTTTCGGACCATGAAACGCGCACTCATCACCGGCATTACCGGGCAGGATGGCTCCTACCTTACCGAGCTTCTGCTCGCCAAGGGGTACGAGGTGCACGGCATTATCCGGCGCTCGTCCACTTTCAACACCGACCGGATCGACCACTTGTATGTCGATCGGCATCGGCCCGATGCCCGGCTCTTTCTGCATTATGGCGATCTGGCGGATGGTATTGTGCTGCGTCGCGTGATCGAATCAGTGAAGCCGGACGAGATCTACAACCTCGGCGCCCAGTCACATGTGCGCGTGTCGTTCGACGAGCCCGAGTACACAGCCGACATCGTGGGACTTGGCACGCTGCGGCTCCTTGAATCGCTGCGTGATTACATCGGCCGTACCGGGCACCAGGTCCGGTTCTACCAGGCGGGGTCGTCGGAGATGTTCGGTGCCGCGCCTCCACCGCAGAGCGAGCTAACGCCGTTCCGCCCGAGGAGCCCGTACGCCGTGGCGAAGGTGGCGGCGCACTGGTTCTCGGTCAACCATCGCGAAGCCTACGGGATGTTCATCGCGAATGGCATCCTGTTCAATCACGAGTCGCCGCGGCGCGGCGAGACCTTTGTGACGCGCAAGATCACGCGCGCGGTGGGACGGATCAAAGCGGGACTGCAGGACACGCTGTACCTGGGGAATCTCGACTCCAGCCGCGACTGGGGATTTGCCGGTGACTACGTGGAAGCGATGTGGCTGATGCTCCAGCAGGAGCAACCCGACGACTATGTCGTGGCCACGGGCGAGTCGTTCACGGTCCGACAGTTCCTGGAGATGGCGTTCTCGCATGCCGGTCTCGAGTGGGAGAAGTACGTCTCAATGGATCCGACGTATCTGCGGCCGACGGAGGTCGATGAGCTGCGGGGCGATCCGTCGAAGGCGCGGGAGCGCCTGGGGTGGTCGCCCCGGGTGTCATTCAATGAGCTCGTGAGGATGATGGTGGACCACGATGTCGAGCTGGCGAGCCAGGAGCAGACGCTGAGGAAGGCGGGGCACACGGTCTCCTCGCGAGGATCGGCGTAGACAGTCCCGAGAGGTACAGGAGCGTACACTCGAGAGAGGGACGACGGAGCATTTTGTCCCCGGTCGCGGAGTCGCTGGACCGGAGTGGGCGGATTAGAGTTTCCAATAATCGAGTCAGTGGGACGGTGGCCGGCTGAGCACCACCACCGCCAGTGATGGGTAGGGGCCTCGCTTACGTCGCAGGATGGTCACGCAGCCGTAAAATTTTGGTTGAGCGCTGGTGACCGAACCATTAGAATGGGGGTCAATCCCGAATTCGCTATCAGCCCAATGATGTGCTCCTGCAAAAGTCCCGACGGATCTCAAACAATCTTTCGTAATCGTGGCCGCTCCTATTACTGATCACCCCGGACGAGTCAGGCCTTCACCAGTCCTGACCCGGTTTGACAGTCCTCCGGGATCGATGCCCTTTCCGCTCGTTCTTCAGCGGCGGGCATCGGCCGCGCTACGCCACCACGTTCGCCGCGACATCGTGCGTTTTCTGGTGTTGCTGGCGTGCGATCTCGGCGCACTAATGGTGATTCGTTGGGCGAGCGTCCTGCTGCGCGAGTCCGATGTGGTTGGTGGAGAGCTCGCCTCGGTCCTGAGCAGCCTGGTACCCCGCGGTACGTACCCTGCCGCCCAGCTGTTGGTCTCGTTGTTCCTCGGACTGCTCATTCTCGGGAACTACCGCGCGGGCGATCATCGTCGCAATCCGCGCAACGTGATGCTCGGCTCGGCGCTGGGTCTGGGACTCATCTTCTGGGCGCGCCTCTGGGCGCAGTTCTCGATACTCCTGCTGCTGGGATTCTTCATCACCACGTTCGTGACGGGATTGGCGCTGGTCATTGAACGCTCCGTGCTCGACGCGATCGTTCGGCGGTTTCGGCTTCAGAATCCGCGAGGCGCACGGACGCTCATCATCAGTCCTTCGGACGCCATCGGGGGCATCCTCCGCGAGCCTATCTTCGAGGACGATTCTGAATTCCAGGTGGTCGGCTACCTCACGATCGAGAAACAGGAGATCGCGAACTCCCTTGGGTGTGTCGACGATCTGATCAATGTGATCGATGCGCATCGGATCGATACGGTCATCATGTCGGGCCCCATCGATGAAGGGCTGTTTGATGGGATTGCGGGTCTGGTCACGTCGGCGGGGTGCCACCTGTTCTCACTCCCCCTGGCTTTCTCCCAGGGCGCGATAGAGCCGTCGCTGGAATGGCGCCGCGGCGTCCCGCTGCTCGGTCTCACGCGCCCGGGCCTGCGCGGACAGCAATTGGTGATGAAGCGCGCGCTGGACATTGTCGCGTCGGCGAGCGGACTGCTGGTGCTCACCCCGCTGTTTCTTGTCGTCGGGGCACTCGTGAAGCTGTCATCGCCCGGCCCGGTATTTTTCAGTCAGGTGCGAGTAGGCCTGGGCGGAAAGCGGTTCAGAATTCACAAATTTCGGAGCATGGTGCAGGACGCCGAGCACAAGCTCGCGGGCCTCGCTGATCACAACATCTGCACCGATCCCCGCCTCTTCAAGATCAGGGATGATCCGCGCACGACACGCCTTGGCCGCTTCATTCGCCGGACGAGTATCGACGAGCTGCCGCAGCTGTGGAATGTGCTCTGCGGCGATATGTCGCTCGTTGGGCCGCGCCCGCCGCTGCCTACGGAGGTGGCGCTGTACGAAGAGTATCAGTACTCACGGTTCGATATGAAGCCGGGAGTAACGGGACCGTGGCAGGTGAGTGGCCGCAACAAGATCACCGACTTCGAGGAAGTGATCCGGCTCGAGCGCGTGTACATGCGGAACTGGAGTATGTGGAAAGATGTGGCTATTCTCGCCAGAACGATTCCGGTCGTGCTGCGAATGGCCGGCGCGCACTAGGTCGTCCAGCGGCCCGCGCGCCTTCCCAGCCGTCCTGTTTTCCTCCGGGGCTGGCGCACCAGGCACTGAAGACGCAGCTCGTGGTTCACGCCGGCATCGGTGGAGTTCCCTCACACATGCGCACCAACCCGGTGCTGAGCATTTCGGAGCTGCAATGACGAGTTCTCTCGTGACAGGTGGCGCGGGCTTTATCGGATCGCATGTGGTCGATTGCTGCCTGAAGATTGGCCATGACGTGGTGGTGCTGGATGACCTTAGTGGCGGATCGCGCGACAATGTGCCGGAGGGCGCCGAATTCGTCGAAGGCAGCATTCTCGACGTCGCGCTCATCGACCGGCTCTTTGCCACTCACCGCTTTGACTACGTGTACCACCTCGCGGCGTATGCCGCGGAAGGGTTGAGTCACTTCATCAAGCGGTTCAACTACAACAACAATCTGATCGGCAGCGTCAACCTCATTAATGCCTCGGTCAACAGCGGACGGGTGAAGTGCTTCGTATTCACCTCGTCGATCGCCGTCTACGGACCCAATCAGGTGCCGATGATCGAGAGTCTGGTGCCGCAGCCGGTGGACCCGTACGGCATCGCCAAGTTCGCGGTGGAGCTGGACCTTGCCGAAGCGATGAAGATGTTCGATCTCGACTACGTTATCTTCCGGCCGCACAACGTCTATGGTGAGCGGCAGAACATCGGCGACAAGTACCGGAACGTGATCGGGATCTTCATGAACCAGATCCTGAGGGGCGAGCCGCTCACCATTTTCGGTGACGGCGAGCAGACGCGGGCGTTCACCTACATCGCGGACGTGGCGCCGATCATTGCGCAAAGCGTCGAACGGAGCACCGCCTTCGGCGAGATCTTCAACATCGGCGCCGACATCCCATATACCGTAAATCATCTTGCGAAGACCGTCGCGCGGTCCATGAACGCGACCCCGCAGGTGAAGTACCTCGACCCGCGCAACGAAGTCGTGCATGCCTTCAGCGATCACGACAAGGTGAAGAGCGTGTTTGGCGACCTGGTGCAGGGCGTCACTCTCGAGGACGGGCTGCATCGGATGAGCGGGTGGGTTGACCAGGCCGGCGCGCGCGAGACACCGCCATTTGCAAACATCGAGGTCATGAAGAACCTGCCGCCATCGTGGCGCTGATCTTCGTACGCCGCGCTCCATGAAAATCGCCCTGATTGGCGCTCGTGGCATTCCTGATCACTATGCGAGCGCCGAGCAGCTTGCGCGGCACCTGGGCAAGTATCTGGTGAGCCGAGGGCACGAGTTCACCGTGTATTGCCACGCGTACCGGACACCGGAAGAGGAGCAGACGCCGACGTGGAACGGCATCGGGCGCATCTTCATTCCCACCGTGCCGAACAGCAAGTACCTGAGTCAGATCGTTCACGCCACGCTGAGCTCGATGGACGCGGTGCGGCGCGATTTCGACCTGATCCACTATCAGTGTCTGAACAATTCCTACCAGAGCATCATTCCCTGGATGTTCGGAAAGGGCGTGGTCACCAACGTGAATGGTCAGATATGGGATGACCCGAAATGGCCGCGTCCGCTGCGCGGACCGTTCTTCAAGTCGGCGGCGCGCGTCGCGATGGCGGTATCGAAGGAGATCGTGACCGACGCCATCGGCATCTCGGATATTTACAAGCACTGGTACGGCAAGGATTCGGCGATCATCGAGTACGGGGCAGACATCAGGAACTCAACGCAGCCGGAGCGTCTTGCGAAGTACGGCCTCGAGCCGGGTTCGTACTACTTCATTGCCGCAAGACTCGTCGCGAGCAACTCCGCGCACCTGATCGTCGATGCGCTGAAGCGATCCGGGTCAAAGAAGATCCTGGCGATTGCCGGGGGTGGTTCGTTTGGCAGTGCCTGGTTCGAGAAGCTCAAACGCGACGCCGGCCCGCATGCGAAGTTCCTGGGCTCGGTGACGGACATGGACGACCTCGACGAAATCTACTGCAACGCGTACGGGTATCTGCACGGCGCCAGCCTCGGCGGAGTCAACTCCGCACTCCTGCGTCCGCTGGGCTGCGGGCTGCCGTGCCTCGCGCTCGAGACCGTGTACAATCGCGAAGTACTCGAAATGCGGGACGGGCGGATGTGTGGCCGGCTGTGGCGGCGCGACACGGATGATCTCGTGAAGCAAATTCAGGAGCTCGATGCGAGCCCGCAGGTCGCTGGAGAGCTTGGGCAGATGGGGCAGGAGCGCATTCGCGAAGCTTTTACCTGGGAGCGAATTGGCCGACAGTACGAGGTGTTCTACGAAGGCGTGCTCGCGGGACACGAGATCGCCCACATCCGGGATGCTGTGGCGGCTATCTGACGGCGCCTTCCTCTCCGCGGTGGGGCTTTGGAGAATTTGCCTACCTCTCGGGCTCTACGGTGCTGTACCAGGGCGCCCGGATGTTCGCCGTCCTCTGGGCGGCGCGCCTGTTGTCTCATGAGGACATGGGACTCTGGAACGCGGCACAGGCCGTTGCACTCTACGCCACCGCCTGTCAGCTCGGTGTGTTCAACGGAATGAACGTTGAAGTGCCGTACCAGACCGGTGCGGGGCGACCTGAAAAGGCACGGCACATCGAAGCGGTCACGCTGTCGGCACTCTTCGGCGTGTCGATCGGGATCGCCATGATCACAATGCTCATTGCGGGCACCGGCTGGTCTCCGGCCGGAATGAGTGGACCCCAAGTGCTGCTGACCGGCCTGCTCTGCATCGCGCAGCTCGCATTCCTCTTCGTGCAGATGCGCATGTCGGCGCGGGTCCAATTTGGCCGGGTCGCCATTCTGCAGCTCACGGCCGGGCTTCTGACACTCTCGCTCACCCTGTGGCTCGTCCGTGCTCAGGGCCTGAGCGGGTTACTGCTGGCATTTGCAGCGGGGTGGCTGGTTGCTGCAATGATCGGGTGGAGCCGTTGGGAGGGAACGATCGCTCCGCATTGGGACAGGATCGAAGGGCGCCGATTGATCGGCATCGGCTCCCCGATCCTGCTGGCGGGATTCGCGCAATCGCTCATGACGTCCGTGGACCGCTGGGTGCTCCTGCGGGCTGAAGGTCCGGCGACGCTCGGCCTGTATACGCTGCCCATCATCGTCTTCGGGGGACTGTCGGTGCTGCCCAATGTCATGAGCCAGCAGTTCTATCCCCGAATGGCCCGTGCCTTCGGGGAGACGCACCGTCGTGCCGCGCTCCGGCCGATGGCGCTCCAGCAAATGGCACTGAGCGTCGCGGCCACCGGAGTCGTCGCACTTGTGATTGCGATTGGAATGCGGCCCGTTATCGCGCTGGTGCTTCCGCGGTATCTCGACGGCGTTACTCCTGCACTCGCGCTTCTGCCAGGTGCGGTAGCGCTGGGAATCGCGGGCGTGGGCGGCAATGTGCTGGTGGTACTCGGTGCGCGGACACGCTACCTCGTCATGTTGTGTGGCGGCATTGCCCTCGCACTGGCACTCGAGCTGTTCGCGCAACGCGCCGGACATGGTGTGGTGGGCGTGGCCACCGGCGCGAGCATGGCATATGTCCTCACGGCAATCGCCGTTGGCGTCTCGGCGTGGAGAGCACTGCGCCCGGGTCTGGACGCTGCTTCCGCGGCAGCCGGTGACTCGGCGGTTTAAGAGTCTGGAGTGCATCGTCCCGGACAAGTCCCGACGTTACCTTTGAGCGTGTTGAACAACGATTCTTCACCGAGTAATCGTGGAACCTCGCTCCACTCCCGTCTTCCCGGCTGCCGCAGAGCTACCCTCCGCCCCGCAGGGCGGCTTCGTCGCGTTTCTCCGAGTCATCCTCCGGCATTGGAAGCTTGTCACCGGGATGGCCCTCGGATCGGCAATTCTTGGTCTGGTGATTGCGCTCGTGGTTCAGCCGGAATTCTCGTCGGGGACCACCTTTGCTCCGGAGGCGCGGTCCGCTCGCGGTGTCGGAAGCGCGGGTGCCGCGCTTGCGAGCCAGCTGGGATTTTCGCTTGGCGGCGCGAATGCCACGGAATCGCCGCGGTTCTACGCGAACGTCGTCGAATCCCGGATCATCCTCGGCGATGTATTGCAGCACCACTTCCGGACATGGAAGGACGGAGCGCCGTCGGGAGACAGCGCGACCCTGCTCGACCTTCTCGAGGTCGAGGGAGCAACACCAGCCCGCCGGTTCGCGACCGGACTCAAGGATTTCGGGGAGCGGGTGACGACGTCCGTGGATCAGCCGACCGGGATTGTCTCCCTCGACGTCCTGATGCCCGAGCCGCATCTCGCGGCCGACGTAGCGAATCGCATCGTCGTGCGGCTGCAGGATTTCAATCTCGACAAGCGTCAGTCCAGCGCCCGCGCTCGCCGGGTGTTCGCCGAGGAGCGCACGAAGGAAATGGAGAACGGTCTTCGCGAGGCGGAGTCGGCACTCCGCGGCTTCCTCGAGCGTAATCGGCTCTGGCAGAGCTCACCGCAGCTGCAGTTCGAGCACGGACGGCTCGAGCGTCGCGTGCAGCTCGCCCAGGAAGTCTATCTGACGCTGCAGCGTGAGTTACAGACGGCTCGCATCGATGAGGTCAACGATACGCCGGGCCTCACTGTCATCGATTCCGCGGTCGCGCCCCAGCGGAGGGCGAAACCAAAACGCGTCGCACTGATCCTGTTCATGGGAATTCTCGGGTTCGCCCTTGGTGTGACCGCCGCCGTGCTGATCGAATATATTCGACGCGTCGAGCGGGACACTCCCGAGACGGCCGCAGAACTGCGCGCACTCGGTTCCGGCATCGTCGACTCGCTGCGGCGAAAGTCCAGCTAGTCACTCGGCGCACCCGGCAGCCACTTCACCGGTTCGCCAGCGGAGCGCTGCACCTCAACCAGGTGAGGCAGGGGCTGCCGCCGCCAGCGGCAAGGTCTCCGCAAGCCATCCGGTCAGGAGCAGGAGCAGCAGGACGGGCAGCATGTGCACGAAGAAGATCGCGCCAATGAGTCCTGTGCTCATACCGGCGATCATGAAAACAACGATAGTGCAACGAACGAGCTGAAGCACATCGATCTCGCGGCGGTCACAGATCCAATAGGCGAGCCGTCGAAGCAGCGCGCCAAAGCCGACGGACCCGAGGACTACTCCGGGCCATCCGAAGTTCAGGTAGAACTCACCCGGAAAGGACGGAGTGATGCCAGCCCCGGCAAACTCGAGTCCGAGCGCCTTTTTCAGCATCAGTCCGGAGTTCGAATCCGGTCCGGGAAACAGAGCGAGAAAATCCGCCACGAACGTCCAGCCGAGCAGAAAGTCCCCGTGCGATGGGTAATGCTCCATGATCTGCTGGAGAATGCGAACGTCGATCAGTCCAGCCCGCCATACGGCGATCGACAGGGCGAACTGTGGCGTCAGAAACTCGACGGGGATGTCGGAGCGGAGGAATCCGGTCACTCCCAGAATGACGAACAGGACTGTCGCGAGCGCGGCCGAGCGCCAGAAGCGAATGCGACCCCGGCGGACGACGGCGTGGATCACGTACGCCTCGAGCAGCAGTTCGAGCGCTATGGACCGAAAGCCGAACGTGAGCAGCAGCGGGACCGTGACGAGGAGGAGGAGCACTCCGAGCCGCATGCCGCGCCGCGCCACCGCGATCGCGGTAAACACCACGAGCGCTCCAACGTGAAGGCCCTTCGTCGCCGGTGTGACGATGAATCCAAGCCCGGCCTGGACCTCGACCCGCACGTTCTCCGCATTATCTGCGAGCAGGGGAATGAAACCCCAGACGGCGACGATGAGAAACAGTGTCAGACAGACGCCGGCACCCCACACGATCAGGCCGGCGCCCATGATCGCCGGATGGCCCAACCGCACGGTGAAGCGCGGTGGCGTGCGAGGGGTCCAGATCGCCCCGCGCCGGCGCCATGCATCGATGAGGTGAGCGCCGGCCACCATGCCGGCAATATTCAGCGCGAGCGCAAGACATGTGCGGGCAGAGATCGTCATCGGCACGCCGATGCTGCTCTGAATGCCGGGGTCAGTGCCAAGCAGCGTGAACCCGACGAAATACCAGAAGTAGGCGACGATCGGGTCGTAGTAGTTCATCAGGCTGGCGGTATGTGCCAGCCAGAGAAAAATCCAGGCGTACATCAGTCGAAACCAGAAGACCGGATGCACGGTGAACGGTGCCGACCCTTCAAACCCGTAGACTCCGAGAGCCACCGTCAGCAGTGCAGCGAGAACGAGTCCGAGCGTTGTCCGGTCCGAGGGCAGGGAAAGCGCCTGTGCGACGCTAGACATCGCGAACCGCGTAGATCTCGAGATCTCCGCCAGCACCGAAGAGCGATCCGATCGCCTCGACGGCGAGAAAGGGAAGTGAGAGTGGCAGGAGTGCAATGAGCACGGCGCTCGCCATCAGAAGCTTTCGTGCTCTGCCAGTCCACCTGCCACCGGGCTTCAGTATCCGAACGAGTGCGTTCCCGTCACCGAGCAGCCTTCCCGCCACCGATGCCACCATCGCGAAGTAGCCCAGGTCAAAACTGTGACGCGTTCGCCGAACCACGCGAAACCCATGACGCTCCAGCATGGAGCGGAGCGCCTTCGGTGAGAAATGAAAGAGGTGACCCGGGAGCTGGAGGTGATACCAGGTTGCTCCGAACATCCTGGCTTGCCAGCTTCCGAAATTCGGAACCGCCACCGCGAGAACGCCGCCGGGCCGTACCACGCGACTCAATTCCGCAATGACGCCATCGGGGTCGGGGACGTGTTCCAGGACGTGCCACATCGTTGCCGCATCCCATCGTGCGTCGGGGAATCGCGCATCGGCGAGGGTGCCGTCGGTAACTGGCGCCCCGCTTCTCTCCCGCGCCTGCACCGCCGAAGGCGGCCACGGCTCGACGCCCTCGGCGTTCCAGGCGGCCAGCGTCGCAGCGCGAAGAAAACGGCCTTTGCCGCAGCCGACATCGAGAAGTCGAGGGGCGCTCGACGCGCCGGAAGCGACCACGCCCTTCTGCCGCAGCGCTCTCTCCACTCGCCGGCAGCGCACGGCCACCAGCGAATCGAGGAGGCTGTCGGTCAGCACTCCGAACACACTGCCGGGGACGCGGTAGCCGACGTCGTTGTAAAACGCATTCAGTGATTTGGCGAGCGGGGGAGGCTGTAGCCTTCCGAGCCCGCACTGTTCGCACACGACCAACTCACTGGAGACGGACGCGCTATCCCCAACGTAGGTCAGTCCGCTCGCGCGGGGCGGTTTCGTCGCACCGCACGCGAGACAACTCATGCAGCGGCTCCGGACTGGCGAGGACTGTCCGCTACCATCTGTTCGATCAGCGCGACGACGTTCGTCGTCGCCCCGCCCAGCGGTGAGGCGTGATGGCCTTCGATGAACGACTGCGCACCGGCCCGCAGTGCGGCAGCACGACCCGAGCCCCGGATCACCTCGAGCAGCGCGATGCGCAGGGTCTCGGCCGAGGTTGCGCGCAACGCAGCACCGCGTGCGGCGTACGGCACGGCCCCGCGATCTCCGCCTTCGGGTAACAGCATGATCACCGGCCGACCGACGATCATTGCTTCCAGGCCGAGCGTGGACTGTCCGAGCACCACGACATCGCAGGCCGCCAGCGCCTCAGCCACGTCGCCCTGCCGATTGACGACCATCCGCGGAGCGAGCTGGGGCGGGACACCTCCCCGATGCTGCTTCTCCGAATCCGATGGATGCGGGCGCACCAGGACCTGCATCTCCGCAATATCGTGAAGGGCAGCCACCAACTGGGACGTCATCCACCGGGCGAGCTCGGGGCAGCTGGAGAGCGATTCCGGAGCGAAGAGAATCGTGGGGAGCGTTGTGGCGAGTTGTACCCCTGCGAGGAACCCGTCGCGATCCACCGCGCGCGAGCGTGCGAGCAGCGTGTCGAATCGCGGTTGCCCGGTGACGGCGATGCGATGGCCTGGAGCACCGTTCTCGACGCACCATGCCTTGATCGCCGGTCCCCACACCGCCAGCGTGGAGGCGCGAAGCGGGAGATAACCGAACGGCTGGCCGAATGTGCCATGCTGAACGGATAGCGACGGAATGCCCAGCCGCGCCCCACGACCGTGAAAATCTGCGCTGCGTAATGCGCATCGGAGGCCGTCAGAATGAGTGAGGGCCGCACGTCGGTGAGCAGTGCACGGGCCGCGGCAAGTTCCCGCAACGCCCATGGAAGCCGTCTCAGAACCAATCGCCGAGACGCGTCGCGCATCAGTGGCCACAAGTCGAGACCACGGCATCGCACGGCGTCAGCGCCGCGTGAAAGCCGCGCATCCAGCGTCCGCCAGCAATCCTGAACGAAGCGATGCGCAGCGCGATTCTCGTGTCCGGACCAGCGATACGTGCCTGGATCGAAGATGCGGGTGGACAGACCACGAGACCGCATGGCGCTGACGGCCCGAGGGTCCGTGGTCAGCACGATGGCGCGTTCCGCACCGAGGCGCCGTACAACAGGTGCGAGGGTGTCCATGATGGAGCCCGTCGGAATGTCGACGACCGCGAAGACCTTGCCCCGATCGGTTTTCAGAGGCGCGCTGGGGAACGCTCGAATCATGTTGCCGAGTCGGAACACCAGCGCACGAAGCACGCGATCGACGCCGGCTCGGCGCAGTGTCAACCGCAACAACCGCGGGTCCAGCATGTCCCTCAGCGGCCGCGCGCTGCGGAGAGCGACAGTTCGCACCGTAGCGCGGGGGGCCGCGGCAGCCATCACGCGCGCGATCTCCGGGGACGATGCACCGGCTACGACGATGTGCGTTGGTGCGAAGCGCTCCACGATCGCCTGTGCGAGATAGGCCCGCCTGATCAGCGAATACAGGATGCTGTCGCCGAACTCGAAGAAGAGGAGGTTTCCCAGGGACACGTCGTTGAAAACGGTGAGATCATGATCATCGGGCCGAAACCAGTTCTGCGAAACCCGGTCGACTGCTGCCCAATAATCCCCTTCCGAGGCTTCCACGAGCGCGTCGGCCATGATCGTCGTCCAGCCGCAACGCTCGGCCGCATTCCGGGCCGGCTCATCCAGCGCCACGACAACGCCCGCATCGGGATTACCGAGTGTCGGTAGAACCGATGCGAATGCGCTTCCTGACGCTATGATCACCTTTGAACGGTGAAGCGAAGTATGGGTAGCCGGCACGCGGTTGAGTTACGAGGGAGGTGTGGCACGTACCCTTCGGATACCCAGTCCTTCGCGGGCGGTCCCCGACGAGGCACACAAGAGTCGGAAAGGCTTGTCCGGCGTAACTTCACAAGTTAGCGGCCCGTGCTGCGAGAGGGCAAGCTGTTCGCTTGCAGCGAGTTGCAGTGTTTCGTAGCTTTCACGGCTTGTTCCGCGCAGGCCACTTCCGGTCTGCGCGCATCGACGTTTGCGGGGAGTGGAATGAGTTTTCTGGATGGAGCCAGCGTGCTCGTTACCGGCGGAACCGGATCGTTCGGGAAACGCTTCATCGCCACCGTACTTCGGGAGACGGCAGTTCGGAAAGTGATCGTGTTCAGCCGGGACGAGCTGAAGCAATACGAGATGCAGCAGCTGTATCCGAACGAAGGCCGCCTGCGGTTTTTCATCGGTGACGTCCGTGACTACGATCGGCTGTATCGCGCCTTCGACGGCATTGAGTACGTGGTGCATGCTGCCGCGCTGAAGCACGTGACAGCGGCGGAGTACAACCCCTTCGAAGCCGTGAAGACGAACATCCACGGCGCGGAGAACATCATCAACGCGGCGATCAACCAGGGGGTCAGGAAAGTCATCGCTCTCAGCACGGACAAGGCGTGCAGCCCGGCGAATCTGTATGGCGCGACGAAGCTGGTGAGCGACAAACTCTTCATCGCCGGAAACGCCTACGCCGGCGGAAAGCGGACGCGTTTCGGCGTCGTTCGCTACGGCAACGTCGTTGGGAGTCGCGGCAGCGTCGTCCCCCTGTTCCAGAAGCTGGCGGCCAGTGGTGCGGAACTGCCCATCACCGACGAACGGATGACGCGCTTCTGGATCACGCTCGACCAGGGCGTTCGCTTCGTGATCGACATGTTCGACCGGTTGCATCACGGGGAAATCTTCGTCCCGAAGATTCCAAGCATGTTCGTCAGGGATCTCGCCCATGCGATCGCGCCGGAGGCCAGGCTGAACATCATCGGGATTCGGCCGGGTGAGAAGATGCACGAGGAGATGATCAGCGTGCACGACGCGCGGCGCACGGTGGACATGGGCGCCTTCTACATCATCGAGCCGGAAATGCAGTGGGCGCAGGCGGAGCGAGCGTCGTGGCCCGCGGAGCAGCGCAGCGGTGCCCGTGTGTCTGATGACTTTTCCTACGCGAGCGACACGAATACGCAGTGGCTCGACCGCGATCAGCTTCGCGAGATCGTGCGGAATGCCTGACAAGTTTCTCCCGTACGGCCTTCAGTCGGTTGATGAGGAGGACATCGCCCGGGTGGTCGAGGTACTCCGGAGCCCGTACCTGACCACCGGTCCGGCCGTCGCCGAATTTGAAAAGGCGCTGTGCACCAGTACCGGCGCGTCATACGCGGTGGCGCTCAACTCGGGAACAGCGGCTCTACACGCCGCCTATTTCGGTGCCGGGCTCTCGCGGGGTGACGATATCGTGACCACGCCCCTGACGTTTGCGGCGACCGCCAACGCGGCACGATATCTCGGCGCGAATGTACGCTTTGCCGACGTGGAGGCGGACACGGGTAACATTGATCCCGACGCGGTCGCCGCAGCACTCACCGATCGGACAAGGCTGATCTCCGTCGTTGATTTCACCGGGCAGCCGGCCGACTACGACCGGATTGACCCCATCGCGCGTTCACAAGGCATTCCGGTCATCGCCGATGCCGCCCACTCGCTCGGGGCGACATATCACGGACGATCGGTTGGCACACTCGCGCTGGCGTCGACACTGAGCTTCCATCCCGTGAAGGCGATCACAACGGGCGAAGGCGGCGCCGTCGTCTCGAGCGACCGGGAGCTGGCCGGCAAAGTCGCGCGATTCCGGACGCACGGCATCGAGCGCGAGCCGGAGAAGCTTCAGTCGAACGAGGGGCCCTGGTGGCACGAGATGCATGATCTCGGCTTCAACTATCGGCTCACCGATATCCAGAGCGTTCTCGGCACCAATCAGCTTCGGCGCCTTGCTGCTTTCGTCACGCGGCGACGTGCGATCGCGAAAGTGTACGACGAGCGGCTCGCCGATCTCTCGGCGCTGCAACTTCCCGTTGTGCGCGACGGGGTGGAGCCTGCGTGGCACCTGTACGTACTGCGGACGCGCGACGCGTCCCGTCGCAGGGCGTTCTTCGAGCGGCTGCGTGCGCTGCAGCTCGGCGTCCAGGTGCATTACATCCCCGTGCACTACCATCCCTACTACCAGGCACTCGGTTTTCGGCGCGGTCAGTTCCCCAACGCCGAGGCGTTCTACGCCAGCGCCGTGTCGATTCCGATCTTTCCGAAGCTCACGGACGACGACCTGGACTCCAGTGTAGATCGGATTCGGCGGGCCGCCAAAGACACGCTATGAACGTCGTCGCCGTACTCCAGGCGCGCATGGGCTCCACCCGTCTGCCCGGGAAAGTGCTGATGGACCTGGCGGGTCGGCCGATGCTCAGCCAGTTGTTGCATCGTCTGAAACGCGCGCGTCGAGTAGACGACATCGTCATCGCCACGACCACCGATCCTCGCGACGATGCACTCGTGGAGCTGGCAAAGCGGGAGGACGTTCGCTGGTTTCGCGGGAGTGAGCAGGACGTGTTGAGCCGCATCCGGGGCGCCGCCGAGGATGCAGGGGCGGATGCCGTGGTGAGACTGACCGGTGACTGTCCGCTAATGGATCCCGCGGTGGTCGATGCCGTGGTCGCGGCGCTTGTCGATCATTCAGAGCCGGTGGACTACGCCTCGAACGTCCTGCGCCGGACCTATCCGAAAGGGCTTGATGCCGAGGCGCTCTTCATGGATACCCTGCGTCGGATAGACCGTATGGGCACGTCACCCGCCGCGAGGGAGCACGTGACGTGGTTCGCCTATCGCGAACGGCCAGACCTGTTCGTGCTGCGGTCAGTGGAGCAGGAGCAGGACTACTCCGCACTCAACTGGAGTGTGGACACGATCGAGGACCTCGAACACGCTCGCGCGCTGTACCAGCAGCTCGGGCTGCACCAGCAGCCGCGGGATTGGTTAAGCGTGGCCGCACAGGACGCGGCGCGCTGAACCTGCCGGCGGCGTGAGCTCCCCGCCCCCCGGCGCAATGACTGAGCGCAACGGGCGCAGCGGCTACTCGTCCCAGATGTTGTCCTTCTCCCACTCGCCTCCGGCTCCTTTCCGCCACACGCGCGGGTCGCGAAAGCCGTTCGCGATGTGCCAGAACTCGTCCTCGCTCATCCCCACGTATTCGAGCCAGTACTGCAGGTCTGACGATACCACGTGGTCGTACTTTCGAACCATCTCGATGCCCTGCGCACGCGTCATGTATCCCATCCGGATGTCCTTCGACGCGTGGTCAGTGCCGCGGCCGTAGCCGAACTTGACGTATTTCAGCAGGTCGTGAATGCCGTTCTCATACCGGTCATCGAGATTCGACATCCGTCGATACGTGCGCTCGAATGGCTGGTCTGACGGCTTCCAGCCGTACTTCTCCTGCACCATCGGCGCGTGCCAGTTGGGATCCCATTTGAAGAAGTTCCCCACATACAGGCCTCGTACACCGACCTTCACGATCTGCTCGTCGCTAGGGTACCTGGCCCAGAGAACGTCCTTTTCGACCAGCTTGTCGTTAGGGTCGTCGAGCATGTCATACCATTCGAAACCGCGCAGGCCGTGCTCGTGTCGCACGCGGGCGCTGAACTCGACGTAGTCATCCGGCTCGAACATCCCTGAGATGTCCCACGCAATTTCGCCCCAGATGATCAGCGGGATGTTGAACTGGGCCGCGGCGATGATCGGATAGGTGAATATCCCACAGTGCGCGTGCCAGTTCATGTCGCCCATCTTCCTGAAGCAGATGCGGTTGAGCTTCTTGAGCTTCTCCACCGACGGGCCGAAGACCAGGTGGTCGGCATCGAACACCTGGCGCATGCGATCGCGGTTGTAGTCACCCTCCGGCAGATAATTGTTGCCATGGTAGGTGACCAGTAGCGGCTTGAGGCCGTAGGAGTTGATCACGTGCGCCTGGTAGTAGCTGTCTTTCCCGCCGCTCACCGGAATCACACAGTCGTAATTCGACGTGTTGTTCCTGACGCGGTCGTTCAGAATCTCCTCGAACTTCTTGCGCCTTTTGTCCCAGAACTCGGGAGGAATGGCCTCGAACTGATCGAACGTCCGACAGCTTGAACAGACGCCTTCCTCGTCGAGGTAGAGGTTGACCGATACCTGCGGGTAGACGCAGCGCTGACAATACCGCATACACGATGGTGAGGGGAGAACGGCGACGCGTCATGCGTCGGCGGGGAAACATACTGCTGCCGGTGGATCGGCGGCGAGTCGCTCAATGCTGTGGAGGACAGCCTCGAGTGCTCGAACTGCCGCGTTGCACACTAACGAGCGCCTTCAGGCAGAAGATCGGGACTGCGCACATTGTAGCCGCGATCCGCAAGAAACTTCTTTGCCAGGTACACACTCTGGTCGGTGTAGTGAAAAATATTGGCCGCCGCCACGGCATCGACCTTCGTTCGGTCGAGCGCCTCCGCCATGTGGGCCCACTCACCAACGCCTCCGCACGCGATGACCGGGATCGACACGGCGCTGGACACGGCGTCGAGCAGTTCGATGTCGTAACCGGTCTTCGCGCCGTCACGATCGATCGAATTGAGAAAGATCTCTCCGGCGCCTTCCGACTCGGCACGCCGTGCCCATGCCACCGCCTCCCATTCCGTCGCCGCCGTACCGCCCTCCGAGAACACCATGGCTCGCCCTTCGACCTGCTTCACGTCGATCGAGATCACGATGCACTGCGAGCCGAACTGCCGGGCGCCTTCGTCGATGAACTCCGGCGTGCGCAGGGCCTGCGTGTTGATCGCCACCTTGTCCGCGCCCACTTTGAGCCGCTGCTCGATATCGTTGACGGACTTCACGCGACCACCGACGGTGATCGGCATGAAGGCCATCCTGCTGACATCCTCGATGATCTCGAAAAGCGATCCGCGATTGGGATGGCGGATGTCGTCGCGACGCATGTCGTAGACGTTGTCCCGGGTAATATCGAGATACACCAGCTCGTCGGAGGCCCACTCACTGAGGCGCTTCACCGCCGTGATGGGATTGCCCAGGTTCTGGTAGCGCCGAAATCCCTTGCTCTGGACCAGCCATCCGTTCTTCAATAACAGGACCGGAATCAGTCTTTTCTTCTTCATGACGTCCGAAGAAAATTCTTCAGCAGCTCGGTTCCGGCCTTTGAGCTTTTCTCGGGGTGAAACTGAACGCCGAAAATGTTGTCCTGCTCAACGGATGCGCAGAAGCGGGTTCCGTACGTGGCGGTCGCCGAGGTCACCTCCGGCCTGTCGGGCTCGAGCGCATAGCTGTGGACGAAGTAGAAGTCCATCCCCGGGGGCATCTGTGCATGGAGTCGTGAATTGGCCCGAGGCGTCACGTCGTTCCATCCGACGT
>Ga0136612_10000129_pt1 | contig 20131 bp, 19 predicted proteins | sample AntDryUQ224A2306_2_FD_106644 | JGI IMG/M metagenome (GOLD analysis project Ga0136612, IMG submission 106644) | Polar desert sand microbial communities from Dry Valleys, Antarctica - metaG UQ224A (23.06) | ecosystem: Environmental > Terrestrial > Soil > Desert | place: Antarctica: Dry Valley... | reverse complement strand
GCCTGGCCGGGGCTCTCGTCGCCGTGCTCCCATTCCATCCACTGATCCAGCAACTTGGACGGATCGGGCGCGGGACGATCGGCAGGCACCGAGCCAGTCAACCACCCCTCGGCCCGCCTTCAGACCGGCCGTTTATAGCCGGACGCGAAACAGCCGGGCCCGAAGGCCCGGCTGTTTCAGAAGACGAATGGAGCTACATCATCCCCATGCCGCCCATTCCACCGGCGCCGCCGGCGGGCATGGGCTGTTCCTTCTCGGGCTTGTCGGCCACCAGGACCTCGGTGGTCAGCAACATGCTGGCGACCGATGCGGCGTTCTGCAGAGCAGAACGGGTGACCTTGGCCGGGTCGGTGATCCCCGCCTTGACGAGGTCCTCGAAGTTGCCGGTGGCGGCGTTGAGGCCGATGGTGCCGGACTCGCGCTCCACCTGCTCGATCATCACGCCGGCCTCGAGGCCAGCGTTGAGGGAGATCCACTTGAGGGGCTCCTCCAGCGCCTTGATGATGATGCGGGCGCCAGTGAGGACGTCGCCGTCGAGGGTCTTGGCCAGCTTCTCGATCGACTTGCGGGCCCGGATGAGGGCGGTGCCCCCACCGGGGACCACGCCTTCTTCGATGGCGGCGCGAGCCGCCGAAAGGGCGTCCTCGATGCGGTGCTTCTTTTCCTTCAGCTCGATCTCAGTGGCCGCACCCACGCGAACCACGGCGACGCCGCCCGACAGCTTGGCGAGGCGCTCCTGGAGCTTCTCGCGGTCCCAGTCGGAGTCGGTGTCGTCGATCTCACGCTTGATCTGAGCGATGCGACCCTGGACGTCGGCCTTCTTGCCGCCACCTTCGACGATGGTGGTGTCGTCCTTGGTGACGACCACCCTGCGGGCCGAGCCGAGCACATCGAGTCCGACGTTCTCCAGCTTCATGCCCACTTCCTCGGAGATGACTTGCGCACCGGTGAGGATGGCCATGTCCTGCAGCATCGCCTTGCGGCGCTCACCGAAACCGGGGGCCTTGACGGCCACCGAGGAGAACGAGCCGCGGATGCGGTTGACCACCAGCACGGCGAGGGCCTCACCCTCGACGTCTTCGGCGACGATGAGCAGCGGGCGACCCGACTGGGCCACCTTGTCGATCACCGGGATGAACTCGCGCACGGCGCTGATCTTGCCGTTGACCAACAGGATGTAGGGCTTGTCGAGAAGGGCTTCCTGGCGCTCGCCGTCGGTGACGAAGTAGGGGGAGAGGTAGCCCTTGTCGAAGAGCATGCCCTCGGTGAAGTCGAGCTCCATGCCGAGGGTCTGGGCCTCTTCAACGGTGACGACACCGTCTTTGCCCACCTTGTCGATGGCGCTGGCCAGGATGTCGCCGATCTTGGTGTCGGCCGCCGAGTTGGAAGCCACCTGGGCGATCTGGTGCTTGGAGTCAATCTGAACCGCCTGCTTCTTGATGGCGGTGACCGCGGCATCGACAGCGAGGTCGATGCCCTTCTTGAGGGCCATCGGGTTGGCGCCGGCAGAAACGTTGCGCAGGCCTTCCCGCACGATGGCCTGGGCCAAGACGGTGGCGGTGGTGGTGCCGTCGCCGGCCACGTCGTTGGTCTTGGTGGCGACTTCCTTGACGAGCTGGGCGCCCATGTTCTCGAAGGGGTCTTCGAGCTCGACTTCCTTGGCGATGGTCACACCGTCGTTGGTGATGGTGGGAGCGCCGAACTTCTTGTCGAGGACCACGTTGCGGCCCTTCGGGCCGAGGGTCACTTTGACGGCGTCGGCCAGCTTGTTGACTCCAGCCTCCAAGCCGCGGCGGGCTACGTCATCGAACTTAATAATCTTGGGCATGAACTACTTCTTCTTCGGCTTCGCGGAGCCGCCGCCTACCTTGGCCAGCACGTCGCGGCTGGTCAGGATCAGCAGGTCTTCGTTGCCCGAAGCGATTTCGGTGCCGCCGTACTTGGAGTAGACGACGGTGTCGCCCGCGGCGATGTCCATCGGGATGAGCTCGCCACTGGACTCGGCGCGCTTGCCGGGGCCGACGGCCAGGACCTCGCCCTGCTGGGGCTTCTCCTTGGCGGTGTCGGGGATGACCAGGCCCGAGGCGGTGGTCTCCTCGGAGTCGGACGGGCGGACCACGATGCGGTCCTCGAGGGGCTGCAGGTTCATTTCTTTGGCCTCCGGTATTGGCACTCTGACGATTAGTTCGCTAGCACTCTGGCTTCGCGAGTGCCAATCGTAGCCCGCCTGGAGGTTGGGTGCTGAGGGCCCGGCGCATCCGCCTCGGCTACCGGAACCTGGCACCCTGGGGGGTGAGATGCGGGGGATGAGAAGGGGGCGGCGGCTGCTGGCCGCGCTGGCGGCTGTCGGCCTGGGCTTTGCTGGTCTGGGATTTGCTGGCCCGGCGGTGCGGGCCCAGGACCAAGTCCTCCTCGCTGCGGGCGCGACCTACGTCGCGCCGGTGGTAGCCGTGGCCAAGGGCCAAGGTCTGGATTTTCAGAACTCCGACCTCATCCCCCACGACGTGGTCTCCAGCGGTTCCGACAAAAAGGGGCGGCCCCTCTTCTCCAGCCCGGTTATCCCCGGCGGGGCCAGAGCCGACGTGGCCGGCGTCGACGTCCTGGCTCCCGGGGCGTACACCTTCTTCTGCAGCCTCCACCCGTGGATGAACGGGGTGCTCCAGGTGACGCTGCCCGGGGGCATCGCGCCGCCGGTCACGCCAGCTCCCGGCGCCGGGGCGCTCGGGTTGTCCGGAGCGGTTCCCACCCCCACCAGCGTCGAGGTCTTCAAGGGCAACGTCTACGCCACCAGCTACGCCACCGGCAACGTCTTCCGCCTGCCCATTCTCCAAGAGGGGTTGCTCGGGCCGGCGACCCCCTATGCCTCGGGCTTCACCAATCCGCTCGGAGTCGTCCTCGCCCCCGACGGGACGCTCTTCGTAGCCGACTCGCATCCCTCTGCCCGGTCCGACCGCACCACCGCCGGACGGGTGTGGGCCGTCGCACCAGGAGGGGGCGACGCCGCCAAAGTAGGCAAGGTGGTCGTCGACGAGCTGCCCAACGGGCGCCACAACACCAATGGCATGGCGGTACGGGGCGGTCGGCTCTACATCGCCAACGGCAATTCCTCCGACGACGGCGCGGCCGGCGGCGAGCCCGAGGAGCCCCTCAGCGGGTCGCTCGTCTCGGTTCCGCTGGGAGCCCGGGGCCTAGTCGTCGGCCGGCCCGGCGCTCCCTTACCCCCCGGCCTAGCTGTGGAGGCGACGGGAATGCGCAACGTCTACGACATCGCCTTCCGGCCGGGCACCTCCGAAGCCTGGCTACCTTCCAACGGCCCCGACGAACAGGACCCGTGGGGAGAGGACCTCCTTCACAGAGTCGACATCGCCGGCCGGGCGCTCGACTTCGGCTTCCCCGAGTGTCTGTACCGGGCCGGCCCCCGTGGGCCCACCGAGCCAATCGTCAAACAGAACGCCAACCCGGCCGTCACGGCGCGCTGCACCCCTTCCGGCCATACGCCGCCGGAGATGACCCTGGGCATCCACGTGTCGGCCGACGGCCTGGCCTTCGGGCCTAAGGACAAATGGGGCGGCCATCTGTACGTCGCCATGTTCGGCAACTTCTTCGGCAGTGAGATCAACGGCCATCGCATCGTCCGCGTGCCCATGGGCCCCGGCGGCCCGACCGGTCCCGCTCAGGACTTCATGGTCGGCGTCACCCCGCTGGACCTCACGTTCGGTCCGCCCGGTACCGGTATGTACGTCGCCGACTTCGCCGCCAGCCAGATCCTGCTCGTCAAGCCCCTCTGATCTAGAGCCGCAAGCTCGGCTGGGCGGGGGCGTCTAGGGGAGTCGGGCCGTCGGACTGGAGACGCCACCAAGCGGTGGCCGCCACCATGGCGGCGTTGTCGGTGCACATGGCCCGGCTGGGGATGAAACAGCGGATCCCGTCGGCTTCGCAGGCCTCGGCGACGCGGGTACGCAGGGCCGAGTTGGCGGCCACTCCCCCGCCGATGCAAAGCCCCGACGCCCCAATGTCGCGGGCGGCCGCCCGGGCCTTCTCCACGAGGATGTCGACTACGGCCGCCTGGAAGGAGGCGGCGATGTCGGCCGGCGAAGTGCCCGGGTTCTTCCGGGTGTGGTTGATCACCGAGGTCTTCAGGCCGGAGAAGGAGAAGTCGTAGCCCTGGCCCCGCATGGCGCGGGGAAAGTCCACCGCTTTCGGGTCGCCGTCGGCGGCCAGCTTGTCGATCACCGGTCCGCCGGGGTAGCCGAGGCCGAGGTGGCGGGCCACCTTGTCGTAGGCCTCCCCTGCCGCGTCGTCGATGGTCGAACCCAGGATCCGGTATTGACCGTGGCCCTCGAAGGCCACCAACAGGGTGTGACCGCCGGAGACCAGCAGCACGACCAGTGGTGGCTCCAGTTCGGGCTCCTCCAGGAAGGCGGCGTAGAGATGGGCCTCCATGTGGTTGATGCCTATAAACGGCAGATCCCAACCGAGGGCCAGCGCCTTGGCCGACGAAACGCCGACGAGCAAGGCTCCGGCGAGGCCCGGCCCGATGGTGACGGCCACCGCCCCGAGGTCGGCGGGCTTCACCCCTGCCTCTTCCAACGCCTGGGCGACTACCGGAACGAGGCGCTCGGTGTGGGCCCGGCTGGCGATCTCGGGCACCACCCCGCCCCAGCGGGCGTGCAGATCGACCTGGCTCGACACGACCGACGACCGCACATCGGTGCCCCGCACGACGACCGCGGCTGCCGTCTCATCGCACGAAGTCTCGATGCCCAGGATGGGCAGATCGAGATCGAGCGGCTTCAACTCCCCAACCTCAACGGCCCAAGCTCAACGACCAGACCTCATCTGTCGGTCTCGGAGGTGGTGCCGCGTATGCCGGCGGCGATGCCTGCCAGCCGATCGGCGTAATCGTCGGTGTCGATGTCGTTGGCCCACATCACCAAGGCGTCTTCATTGGTCTCCGAGTAGTAGTTCTTGCGGATCCCCGCCGGGCGAAAGCCAAAGCGCCGGTACAGGTGCTGGGCGGCGGTATTACCCACCCTCACCTCGAGGGTGAGGTTGCGGCTCTGACGCTGGCGGGCGATCTCCGCGAGGTGGAGCAGAAGGCGGGTGCCCACCTGCCTCCGATGCCATTCGGGGTCGACCGCGATGGTGGTGACGTGGGCATCCTCCAGAGCGAACATCAACCCGGCGTAACCCACGATCTCGTCGCCCGAGCGGGCGATCACATAGGCACGGGCGGAACGCTGGGCGAGCTCGGAAAGGAAGAGCGCGAACGACCAGGGCCGGGCATAGACCTCGCCCTCGATGCGCAAGACGGTCCGCAGGTGACGGCGCCGCATCGGAGAGACCTCGATGTCGAAGTACTCCGCCCCCGACTCATCCGCCCGATCCGGCGCGCGGGTCGCCATCAGGCGCCCTGTGTCGGAGCCATCAGGCGCCCCTTTTGACAGCCATCAGGCGCCCTGTGTCGGAGCCATCAGGCGCCCCTTTTGACAGCCATCAGCTGCTCTTGCGGGCGGTAGCCGCGGGCCGCAGATAGATCGGCTCGATGTCCACCGGCCGGACGTACTCCTCGCGCACCGCACAGGCGTGGGCCAGCGACACCAGGGCCGACGCCGTGGGGAAGGCCGAGGTCGGGTCGACTTCGATTTCCGCCTCGCGCCCGAGCTCGGCGGCATAGCGGGCCGCACCTGAGCCCACCGCCAGAACCCGCCCGCCAGCCGCCGACAGCTCCGAGACAACTTCATTCACAGAGCACAGTCTGGGGCCCCAAAGCCGCTGGACCCCCGCGGGCACCGGCTGGTAGAGCGAGGCGTAGACCTCGTCCCGCCGGGCATCCATAACCACCGCCACCAGGCGCGCCGAGTGACGTCGGGTGAAGGCCACCAGATCGAGGCTCTCGATCCCAACCATGGGCACCTCCAAGGCGTGGGCCAGCGACTTGGCCGTGGCTACGCCGACTCGCACTCCGGTGAACATCCCCGGCCCGGTGCCAACCGCGATCGCCCGGACCTGATCGAGGCCGACCCGCGACTGAGCGCACATGAACTCGATGGCCGGAACCAACACCTCGGCGTGGCGCGGCGTGGCTCGCTGTCGCCCAGGCAGGGGGATGCCAGGCCCACACTCCACCGAAGCGATCACGCCCTCGACCCCGCCGATGGCGCAGCTGACCTGTTCGGTCGAAGTCTCGATGCCGAGCACAATCACGAGTGATCGCCCCAAGTTCTGAGTGCCTCTTGGAGGGCGGGGGCCCGCTCCGCCCACGCGGGACCCACGGCGCTCACTTCGATCACCCGGTCGTCGTCGCCGTCGCCCAGCCGGAGCCGGACCTCGAGGTGGCCCTCGGGCAGGAGGGTGGCCGCAGGCTCGCCCCATTCGATGACGCAGACCGCTCCAATCGGCTCGAGCTCCGAGAGGATGAGATCAACCGCTTCGGCCTCGTCCTCGGTGCGGTACAGATCGGCGTGATGGAGGCGCAGGCGGCCGCCCTCGTAGCTCCGCACCAGATTGAAGGTTGGGCTGGTGACGGTTTCGGCGATCCCCAGCGCACGCGCCAATCCCTGGGTGAAACGGGTCTTGCCCGCCCCCAGGTCGCCGCCCAGGATCAGGGTGTCGCCCGGCTCGGCCAGCTCCGCCACCGCGGCCCCCAGAGCGCGGGTTTCGTCCTCACCGTGGGTGACGCAGGTGATCACGGAGAAATACCCGCGGCGATGCGGGACAGGGCCTGCTTGGCCCGCACGAAGTCGGCCCGCATCTCCGCCAAGACCTGCCCTCCGCCAGCCCGAATGGCCGCTGAGGGGTGGAAGGTGGGCACGACAATGCGATCTTCCCAGGGGTGCTCCTGGCCGCGCATCGTGGTGATCCCCAGCTTCGTGTCGAGTAGGCGCCGGGTGGCGAAATTGCCGAGGGTGATGATGACTTTGGGCTCGATCAGCTCGAGCTTCGCATCCAGCCACGGGCGGCAGGCGGAGATCTCCTCGGGCAGCGGATCACGATTCTCCGGGGGCCGACAGCACACCACGTTGGCGATGTAGACGCTCGACCGGTCGGTGCCCAACTCCTCGGCGATCAGCCGGTCGAGCAACTTGCCGCTACGCCCCACGAAGGGTTCACCCCGCAGGTCCTCCTCCGCTCCGGGGCCCTCGCCGATGAACATGAGGTCGGCTTCCGGATTGCCAGCACCGAACACCACCTGGGTGCGGCCGTGCGCCAACGGACAGCGGGTGCACACCGCCGCCTCGCCGGCGACCGTCGCGATGTCGACCCGGCTCACGGGTCAAACGTACCGGCGGGGAAGACGGCTTCCGAAGCCCGTGAGCAATTCGTAGTTGATGGTGCCCGCCATGACCGCCCAGTCGTCGAGGGTGACCTGTTCGCTCCCTTGGACACCCACCAGAACGACCTCGTCGCCGACCTCAACTTCGTCGGGCACCTGGACCATCAACTGGTCCATGGTCACCCGCCCGGCCATTTGGCAGCGCTGGCCCCGGATCAGTACATCAGCGGCGGCGTCCCCCAGACAACGCGGCACTCCGTCGGCGTATCCCACGGGGACGGTGGCGATCCGAGCGGCCTCCTCCGTCCGCCGGATCCAGCCGTAGCCCACGCCGTCGCCCGCGGGCACCGTGCGCACCGCCGTGACCCGACTCTTGAGACTGAGCGCAGGCCGCAAAGCGAGGCCCTCAGGCAGACCCACTGATGCATCCGGAATTTGGCCGTAGATCGCAATCCCGCAACGGACCATGTCGAACACTCCGCTCGGATGGAACAACGCACCGGCGCTGTTGGCGGCGTGGGCCAGTGGGGGTCGCAACCCGGCGGCGTAGAGGGCGTCGAGCAGTTGGGCGAAAGTCGAGATTTGGGAGGCGGTCACGTCGTCCTGAGCGGGATCGTCGGCCACCGCCAGGTGGGTGAAGACGCCGCCGACCTCCACCCCGGCCGCAGCTGCCATTCGCAACAGCCCGGCCGCCTCGGTGGGATCACAGCCCATGCGGTGCATTCCCGTGTCGACCTTGAGTTGGACGACCGGTCGGTCTTCCGTGAGAGTGGCTACCCCCTCGACCGAGGCCTCTGTGGATACGGTCAGGGTGAGCCCCGCCCGCCCTGCATCGACCAGCACTTCGGGTGCAGAGTCGGCGAGCACCAGCACGGGTACGTCGATCCCCGCTTCGCGCAGTGCGAGACCTTCCTCGACCACGGCGACCGCCAGCCATCGAGCGCCGCCGTCAATCGCCGCCCGCGCCGCCTCGATCGATCCGTGCCCGTATCCGTCGGCCTTGACTACAGCGCAAAGGCTCGCCGGAGACACTCGAGCAGCAATCGCCGCCACGTTGGCGGAGATCGCGGCCCTGTCGACTTCAGCCCAGCTGGGACGGCTAACCGCGGGCTTCATCCCGCAGCTCCGATCTTCTCGAGGTACTGCCCGACATGGGAGATGACGTCGGACGCCACCAGCCCCGGCGCGGAGTGGAGTCGGGCCGCGCCGATGGATATTCGGGAAGCTGCCGCTCCAGATCGCTCGGGCGACAGGCCGCGGGCGAGCAGGGCGGCCGCAAGTCCAGCGAGGACGTCGCCCGTGCCTGCCGTGGCCAGCCGCCCGTCATTGCTGCGGGTAACCAGAGTCAGTTCCCCGCCAGCCACCACCGTCGTCGGTCCCTTCCAGAGGACCACTGCACCAATGGCATCGGCCATTCGCCGCGCTTCGGCGAACCGGTCGGCCGCCGCCGGATCGCCGCCGAGCCGCTCGGCCTCGCCGTCGTGGGGAGTAAGCAGCGTCGGGGCCCGGCGGGCCGCCAACACCTTTGCGGCGTCGTGGCCGAGGGCGGCGAGCCCGTCGGCGTCGACCACGATCGGCTTGGGGCAGGAGGCCACGAACCGCCGCACCGCAGCCGCGGTGCCCTCCGAGCGGCCCAGTCCGGGCCCGATCACCACCGCTTTGAAGCGATCGATCTCGGCCAAGGCGCGATCGGCCCAGCTCCCTTCGGGCAGGGCGAACGAAAGGGCCTCGGGAACAAGGCGTTCGGGCCTTGCCCCTGGGGTTCCGACCCGCACCAAGCCCGCCGACGCAGCTTGGGCGGCCCGGGCGCACATCTCGGCCGCCCCCCACATACCCGGCGACCCGGCGATCACCAAAACGGACCGATTCCACTTGTGCCCATCGCGCTTCAGCGGCGGCACCCACCTGGCGACGTCGTCGTCGCGCACCTCAGCAGCCCGGGCCACCGTCCAAGCATCCAGGCCGATGTCGGCCAAGCGGATACGTCCCGCCAGGCGGGGGCCGCTCGCGAGGAGCAGACCGGGCTTAAGACAAGAGAGCGCGACGGTCTGGTGGGCCTTGACCGCCTCGGGATCAGATTGACCGGTGAGGGCGTCAAGCCCCGAAGGCAGGTCGACGGCCAGCACCAGCGCGCCCGGGCAGCGGGGGGCTCGATAGGGCCGGTCGCCGACCCGGTATCCAGTGCCGAATGCCGCATCGACCACCAGGTCGTAACCCTCCAAAGTGCGGGGGGCCTCGGCGACGGCCATCACGTCGACCCGCACACCTCGCTCCGCCAAGCGCGCTGCCGCGTCGCGACCGTCCGCCCCGTTGTTGCCACCACCCGCAACTACCGCCACTCTTCTGCCGTAGCCGCCGCCCAGCAGCTTCAAGGCGGCCCGAGCAACCGCTAGGCCCGAACGGCGGACCAGCTCCTCCGCCGACACCGGCGCCGAGGTGTCGAGCCGGCGGACCTCGTCGGGAGTGCAGACCGGGATCAAAGAAGCCAATCCCGGCAGTAAGCCGAATGTTTGCTGCAGATCGGGGAGAACCACCGGGTCAATCGAGCCACCCCTGGCTCCGCCACCAGTCGATGTACCGGGGGATGCCCCCGGTGAGAGGCACGGACGGCTCATAACCGAGGAGTCGCCGGGCCTTGCCGAGATCGGCGACGTACCGGGTGACTTCGCCGACCCGAGCCGGCTCCCAGGTGGCCTGGGCCTTCTTGCCCAAACCCATTTCGAGCAGGTTCACCAGGTCATGCAGCGTGTTGCCTTGGCCGTAGGCCAAGTTCACGGTCTCGCTGCGAATCTGGCCGGATGCAATTGCGTCGATTCCCGCTGTCACCCCTTGGACGCAGTCGTCGACGTAGGTGAAGTCGAGCATCTTGTCGCGACCGAAAACAGTTATGGGCTGGTCGTCGGCGATCCTCCGCATGAAGAGCGGGATGACGCGCTCCATCCGTTCGGCGTCGCTGTCGAAGCGGCCGTAGACGTTGCTGAAGCGGAAGATCAGTACGGGCATCCCGTAGCAGCGGGCGTAGGAATAGATCATCGCTTCACCGCTGATCTTGGAAGCCGAGTAGGGGCTCTCGGCCACCACAAAGTCAGCCATGGCTTCCTCGGTGACATGTCGTTGGATGTCGCCGTAGACCTCGCGGCTGCTGCCGAAGATGATCGGGCACGACGCTCGCCGGGCGAGCTCGACCGCGGCGAACGTCATCTGGATGTTCTCCAGCGCCTTCTCCGGTTCGAGCACCAGTTGGTGAACCTTGGCCCACGCTGCCAGGTGGACGATGCAATCCGGTCGCCATGGTGGCTCCCAGGAGGACGGATCCCGGCTCAGCTCGACCAGGTCAACCTTCTCCGCGGTGAGCGCATCGGTCCATTCATTGGGGCGCTTGTCGATGCCCAGCACCTCGTCACCCCGCTCGGCGAGGGCCAGCGCCAGATTGGTGCCGATCTGGCCGGACGAGCCGGTGACAAGAACCTTCATGCCCGGAGCCTAAAGCGGAGGCTGATCGCCCTCAGCTACGAAACCTGTCGGCCAGGAGATTCACCGGTTCGGTGAGCAGGTCAACCACGGGGATGCTGGCCAACCGTTCGAGGTCGAGTTCGGGTTCGGTTTCGGTGACGGCGTCGACCAAGGCAGACCAGCGGTCGCGATAGCCCTTCATCACTCCGGCCATCGCCGAGCCCTCAAGACGGTCCTGCAGCTCGACGAACACCAGCGAGAGGCCGACGGGCTCGCCGTCCTTAGTCTCCGGAACCAGCACGAAGGTGCGGCCGTCACGGCGACCCTTGGCGACCGTCACCTCACGTTCATCGGCGGCGCGGTGCTTCGTGCCCCGCAAGCCTGGATCGGCTTCCGTCCGGGATTGGATATCGGCCGACACGCCCCCGCGATCGGAAATGCTGAGTCGAGCTGAGTCATCCTCCAGAGCACCGTCGATGCGGTAGCGGGTCCACCCACTCACCGAGGCGACCGCCGGGTCGAGCGCAGCCAGGGTCTTTAGCGCCCGGTAGCCGATCCCTTCGCGGGAGAGTCCCGTGGCCAGCACCGCCGAGACCAGCGGTACTTCGAACAGGGCCTCTTCGGCCCGGGAGGTCCCGACCGTGACCGTCTTGGCTTGGTGTCGAATCGCATCAATGGGACGTCGGAGCTCCTCGATGGCCTCGCTGAGCACTTCCGCTAGGTCGCTCAGCACCGAGTGCGGCGAACCCAGTCGACCCGATTCCAACTCGTAGGCCTCCAACGGCAGCTGGCCGGTGGCGTAACGCAGGAGCATGGAGAGTCGCACGGCGAGGCCAGCCTCCAGGTTCCCGTCGTACTCCCCAGAACGCAGGCGACGGAAGAAGGCGTCCGCCCCAGGCTCGAGGCTGCCGGCCGTCGCTTCCAGATCGAGGTCGGCCGATCCGGCGGCCAGCGCCTCATCCACCACGGCTCGAAGGGCCCGCAGGTCGCGGGCTTGGGCGTCGATGGCGAGGGCCGCCTCATAACCCCACAGGTGGCCAGCCAGCGCAGACAACACGAAGGAGAGGTCGGGATGGACCGGGGGCACCTCGAGGATGGCCGAGGCCAGACCGGCGAAGCGCCGACTCTCCCCCTCAGTGGCGATAACGATGGGGGTGGCCTTGTGGGCCCGCATGATGGCCACCTCTTTCGAGGCGTCGTCTGCGTTGGATCCCTCCAGCCCTGCGGCACAAAGCAGGACCAGCGGCTCGCACGACAAATCGATGTGCTTCTTGTCCTCGGTGGCGTCGCACGACACCGATCGGTAAGCCAACTCGGAGAGCTTGATACGAATCTCTTCGGCGGCGATGCGGTTGTCGCCATTGCCGATCACTCCCCAGAATCGCTTGGGCAGGGATAGGGCGGCCGCCGCGGCGAACTCGTCCCGGCGCTGCAACACCGTTTCCATGGCCGCGGGGAGCGCCTCTAGACCGGCGAGGAGTTGGTCGGCGTCACCGGGGCGGACGTCGCCCACTTCGGCGGCGATCGCCAAGGCGAGGAGCTGACCGGCGGCGACCTGCATGTAGAACGCCTTGGTCGAGGGAACCGCCATTTCGATGTCGCGCCCGTCGGAGGTGAACAGCACTCCGTCCGACTTGGCCACCAGGTCGCTACCCCGCCGGTTGACGATGCCGATCACCGTCGCACCCCTGGAGCGCACAAGATCCACCGCCCGGTTCGTGTCGGCTGTGGTCCCCGACTGCGAGACGGCGATGACCAGGGTCGAATCCATGTCGTCGGACATTCCAAAGCCGGACAGTTCCGTGGCGGCCACCGCGTCGACTTCGAGAGAGGGCGCCCACCGCCTGAGCGCAGCTGCTACCGCCCGACCAGCCATGGCCGCAGTGCCCTGACCGACCACTGTCACACGGTTTATGCGGCCATTGGCCAGCCGCCGCCGGACGCTCTCCGGAAAGGCGAAGTCGGAGAGTTGGGCGCGTCGCAGGCCCCGCTTGTCAGTCTCGATACGGCCCTTGAGGGTCTTGCGCATCGAGTCGGGGGACTCGAGCATCTCCTTGAGCAGGAAGTGGGAGAAGCCCTGACGGTCGATGTCGCGAGTGGTCATGTCGGCCGTGCGGATCTCCGCGGGAGCGACCGGCAGAGGGGTGCCCCCGTAGGACGTGCGGGAAAGGCCCTCGAGCTCGCCGGCGGCGCCTCTCTCCAGAATCAGCACCTGGCCGGCAGAACCATCGGGAGCGGCCTCCTCCCCGTCCATCCGGAGGAAGGACGCGGTCTGCTCCACTAGCCCGTAGGGCTCGCTGGCCACTAGCCATGCATCCTCGGCAGCGCCCACATAAAGCGCCTGGCCGCTGCCCCGCAGGGCCAGCATGATCCGGTCGGGTTCATCCGCGGCGGCCGCCGCAATGGCCACCGAACCATCGAATCGGCTGACTGCCTTACGGAAGGCTTCAGCAGGAGCGCCGCCTCCGGCCATCTCTCGGGCCACCAGAGTGGGGATCACCTTGGCGTCGGTGCCGATGGCGTCGGGGAAGTCGAGCCCGTCGGCGCTCACCAAAGCTTCGTGGTTGTCGACGTCGCCGTTGAGGGCCGCCACCACATAGGGCAGATCGCGACCCACCTCGGCGGATTCGACGGGATGCGCGTTGGGCTCGGAGATGATCCCCACGCTGGCCCAACGGGTGTGTCCGACGACAGTGACCGCAGGATCCTCGGAGGACAAAGCCTGACGAAGCAGGTCGTCGCTGGCCACCGCCTCGCGAATGGCAGCCACGTTGTCGCCCAGCTCGCCGACCTCGGCCGCCGCCTTGTACACGAAGGCCACCCAATTCTGGTCGGATGCCATACGCACCGCACCCGAAGTGAAGAGGGGGTCGGCCTCTCGTCGAGCGATCTCGGCAGCCACGGAGTCGGCAGTGACATCGAGGCCGTGGCGGGTGACCATCACGTGGATGCCGGCCGAGTCGCGGCCGCGGACCTCGAGGCGGTCGATCCCCCCCAATACGACTTCGACTGCCCGGTAGCCCCGCAGAGCCCCCGGAGCGAGGTTGGAATCGCCTGCCAGTGCAGCTATCCGTCGGGCCTGGGCGCAGCGGTCACGACCGAGCGACCAGAGGTGGTCGCGCACTGCGGTCAGGGTCTCGTCGGTATCGGGGCCGGCAGTACGGTCGGGACTCAGTTCGTCGAGGCCCGCGGCGAGCGATCTCGCGGCTACCTCCACTTCGGCGGCGACGGCTGGGTGCCTCACCAAGAAGCTCATGCCGGACTCCCCAGCAAGTAGCCGATCCAGTTCAGCGAGGGCCGTGCCGGCAGCCGTCAGTTCACCGGTGCGGCACCCGGTGGTTGCCTCGGCCAATAGCTGCTCCACCCGGTCCTGGCCGGGTTCACCCCGGTGGCCGGGGCGGGCCATGAAGGCCACGATCCCGCACATGAGTCGAGGCTAGGAGCCGAGCTCGGCCGACACTGCCGACACCAGCCGGTCGGCGGCCGAGTCGGCGTCGGCGGAAGCCGGGGCTTCGACCATGACCCGCACCAGAGGCTCGGTGCCGCTGGCTCGTACCAGAACCCGGCCCGACTCACCGAGTTCGGCCTCGACGGCACGCACTTCGTCCCACACCCGCGAGGCGGCTTCGAGCCGTCCCTTGGTGCCGTCGGCCGCCACAGAGCGGAGGACCTGCGGTAGGCGCACCATCGCACCGTCCACCAGATCGGCCAGCGCCTCGCCCGACCGGGCCATCAGACCGAGAAGCTGGATCCCAGTGAGGAGGCCGTCGCCGGTGGTGGCCAGGTCGCCGAAGATGATGTGCCCCGACTGCTCGCCGCCCAGCTGATGGCCTCCAGCCTCCATGGCCTCGAGCACCGAGCGGTCGCCCACCGGGGTTTGCACCACGTCGATACCGGCCTCGCGCATGGCCAGGTGAAAGCCGAGATTGGTCATGACGGTGACCACCACGGTGTCGTTGGCCAGGGTGCCCTGCTGGTGGCGGTCTTTGGCAAAGAGGGCCAGCATCTGGTCGCCGTCGACTAGCCGCCCCTTCTCATCCACGGCCAGCACCCGGTCGGCGTCGCCGTCGAAGGCCAAGCCCACAGCGGCCCCCTCCTCGAGGACCGCCTCTTGGAGAGCCTCGGGGTGCGTGGAACCGCACGATTCGTTGATGTTGGTGCCGTCGGGGCGGTCGCACAGGGCAGAGACGTCGGCCCCGAGATCGCGCAACACCCGGGGCGCCAATTCTGACGCCGCTCCGTTGGCGCAGTCGAGCACCACCCGCAGCGCCCCGAGGGTGGGGCCGCCGAGAACAGCCGTCAGGTGGTTGATGTAGGAGTCGGGCGGGTCGAGGCGGAGCGAGAGCAGGCCGACCCGCTCCCCGCTCAGCCCTTGGGCCTCGGCCGCCGGCGTGGCCAAGAGTTGGGTGAGCTCCGCTTCGATCCGGTCTTCGTCGGCCGGCGAGATCTTGCGGCCTCCGGGGCCGAAGAGCTTCACCCCATTGTCGGATGCCGGATTGTGGGAGGCGGAGATAACCGCGCCGGCGACGTCGCCTTGGCGTGCCAAGAAGGCCACGCCCGGGGTGGGAAGAGTCCCTACGTCGGTGACCGAGGAGCCCTCGGCCGCCAGGCCGGCGCTGAACGCGGCCTGGATCAGCGCGCCCGACAGTCGCGTGTCGCGGCCCACCATGAAGGGTTGCGGGCCAAGGGCCCGGCTGACAGCCCGGCCTAGTGCCAAGGCGACTTCGGCGGTGAGATCGCCGCCGACTCTGCCTCGGAGGCCGTCGGTTCCGAAACGCCTCGTCATCTTGATGTGCCCCCCGCCGGCAACCCGCCGGCGCCAATCAACGCTTGGAGTACTGAGGGGCCTTGCGGGCCTTCTTGAGCCCGTACTTCTTGGATTCCTTCTTGCGGTCGTCGCGAGTGAGGAAGCCGGCCTTCTTGAGTTCGCCGCGCAGCTCAGGGTCGAGCTCGATGAGAGCCCGGGCGATGCCGAGGCGAAGCGCCCCAGCCTGGCCACTGGAGCCGCCGCCGTCGATGGTGGCATCGACGTCGTAGCGCTCGAGGTTCGAGGTCAGCTTGAGGGGCTCGAGGGCCAGCATGCGCTGGGTGGCCGAACCGAAGTACTGCTCCAGCGGGCGACGGTTCACCATGACGGTGCCTTCGCCGGCCTGCTCCGTCGGACGGAGGCGGACTCGGGCGACAGCCCGCTTGCGGCGACCGGTGGTTTGGCAGAGGGGTGCGGACATCTCGCTCCTGCTTCGGTTCAGGCGGTTTCGGCGGCGTGGGCGCCGGCGCGATAACGGGCGTGCTCGACTTTGTACGGCATCGGCTGTTGTGCCGTGTGGGGGTGCTCAGAGCCGGTGTAGACCTTCAACTTGGCGCCCATCTGACGACCGAGGGTTCCCTTCGGAAGCATCCCTCGCACGGCGCGGCGCAGGACCTCGTCGGACTTGGCCTCCATGAGGTCCGAGGTGCGGCGCTCTTTGAGGCCGCCCGGGTAGCCGGAGTGGCGGTAGACGATCTTGTCGCCCGCCTTGTCGGCGGTGAGGACCATCTTCGAGGAGTTGATCACCACGACGTGGTCGCCCATGTCCATGTGGCGGGCGAAGGTGGGCTTGTGCTTGCCGCGCAGAAGCGTGGCGACCTCAGTGGCCAGGCGGCCGAGGACGAGTCCGTCGGCATCCACCACGTGCCAGGCACGCTTCACGTCTTCAGGCTTGGGGGACCAGGTAGGCATGTTGCTCTCTGCTCTTCACTAGCGGTTTCACGGCTGCCACCGGGGGGCCCCACCTCGGCGATTGCCAGGTGGGCATCGTCCCTCGAAAGGGGACTGGACAGCAGGTAGAGGATAGTCCACAGCCCGGAGCCGTATGTTCGGGGCTGTGATCACACTGGCCGACCTCATCGATGCCCGCCAGAGAGTGGCCCCGGTAATACGCCATACGCCCGTAGACCGGTCGGACTCACTCTCGCGCCGGGCCGGGCGGCCGGTGACCATCAAGCCCGAACACCTCCAGCGCACGGGGTCGTTCAAGATCCGGGGCGCCTACAACTTCATCTCCCGGCTGCCCGCGGGCGAGGAGGTCGTGGCCGCCTCCGCAGGCAACCACGCCCAGGGAGTGGCGCTGGCGGCCCACCTCACCGGCCGTCAATCGACCATCTTCATGCCAGCCAACGCCCCACTACCCAAGCTGGCGGCCACCCGGGCCTACGGGGCCACGATCGTGGCTGAGGGCGATGTGGTGGACGACTGCATCACCGCCGCCAAGGAGTACGCGGCCACCCACGGAGCCGTCTTCGTTCCCCCCTTCGACGACCCACTGGTGATTGCCGGTCAGGGCACTGTTGGCTTGGAGTTGGCCGACGAGTGCCCGGACGCCGAGGTGGTGGTGGTCCCCGTCGGCGGCGGCGGCCTGGTGGCGGGCATCGCTGCCGCCCTCAAGTTCCGGAACCCGGCGATCCGCATCGTCGGAGTCGAACCCGAGGGGGCGGCCTGCATGAAGGCTTCGCTCGACGCCGGCGGGCTCGTTCGGCTGGAAAAGGTCGTGACTATGGCCGACGGGATCGCGTTGAAGTCAGTGTCAGACCTCACGCTGGAGCACGCTCGGGCTTACGTCGACGAAATCGTGACGGTGAGCGAGGAAGAGATCAGCCGGGCTTTGCTCCTCATGCTCGAACGCGCCAAGGCGGTGGTGGAGCCCGCTGGTGCGGTCGCGGTGGCTGCGCTCCTGGAAGGCAAGGTGGCCGGATCCGGCGAAGCAGTGGCCGTGGTGTCTGGGGGCAACGTCGACCCGTTGTTGCTGATCCGGCTGATCGAGCACGGCCTCTCGGCCGCAGGGCGCTACCTCAACCTGCGCATCGTGGTCGACGACCGGCCGGGGGCGCTCTCCGCGCTGACCGCCGAGGTGGCAGCCATGGGGCTCAACGTGGTTCAGGTGGAGCACCACCGGGCCGGCACCCGGGTGGGCCTAGACGAGGTCGAGGTGATGCTCACCCTCGAGACCCGCGACCCCGACCATCGCGAGGAGATCGTGAACCTGCTGGGCTCGAAGGGTTACCGGGTGAGCCTCGCCGGCTAGGTGTTTGGCCCGCCCCGTCGGCCCTGTAGCTATCGATCAGGCGGTGGCGACCATCGAAGTCTCTACGAGGACCAGCGGCGCGGCTTCGGCTGCCAGCGCGTAATGAAGCTCGACACAGGCCGCCATGGCTCGACAGGCCACCGCTTGCTCTTCGACCGTGGGCTCGGAGGTGGTGATGTGACGCTGCAGGAACAACCCCGGGCCGAGCAGGATCCGAGCCCACAAGGCCCTCGGAGACTGGGCCGCGAGGGAGAGCCCCTCAGCCACCAGGCCCAGAGCCAGAACACCGGCGAGCACTTGCACGACGGCAGGCAAGGTCGACAGCACCATGCCCACGGCGGTCAGCGGGACCAAGAGGTTGGTGCCACAACGGGGGTGGAGTCGCGAGGCGGCCATAGCCGCGTCGACGTCGTCGGCAGCCGCCCCCGCCTCGAAAGCAGCGGCCGCCTTGTGCTCTGCGCCGTGGAAGCGCCAAAGCGACGCGGGGGCTGCCTTGCGGAGCAGGGTCAGAGAGAGCCCCCCGGCTCCCACGGAGACGAGGGTTGACAGCGCAGGGTGCAGGGACTCCAAGGCAGGGCCAGCAACAATGAGGAGGGCGAGAGCGCCGACCTCGGCCACTACGAGGAGGATGAGGAAGCGGCGGTTGCCAGCATCCTTTGCACCCCGGATGAGCCCCCGGCCGACACCGAGCTTCAAGCCTGGGCCGAGGCCCGCCACGATCCGCAGGGCGGGAATACGGGCAAAAGGGTTGCGGGGCATAGGGCCCGACTCAACCGACCCATCACTGCGGGCGATCGCCCAAGCCAATTTGGTGCGCATGAGCACGCCGTCGGGCAAGGCCTGACCCCCCGGGCGGAGCTGTTGCCCGAGCGGGCGCCCCAACCCGCTCTCCTCCGGAGCGTGGGGCCCCTCCCCCACGCCCGGCCGTGCTTGTTGCCCGAGCGGGCGCCCCAACCCGCTCTCCTCCGGAGCGTGGGGGCCCTCCCCCACGCCCGGCCGTGCTTGTTGCCAGTCTGAACTTTGCCCCACGTCCGCCCCCGGTCCGAGATCTGTTCAGACCATGGTGCCACGCGGGGTGCAGGGTGAGGGGGCCGGTTTTGGCCTCCGGGGCCTTCGCCGCTAGTTGTTCAGCGTCTGGACCGGATGCGGCGCCAGATGAGCAGGGCGATCATGGCGCCGATCACCGAGCCGATGATGCCCGACGGCTGCAGGGCACCCTCGTTGATGTCGCTTTTGAAGAGGAAGAAGCCGATGAACCCTCCGACGAAACTGCCCACGATGCCCAGGAGGATCGTGCCTCCGATCCCCATGGAATCGCGCCCGGGCACAAGCAGTCGGGCCAGCGCCCCCGCTACGAGGCCGAAAAGGAGTAGGAGGAGTATGAATCCGATCATGTGGCGACCCTACCCACGCCTCACCCCGTCGTACCGGACCTCCCATAGGCACAGCCCGTGCGGTGGAGCGGGCGATGGCCCCGCGGCCCGGTCGCGGGAACGCAGGATCCGGGTGACATCAGCGACGTTGCGCCGTCCTCGTCCGACATCCACCAAGACGGCCGTCACCGATCGCACCATCTGATGACAGAAAGCGTTGGCCTGGATCCATAGGTGCAGCACCCCATCGCCAGCCTCTTCCCAGCGAGCGTCGGTCACCCTCCGGGTGAGGTCGGCGTCGGCGTCGGGCCGGCGGCAGAAGGCGGAGAAGTCGTGCTCACCGATCAGCGGGTCGCAGGCGGCCCGCATGCCGGCCAGGTCGAGCGGCAACGGGTCGGCCACCCACCATGCGGTGGGAGCCAGAAACGGGTCGGGCACGGCCCGGTTCAAGACGGTGTAGCGGTACAGGCGGGAGGTCGCCGAGAACCGGGCATGGAACTCCGGCGGGGCCAACTCAAGGGAGGACACCACGATCCGGGGCCCGAGCATCTTCAGCAGCGACTTCTCCACCACCCCCAGGTCGGTGCCGTCGAGCACGTCGAAGCTGACGACCTGACCACGGGCATGAACTCCCTTGTCGGTGCGGCCAGCCACGGCAAGGTCGACCGGGTGGCCGAGCACCTTACGCAGGGAAGCGGTGATCTCTCCGGCCACCGTGCGCACCTCGGGCTGGAGCTGCGCCGCGAACCCGGAGAACCCGGATCCGTCGTAGGCCACGAGGGCGCGGACGCGCCGACTCGGCGTGGGGACGGGTTGGGCTTCTTCGTCGAAAAGGGTCACGTGTGTCGTTCGGCTGGAAGCCGACAGTAGATGTGGCCGGCTGGAAGCCGACAGTAGATGTGGCCGGCTGGAAGCCGACAGTAGATGTGGCCGGCTGGAAGCCGACTCTGGCTGTGCCGGCTTAGACG
>Ga0136612_10000128_pt1 | contig 20181 bp, 22 predicted proteins | sample AntDryUQ224A2306_2_FD_106644 | JGI IMG/M metagenome (GOLD analysis project Ga0136612, IMG submission 106644) | Polar desert sand microbial communities from Dry Valleys, Antarctica - metaG UQ224A (23.06) | ecosystem: Environmental > Terrestrial > Soil > Desert | place: Antarctica: Dry Valley... | reverse complement strand
GCTCGGGGGCCGGTTGGGGTGGGGGATCTGAGGAGGTCATGGTCGGGTCCTCGCCCCGTTCCAGTGCAGACCACATGGCTGCCTCGCGGTTTTCCGGGGACAGGTCGACCGACGCGCGTGGGTGCACCGTCGCCGATGCCAACGATTCGTTTCCTCCCGTCGAGGGACGGGGAGGGCGTTGGTATCGGGCACCCATCACCGGCCACCGACGACTGCGCAGGGTCGTGAAAGTGCCGACGGCGGCAGCGATGACAGCACCGAGGATCGCGACGACGGCAGGTGCCGGCGACACCTCGCGATCTGGGAACACCGAGGAACCTGCTGTCGCGTAGTCCTGCGCCCAACTCCACGCCGTCTGCAGGCCGCCGTCAGATAGGAAGAACCCGACGCCGCCCAGTGTCAGCAGACCAACCACGATCAGAACGGCCGCGATGACCAAGCGCCCCGGCCACCGGGTGGCGATCAACGCCAATCCGGCTGCCCCGACGAGGATTCCGATTCCTACCAGCCCGTTGATGACCTCCCCGCCGGTGAACGTCTTTCGCACTTCCGGAAGCGGCGCTTCCATGGCGATCGATGCCTGTAACCATTCGAGTCCGGCCGAGGTGAGCAGAACACCCGCGGCCAGCAGGCAGCCCACGACGGCCAGCACCAGCCCGCGCCGATCCGAACCGGATCGACTCGACTTCGGCGGTGGCGTGGCTTGTTGCGCTCTGCTCTGCTGATTCAGGAGATCTCCTGCATACTCTCGGCAGTAGCGATCGCCTGGAGCACTACCTGCGCCTTGTGGCGGGTTTCGGCCTCTTCCGAGGCTGGATCACTATCGGCCACGATCCCCGCCCCGGCCTGGACGTAGGCCACCCCATCGCGCAGCACGGCGGTACGGATGGCGATGGCGACGTCGATGTCGTCTGCGAAGTCCAGATAGCCGACCGCGCCGCCGTAGATGCCCCGGCGGGATGGCTCGAGTTCCTCGATGAGTTCCATCGCGCGGGGCTTGGGCGCGCCGGACAGGGTCCCGGCCGGGAACGCGGCCCGAAGCACGTCGAAGGGCTCGCATCCCGGGGCCAGCGTCGCGGAGACCGTCGACTCGAGGTGCATGACATGGCTGTAGCGGGCCACGCTCATGAACTCCACGACCTCCACCGAGCCCGGCTGACAGATCCGGCCGAGATCATTTCGGGCGAGATCGACGAGCATGAGGTGCTCTGCGCGTTCCTTCGTGTCCGCCAAGAGTTCGCTGGACAGCCGCTGGTCCTGCTCGGGATCCTCGTCGCGTGGGCGGGTGCCGGCGATCGGCCGGATGACCGCGGTCCGGTTCTTGACCGTGACCAGAGCCTCGGGCGAGGAACCGATGACATCGATCCCGTCCTCGAAACGGAGCAGGTACATGTACGGACTGGGATTGGTCGTGCGCATCACCCGGTAGATGTCCAGCGCATTGGCCGAGGTCGCCACCTCGAAGCGCTGGGAGAGCACCACTTGGAAGATGTCGCCGGCCCGGATGTGTTCCTTGGCTGCCTCGACAGATTTCGCATAGTCGCCCGCGGCGGTCCGCGAGCTGTAGTCCGCGACCCCGGCCGACAGTGTGTTGACCGGATGTTGCCCCGGCCGGCTGAGCACGGCCGTCATGTCATCCAGGCGGCTCACGGCCTCGTCGTAAGCGCGCCCATGGTCAGCGGCAGTGGCAAAGACGTTGGCCACCAGCAGAACCGAGCCTTGAACGTGATCGAGCACGGCGAGATCGGTGGCGAGCATGAATGTCAGTTCAGGCAGCGCGAGTTCATCGGGATTGATATCGGGTAGCCGCTCGAGGCGACGCACCGCGTCATACCCCAGGTAGCCGACCAGGCCGCCGGTGAGCGGCGGCAGACCGGCATCCCGCGGCGAGCGCAGCGCGGCCACGGTCGCCCCCAGGGCAGCGAGCGGATCGGCCGGCAGATCGGCGATCACCTGCTCGCCGATCCAATGCGTACGACCACCGCGTTCGGTCAGGGTCGCTGGACAGCGGACCCCGACGAAGGAGTACCGCGACCACGACCGGCCGGGTTCGGCGGACTCGAGCAGGAAGCTGCCCGCGCCTCCCGCGAGCTTGCGGTAGAGCCCTACGGGAGTCTCGCCGTCAGCGAGCAGCCGTCGAATCACGGGCACGACCGGCTCGGTGGCCAGCCGGCGGATGACCGCCTCCCGGCTCGGTGTCGCAGTTCCATTCATGTCTGGCCAGGCGCGTCCGTCGCCGAGAGATCGTTGTGCAGCGGCGTGAAGAAGCACGTACGCGAGCCGGTGTGGCAGGCCGAACCGGTCTGCTCCACGCGTAGCAGGATGGTGTCGCCGTCACAGTCGAGCAGGACCTCGACCACCTTCTGCCGGTTCCCCGAGGTCTCGCCCTTGACCCAGTACTCGCCGCGGCTTCGCGACCAGTAGGTTGCCCGCCCGCTGTCCAGCGTTCGGCGCAACGCTTCGGCGTCCATCCAGGCAAGCATGAGCACCTCACCGGACTCGACGCTCTGGACCACCGCGGGGAGCAGCCCACGCTCGCTGGCGCGAAGCCGGTCGGCGATCCGCGGGTCCAATGTCTGCGCCACGACGCCATTCTCGACCCCGTGCGAAAGCGGTCAGGAAGGGGTGCTGGAGGCACCCCTCTTGGCCGCCATGTATTCGGCCACAACTTTTTGCGTCGCCAACGGCAACGCCACGAGCGGAAGCACGGCGTACATGAGGGGTACGACGAAGAAGAATGCCGTGCCGTCCCCGTCGAACTCCGGCAGAGAGCCGATCCGGATCATCCAGTACACGACGAAAGCCAGTTGGACCCCGCAGGCCACAATTGTGAGGGTCCGGCTGCTGCCACCCAGTAGCTGGACGGCGGCGAAGATCAGCAATCCGACCGAGACCAACTGCAGGATCCCGATGATCGTGAACTCGGTCTCGTACGAATCGGCGCCCGACACACCCGCCGAGCTGACACCGCTCGCCAGACTCGCGAAGAACAGCACGTAGAACGTCGAGATGAGAACCACGCCGGACTGGATGAACATCAGGACCGCCGACGCGGTCGCCCCGCCCGGCCGAACCGGACCGCGTTGCGTGGGATAGCCGTAGGGAGCCGGATAGCCCGGTGGGAACTGGCCGTACCCGGGTGGCGGCTGGCCGTACCCGGGTGGCGGCTGGCCGTACCCGTGTGGCGGCTGGCCGTACCCGGGTGGGGGCTGGCCGTAGCCCGGTGCCTGGCCTCCAGGACCGTAGCCCGGTGCCTGGCCTCCAGGACCGTAGCTCGCTTCCGCTGGCTGACCGCCGCGCTCTCCGTAGCCATAGCTCGTGGTCTGCATGTCCTGTGCTGGGTAGCCCTGGCTCTGCGGCGGTCCGGAGTACGGCGACGTGGAGGTGTCTGTGGAGGGATCGTGCGGCATAGAGTCCGGCGCGGCCGTGTTCGGCGCGCTGCTGTCGTTCTCGTCGGGCTTGGTCACTGTTGGTCCTCTCCCGCCGCCGGGATGAAGAACATCCCTGGCCGGGTTCATCATGTCTCCGGATTCTGATGTGGCTGATCCTGCGGCGAGCCTTAGAGGCTGCCGGTGTTCAGACGGTCCTACCCCGGCTGAGGTTCCGGTGCGGAGTCCCGACCGGCCGTTCGGCGCCAGGATGCGTGCAGAGCGGCATAGGGCCCCTCGACGCCGACCAGAGTCGAATGGTGTCCCCGCTGGGCGATCCGGCCCCGATCGACGACGATCACCTCGTCGGCGCGTTCGGCGGTGGACAGCCGGTGGGCGATGGTCACCGTGGTGCGGCCACGGGTCAGGGTGTCCAATGCCGTGGTCAGTCGGCGCTCGGTTGCCGGATCCACCGCCGAGGTGGCCTCGTCCAGGACCAGCAAGTCTGGGTTGGCGACATAGGCACGGGCGATGGCCACGAGTTGCCGCTCCCCCACGGACAGCGATTCGCCACGCTGTCCCACTCTGGTCGAGACACCGTGCGGCATCCCGGCCAGCCAGTCCCTGAGGCGCAGGTCGGCGAAAGCCTCCTCGACCTCAGCATCGCTGCGATCGGGTCGCCCGTAGCGAACATTGTCAGCGATAGTGGCGTCGAAGAGGAATCCGTCCTGCGGGACCATGACCACTCGATCCCGCAGCGATGCGAATCGCACCTCTTCCAGGCGTACCCCTCCGATGCGGACGGTGCCGGCCTTGGGGTCCATCAGACGGGTCAGCAGCTTGGCGATCGTCGTCTTGCCGGAGCCGGTTTCGCCCACGACCGCTACCCGGACGCCCGGCTCGATGCCGAGATGGACATCGGTGAGTACCTCGGGGCCCTCTCCGTAGGCGAAGTGGACGTGTTCGAAGTCCACCGACAGGGAGCCGGCCGGTAGCGCCACGCCGCGCACACCGGGGTCGGCGACATCTGGATCGGTGTCGAGGATGTCCAACACCCGACGAAAACTGGCCAGCGCGTTCTGGGCCTCGTTGAGTACCTCACTGGCCGTCGCAAGTGGCGTGAGGAACAAGGTGACGAGGAACAAGAACGCGACGACCGTGCCTGCGCTCAGGTTGCCGGCGACCCCCAGGACGACGCCGAGCACGACCACGCCCGCGGTGGCCACCGCTGCTGCGAACTCGACGGCGGAGAAGAACCCGGCCACCAGGCCTTGCGCCTTGACCGCTGAGCGGTAGTGCGAGTCGATGGCCTTGTCCACTCTGGTGGCCGTACGATCGCCGACCCCGTAGGCGCGGACGGTGACTGCGCCGACCACGGACTCGCTGACGGCGCCCAGCAACTCCCCCACTCGCTGCCGCACCAGGCCATATGCGACCGACAGTCGTCGCTGGAAGAACCGCACGGCCAATGCGAGCGGAAAGAAGCAGACGTAGACCAGCAGGGTCAACTGCCAGGAGTAGACGGCCATCACCACCGTTGCGATGGCGATCTGGCCGAGGCTGACCACGCCGAGGATTCCGCCCCACTGCATGAATGTGGACATCTGGTCGACGTCGCTGGTCACGCGGGAGACCAGCGTGCCCTTGCGTTGGGTCTGCTGGTGCAGCATCGAGAGGTCGTGCACGTGGCCGAAGGCCCGGACCCGCAGCGTCGCCAAGGCACCTTCGGTGGTGCGGAAGACCCGGTAGTTGAGGAAGTAGGCAGCGATCGCGGTGAGGGCCACGACACCGAGGCAGACGAGAACCGCCGCCCGCACGAATCCTGAATCGGCACCCCCCTGGGTGGTCAGCCCGCGATCGATGGACTGCTGGATCGCGATCGGCACCACCACCCGCCCGCTAGTCGCGAGCAGGGCCAGGCCAAGGGTGACCGGTAGTCCGCGTCGAAGTTCCGGGAGCATGCGCGCGCCCCGGACGAGGGTCTTGATGGCGCCGTCGTTGCGGTGCTGTGCCGCCGTCGACAACAGCCCGGCATCGGCGAGTTCGTCGCCCTCCTCCTGAGAAAGGGCCCTAGGCATGACTGCCCACCGTGTCGTATGCCTGCACCAGAGCTGCATAACCCGGCATCGTGCGCTGCAGGTGTTCGTGGCTGCCACGAGCCTTGATCTGGCCATCGGCCACGTAGACGACCTCGTCGGCAAGGGTGATCGTGGCCTTCCGGTAGGCGATCACCGCGACCGTGGCCGGCCACCCGGCCAGCCGAAGGCCGGACAGGATGCGTGCCTCGACGGTTGGGTCCACACTGCTGGTTGCGTCGTCCATGACCAGCAGGCGTGGTTTCCGGACAAGGGCGCGAGCAAGTGCAAGGCGCTGACGCTGGCCACCGGAAAGGGTGGCACCGCGCTCGCCGACCTGGGTGTCCACACCGTTGGGAAGAGCTGTGACGAAATCGTCCGCGGCCGCCAATCTCAGTGCTTCCCAGACCCTTTCGGAGTCGAAGTCCGCGCCGAGCGTGACGTTTCCCTCGACAGTGTCATCGAAGAGGAAGGTGGTCTGGGTGACCAACGTGGCATCTCGGGTGAGCTCGCCCTGACGCAGCCCGCGGACGTCGATGTCATCGACGAGCACCGTGCCGCTGTCCGGATCGACGAGGCGGACGAGCACATTGGCCAGGGTCGACTTCCCGGACCCGGTCGGGCCGACGATCGCGATGGAGCGGCCGGCCGGAACGTCGAGGGTGATCCGTTCCAGGGTCGGTGTCGGCTCCCCGGCGTAGCTGAAGGTGACGTCCTCAGCGGCCAGGTGGGCGGGAACGTCGCCGACGGGAAGTTGCTGAGTGCCGTACGGCGTCTCGCCGGTAGCGTCCAGTACGTCAGTGACCCGGTCGTTGCCGGCGACCGCACGCGGCAACTCGCCCAGCACCCAGCCCAGCGCACGGATCGGCAGCGCCAGAACGGTGAACAAGTAGGCGATGAAGACCAGGTCCTCGGTGGCGGTGTCCCCAGAGGCGACCCTGCCGACTCCCAGGGTCAGGACGGCCAGAGTGGCCAGGGTCGGCAGCGACTCCATGATCGGGTCGAACAGCCCACGAACCCGCCCGACCGAGATCAGGCAGTCACGCAGGACAGCGGTTCGTTCGGCGAAGCGATCGATCTCGCGCTGTTCGCGGCCCAGCGTCTTGACCACGAGGGCCGCATCGAAACTCTCGTGCGCGATCTCACTCACCTCGGCGCGCAGTTGCTGGGCCCGGCTGATCCGCGGCGACATCACCTTCGAGTACGCGATGTTCACGACGAAGACCAGTGGGATGAGCACTCCTCCGACAATCGCCAGGACCGGATCGGTCAGGAACAGCGCCACGATCGTGATGACCAACATCAGCAGAGCACCACACGCGAACGGCAGGGGGGCCACGAAGAACCAGGCGGCCTCGACATCGCTGTTGGCGTTGGACAGCAGTTGCCCGGTCGGGTGCTGCTGGTGCCAGGACAACGGCAGCCGTAAGTACTGCCGAGTGACCTGCCGGCGGTAGTCGGCCTGCAGGCGGTATTGCATGATCCCTGCGAACAGTCGTCTCCCGATGATGCCGATGATCTTCAGGACCGCGACGCCCACGATGGCCAGGGCAGACAGTACGAGAGCACCCGTCGTGACCCGTCCCTGCTCGAAGGCGGGCAGAATGACCCGGCCGGTGACCGCTCCCATGACGTAGGCCGAGCCAACGCTCATCACGCCGAACAATGCGCTCCCGAGCAACGCGACCGCGAAGATCCTGGGTTGGCTGCGGATGCCTTGGCCGATGAGCTGGAATCCCCGGCGCAGTACGGGGTCACGCGGGCGTGGCACAGCAACTCCGTTCCGAAGGGGGGATGCCCCCAGCCTACAACTGCTGTCGCAGCTCTTTAGCCTGGGTAACGAACTGCGTCCTACCTCCGGAGCAGGCGTACGGGATGTCCGGCGGTCGCCAGCGCCGACTTGACCTCCGCGATCCGAAGTTCGCCGAAATGGAAGACGCTCGCCGCCAGGACCGCATCAGCACCGGCCCCCACGGCGGGCTCGAAGTCCCCGATCCGTCCCGCCCCGCCGCTAGCGATGAGGGGGACGCTGGAGATCGCGCGTGCGGCGGTGATCATCTGCAGGTCGTAGCCGGCTCGGGTGCCGTCTGCATCCATCGAGTTCAGCAGGACCTCCCCGACCCCTCGTGCGATCCCCTCGGAGATCCAGGACAGGGCATCCCTGCCGGCGCTCGAACGTCCGCCGTGCGTGGTGACCTCGAACCCGGACGGTGTCCGGGGGTCAACGCTTCGGCGGGCATCGACGGAGAGCACCAGGACCCGCGAGCCGAACTCGGCCGCGATCTCGTCGATGAGTTCCGGCCGAGTCACCGCTGCGGTGTTGACTCCGACCTTGTCGGCGCCGGCGCGCAGCAGGCGATCGACATCGGCGGTGGAACGGATGCCGCCACCGACGGTCACCGGAATGAACACCGTCTCCGCGGTACGTCGCACCACGTCGTAGGTCGTCTCCCGCTCCTCGGATGAAGCCGTGATGTCGAGGAAGGTGAGCTCGTCGGCACCCTCGGCGTCATAGATCCGCGCCATCTCGACCGGGTCGCCCGCGTCGCGCAGATCCACGAAATTGATCCCCTTGACCACCCGTCCGCCAGCGACATCCAGGCACGGGATCACCCGAACCGCGACCGTCACGCTGGTTGCCCGCTCCTCAAGCCGGCTCGCGGTCGGCGTCGATCTCAACACTCATCGGCTGGCCGCCAGCGCCTCGGGAAGGGTGAACGCTTCTGCATAGAGTGCTTTTCCGACGATGGCCCCCTCCACGCCCTCGGCCACCAGCTCGGCAAGTGTCCTCAGATCGTCCAACGTGGACACTCCACCGCTGGCAATGATCGGCCGGTCCGTGCCGGCGCAGACCTTTCGCAGCAGTTCGATGTTGGGGCCGGTCAGAGTCCCGTCACGGTGCACGTCGGTCACGACGTACCGGGCGCACCCTTGCCCGTCCAACCGCGCCAGGACGTCCCAGAGGTTCCCGCCGTCGCGAGTCCAACCGCGGGCCGACAGTGTCTCGCCCCGGACGTCCAGGCCGACGGCGATCCGGTCGCCGTACTGCGCGATAGCCGCAGCGGTCCACCGGGGGTCTTCCAGCGCAGCCGTACCGAGGTTCACCCGAGCGCAGCCGGTAGCCAGCGCTGCGGTGAGGGATGCCTCGTCCCGGATCCCGCCGGAGAGTTCGACGCGGACATCGAGTCTGCCGACCACCTCGGCGATCAGGTCGCTGTTGTTCCCGCGACCGAACGCGGCGTCCAGGTCGACGAGATGGATCCATTCGGCCCCGTCGCGCTGCCAGTTCAGCGCCGCCTCCAGTGCCGACCCGTACGAGGTCTGGCTCCCGGCTGCGCCTTGGAACAGCCGAACCGCCTGGCCGCCTGCAACATCCACCGCCGGCAACAGGATCAAGCTCACCGAGCCAGCCTACGGTCCATCAAATGATCGGACGCCGGCGCCGCAACAGTGTCCGACCGGCGTCCAGTGGTGACTCGAGCCCCCGAAACGGGCATCCTCGCCCGATGGAGTTCTCCGAGATAGTTCGTCGCCGGCGGATGGTGCGCGCCTACGACCCGGCACGTCCCGTGCCGACAGACGTTCGTGACCGGCTCCTGGCCAATGCCCTGCACGCGCCCTCCGCCGGGTTCTCCCAAGGCTGGGGCTTCCTGGTTCTCGAATCCAGCGCCGACCGGGGGCTGTTCTGGTCGTTGACCACCGAGCCCGGCGAGGCCGGCGACTCGTGGCTGACCGGAATGGCTGCTGCCCCCCTGTTGGTCATCTGCTTCTCGCACAAGGACGCCTACCTCGACCGCTACGCCGAGCCGGACAAGGGCTGGACCGACCGCGACGAGACGCGTTGGCCGGTGCCCTACTGGGACATCGACACCGGAATGGCCGCCCTCCTCATGCTGCAGACGGCGGTCGACGAAGACCTGGGCGCCTGCTTCTTCGGGGTGCCACCGGACTACATCCCCGCGGTATGCACCGCGTTCGACGTACCCGAGGGCTTCCACCCGATCGGCGTGGTCTCGGTCGGCTACCGAATGGCGGATGCCCCGTCACCGTCGCTGCGTCGTGGGCGTCGCGGCATGGCCGAGGTCGTGCATCACGGCCGCTGGTGATCTGCCCACAAGTCGGATCCCGACACCGTCGCTGATCGTTCTGGTCGGTGCGTCCGGTTCCGGAAAGTCGACGTGGGCACGCGAACACTTCGCGTCCGCTGAGATCGTGTCCTCGGATGCCTTGCGGGCCGTAGTGGGCAGCGGCGAGGGCGATCTGGACGCCTCGGCCGACGCGTTCGCCGTCCTCGGGAGATCGAACGCTTCGCGCCCGTCATCCAAGCCTCTCCGGCTGAGCGCGGATCCGCCCGTGCGGGTCGAGTCGGCCATCCTTCGCAGGAAAGCGGACTACCCGAGGTCGCAGGCGGAGGCGGGGCTTGCTCACGCATAGCCTCCGGTCGTGGACCTTGCTCCGGACACCAAGGACTGGACGTGGGTACTCGACCGGCCCTGCTCGGACTGCGGACTCGACAGCCGCGACGTATCCGCTCATGACGTGGCCGCGATGCTGCGCTCCGGTGCGGCAACCTGGCAGGACGTATTGCGCGAGGACGACGTGCGTCTTCGCCCTGATCCATCGACGTGGTCACCTCTGGAGTACGGCTGCCACGTCCGTGATGTCTGTGCACGCTTCGAGGCCCGAACGAGACTGATGCTCGCCCGAGAAGATCCGGACTTCGAGAACTGGGACCAGGACGCCACCGCCATCGCGTCGCGGTACGGCGAGCAGGATCCGTCCGTCGTCGCGGCCGAACTCGACAAGGCGGCACGGTCATTCGCAACGCTGTTGGACTCTGTGACCGGCGATCAGTGGCAGCGAACCGGTCGGCGGAGCGACGGCGCACAGTTCACGGTGGACTCATTCACCCGGTACTTCGTCCACGACTTCGTGCACCATTTGCACGACGTCGGCGGCGACTCTCGAGGCCCCGCCTAGCCGGTCGGGGTCACCTTCAGGATCACGTCACCGCCACCGCCGTTCGACGTCGTGATGTACAACGAGCCGTCAGTGCCGAGCTGGGCCGTGCGCAGTCTCCCGTAGGTATTCGTGAACTCCGGGATCAGTTCTTGGCTGGTCAGTCGTCCCCTGCTGTTGAAGGTGAACCGGAGCAGCGAGCTGCCCTGCAGCTGGGCGACGACCATCGACCCGTTCCAGCTCTTCCACTGGGCTCCTACGAGGAACGTTGCCCCACACGTCGCCCCGGTCTGCCCGGACGTCCATGCGGCGGGCTTGGCGTTCGGGAACTCCTGGAGGTCGGTCATCGGCACGGACTCGTTGTACGAGCCACCGGCACCGACCGGGTTCCAGCCATAGTTGCGGTTCTTGAGCACGAGGTTCACCTCGTCCTCGATCGCCGGCCCGTGCTCGACGTTGAACATCTGACCGTTGGGCCGCAGCGCGAGTCCTTGCGGGTTGCGGTGCCCGTAGTTCCACAGCAGCCGGGTGTTCGGGTTCGCCGAGTTGAGCCGTGGATTGCCGGCGGCCGGGGCGCCGGTCAGCGGGTTGATCCGGAGGATCTTGCCCGCCAGTGACGTCAGGTCCTGGGGAAAGCTGCCGACCGCGTTGTCGCCTGTGCTCACCATCAGGGAAGACGTGGAGTCGAATCGCAGCCGGCACCCACCGTGCCGGCCGGTCCCGGCGTTCACCGGGATGTCGCCCAACAGCGGGTCCGCAACGCGGGTCGCCGCCGTATAGCCGGTGTTGACCGTCCAGGCGATGACCTGGATCTCCTTGCCCGTCGCGTCCTGATGACCCTGGCAGGTGTAGAAGCGCCGATTGCTGGCGAACCCCGGGTCGAGGACCAGGCCCATGAGACCGGTCTCTCCAGAAGCGAACAGGTCGCTGAAGTCGGCATTCAGTGGGCCAACGGTGCCATTGGTCCGACGCACCGACAGGCCGGACATCCGCTGGTCGAAGATCAGCGTCCCGTCCGGCGTCTGCGCGACGTCCCACGGGAGGTTCAGTCCCGTCACGATAGGGGTGATCGTGAACGTTGGACGCGCAGGGGCAGCAGAGGCCGGCGAGGCAGGGATGACGGCAGTGAACAGGCCGAGCACAGCGATGCTGACGCAGGCTCTTCCGAACATGGAGCGCAGTGCTCGCATGGCATCCCTCTGAGCGGCTGGCTGGACTCTGAGTGACTCTTCGACTACGCAGAGATTAGACCGACTCGCGCCCGGAGCGCGCGGTCGCGACGAAAGTGAACCGACCGGCATGTCCCGCGCGTCGGCTGGGCCCGCGCGCAAGACCGGCCTACGGTCGGACCCCGTGCCACCTCCTTACCCGCGCTCGGGCGACCTCGACCCGCTGGTGCACGAGCGGACGCGGCGGGCCGAGATCATCGAGGTCCCGGCCGACCCCGGCCTCGTCGTCGAAGAACCCGGTTCGGACTTCTGCGGTGCGGTCGTGGGCTGTTCGGCCGATGCGGTGCACCTGGAAGACCGACGCGGGCGCGTACGGGTCTTCCCATTGACCATGACCTTCCTGTTCGAGGGCCATCCTGTACGCCTGATCCGGCCGCGGCGCGCAGCATCGGATCCGCGACGAGCACGCAGTGCATCGGGCTCGACGGCGGTCGCCGATCGCCGGGCGAGGGTCGCGTTGGCCTCGCGCATCTACGTCGAAGGCGTACACGATGCCGAACTCGTCGAGAAAGTCTGGGGCCACGACCTGCGGGTCGAGGGCGTCGTCGTCGAGCCGCTGCACGGGATCGACGACCTGCCTGCTGTGGTCGGTGCGTTCGGGCCGGCGCCTGGCCGCAGGCTAGGCGTTCTCGTCGACCACCTCGTCCCAGGCTCCAAGGAGTCCAGGATCGCGGCTCAGGTCACCGGCGCACATGTTCTCGTCGTTGGGCATCCGTTCGTGGATATCTGGCAGGCGATCCGCCCGGAGGTTGTCGGCATCCGTGCTTGGCCGGCGGTCCCCCGCGGGCAGCCGTGGAAGGACGGCGTCTGCGACCTGCTGGGCTGGGACTCCAACACCGGTGCCACCTGGCAGCGGATTCTCGCGCGGGTCACCACCTACGCCGATCTCGAACCATCCCTGCTCGGCCGGGTCGAGGAACTCATCGACTTCGTGACTGATCTGTCCTGATTGTCAGACCTCGCGATCTCAGACCTCCCGTCTGTCGCATCCTGCTTCTAATGTGCGACTCATGACTGTTGGCTCCGCTCCCCCCGGCCGTGACCGACCCGTCATGCCGGGGGGCTATGGGATCCCGACGAGTTCCAAGGGCCTGCTCGCCTGGTCGCAGGTACAGGAGCGGCTCATCGCCGCTCACCACTACTGGATGGCCACGGTGCGACCAGACGGCACCCCGCATGTCGTGCCGCGCTGGGGTGTATGGCTGGAGGGGCGGTTCTTCTACGACGGCTCCCCCACCACGCGCCATGCTCGCAATCTCGCCGAGAATCCGGCCTGCTCGCTCAACCTCGAGAGCGGGACCGAGACGGTGATCGTCGAGGGTCGAGCGGAGCCGACCTCGGCGCCGGCCGACGGACTCGGTGCGCGACTGTCGGCGGCGTACGAGAAGTACCACGCACTCGGCTATTCCCCCGGCCCGGACTCCTGGGTCGACGGCGGAGGTCTCGTGGTCCTGACGCCGCGACGAGCGATGGCCTGGTTCGCGTTCCCGAAGGACTGCACCCGCTTCCGCTTTGCGGGGTGACGCTGACCAGAGCTCAGAACGACGCCAACCAGTTCGCCAGGAGGGTGGCGCCAGCATCTCCGGACTTCTCTGGGTGGAACTGGGTCGCTGACAGTGGGCCGTTCTCGACGGCGGCGACGAAGCGCTCACCATGCTCGGCCCAGGTCACCATCGGCGGGAGAAACGGGGCGCCGAGAGCGACCGGGAAGGAGCGAACCGCGTAACTGTGTACGAAATAGAAGCGTTCGGATTCCACCCCGGCGAATAGTCGTGAATTCGGTGGTGGCGCAACGGTGTTCCAGCCCATGTGGGGTACGACCGGAGCAGTCAGCCGGTCAACGACTCCGGGCCATTGCTGGCAACCGGCGGTCTCGGCGATGCCCTCGACACCTCGGTCGAAGAGCACCTGCATCCCGACGCAGATCCCGAGGACGGGCCGTCCGCCAGCCAGCCGGAGGTCGATGATCCTGGGGCCGTCCACAGCGTTCAAGCCGCGCATGCACGACGCGAAGGCCCCGACGCCCGGCACCGCCAGCCCGTCACAGTCCAGCGCAGCGGATCGGTCTGCGGTCACCGACACGTCGGCACCGGCCCGTTCCAGAGCCCGTTGGGCCGAGCGCAGGTTGCCACTGCCGTAGTCCAGGATCACGACCCGTGGGCGCGTGGTCAGCGCACTCACTCCCGTCCAAACTGGATGATGCCGGCGACAATCAAGTATCCCGCGAGCGCAATCAGCACCCCCGCTACTGCGAATTGCGCCGGGCCTTTGCCTCCGCCCTCATTCTCGAGCCGGGTCATCGAGTACGCCCCACCAAGCAAGAATCCGGCTGCCGCGATCAGGACGACCCCGAAGTTCACAACCTGCCTTTTGTGCTGGGAACGCCGCCGACCCGCGGGTCCAGCGCCAGGGCTGTGCGCAGCGCGCGGGCGAGTGCTTTGAACTGTCCCTCGACGATGTGATGGGCATCGCGACCGGCGTGTAGCACCCGGATGTGCAGGGTGATCCGGGCAGAGAAGGCGAAGGACTCGAAGACGTGCGCGGTCAGACTGGTTGGGTAGTCCGATCCGATCATCGACGTCATGTTCTCGGGCTCGGCGTGCACCACGTAGGGCCGGCCGGAGAGGTCCACGGCTGCCTGCACAAGCACCTCGTCCATCGGCACCAGCGCGTCGCCATACCGGGTGATCCCCGCCTTGTCGCCGAGCGCTTCGGCGAAGGCCTCCCCAAGCGCGATGGCCACGTCCTCCACTGTGTGATGGGAATCGACCTGCAGGTCACCCTCGGCGTGCACCGTCAAATCCATGCCGCTGTGCTTGGCGAGGGAAATAAGCATGTGGTCGTAGAAGCCGACCCCCGTGACGATGTCGGCTCGTCCGGTCCCATCCAGGTCGACCTCGACGACAAGTTTGGTCTCCGAGGTGGCTCGTTCGACTCGTGCCGTGCGGTTCATAACGATGATTCTCCCTCATCGCCGGGCAACAACTGCATCGCCTGGTGCCACGTTCGCAGAGCGGCCAGGAGCGCGTCGGTCTCCTCGGGCGACCCGGCGGTGATTCGCAGATGCCCGGCGATCCCGGGATCACGGACGAGGACCCCCTCGTCAAGCAGCGCCTGCCATGCCGCACGGGAATCGGGGAAGCCGCCGACGAGCACGAAGTTCGCATCGCTGGGCACCGCGGTCAGGCCGAACTCCGGCAACGCGGCGACGATTCGATCGCGCTGAGCACAGACCGCCTGCACCGTGGAAAGCAGCTCATCGCGGTAGGACAGGACGACCCGGGCGACGACCTGGGTCAGGGTGGACAGGTGGTAGGGCAACCGGACCAGCTGCAGTGCCTCGACGACACGGGGATCGCCAGCGAGATACCCCAGCCGCAGGCCCGCCATCCCGAACGCCTTGGACATCGTGCGGGTGACGACGAGTCGCTCGCGGCCGGGCAACAGCTGCAGGGCACTGGGCGTACGCGGCCGGGCGAACTCCGCGTAGGCCTCGTCCACGATCACCATGCCGGTCGTCTGCGCGTACACCGTCTCGATCAGTCCGAGGCTCACCGCCGTTCCGGTCGGGTTGTTCGGCGAGGTCAGGAACACGACATCTGGCCGGTGCTCCCGAACGGCGGCTGCGGCACGGTCCGGGTCGATCCCGAAGTCCGGCTCACGCGGACCGTCGCGCCACATCGTCCCCGTGCCGAGGCTGATCAACGGATGCATCGAATACGAGGGCGTAAATCCCAGCGCGCTGCGGCCGGCACCGCCGAAGGCCTGCAACATCTGCTGCAGGATCTCGTTGGATCCGTTTGCCGCCCACACCTGCGCGCTCGTGAGGTCGTGCCCGAGATAGCCGGCGAGGTCAGTCCGCAATGCGAGGGCATCGCGGTCCGGATATCGGTTCAGTCCACCCGCCGCCTGGCCCACGGCAGTCCTGATCGCGTCGGGCAGCCCCACCGGCAACGGCCAGCTGTTCTCATTGGTGTTCAGCCGAACCGCGACGTCGATCTGGGGTGCGCCGTACGGAGACCGACCACGCAGTTCCGGGCGGATGGGAAGTCCTGACCTCACCGTTCGCGCTCGCGGACCGCGGCGGCGTGAGCCGGCAGATCCTCGGCGTGGGCTAGCGCATCGATATAGTCCGCGGCGTCAGCCAACGCCGCCCGGTCGTAGTCCACGACATGGATGCCTCGCAGAAAGGTCTGCACGGACAGGCCGGAGGAATGCCGGGCGCACCCGCCGGTGGGAAGGACGTGATTGGACCCGGCGCAGTAATCACCCAGGGAGACCGGCGACCATGGTCCGACGAAGATCGCACCGGCATTGCGGATCCGGAGGGCGACGGCCCTTGCGTCGCGAGTGTGAATCTCGAGGTGCTCGGCGGCGTAGGCATCGACCACGGCCAGCCCGGCCTCGAGGTCATCGACCACGACGATGCCCGACTGGGCTCCGGTCAGCGCCGCGGTGATCCGCTCGGCGTGTTTGGTGGCAGCGACGTAGTCCGGCAGCAGGCTGACCACGGCGTCGGCCAGTTCCGGGCTGGTTGTCACGAGCACCGCACCAGCCAGCGGATCGTGCTCGGCCTGGCTGATCAGATCAGCGGCCACGTGCCCTGGATCGGCGCTGTCGTCAGCCAGGATGGCGACTTCGGTCGGTCCGGCCTCGGAATCGATCCCCACGTGCCCACGAAGCAGCCGCTTGGCCGCCGTGGTGTAGATGTTGCCCGGGCCGGTGATCATGTCGACGGGTTCGCACGGACCTGCTCCGTACGCGAGGGTCGCGATGGCCTGTGCGCCGCCGACCGCGTAGACCTCGGGAACTCCGAGCAGGGCGCAGGCAGCCAGCACTCCGGGGTCGGGCGCTCCGCCGTACGCGCGCTGCGGGGGTGTGGCCACAGCGATCGACTCGACGCCGGCGATCTGGGCCGGGACCACGTTCATGATCACGCTCGACAGAAGTGGTGCCAGCCCGCCGGGAACGTAGAGGCCCACCCGCGCGACCGCGACCCAGCGTTGCGTGACGCTACCGCCAGGAACGACCTCAGTGGTGCGGTCTTCGCGCCTCTGGTCCGCGTGGACCCTACGAACCCGCGCGATTGCCTCGTCCAGTGCAGCGCGCAGGGCCTCCGAGCAGTCGTCCAGAGCACCATCGAGGGACTCCTGCGATACCGCTATGGACTCGAGGCGGACACCGTCTAGGCGTTCGGTGATCTCCCGCACAGCTGTCTCGCCCCGGAGGCGGACGTCCTCACATAGTGGGCGCACGATGGCCAGTGCGGCCTCGACGTCGATGTCGGCGCGTGGGAGCAGAGCCGGCAGCGCGCGAGCCGCGGGCATCGCGTCGCCGCGCAGGTCCAGCCGGTTCAGCATGCGGTGATCCCCTCGGTACGACTCGGCCTGTAGTCAGGGTAGTGAGCCGACCTCGGGCACCCCCGTCGGCAGCCATGCCCCGCCATTACGCTGGTTTCGTGGTGACCCAGAAACTCCCGCTCTTCCCCCTGGGAAGTCCGCTCTTTCCCGGGATGGTGCTGCCGCTGCACATCTTCGAGGAGCGGTACCGCCTGCTGGTCGAGGACCTCCTCGCACAGCCCGAGGAAGCCACCCGACGCTTCGGCGTTGTGGCGATCAAGCAGGGCTGGGAGGTTGGTGGGGGTGCTTTCGGGGATGCCGAGCCCGCGCTCTACGAGGTGGGCTGCGCCGCCCTCGTACGCGCGGTCAGTGGACGTGGCACGGGCCGGTACGACCTGGTGAGCGTCGGTACGGATCGCTTCCAGATCCTGAAGGTGCATCGAGAAGTGGGCCCGTACCTGCAGGCAGACGTCGAGTGGCTTCCGGGCTCGGACACCGATGCCGACACCCGGCCCGAAGCTGCTGCACTCGGCGACGTCGTCGGTCAGCTGTTCCTTCGCTACATCTCAGAGGTGGCGTCCCTGCACGGAACCCAGATCGAGCTACCGGACCTACCCGAGAGCCCTCGCGAACTGTCCTACCTCGTGGCGGCAGGCGCGTTGCTCACGGCCGAGGATCGCCAGGCACTCCTGGTCGAAGACCTGACGGCTGCCCGGCTTGCAGCGCTTTCGCATCTGTTGCGTAGGGAGCTGACGGTCCTTGCCGCGCTGCGAGCTGTACCGGTCCCCCTGGTGCAGTTGGCGGTTCCATCCAGCCTGAATTGACCGGCAAGGTAGGACTGCGCTGCAGATCGTCGCTGGGTGCGAAACACACGACGATCAGGTAGGTCAGGGTGGCCAGAAATGCCCCGATGACCAGGACCGGGATCGCCCGTAACTGCAGTGCCGGGGCGACGATGGTGCCGAGCTGGGATGTCTGCGCCTCTGTGGGACCGCTGCCCAACCACTCCCCGATCTGCCACGCGACAACCGAGGCGAGCACCATCCCGGCGGCCAGCCCAACCACGATGCTCACCCCACGGGCTCCCACGATCCGCCACACCAGCCCGGCCCCGAGCACGCCGAGCACCGCGGTGAGGATGGTCAGCCAGGCGTCGGCACCGATGAGTGCCTCGGACTGCGGCTCGATGGCCTGGAAACCCCCCTCCACTACCTCGTACTCACGCCGGGGAGCCAGGACAAGCCAGAGCAACCCGAGTGGTAGTCCCGACGCGCCGAGGACAAGCACGAGTCGTAGCGCCGTACGCACTTCTGACCGGGCGGCCCGAAGTCCGGCGAACCACGGCCGGACTGGCACCGCCACTGGCGGGTGGGCCTGCCACGGAGCCTCCGGATGAGGGCTCGGGCCTGGAACGTGCCGAGGCGCTTCGTTCGCAGCGCTCACCTGCGGCTGGTGACAGGTTGCTGCCTGCGCTGGCGCAACACGTGTTCTACGAGTTCGATCAAGGTCTGCTTGACAGCTTCGCGCTGTCGAGCGTCGGTCAACACGACAGGTACCGCCGGATCGATCGACAGCGCCTCGCGTACGTCCTCGGCCCGGTGGCGCGCGAGGCCGTCGAAGCAGTTCACGGCAACGACATACGACAGACCGCGGTCCTCGACGAAGTCCACTGCAGCGAAGCAGTCGGCCAGCCGGCGGGTATCAACCAGGACGATCACGCCGATGGCGCCACGCATCAAGTCGTCCCACATGAACCAGAAGCGGTGTTGCCCCGGCGTTCCGAACAAGTACAGGATCAGCTCGTCGCCCAGCGACACGCGACCGAAGTCCATTGCGACGGTCGTCGTGCCCTTGTCCGGAGTGGAGCCCAGGTCGTCCAGGCCGGCAGAGGCCTCGGTCATCAGCGCCTCGGTGCGAAGCGGCTTGATCTCCGAGACAGCTCCCACGAACGTCGTCTTGCCCACACCGAAGCCTCCGGCCACCACGATCTTGGCCGATGAGCGAGCGGCCGGGCCCGGATCGTGCTGATATGGCGTCGTCTGCGGGGGCATCGGGTTCGGCGCCGGACGCGGCCAGACCGGGCCAGTCGCTTGTGCTGCGGGACCGCCGCGAGAGCCCTCAGAGCTGCCGAAGTCCACTGAGCACCTTCTCCAGCAGCGCGACCTCGGGTTGACCGGTCTCGTCACCCGCGGTGGTATGCACAGACACCAGACCGATTCTGGCCATGTCCCCCAACAGGACCCGTGCCACGCCGAGCGGCAGGGCCAACCTGGCGGCCACCTCAGCCACCGACTGCACCTGCACACAGAGCTCGGCGATGGGACGGTGCTCCGGATTCAAGTGTGAATCTCGGCTCGCGGCCCCGTCTGTGGTCGTGACGAGAGCCTCGATCGGGAGGTCGTAGTCCGAACGCGTCCGCCCGCGCGTGCGGGCATAGGGCCGGACGATCGGGACCGCTTCTTCGGAGGGCAGGTCCATCAGACACCGCTCACGGCCTACTCCTACCCGGCGATCTCGCGAAGCTGTGAGCGTAGCGCCGGGGTCAGCACTTGCCCGGCTCGATCGACCAGCAGCGTCATCTCGTAACCGATCAGGCCGAGATCGCAGTCAGGGGCGGCAAGTACGGCTAGGCACGAGCCGTCGGAGATGGACATCAACAGCATCGCCCCGCGCTCCATCTCGACCGCGGTCTGGACAACCTCGCCACCGTCGAAACAACTGGACGCACCCATGGTCAGGCTGATCAATCCGGAGGTGACAGCGGCCAATTGATCAGCCCGGTCCCTGGGCAGCGCCCTCGAGGATGTCAGCAGCAGGCCGTCGGAGGAGACCACGACGGCATGTGCCACGCCTGGGACGCGCTCGGCGAAATTGCTCACCAACCATCCGAACTGCCCAGGATGGGTGGCCGGCTGCTGGTACTCGGTCGTCACTGCCGCTCCAATGTCATTGCCGCTCCTGAGACGTCGGTAGCTCTCCGTGGCGGCCCATCCCGTTACGCGTGGGGTCACCGCTGGAGCGCTCTTAGTTTTCCATCGGAGCGGAGTGCCGCCCGCGGCGGGTTCCGCGTTGGTAGCTGCTCAAGTTCCCCCGGACCCGCTCGGCGTCCCGAAGCGGGGTGACGTTGTTGACCCGGCCTCCCGAGGTTGCAACGGCGTCGACGGTCGGTCGGGAGGTGGCGCCAGGAACAAGGTTTGCGCGTGGCCGACGG
>Ga0136612_10000127_pt1 | contig 20210 bp, 19 predicted proteins | sample AntDryUQ224A2306_2_FD_106644 | JGI IMG/M metagenome (GOLD analysis project Ga0136612, IMG submission 106644) | Polar desert sand microbial communities from Dry Valleys, Antarctica - metaG UQ224A (23.06) | ecosystem: Environmental > Terrestrial > Soil > Desert | place: Antarctica: Dry Valley... | reverse complement strand
CCAGTTGTCCGGCGATCCGTCCTATCAGACGCCGACGCTGCTGGCCAGCGCCAGCGTTCTCTTCTCGAAAGGCGCGAAAGCGATGCAGTCACCCGGGAAGAAGCTGACCAATGATGCTGCGCGGGGAATCCGCGAGTCAGCGAGCAGACTCGGCAGCGCGCGATTAATGAAGGAAGCGGCGGGCTACCGTATTACTCATTGATCTTTCACCACAGAGAGACACAGAGGACGCAGAGGTACACAAAGCTTTCTCTCTGTGCCCTCTGTGCCCGCTGTGTCTCTGTGGTGAACCACGCACTACAATTGCCCTCCCATGAGCGCTGCCATCATCGAGACCGCCCTCCCCTTCCCCCTGGCCAGGCGCGGAAAAGTGCGCGACGTTTACGACCTGGGCGAGAGCTATCTGTTTGTCGCCACCGACCGGATCTCCGCATTCGATGTGGTCCTCTCACCCGGGATACCGGACAAGGGGGCAGTGCTCACGCAGATCTCGAATTTCTGGTTCCGGCATTTCGACGACGTTGAGAACCACATCATCGAATCCGAGTTCGACCGGTTTCCCGAGCAGGTGCGCAAGCACAAGGAGTTACGCGGCCGAAGCGTGATCGTACGCAAAGCAGACGTGGTGCCGGTCGAGTGCGTGGCGCGCGGGTATCTGGTTGGTTCCGGGCTGAAGGAGTACCAGCAGAGCGGCAAGGTCTGCGGGATTGAGCTGCCGAAAGGTCTGACGACGGCGAGCAAGCTCCCGCAGCCGATTTTCACGCCGGCCACGAAGGAAGACAGCGGCCATGACATCAACATCTCCTTCGAGCAGATGTCGGAGATCGTCGGTGGCAAGCTGGCCGGTCAACTTCGCGACCTGACGCTGAAGCTGTATGGCGCGGCGTCCGATTACGCACTTTCGCGGAACATCATCATTGCCGACACCAAGTTCGAGTTCGGCCTGCTGGACGGGTCGATCATCTGGATCGACGAGGCCCTGACGCCTGATTCATCGAGGTTCTGGCCGGCTGCCGGATACGTCGTGGGCAGGAATCCGCCGTCATTCGACAAGCAGTTCGTGAGGGACTGGCTGGAGACCACCGGTTGGGATAAGAACCCTCCTGCTCCAGAGCTTCCGCGGGACGTTGTCGCCAGAACTAGAGAAAAGTACCTGGAGGCCTATCGCCAACTCACCGGGAGTGAGTTGCACACCTAGGATTCGATACCGGACCTCTTGGAAGCTTCCTTGAAACTTACCGAGTGCCGGGGAGAATAGCAGAAAACCATGCCTGAGTCTCCTGAGAAGCCCCGCCGCCCGATCCTGATCGTAGTGATCGCGATCCTCCTGATCGGGACGCTGGGCGTCTGGCTGGCCTGGAAGGCGGCGCGCCGGGCCGTGAGCGAGACCGTAAGGGAGTTCACCGTCCCGGTCGAGAAGACCATCGACCTCGGGGCGATCGTGACCCAGGTCCGGGAACTGAGCCGGCTCGAGACCGCCTCGATGAAGGTCATGCACGTCAGCACGATCACGCAGTCCTACCAGATGGTCCCGGACGCGCTGTCAGGCGACGAGCTGACCTTTCTGGCCGCGGGGGATGTGATTGCCGGGATCGACCTCTCGCTCCTCAAAGAGAACGATATCCGGCGCGACACCGACGGGACCATCGTGATGCGCCTGCCGCCGTCACAGGTGCTGATCACTCGCGTCGACAACAAAGAATCCCGCGTGATCACCAGGAAGACCGGCTTTCTCCGCCGCGCTGACGTCAACATGGAGAGCCGGATCCGCCAGGCTGCCGAGCAGAGCATCCGGAACGAGGCCGTCCGCAAGGGCATTCTGCTGATGGCCTCACAGAACGCGGAGAAAAAGCTGGCCGACTTTCTCCACGCGCTGGGGTTTCAGAAAGTTCGCTTTGAGAGCAGTTCCTTCGCCAGACCGACGGCGTGACGAAGCGCGGCGCTCTTGCTGAGCGTTTCGTCGAACTCCTTCGCCGGATCCGAGTCGTACACGATTCCGGCCCCCGCCTGCACGTACGCGTTGCCGTTCGCCAGGATGATGGTGCGGATGGTGATGCATGAGTCGAGATTTCCGGAGAAGCCGACATAGGCAACGGCGCCTGCATAGGGACCGCGACGCGTTTTCTCGAAGGAGTCGATCAGCTCCATGGCCCTGATCTTCGGCGCGCCGCTGACGGTGCCGGCCGGAAAACACGACAGAAAAAGATCGACCGGTGTCCGGTCATCGCGAAGCGTTCCGTCAACGTCGCTCACAATGTGCATGACGTGACTGTATCGCTCGATGCGGCGAAATCCGGTCACTGCGACCGAGCCGCTCCTGCACACCCGCCCCAAGTCATTCCGACCGAGGTCCACCAGCATGAGGTGCTCGGCGTTCTCCTTCGGGTCGTCCAGCAGTGCCTGCTCGAGTTGCGCATCCTCCTGCGCATTCTTTCCACGTGGTCTGGTCCCGGCGATGGGACGGGTCTCGGCGTGACGGCCCGATACGCGCACCAGCATTTCCGGGGATGATCCGACCAGCGTGCACTCGGTGGTGCGCAGCAGAAACATGTACGGCGACGGATTCACAGAGCGGAGCACGCGATACAGAGTCAGCGCATCCGTCTCCTGGAAGGCCGTCTCCCATCTCTGCGATAGAACCACCTGAAAAATCTCGCCAGCGACGATCTCGTCCTTCGCCCTGACCACCATCTCTTCGAATTCCGCACGCGAGAACGTCGATGCGAATTCAGGGTCGGCAACTCGAGGTACGCCGAAGTCGAGGAGGTCGACCCGCCCGTTTCGCAGCTTTCCGATCGCTTCGTCCAGCCTCGCCTCGGCAGATTCCGGCGTGGCTCTCGGATCGGCGGTGAAGAGGTTGGCGATGACGTAGAGCCGCTGACGGACGTGGTCGAACACCACCACGTTATCGAAGAAGAGGAGCTTGGCGTCCGGCACCGCGTACTGGTCCGGTCGCGTGTCGGGGATCTTCTCCGACCATCCCCCCACCGCGTATCCGAAATACCCAACGGCGCCGCCGAAGAAGGGTGGAAGGCCATCCTCGCCATAGACGCGGAGAGGAATCAGCTCGCCGTTCAGCATCTCCACCGCATTCCGGCCGCCACGATCGAACTTCAGACTGCGCCGCGGCTCGAAGCCAACGAAGGAGTATCGCCCCACGTTCTCTCCCCGCTCCACACTCTCGAAGAGGAACGCTTCGGTTCCGGGAAGCGACAACGCTGCGAAGGCGGCCACCGGCGTGATCGCGTCCGCTCCCAGCTCCCGCACGAAAGGCACTACGTCGTACTCGCTTCGCAGTGCTTCGAACTGCTCACGATTCATTTCCACACCTTCATGAAGAGCTCATGCTGCCTGACTGCCTGCGCGTGCAGCAGTTCCAGCCCACCGATCCACTCCACCCCGTCCACGCGTGGGCGAAGCGTCCCGCCGTACGCGGCCTCGATGTAAGTCATCCCCGCTCGCAGCGGAAGCTCGATCTCCGCATCAGCCGGAGCAGTATTGATGATGATCTCCCCGTCGAACGCTGCCAGCGCGCTCAATGGTTCGGAGCCTTTGCCGGGCGATCGGTTGTAGCTCATGACATGCATTCCCGCGCGGTTGACCGCCACCCGCGCTGCGCGAGCAGTTCCGCCAGCGCCCACGATGGCCACCGACTTGCGCTCGCGTCCACACAGCCGGGCCAGAATGGCGGTGAAGCCGTCGACGTCAGTATTGTCCGCGGAGACCGTCCCGCAATTCACCAGCGTGTTGACCGCGCCGGCCTCACGCGCATTCTCTCCGATGATTGCGTCATGCCGCACCGCAAAATGGAACGCGTCCTCTTTGAACGGCGCCGTCACGCTTAAGCCACTGATCTCTCCCGCCAGGAACGCCCCCTCCACTTCCGCGAACGATTCGAACGAGGCGATTGTGTACGCGCCCGGCACACCTTTCGCCCGGAAGAGAGGATTGTGAATGGCAGGAGAGAGGCTGTGTCCTGCGGGGTTGCCGAGGATTGCAAAAATTCTGGTCGCGTTCGTTGTGCGATTGCCGTAGATGACAGCGGCCTCGTCGAGCGTGATCTGGCCCGGAGCGGCCAGCCCCCTGCGATCGGGGGCGACGAAAACCAGGTCCGATCCTAGAAATGGAGCGAGGATTCGTGAGTAGAGTCCCCTCTCCCCCATTCCGATCACCGTCACACCAGGCGCGATCTGCCGCAGGAGCTCCTGGTTGTCGGCAAAATTCTGAGGAGTGACCGCAATCTTAGTCGCCGCGCATCGAGCCGCGCGCATCTTCAGAGCCACCGACTTCACATCAGGCATGCCCTCGAAGTCGTGATGCGACAAGACCACACGTTCGGGCGGAACCGGGATCTCGCTGCCGAGCTCGATGTCGACAAACTCAATGCCGCCGTCGAGCGCCTGTCGGAGAAGTGCTGGATCGGCGCGGGTTCCTCGGTGCGTGAGAATGATCGGCTTCGCGGTGGCCTGCCGCAGAGTAGCGGGATCATAGGCACTGAAACGCTCCGCCCGGATCTCCACGCCGTCGTGATCGAGATCGATGCTTGCGATCGCCTGAATTGCCGCCGCCGGACTCTCTTCGAGAATCGTGACGAAGACCCTCACCGCTGCAGAATCTCCATCCGATCCTTTGCAGCCGTCGCGCGACGCTGATCGCCGGCTCGCGACCACATGCTCTGCAGATTGCCCAGCACCCGCAGCAGAGTCTCCCGCCCATCCCACGACCGCAGATGCTCGCCCGTCAGACGGCCGCGGCCGCCAGTCATCTGCGCCAGCATTTCCGAGATCTCTTTGATGGTCATGGTCGTCCCGCCGTGGAACGGATCGACATACACCTCGTTCAGATCGAACTGGACTTTGACGATGTAGTGACCTGGCAGGCCAACGCCCGACGCATTCAGGCCGATTCGCGAGGCCACGTGCAGGAAGATGATCGACAGTGTGATCGGGATGCCGGTCTTGCGGTCGATGACCTCGTTCAGGTACGCGTTGCGGGGATCGTAGTACTTGACCGCGTCGCCGTGATACCCGTCCACGTCGAACATCTCCGCATGCAGGTGTCCCAGACGGAAGACTGCCGGCTCCTCCGGCCCGCCGCGCTTCATCACACGGTCAGCCAGCGCGTCGAGCGAGCGCAGATACTCGTCGACGTCGATCTGCGGATGATCCTCGAGCGCGATCAGAAGCGCGCCGCGGGCCAGATTCCCCGCGGTGATCTCCCCCTCGGCAAACTCCCGCAGTTGCCGTCGCGCCTCGGCGCGGTGAACGAAGATGGAAGAAGACACGCGAGTTGGAGTGTACCCTCTGAGCCTTGAAGCTGGAGCGCACCGAGGCCATCGTCCTGCACACCTATCCGTCGCGAGAACGGGACAAGATGGTTGTGTTTCTGACTCCGGATCACGGCAAGGTCAAGGGGTTCGCCTACGGCGCGCGCGGGATCAGGAGCCGCTTCGGAGCCTCGCTGGAGCCGCTCGCCAAGGTTCGGATGGGATACGCAATCCGGGAGGCGGAGGAAACGGTGCGGATCGAATCGGTCGAGCTGATCCGATCTCTTTTCCCGGCTCAGCAGCAGCTGGTGACGAGCGTCGCTGCGACTTACATCGCCGAAATGGTCGACACTTTCGCGCAGGCCGGCGACCCTGCGGAGCTGATCTACCGCCTACTGGACCGGACCACCGAGGCGCTGCTGGCCGGATCGGCTTCGAACGCGGTCGTCGCCTACGCCGAGATCTGGATTCTTCGCCTCGGCGGCGTTTTCCCGCCGGCGCGTACCTGTATCGAGTGCGGAGGTGAGGTCGGCCGGCCGCTCCGGTTCGACACCGTGAAGCTCGGATTCGTCTGCCAGAACTGCGCAGGCCGCGATTCGTTCGTGATCGGAAATGTCGTGGCCGACGAGCTCGAAGCCATCGGCCGGATGCCTGTCGCCGAGTACGCGGCTCGCGCGGCGCAAACGGAGACGATCTTCGAGGTTCGCTCTCTGGCCGGGTCGGTCCGCCGGGCGTTCCTCGGATACGAGTTGAAGTCGTTCGAGATCCTGGCCAGCGTCATCGCGAGATAATGGCGCGCATGCGCAGAGCCCTCCCTCTATTTCTGATCCTCGCCGCCAGTGCCGCTTTCGCCGGACCCAGCCGCGACGCGGTCAACGCCGTGATGGATGACTGGCACAAGGCCGCGAGCGCGGCCGATGAGGATCGATATTTCGGCCATCTGACCACCGACTCGGTCTTCATGGGGACCGACGCTACCGAGCGCTGGGAAGCGAAAGCGTTTCGCGAGTTCGCCCATCCCCACTTTGCCAGTGGCAAGGGCTGGACCTTCACCCCCCGCTCGCGAAACGTGATGCTTCACAAAGAGATGGCCTGGTTCGACGAGGTTCTGGACAGCGCGAGCTACGGAGAGTGCCGGGGCACGGGAGTCCTTCGGAAAGAGAAAGGCGTCTGGAAGATCGTCCACTACAACCTGACCATCCCGATCCCGAACGATCTAGCCAAAGACATCGTCTGGCTGATCCGCTCGGGCAAGAAAAAGTAGGCCGCCGCCAAAAAAGGCTTCGTTCTCCGTCTACGACATCCAGTTTTCTATGAGTTCCACCAGTTCGGCGTCCCTCCCCCTGAACCCGTGATCGGCGTCCTTCATGATCACGAACTCGAAGTTCGACTTGCCGGCCAGTGCGTCGGCCATCGCGGCGACGCAGGCGGACACGTCGCCGAAGCAGTACTCGTCGCGATCGCCGTAGATGGCCAGAGTCGGTTTGCGGATCTGGCGTAGGTGACGGAAAAGTGGGCGCCGCGACAATTTCGCCCGTCCCATGGCCTCCAGGAACGGGAACACGTTGTAGTGGCCATCGGGATTGATCATGTCGTAGAGCGAACGCCAGCTCATCGGAAACTCGGAGATTGCAGGCGGGACGAAGTCGAGCTTCCGCCGGAGCAGGCGCGCCTTCGCCAGCGCGCTTCGGAAGCGTCGGGTACCCAGTTGCTGATACATCAGTCCGACGTCATCGCCGCCCGCGAGCAGCACGTACCGCCGCACGGGATTCCGTTCCTTGTAGAAATCGTAGACGGCGATCTTGTTCGCGCCTGTCGAGTGTCCGATCAGGGTCACATCGCGATAACCCCTGCGCCGTAGAAGGCGAAGAGCGCCGTCGATGTCATGAACGCAGTCGCGAATGCGTTCGAAGGCCATACCGCCCAGGGTCTCTCCCAGGCGCCGCACGAGATGCGATCCGCGGTTGTCGAACGCGAGCCAGGCCATCCCGAGCTTCGTAAACTCAGCGCCGAGGAGATTCGTGCGCCGCGAGCTGAAGATCGAGGAACCTCCTGTTCCGTGCAGATAGACCGCTACCCGGCCGTTGCTGCGCCGTGGCTCATAAAGAAGTCCCGACAGCTCGACACCGTCGGTGGCTTCGAACCGCACCAGCCGGGTCAGGGGCTCGGTACGATCGCGGCGCGCTGCGGATCCCATCGCCACAGTTGCTCCTTCGTCAGATGCGCTCCGCCCAGCCAGAGATCGATTCCGTTCGCACCTATGTCATCGAGCCCGGCCAGCGTACGCTCCCCCTGATCGGTCACTGCAAAGGACATCTTCCCTTCGGCCTGCATGAGGGACACCAGCGGAATGCGGCGGGCCGAAAGCCGGCGTACCTCGCGCATCACTTGCGTATCTCCGAAGCCGTACCGGCGATGGGACGACCAGAATCGATTGAGCAGCGCCTGAAAGTCGGTCGCGCCGTCGGCGATGGCCTCGAGAATGCGCTGCTCGGAGAGACCAAGCCCGTTGCGCATCGACGGGAACCGGGTCACGTGAAGAGCCAGGCCATCGCGGAGGAACGGAAAGTCGGATGGGGATGCGAGCAAAGCATTCAACGCCGTCGGGTCAGGTGACGTATAGGCCTGCCACACCTCGGTGGCTACCCGCGCCATCTCGCGAGTGCCGGCCCGCCGCTCGGTGTGCATCCGCGCCAGGTCCGCGGGCTCGAGCTCTGCCAGCGCCTGGTCGTTCCAGACGATGGATGTCTTACCCGGAGGCAGACGCTGCAGCAGATAAATGAAGTGGATGAGGCAGTACAGATCATGCTCGAACCAGAGCACGATTTCGTCCTGCGTTGCGCCCGCCGCGGTAATGGCCTGATCCTGTTCAAAAAGACGGTTGCTGATCCGCAGCATGTCGTCGCCCGACTGCTCCACGAGAAACGCTGCGCGCTGCGCCAGCCAGTCAGGATCGGTCGGGCGCACCGGCCCTCCGATCAGCGATTCGTGAAACGAAATGTGCTCCCCGGGAACTCCGACGCGTCTGGCTCGAACAGCCACGACATCGCCGTTGTGGATGTGAATCACGGCCGCCACCTCATTCCGAACCACCAGTTGATGTCATCGTCGATCGAACCGTCTATCGGCTGAGCAGCGCCGAGTGTCACATCGACGGCAGGCAGTCGCAGGAGCGGCCAGGGATCGCTGCTCAACGATAGCGCAACACCTGCCAGCGTGAGCCGTTCCCTGTTCATTCGATGCTGCTGGTAGAAAACTTCGACGGGGAGGACGGGCACTCTCGCCTGAACCCGCAGCCCCTGATATCGCTCACCGGTCAGGGTGCGGACCGCCAGCGCCGGCTCAAGGATCCGGTTGGCGAACGCGGAGTCGGGAACGATCGATGATGGCAGGCCGCCCGCTTCCAGCAGTTCGTCGGCTTCGTCGATGTTGCGGGCGACGTCTCTCTGATACCGAACGCGCAGCATGGCGGCTCCTCGCGAGATGGAACTGCTGACCGCCGCGCGGAGATGCGTGATCGTTCCGCTCTCTCCGGACGCTTCGACGCCGGTCGTCGCGCGCCACGATCCGAGCATCTGCCGGATGCGGAACTCAGCGCTTCCGAACCCAAGGTCGAATGGCTTGCCGGAGAGACCCCCACCTTCGAGCCTGAGAAAGGATCGCGCAGTCCGGCGATCCCATCCCGCTCGAACTTCCAGTCCGCTCCGGCTCACGCGGTCTTCGTCAGCCGAAAAGAGGTGCCCGGAGATATCGACCGGCCATCCGCGCCAGGTCGCAGCCAGCGCTCCCCCTCTCTGCCCGTGGTCGCGTCCGAACGAAGCGATCGCAATCGTATCGAGGCGTCCCACCACATCGCCGAGACGTGCGCCGATCTCCGCGGCACTCTGGCCCGGGGCCCCGTTGTAACCGGCAATCCAGGCCAGCTCCTGCCGTCCGAGCCCATACGGGCGACTGCCCGGCACGACCTCTTCCTTCAGGAGAAGACCGGGAGAGCGGAGCGGCGGGATGGCGGGAACGAGAGCAGGGTCGGACGGCCGCACATCCTCAGCAACTTTCTGATCGTTGCCGAGCACTCGAAGCACAAAGCCGTCGGGCTCGAGAGACATGAAGAAGAGGCGGCCATCCGGCGAGGGGGCCGGCTGGAACGCGCCGCCTGCGGATCTGGTGATCGGCACGGCTGGAGATTCGGAATCCAGCCGATGGATCTCCATGAAGCCGCCGGCCGAGACTGAAGCGTAAATCGTCTTCGGGTCGGTGAGGCTCCACTCGGGCCATGCGACGTCTTTTTTACTGGTCGTCACCTCGGTGCCGGTGACCAGATTGCGAACGACCAGTGACCAGTTCCCCGCCTGATGGGCGACGTAGGCGGCCTGAGTGCCATCGATGTTGACTCGCGGGTGTGAGATGGCATCGGCCGTCGCCTCAGTGAGAGTGGTAACCGCCCCGCTTTCCAGATCGACGCGAACGAGTTGCGAGGAGCCGTGACGCGATCGAACCGCAATCGCCGAACGTCCGTCGGGGAAGGGATCGGCGTCCATCACGTCTGCCAGTCGCGTCAGTCGCCGGCTGCCTCCACGTTCCGGCGACCAGAGAAAGAGGTCATGGTGGAGAAATCCCTCCGGGTCGGGCTGGCGATGCGAAAAGATCACGGCGGAACCATCGCGCAGCCAGCGGGGCGTGGCGATGTCGCCACCATCGCCCGGCCGATACTCACTGAACGGCTTGCGCGGCAATGGCCTGGTGCGACGCGGCGCAACATCCTCCGGATCGCGAGCGAGAATCTCTCGCAGCCGTTCCTCGTATTTCCGTTCAGCCTCCTCATCAGGCCCGGTGTTCCAGATGACGAGCTTCGCCGGCTTCGAACGGGAACGGACCACGACCGCGATCTTCGATCCATCGGGCGATACGGCGGGCTCGCCCGACGCGGCTGAAGTCATCTGCCACAGCTCCCCTTCCTGGAGAGACGTCGCGCGGCGGATCGTCGTCGCAGACGCTGCCAGTTCCGCGCTGAAGATGCCGTACAGCTTCTCGGGCGAATCCCCGAAGACGCCGGTGAATGCCTCATCGAAGGACCGGGTCTTGCGCGCGGTCATGCGACGCCAGAGATTGCGCAGGCTCTCCGGACCGTTCCGCTGTTCGAGCCACTCGAGATACGCAGACCCTGCCAGGTATGCCATCGACATTCCGAGAAAACGGGCATCACCGTCCAACGCTTCGTACGACGGCATCCGTCCGCGGGCGGCCCAGGTGCGCAGAATCAGCGCGCGCAGGGTGCCGCTCGGACGCCCGGCCCCGGTGATCCGTCCTTCGACCACTGTTGCGTAGCCTTCGTGAACCCATCGAGGCCCCGCCCACGTGATCGGACCGATCGGCAGCGCAAGTTCCTCAACGATGTGTCGCAGGGGATTTCGCGACGGACGAAGCAGATGCACGATGTGCGTGACTTCGTGAACCGCCAGGAGGTCGATCCAGTTGCTGTATGCACCGATCTGCTCCTCCGGTCCCGGCGCCTCGGTGTAGAAGATCATTCGGGGGGCTGAGAGGATGGGTAAGGCCATCCCGTTTGCATCAGCGATCGGATTCGTGATCAGCACGTCGATCATCGCCTCGGGTTCAAAGCCGACCTCGCGGGTCACCGCGTCGCGGATCGACTCCAGCCTGGATGCCGCACGCCGGCTCCACGACTCGTACTCTGCCGGGTAATGAACACGGAAGTGCGGCGTGGTGATGGTCCGCCAGTCCGCCGAGGGTCCCTGACCGTCTGCTGCAAGAGTGATGGCGAGCAGCGCGCACAGTCCCAGGACCCGTTTCATGTGCGTGGTAGTGTAGGGAAAATGAAGGCGAACTCAATGCGTTTGCTCCTGACACTCGTCCTGATGCTGCTGCCCGTCGTCTCCTCTGCGCAGCAGGGGAAGGCTGTAATGGCCGTCCACGGCGGTGCGGGAACGATCACCCGCAACAGCATGACCCCGGAGCGCGAGAAGGAATACCGCGCCGGTCTCGAGCAGGCCTTGCGAGCGGGACACGCCATACTCAACCGAGGTGGCTCGAGCGTCGATGCTGTCGAGGCGGCGGTACGCGTCCTCGAGGACAACCCTCTGTTCAACGCCGGAAAAGGCGCGGTCTTTACGCACGAAGGACGCAACGAGCTGGATGCGTCCATCATGGAAGGGAAGACGAAGATGGCCGGCGCAGTGGCCGCGCTGACCATCGTCCGCAATCCGATCTCCGCGGCGCGCGCAGTGATGGAAAAGTCGGAGCACGTGATGATGGCCGGCCGCGGGGCCGAGCTGTTCGCCACGAAGATGGGGCTCGAGATCGTCGACCCTTCGTACTTCTGGACCGAGCGGCGCTGGAAGGGGCTGCAGAACCAGCTCCTGGAAGAAGCGAAGAAAGAGAAGCCGATCGGAACGGTCGGCGCAGTGGCCGTCGATCGCAACGGAAACCTCGCCGCCGGGACCTCGACCGGCGGCATGACCAACAAAAAGTACGGACGGATTGGCGATGCGCCGATCATCGGCGCGGGCACGTATGCTGAGAACGAATCGTGTGCCGTCTCGGCAACCGGCCATGGAGAGTTCTTCATCCGCTGGACGGTTGCCCACGACATCGCTGCGCTCATGAAGTATCGCGGCTTGACCGTGCAGCAGGCAGGCCATGAAGTGATCCACAAAAAGCTCAAGGCCGCCGGTGGCGAGGGCGGCGTGATCATCCTCGACGCCAAGGGGAACGTCTCCATGCCGTTCAACAGCGACGGCATGTATCGCGGCTGGATCGGCCAGGACGGCGTCCCGCACGTCTCCATCTACAAAGACTGAAAACTTGCCAAAACGGGGTCAGATCTGAAAAGGCAACTTTTCGCGGTTGACTGGAAACGAACGTTCGTACTATTCTATGGACTATGCACGACGGGCTCATCGACGACATCTTCCACCCTCGCTTCGTATTCTTCTCTCCAGTGCACCGCGATGAGCTGGATGGCTTCGGGCGTCTCGAGCGCTCCCGTTTTACTGCCCATGTGGACGCCGCCATCGCGGGCTGGCAGATGAACATGGCCAACAAGGGAGAGCAGACCGTGGCGGTACGCGATTTCGCCATCGAGCTGCTCGACGCTGTCATCAGTCCGACCACGATGCGCATCGACGTCTGGGTGGAGCACCTCGACCCGACCAGCTGCGTCTTCGGCTTCCTCTGCTCGAGCGAGAGTGGCGTCACTGCATTCGCGCGCGGGGAACGAACCATCACCCGCCTGGACGCTCCATGGAGCAGCGGGTTTCTGGACAAACACGCCACGTTGACGAAGCATCTTCCCGCGTACGCATGAAGGGTGAGCGGACAAAGCAAAGCATCCTTCACCGCGCCGTCGATCTGGCGTCGCTGGAGGGGTTGGAAGGGGTGACCATCGGGCGTCTCGCCGAGGACCTCGGCATGAGCAAGAGTGGCCTGTTTGCCCACTTCGGCTCCAAGGAAGAGCTGCAGCTCGCGACCATCTCCGCCGCCCGCGACCGTTTCATCGACAACGTCCTTCGGCCTGCTTTCGAAGAAGCCCCCGGGTATCCCCGCCTCCATGCCATCTGCCGCGGATGGATCGACTACGTCGAGCGCAAGGTCTTTCCGGGAGGCTGTTTTTTCGCCGCCGCGTCGTTCGAATTCGACGGTCGCCCCGGTCCGATTCGCGACGCCATTCAGAAGATCATGGACGGCTGGGTCGAATCGCTGGAAAAATCCATCATCATGGCCCGGGATGAGGGACACATCCGATCTGACGTCGACGTCAAACAGCTCGCCTTCGAGTTGAACTCGCTGTTCTTCGGAGCCAACTTCGCCTACGAACTGCGAACGGATCGCGGTGCGCTCGCTCGCGCCATGCGCGCCATCGAGGACCGCCTGGAAGCCGTCAGGTCGTCTCGCACTTCGCCAGTCGCACCTCGGAAAACCCAGATACAGCGTCGTCGCGCGTAGCAACGCTCCGGAAGGCGCCGGCGATCGTCGATCCGGAACCACTCATCCCCGCCCAGGCAGCGCCACTTGCCAGCAATCGCTCCTTGAGCTCCCGAAGATGCGGCAGCCGCGAGAATACTGGCTCTTCAAAATCGTTCGTCAACTCAGCGCCGTGGTCCAGCAGATCGCCGTCCGCCATCTCCGCGTAGTGCTCAGCTCCGAGCGGCCGCGTGTACCGGCGAATGAGACCGAACGCCTCCGGTGTGGAGACTCGCTCCGGAGGGAACAGAAGCAGCATCGGGATGGATGCTGCCCGGCGGAGCGGCCGGAGCTCCTCCCCTCTCCCGGTTGCGTACGCGGTTCCTCCGATGAGAAAGAACGGCACGTCGGATCCCAGATGCAGCGCCATGTCAGGGAGCTCACGGTCGTCCATGGCAAACATGCGGGCCAGAGTCATCAGCGTCGCGGCGGCATTCGACGAGCCACCACCCAGCCCCCCACCCGCTGGAATGCTCTTACGGAGATCGATGGCCACGGGCGGAACACCGAGCACGCGGGCCGCGCGGATGACGAGATTGCTGTCGTCGGTCGGTATCAGCGGGTCGTCACATGTGAGCAGGAGCTCGGGTGACTTCGTGAAGGTGAGCGTGTCATGAAGAGAGACCGTTTGAAAAACCGTTTCCAGGTCGTGATATCCGTCTGGCCGGCGTCCGAGGATGCGCAATGACCAATTGATCTTGGCGTAGGAACGGACCTGCGTCGTCACGGCGTGGTCACGATCTCCTGATGCTCGATCTCCACGATGTCCGTTCCCCGACGGATCACGACGCGGGTCGGCGGGAATTGCGGCGGCTCGAAGGTAATGATGGCATCCGCCAGAGTGGCACTCTTCAAGCCGTCCGGACCCGCTTCGTACACCGCTCCGGATGCGGCCGGAAATCCAAGAATCAACAACGCGGTCTCAGCCGGAGTCGACCCCGCCACCAAAAGCCAGCTCGTGAGCGCCTGCCTTGCTTCGGCCGGCACATCGCTCGTGATCTCGCTGCCCCTGGCGCGGACGGTCGCTGCGACCGTGCCGACCGGGGTGTAGACGATCAGCTCCATCTCGTCGCGGGCCGGAACGACCAGCTGAGCACGGAAGGATTGCGTCCGGTCACCACTTGTGGCCCGCACCCGCATGAGACTTCTCACGCCGCTGAACCGTTCCAGACGTCCCCGCAGAGCTTCCATGGCTTCCTGCGGCGATGCTGTCGCAAGCGGCGCGATGGCAGCTCCCGGCAAGGTGGTCCGGCACGAAGCAAAAGCGATCACGAGAATTGCGGCCGCTACCCAAAGCCGACCCCTCACCGCCGCACTTGCCGCTCGACGTCCGCGATCTTGGAGCGGATCTTCTCCTCGTCCTTCGACTCCGGTTCGAGTTGCAGCGCAGCACGGTAAGATTCGAGTGCGCGGGTGTAGTCGCCCTGCTTCGCGAACACATCGCCGAGGTGTTCGTGAATGGTGGCGTCGCGGGGCAGAAGGCGCGTGGCGTCGCTCAGATGCTTACGCGCCAGATCCAGCTTGCCCTGACGGTAATAGACCCATCCAAGCGAGTCGACATACGCACCGTTGCGAGGCTCCTGGGTCACGGCGCGGGTGAGCATGTCCGCCGCGCGATCGAGGTTCGTGTTTCTGTCGGCCCACATGTAGCCGAGATAGTTGAGGGTCGGCGCATGGTCGGGCTTGTTCTCGAGGATCCCGAGGAAAACGCGCTCGGCCGCGGCGTGGTCTCCCGATCGCTCGTACACCGAGCCGAGCTCGAACTGCAGATCGATGTCTTCAGGTTTCTCTCTGGCGGCTCCGCTGATGAAGGTTTTCGCTTCGGCATTCGCTCCCGCCTGCACCATGGCCTCGGTTGCGGCGATGAGACTGCGCGTGCCGAACTTTGCCTGCGTGGCGGCAGCCTGCAGGGCCTGCTCTTTGTTCCCGAGGCGAATCTGCATCTCGATGTAGCGGGCATTCACGAACGGATCGCCGGCGAAACGGTCCACGAGAGGCCGAAGGATATCCAGCGCCTCCTGAAACCGCTTTTCCTTGCGGAGGGCATCGAGAGCGATGTTGATCGCCTGCGCGTTTGGCCTGTCGCGGAAAACAAAGTGCGACCGCGCATTGGCGATGGCGCCCTCGTTGTTTCCACGCTGGAGCTCGATGAATGCGAGCTGAGTTCTGGCCAGCGCCACCAGGTTGTCGGGGACGGCTTCCATCGCCAGCAGCGCCTTGAAGGTCTTCTCTGCTTCCTCGAACTTGCGCTGTCCGACCTGCGCCAGCCCGAAGCTCGACAGGAGGTCGGGATCGTTGGGATTCTTCTCCAGCAGCTCACGGTAGATCCGATCCGCTTCACCGTACTGCTCGAGGTCATTGAGCGACTCAGCCAGGTAAAAACGGGAGCGGAAATCAGCCGGGTCGGCCGCGACGAGCGACTGGAAGGCCGTGCGTGCTTTCTCGGGCTCTCCTGCCCGCAGGTGAAAGTAGGCCTGCTGACGGCGAAGCTCGATGTTGAAAGGCTCGCCCTCGATGAGCGGCGCCAGAATGCTGGCCGCTCGCTGCCATTCGCTTTGCCGCTGATAGATGTCGAGGAGCTGCATGACCGCGGCAACGAACGTCGGATCGACGAGCACAGCGCGCTCGAGGTACTGACGCGACTCATCGCCGCGACCCAGCTTGGTCAGGACCTGCGCGTAATTGAAGTTGATGACCCGCTGGTCGGGGGCGCGTTCCACGAGCGTGGCCAGGACCCGCTCCGCCTCGGCGGTCCTTCCGAGCGCAACCAGAATCTGTGAGACGGTCACGCCGGTGGGGAGGTCGTCCGGATTGGCCTTGTAGGCTAAAGCGAGGTGCTTGAGGGCTGCGTCCATACGCGATCGGTCGTTTCCGGCGCGATCCAGAAGGATGCGCCCGAAGATCCGCTGCGCGTCGTAAAAGTCGGGATGGGTGTCCGTCAGCCGGCGCAGTTCCGATTCAGCCCGCTCGATCCGGCCGGAATCGACGAGGATCATGGCCCTTTCGAAGAGAAGCACCGGATCGGCCGGAGCCTTCTCGATCACCCGGTCGATGCGGCTGAGTGCTTCGTCAAATCGCCCTTCGTCGGCCGCGACTTTGGAGAGCATGAAGTCGTACGACTCGGAGGGAAAGGCGGTCGGAACGCCGGGCGCGTCAGCGGCGCGGGCTGGAGGCACGGGCGCGATCGCAAGAGCGGTCAGCGCGACGGCGGCAAGTAATCTCATTCTGATTTTCATCGTAGCACTCGGATATCGGGTCAATATCCGTATCAACAGCGGATCGCGTCAAACGCATTCTTGCTCCGGTGAAACGAGCGCGACAGTGGCCCGCGGATGTGCTAAAACCATCGGATTACGGATAACCAATCGTGAGTCTGGAGCGAATCGAGATCACCCCCGTCGCCGTGATCGTGGGCGACATCGTGCAGAACCGTCGCACGGGCTACCTGACCATCATCAGGCCCCCCGTCCGGAAAGTCCTCTACTGGTCGCAGGGCGAACTGGTCCTGGTCACCTCAGCCGTCTCCGAGGACTCGCTGACTGATTTTCTGGTCCGGCGCGGAGTGGTGACGTCAGAGAAAGCTGCTCCGCTGACCGGCGCGGATCCGACCGAGGTCGTTTCCCGTTTTCACGAAGCCGGGCTCCTGGAGCTCTCCTGGCGGCAGACGCTTCTTCGTGAGTGGGTGGCGGCGCAATTCCTGCCGCTCTTCTCCCTGGAGGAGGGGACCGCAGCCTTCACCGAAGACACGGCGATCGAGCCGGAGAAGCGCGTTTTCCTGCAGTCCACCGCTGCGCTGGTGCTCGATGGGATCCGATCGATCACAAACGGCCTTGTGCTCCGTCGCTCGCTGGGTGACCTCAAGCGCAACATCGGACACGCGAAAGACAGCAGGTTCAGCATCGACGCCGTTCCGCTCAACGATAACGAGCGAAGAATTGCCACGTCGCTCGAGACTGCGGAGAGCATCGAGACATTCCTCAAACGTTTCACGTCTGACTCCGTGGCCGCAGCCAAGGTCGTCATCGGGATGCTATCCCTGGGACTGTTCGCCATCGTTGAGAACCGCGCAGACACGCCGGCGCCAGTCAGCTTCGATGACATGCAGCGGGATCTGGAAATGCTGGCCATCATCGGTTCGAGCGATCAACGTTCGTTGCGCGCCGTAGCCATGTCACGCCAGCTGCCGCGCATGGATCACTATCAGATCGTCGATGTTCCGCGCGCTGCCACGCGGGCGCAAATCATGACCCAGGCCGACGAACAGAGAAAGAGGTTCGATGCAGCGACGTACCCGTCGATCGTGCGCGACGCGGTGAATACGATCAACCGGCGCCTCGATGAGGCCGTGCTGGTTCTCAAGGACGCTGTCAGCCGGTCCGCCTACGACAAGCTTCTGGCCGAACGCGGCGGGAAAGGGAGCGACGTCTCCATCAATCAGCGGCTTACCCAGCGCACCGTCGCCGAGCAGAACTTCACGAGGGCGCGCGATCTCACCATTCAGGGTGACTACTACGGCGCCATCGTTCTGCTGAAACAGACCGTACAGTACGCACCGGACAACTCCCAGGCCTGGTTTCTCCTCGGAACCTGTCAGGAACGGAATCCGAAGTGGCTGCGAGACGCCACCGAGAGCTTCCAGATGGCGCTCTCCATCGACCCGAACTTCATCGACGCCATGATCGCCCTCGGAGACATCTACAAGCTCCAGGGGCTGGTCTCCCGCGCCCAGAGCTGTTACGAGGACGTGCTGCGGATCGCCCCCGAGAATCAGCAGGCCAAGTCCAGGGCTCAGGCCGTTAAAAAACGTTAGCCCGGCTCGCCTGCGAGGCCCCGATCTTGCTTCCTGAGATCGGTATGGCCGACAAACGATCGAAAGACAAATCCTCAGCCGAACCGGCTGGTAAATCGACGGAAGACCAGATGGAGAAAATCGACGCCATCGTAGGATCCGAAGTCCTCGGTTACGAGGGCGGAGCCCGCGAGGAGATCAGCGGCGGAACCGCCCCACGCAAGAAGAGCGGCGACCCGAAAGACAGCCTCGCGGACAACAAGCCAGAAGACCTCGGCAAGAAGCCGTAACGCTACATCAGCTCCTTCATGATCTTGTCGAGGGCCGCCCTTGGCGGGCGGGTCCGCTCCAGTGAAAGACCGTGCAGAGGCTCGTCGGTCAGGTTCAGGAGAGAGATGAAGCTCTTCTTATCGGGCCGGAGGTAAACGAGACCGGTCAGCATCTGGCCTCCTTCGACCGCCCGATACAGTCGCTGAAGCGCCTGCACCGTATCTGACGGGTCGTAGTCCTCCTCGAGCTTCTTCAGAAGAATGCGCGAGCCGTCCTGCAGCGTGACCTCTCTCATCTCCCCTGCTTCGTATTCGATCTCGATCTGCTCGTACGACTGCACGAAGCCGATCTGGTGCAGGAGCTCGTCATGCTCCTTCGCGTAGACGTACCCCTTCGTCGAGCCGTCGTGATTGTTGAAGGTCACGCACGGCGAGATTACATCGATGACGGCCATACCGTCGTGCGCGATGGCCGCTTTGAGAATGTTGATCATCTGCTTCGGGTCGCCGGCGAATCCTCGAGCCACGAAACCGCATCCCAGCTGCACGGCGAGCGCACAGAGGTCCATGGGCGGCAGGTCGTTGATGACACCGGTTTTCAGCTTCGACCCGGAATCGGCCGTGGCGGAAAACTGACCCTTGGTGAGCCCGTACACGCCGTTGTTCTCGATGATGTAGACCAACGGGATGTTGCGCCGGATCATGTGCATGAACTGACCGAGGCCGATCGAGGCGGTGTCTCCGTCACCGGAAACACCGACGCTGACAAGTTTGTGATTGGCCAGCATGGCCCCGGTGGCCACGGCCGGCATCCGGCCATGCACGGAGTTGAATCCGTGCGCCCGTGACATGAAGTAGGCAGGAGTCTTCGAGGAGCAGCCGATGCCGGAAAACTTCGCCACCATCTCCGGCTTCACGTTCATCTCGTAGAAGGCTCGGATGATCTGGTTGGAGATGGCGTCGTGGCCGCAGCCGGCGCAGAGCGTCGACTTGCCGCCACCGTAGTCGGCGGACTTCAACCCGACGCGGTTCTCCTTGACCGGTTCCGCATTCGATGTTTTGAGAACACTGTCAGCCATCAATCCTCCGAGCTCGTCTGGGTTGCAGGTTGCCGAACACCGCCGCGGACGACGAGCGTCTGTGGCTCGCGCTCCATCTGCAGAACAGCGTTGGTGATGAATCGCGCATCGCAAGGCAGGCCGCTGTAGTGCAGCACCTTTCTAATCTTGTGCTGGTCGTTGGCCACTTCCAGGCGGATCAGATCCGCCATCTGGCCATCGCGATTCTGTTCAACCACGTACACGCGGTCATGCGCGGCAACGAACTTCTTCACTTCCTCGCTCATCGGCAGCGCGCGCAGCCGGAGATAGCTGGCTTCCACACTGAGCTCGGCGCGTAGCTGGTGCCGCGATTCCTCCAGCGGCCAGTCCGTGGTTCCGTAGGCGATGAATCCGATTTTCGCCCCTTTCCGGATATCGATGACCGGCTGGGGGAGAGCGGGCCTGGCGTTCTCGATCTTCCTGGCCAGGCGGTCGACGGTCGCCTTGTAGTCTTCCGGCTTCTCCGAGTAGCGCGCCTGCGTGTCGTGTCCTGAACCGCGCGTAAAGTACGACGCCATCGGGTGGTCAGTGCCGGGAAGCGTTCGATACGGAATGCCGTCGCCGTCGATATCGGCGTAACGTCCCCATTTTCCGCCCAGGGCTTCGAGCTGCTCCTTGCCGAGAACCTTACCGCGACGGATTGGTTTCTCCGGATACGGAAAGGGGTCCGACATCCAGTTGTTCATGCCCAGATCGAGATCCGAGAGAACGAAGATGGGGGTCTGGAACATCTCGGCGAGGTCGAGGGCTTCGCTGCCGAAGTCGTAACACTCTCGGACGCTCGACGGGAACAGCGTGATGTGCTG
>Ga0136612_10000126_pt1 | contig 20219 bp, 21 predicted proteins | sample AntDryUQ224A2306_2_FD_106644 | JGI IMG/M metagenome (GOLD analysis project Ga0136612, IMG submission 106644) | Polar desert sand microbial communities from Dry Valleys, Antarctica - metaG UQ224A (23.06) | ecosystem: Environmental > Terrestrial > Soil > Desert | place: Antarctica: Dry Valley... | reverse complement strand
CGGCCGCCGAGGTTGACATGCGCCAGGCGCAGGGGCGCAGCGGCTACACGCGTCGCATGCTCGACCTGCTGCGGCGCCTGCCCGACCGAGTGGAGCAGGACTCGTACGTGCCGCAGCTCGCGCAACTGGCCGGCATCGACGAACGGATCCTGCGCGACGAGCTCGCGCGCGCCGGACGGCCGGTCCCGCTGCGGCCCGCCGTTCTTGACAGCCCAAGCTCCGACGCCGAACCACCCCTGTCGCCGCTCGAACGCCAGGCGCTGACCCTGATGCTGCTCGGTCCTGCCCTCGCGGTGGAGGTCGAAGTGGGGGAGCGGCTGCCGTTCCGCGACGAAACTGCCCAGGCGCTCGGCGACGCGTGGCGAGCTGCCGCGATGGCGGAGCCTTCCCCCGACGTTGAGCGATTCGTGGCCGGGCTCGACCCTGCCACCGCCGACCTGGCGCGCAGCGTGCTGGCCTCGGCCAGAGCGCGCGGCGCGCGCCCTGACGTGACGAGTGATCGGGAGGAGCTGCGGATCTGCCTCGTTCGATTGCGAGTCCAGCGTGCCGAGGAGCAGCTGGACGACTTGCAGGCGCTGATCCGCGCTGCATCAGATGACGACGCATCCAATGACATACGTGAGCTGGAACAGCGGTTCCAGGCGCTGACGCGAGACCGCGAGCAGCTGGTGAGATCGATGAAGGGACCAGCCATCGCGGCTGGCGAAAGGAGTGGCTGAGCGTGGCAACAACCACAACAGCAAAGAAGCGAACGACCGCGGCGGAGTCCGGTGAGGCAGTTCCCGCCAAGGCGACGGTGAAAGAGACGAAGAAGGCCGTGCCCGCGACGAAGTCGCCCGCGAAGGCGACCGTGGCGAAGGCCGGCCCGAAGGCCAAGGCAGCTGCGCCCGAAGCGAAGCCTGCGGCGGTGGCATTGGCCAAGCCGAAGGCGAAGTCCGCTCGCCGAGGAGCCGGCTCGACGAACGGCAACGGGTCGGCCGGCGACGCTGCGCAGACTGCGGCGGTTGCCGACCTGCTGAAGCGCGGGCGCGAAGAGCGCTTCATCACGCACGATCAGATCCTCGAGGTGTTTCCACAGCCCGAGGCACAGCTGAACGCCGTGGAGGAGCTGTACGCCGCCGCAGCCGAGGCGGGCGTCGAGGTGCTCGACGCGGACAACCAGCCGACTCTCATCGCGGAGCCCGATGCGGGGCCGGCTGCCCCCTCGCGGTCCTTTGGCAAGACGGCCCGGACGAAGGAGGGCGAGGAGGATCTCGAGGCCCTCGCCGCCGACCTCATCGGTATCGACGATCCGGTTCGCATGTATCTCAAGGAGATCGGCAAGGTTGCGCTGCTGACCGCCGAGGAAGAGGTCGTGCTGGCCAAGGCCATCGAGCTCGGTGAGCTGGCCGTCGAGGACCCGGCCCGCGCGCTCGTCAATCTCTACACGTGGGTCACCCTCGACACCGAGCCGAAGGCCCGCAGCATGGCCGCCATGCGCGCGTTCGACCTGCCCAAGGAGTCGCCACGCGTCACCCGCGATGCAATCGACTGGTGGGTCGGGCGCAAGCGCAGGACGATCGAGGTCCCCTCGATCAAGCTGTCAAAGGCACGCAAGGCGCCGAACCTCGACGACGAGGCGCGGACGCGCCTGATGGAGGCCGAGTCGATCCTCAAGGTGCTCGCCTCCGATCCGGCCCAGGGGCTCAAGGACGCGGTCCTGTTCGGATCGACGTATCGGTTCCGATCGCTCAGCCATGCCGGCGCCGTGGAGCTCATCGAGCTCGAGGTCTGGGCCCGCGAGACCGCTCAGCTCATCGTGGGCGAGTACATCACCTCGGGGCACGACACCGAGTACCTGCTCAGCCTGGGGTACGACCCGACTATCCCTCTCGACGTTCCGCTCGAGAAGCGAACCGGACGCCTGGTCGAGCAGAGCACCGATGCGCGCAAGCGCCTGACCGAGGCCAACCTGCGCCTGGTGGTCAGCATCGCCAAGAAGTACATCGGCCGCGGCATGAGCTTCCTGGACCTGATCCAGGAGGGCAACATCGGTCTCATCCGCGCAGTCGAGAAGTTCGACTATGAGAAGGGCTTCAAGTTCAGCACGTACGCCACGTGGTGGATCCGGCAGGCGATCACGCGCGCCATCGCCGACCAGGCGCGGACGATTCGCATCCCTGTCCACATGGTCGAGACGATCAACAGGCTCATTCGGGTCAGCCGCACCCTGCTCCAGGAGCTGGGTCGTGAGCCGAACGTAGAGGAGATCGCACGGCGCATGAGCCGCGACGAGATCATCCGCGAGCTGCGCGACAAGCTTCAGCGGGAGCCGACCGAGGGCGAGGTCGACGAGCGCGTGGCCGATGGTCCGCAGACCGTCAGCCCGGAGAAGGTGCGCGAGATCATGAAGGTCAGCCAGGAGCCGGTCAGCCTTGAGACGCCGATCGGCGAGGAGGAGGACAGCCATCTCGGCGACTTCATCCCGGATCTGGCGTCGGTCGCGCCCGCGGATGCCGCCAGCCACCAGCTGCTCAAGGAGCAGGTGGAGGGTGTGCTCGACTCGCTCACTCCGCGCGAGCGACGGGTGCTCCAGCTGCGGTTCGGCCTCGAGGACGGCCGTTCCCGAACCCTGGAGGAGGTCGGGCGCGACTTCAACGTTACGCGCGAGCGGATCCGGCAGATCGAGGCAAAGGCGCTGCGCAAGCTGCGCCACCCGAGCCGCAGCAGGAAGCTCAAGGACTACCTCGAGTAGCCGCGAGCACTGATATGTCCGACGGTGCGACGGCCCCTCCCGGGGCGTCAACGAGTCAGGCGCCGAATAGATTGGCGGCCGCATGGCGCCATTGGAGGCCACGACATTTGGTCCTTTGACCGCCTTCCGCGACGGGCGGTATCATCGCGGGCGTTCCACGGAAGCCGTTCATCGGTCCCGTCATGCGTTCCGGCGTAGCTCAGTGGTAGAGCGGGCGGCTGTTAACCGCTTGGTCGTAGGTTCGAATCCTACCGCCGGAGCCACCTCTCACTCGATCGGGAACCAGGCGCCGGGCGGCCGCGTCCCGTGGCCGATGCGATCCTACTTGCTCGCCATCGCGATGGCGATATTCACCGTCGGGTGTCAATCGGACGCGCCCGGCCTCACGATACGAGGCACGGTCACGGCCGGACCGGTGTGCGGGGTGGTCATGGTTGAGCCCAATCCGCCTTGCGACGACAAGCCGGTGGCCGGCGCCGAGATCGTCATCCGCAACCCGGCGGGGGAGTCGGTGGCACGCGTACGGTCTGCCGAAGATGGAAGCTTTGCAGTTTCGGTCGTGGAAGGGTGGTATGAGCTGCTTCCACAGCCGGTCGAGGGGCTCCTCGGCACGGCCGAGCCGGTCGAGGTGGTCGTTCAGGATGGCATCGTTGGCCCGCCCATCGCGATCGTCTACGACACCGGGATTCGCTGAGGACTAACGCTGGGGCCTATCGCCCGTTAGTACCCCTGAGCCGGACACTGCGTTGGCGGTCACGGCCGCCAGGGCAGCCGCAGTGTCCGGCCTGTTCCATACCCTGTTCAGGGTGTGCGCTCGTGCCACTCGGGGTCGACCGGTGCAGTCGGGCCGACATCGCCGAACGTCGGGACGAGGATCCATCCCATGAGCGCCATCGCGATGCCGAAGATGACGAGCATCGCAGTTCCGGCGGCCTCGTATGAGAGGAACCAGTACACGGCGCCGACCACGACGATGAGCGCGGGGATGGCGAGGTATTTCACGAGCGTCATGGCGTCATGATAACGGTGCGGCCAGCGGGCGTGCCGATCTCGATGCCACGCGAAATTCACGCAAATCTATGACTCAGACGATCCAGCCGCAGTCGGTCCGGCCGACTGGACCGGGCGACGGCTCCTCATCGGGACGGCGACCGTCCTCCGGAGCATGGGGCCGAACGAGCGGACGGGTCCCCAGCCGGCGGTCGGCGCTGGCGAGTGTTGAACGCCTGACGCCGGCATCCGTGACCGGAGTTCCGGTATCGGATGGGTCGGCGACGCTCGGCAGCGAGCTCATGGAGCTGCCGGGTCGGGCGGTGACGATGGAGCCATCCGGATAGCTGAGCCAGAGGCCACGGATGCTCGCGATGAAGTGCTCCGCCATGCCGGGGACAAGCATCTCCACGATGCCGCGTCCACTGCGTCGGTACCCTCGTGGCCGCTCGTCCGCCTGGACACGGTCGACGAACGCGCGGGCCATCAGCTCCTCGACCGCGATCCGCACGCCCTCTGGCGCCTCTATGACGGACCGACCACCCTGGAACGTGGCGTGGCCGATCACCTCGGGATCCTGGGCGCCGCGCTCGGTGCGAAGCAGCTCGTAGACCAGGGTATCGTCAGTCCTCGGATCGGCGGTACGGTCGATCATTGGCCGAGAATAGCGCAGCCGTGGCCGGCCGCGCGGACTTCGGCAGCGTGCCCATCGGCTCCGCTAGAATCGGCTGCGCCGAGTGGAACAAAGACCCCAGGAGGGCATGTGAGCGAGATCGAAGAGGGCGGCTACCGGGAAATGGTGGTGGCCCAGGACGATGCCCAGGTCGACACCTGGGCGGCGGACCTGTTCATCGACTTCGCGAAGCGATTGGGGGTTGGGACCGCGATCGATGCCTTCTGCCGGGCGACGGGGCTCGACGCGAGGGGATTCCAGCGCGCCTTCCTCGTCGGCGGAGGTCCGGACCATGTCGTGGGAATCGATACCTCGGGATCGCTCGCGGCCCCGATCTTCGAGCTGCCGAAGGCGATCGCGGGGTTGAGGCGGATCGATCCTGCGGCCCGATCCAAGCTGGTCGACTTCCTGGTCCATCACCGCGAGGTCATGTCCTACACGGCCTGATTGGACCTACTCGGTCTCGTCGCGATGCGGAGCCCCGGAGCGGATGAGGGCGATCGCGTTTTCGATTTTCAGCTTCGTGATGGTGAGATGCTTCGCGAAGTTGGCCCGATTGACTTCCGGAATCTGCTCCATCATTTCGGGACGTCGAAGAATGTCGACTAGGTCGTCGACTCCGTCCGCCAACTTCGAGCGAGCGCCCATGAGCGCCTCGTCCGCTGCCTTGGCGGCCTGGAGATCGCCGGCGACCGTCTTTGCTCGACGTCGCTGGGGCTTGTCGTCCTCGTGGGTATCCTCGTCCTTCGGCCGGCCGCCCCCTGTGATGATCCGGAGCTTGGCGAGCGAAAGCTCGCCGGCCGCGACCCGCTTGCCGAGCCGACGCCGCTGGCGCTCATCGCCGACCTTCATAAGCTCGTACGCATGGCTGATCGTGTCTTTGCGCAATGACACCAGTTCGCGAATATCGGCGGGTGCGTCCGACAAGCGCAACCGATTTTCCACGTAGCCCTTGTCCTTGCCGACCTTCTGCGCAAGTTGGCGGACCGAGTATCCGAATGTCTCCGTCATCTTGCGGAACATCACCGCTTCCTCGAGCGGCGAGACATCCTCGCGCTGGAGGTTCTCGATGATGCTCACCTCGAGCGCCGTGCTCTCATCGAAGTCCACCACGATCGCGGGGATCGTTTCACGCTCCGCCATTCGCGATGCGCGCCACCGGCGTTCGCCGGCGATGAGCTCGAACTGCGCGCCGCTCGGCCGAACGAGGATCGGTTGCAGCACACCGTGCTCGCGGATCGAGTCGGCTAGCTCGGTAAGCGAGTCCTCATCGTAGGAGAGGCGAGGCTGCGCCGGGTTTGGCAGGATCCGTCCGACCGGCACCTCGCGAATCTGGGCGTGCGTGCCGCGTGACTCGATGAGCGACACGATCCCGGGTGCGAGCGCGGTCTGCTGCGCCTCGTCGAAGAGGCGGTGAATGTTCTCCTTGAATGCTGGCCGCTTGTCAGCCAAGTTCGATCACCTCCTGTGCGAGGTCACGGAACGCGCGCGCCGCCGCGGAGCTGGTCGCGTATTCCGTGATCGGCCTGCCGGTGAGCGGTGCCTCGCCGAGCTTCACCGTGTTCTTGATCATCGTGTTGAAGACGCGATGATCACCGAGCCCTCGGAGATTCTCGAGCATCTCGCGCGCCAGCACGGTTCTCCCGTCGAAGAAGGTGGGCAGGAGGCCCAGGACCTCGAGGTCATGGTTCAGCTTGATCTTGATCGTGTTGATGACCTTGATCAGGGCGGTCAGACCCTTGATCGCGTAGTACTGCGTCTGGACGGGAATGATGACGCGGTTGCTCGCGACGAGCGAGTTGATGGTCAGCAGTCCAAGCGTCGGCGGGCAGTCGATGATGATGACGTCGAACTGGCGCTCAGCCCATCCGGCAAGCGCATCGCGCAGGACCATCTCGCGACCGATCGCCGTGAAGAGCTCGACCTCGGTTGATGCAAGCTCGAGGGTAGCCGGCGCGACCCAGAGCCCATCGGTCTGGGTGCTTCTCACGACATCGTCGAGCGATACGCGATCCTCCGCGAGGACGTCGGCCATCGATTGCCGGACGTCCGAGAGCGATACGCCGAGCCCGACCGTGAGGTTCGCCTGCGGATCCATGTCCACGCAGAGCACCCGGTAGCCTCGCTCGGCCAGGGCCCCGCCGAGGTTGATGGAGCAGGTCGTCTTGCCGACGCCGCCCTTCTGGTTTGCGATCGAGATCACCTTGGTCAACGCGTCACCTTCGTGCGGCCCGGCGGGGTTCTACGTCGCGATCCGCGACAGAGCGATGATAGGCCGATGAGTGCGCATCGGTCCATCCGAGTTGTCCACAACGTGGAGAAATCGGCGTGTCGTTGTGCAAAGACATCGGTCTATACTCGAAGTTGTCCACCGTCGTCCCTGCGGGCCCGTAGCTCAATGGTCAGAGCAACCGGCTCATAACCGGATGGTCGCAGGTTCGATTCCTGCCGGGCCCACCAGTGAACGCGCGTGAAGGAGTCCGCCCCGTGTCGACCGCCGACAAGCTCGAGCACCTGCGAACGCTCAGGGAGGAGGCACAGCTCGGCGGGGGAGCGCGACGACTCGAGCAGCAACATGCCCGCGGCAAACTTTCTGCGCGGGAGCGACTCGACCTCCTGTTGGACGACGGGAGCTTCACGGAGCTCGATGCATTCGTCACCCATCGCGCCAGCGAGTTCGGTCTCGACGAGGAGCGCTATCTCGGAGACGGCGTGATCACCGGGTTCGGGCGCATCGACGGCCGGCTCGTGTACGTGTACAGCCAGGATTTCACCGTCTTCGGAGGTTCGCTGTCCGAGGCGCACGCCGAAAAGATCTGCAAAGTGATGGATCTGGCGATCGAGAGCGGTCGTCCGATCATCGGCCTCTCCGACTCCGGCGGCGCGCGAATCCAGGAGGGTGTCGTCAGCCTGGGCGGCTATGCCGACATCTTCCTTCGCAACACCCTCGCCTCAGGCGTGGTGCCGCAGCTCTCGCTGGTCATGGGTCCGTGTGCCGGCGGCGCGGTGTACTCACCGGCCATCACGGACTTCGTGGTGATGGTCGACGGGACGAGTTACATGTTCGTCACAGGGCCGAACGTTGTGAAGACGGTGACACACGAAGAGATCGACTTCGAAGGGTTGGGCGGCGCGCGCGTTCACAATGAGACGAGCGGGGTCGCGCACTTTCTCAGTCCCGGTGAGCCACAGGCGCTCGAGTTGGCGCGAACCCTCATCGGCTACCTGCCGCCGAATAATGTCGACTTGCCGCCGCGCCGCGACGAATGGTCCGGGCCGAGGATCAACGGCGAAGCGCTCGATATCCTGATCCCTGACTCACCCAAGCAGTCATACGACATGCACGAAGTCGTCGGCGGCATCGTGGACGACGGATCGTTCACTGAGGTCCACGCCGAGTTTGCCCGGAACATCATCTGCGGCTTCGGCTGCGTCGAGGGCCGCAGTGTTGGGATCGTCGCGCAGCAACCCGAGGTTCTGGCCGGCGTGCTCGACATCGACGCATCGGACAAGGCTGCGCGATTCGTGCGGACCTGCGACTGCTTCAACGTTCCCATCGTCACCCTGGTCGACGTCCCGGGATTCCTGCCGGGCGTCGAGCAGGAGCATCGCGGCATCATTCGCCACGGAGCGAAGTTGCTCTACGCGTACTGCGAGGCCACCGTGCCGAAGGTCACGGTCATCACCCGCAAAGCCTATGGCGGTGCGTACGACGTCATGAGCAGCAAGCACGTTCGTGGTGACATGAACTACGCGTGGCCGACTGCCGAGATTGCCGTGATGGGAGTCGAGGGAGCGGTCAACATCATCTTCCGCGAGCAGATCGCGGCGGCGCAGGACCAGGCCGCCGAACGCAGCACGCTGGTGGCTGAGTACGAGGAGCGATTTGCGAACCCGTACGTCGCAGCCGCGCGAGGGTACGTGGACGAGGTCATCCTGCCATCGGAGACGCGGGCACGCATCGTCGGCGCCCTTGCGGTCCTGGAGCACAAGCGCCAGCCCGTCCCGCCAAAGAAGCACGGCAACATCCCGCTCTAGGCGGGTCCTGTCTTTGCGCACGGACAGACCGATGCCACCCTTCCGCCGGTTGCTGATCGCAAACCGCGGCGAGATCGCGATCCGCGTCATCCGAGCCTGCCGCGAGCTTGGCATCGCACCGATCGCGGTGCATTCGGACGCCGATGTCGGCGCCCTTCACATGCGCCTGGCCGATTCGAGCCAGCGCATCGGCCCACCTTCGCCGCGGGAGTCGTACCTGTCGATCGAGGCCATCGTCGATGCGGCCGTGCGCAGCGGAGCCGAGGCGGTCCACCCCGGATACGGCTTTCTATCTGAGAACGTCGAGTTCGCCCGTGCCGTCGAGGCGGCTGGACTCGTCTTCGTCGGGCCCCCGCCCGCCACGCTGGAGTCGCTCGGTAACAAGCTTGCCGCCCGGAGCGCCGCCGCGGCCGCCGGTGTTCCGATCGTCCCCGGCACCACTGTGGCGATGACCGACGATTTGACAGATCTCGTGGAAATCGGGTTCCCGCTCATGCTGAAGGCTGCCGCCGGCGGGGGTGGGCGGGGCATGCGGCGAGTCGAGACGGCCGGCGAGGTTGCCGATGCGCTGGCCGCTGCCCGCCGAGAGGCGGCCTCGGCATTCGGCGACGGGACGGTCTACGCCGAGCGTCTCATTGCGCCCGCACGGCACGTGGAGGTCCAGCTGCTCGGCGACAAGCACGGCCGCCTTGCCATCCTGGGCGAGCGGGATTGCAGCGTCCAGCGACGTCATCAGAAGCTCGTCGAGGAGTCGCCGTCGCCCGCCGTCGACGAGCCGACGCGGAGTGCGCTCTTCGATTCAGCCCGTGGCGTTGCCGGTGCCGTCGACTTCCACAGTGCCGCCACCGTCGAGTTCCTGCTGGATTCACGGGGGAACCACTACTTCCTGGAGATGAACACGCGGCTCCAGGTCGAGCACGGGGTCACCGAGCTGGTGACGGGGCTTGACCTGGTCGCGTGGCAGATCCGGGTCGCGGGCGGCGAACGCCTCCCCGAGACCGTCGTCGGCGCCACGAGCCGCGGCCACGCGATCGAGGTCCGGCTCTACGCCGAGGACCCGTACCGGGACTTTCAACCGACGGCCGGGAGGATCACGACCTGGCAGATGCCGTCGGGCCCGGGCATCCGGGTCGACGCCGGCATCGAGGCCGATACCGACCTGCAACCGGAATACGACCCGCTGCTGGCCAAGCTGATGGTGCTCGCCGAAGACCGTCCATCAGCGATTGATCGCCTCCGGCGGGCTCTCGACGAGACCCTCGTCGGCGGCCTTCAGACCGATGCCGGGTTCCTGCGCTGGCTGGTTGACGACCCCGCGTTCGTGCGTGGCGATTACGACACCGGGCTTATCGCAGAGAGATGGAGTGTCGGCCGGCAGCTCACGAGCGAGGAGGCCTCAATGGCGGCGACGGCCGCGCTGGCGGCCCGCCTCGGCACCGCAGCCCCCGGTGCACCTCTCGCAGTCGACGTCCCGGAGGGTTCGGCCTGGGGTCGGGCGGCGCGTCACGAGGCGCTCCGCGAATGAGCGACCACGAGATGCAGGTGGAGGGCGAACGAGCCACGCCGTCGGAGGCATGGCGGCTCGAGCTGATCGACGCTGACCGGGGGATCGGGCGCCTGGTGGGTGCATCCGGCTCGGTGCCGGTGCTCGTCGAGGGCGCGGGGACCGACTGGGTGGTCACCCTGCGAGGCCGGCGGATCGCCGTGGCGGTGCGCTCGTGGCGCGAGCGGATCATGGCCGAGGCCGAGACGGCCGCTATGGCGCATTCCGGGCCGATGGCGGTGAAGGCGACACTGCCCGGCCTGATCGTGGCCGTCGCGGTCGAGGTCGGGGACGAGGTTGACGCGGGGACGTCGCTGCTGACGATCGAGGCCATGAAGATGCAGAACGAGGTCCGTGCCCCGCGCGCGGGTCGGGTGATCGACGTCTCCGTCCAGCCCGGGCAGACCGTCGCGACCGGTGCGCCGCTCCTTCGCCTGGAGTGACGGCGCGTACAATCGGTGGCCGATGAGTGAGCGCGAGCGCCCGCAGGCGCGTCCCTATCGGTCAACCTCCGGCATCCAGATCAGGACCGCCTACGATGAGGACGACCTGGAGGGCTTCGACACCCACGAACGCCTGGGTGCACCCGGCACGTATCCGTTCACCCGCGGGATCCATCCCGTCGGCTACCGAGCGCGTCCCTGGACAATGCGCCAGTACGCCGGCTTTGGGTCCGCCAAGGAGACGAATCGTCGCTTCCGCTACCTGCTCGACCACGGCCAGACCGGGCTCTCGGTCGCCTTCGATCTTCCCACCCAGATCGGCTACGACTCCGACGATCCGATGGCGCTCGGGGAGGTCGGGAGGGTCGGCGTCCCGATCGACTCGATCGAGGACATGGAGATCCTGCTCGAAGACATCGATCTCGCCGCGGTCTCGACGTCGATGACGATCAACGCGACGGCGGCCATCCTCCTGACGCTCTATGAGACGGTGGCACGCCGGCGGGGGACGGACCCGCGCCGCCTGCGCGGCACGGTGCAGAACGACATTCTCAAGGAGTACATCGCGCGCGGGACCTACATCTTCCCGCCCGAGGCCTCGATGCGACTGGTGACCGATACGTTCGCCTACTGCCACGCCGAGCTGCCGGAGTGGAACACGATCAGCATCAGCGGCTATCACATGCGCGAGGCGGGCGCGACGGCCGTCCAGGAGGTGGCGTTCACGGTGGCCAACGCGATCGCCTATAGCGATGCCGCGCTTGCAGCCGGGCTCTCGTTCGACGAATTCGCCCCGCGGCTGTCGTTCTTCTTCGCCGCGCACAATGACCTGCTCGAGGAGGTGGCCAAGTTCCGCGCCGCTCGACGCGTATGGGCCACCGTGGCGCACGATCGTTTCGGCTCGCGCAACCCGAAGAGCCTGGCCATGCGCTTTCATGTCCAGACCGGAGGATCGACGCTCACCGCGCAGCAACCGGACGTGAATGTTGTGCGCACCTCGGTCCAGGCGCTCGCGGCAATCCTGGGCGGCGCGCAGTCGCTGCACACCAACGCGCTCGACGAGGCGCTCGGACTGCCGACCCCGGCCTCCGCTCGCCTCGCCCTCCGGACACAACAAGTGCTGTACAACGAGTCCGGCGTCGCGGCCACGACCGATCCCCTCGGTGGCTCCTACTACGTGGAGTCGCTCACCAATGAGATCGAGCGGCTCGCAATGACCGAGATCAAGGCGATCGAGGCACGCGGCGGCACTCTCGCCGCCCTGGCCGATGGCTATCAGCAGGACGCGATCGGTGACGCCGCATACGAGCAGCAGCGGGCGATCGAGTCTGGAGCGCAGGTCATCGTCGGCGTCAACGCCTACACCGATGACGCCGAGGCGACCGGGCCGGAGGCGCAGCGCATCGACCCGGGGCTCGAGGCCAGCCAGGTCGAGCGGACGGTGGCCGTGCGACGACGGCGCAATCAACCGGCGGCCGATGCGGCGGTGACCGAGCTCGAACGAGCCGCGGTGGGCACCGAGAACGTGGTGCCCCGAATTCGCGCCTGCGTGGAGGCATCGGTCACGCTTGGTGAGATCGCGCATGCACTGCGTGGCGTGTGGGGAGAGCACCGCCCGTGAACGGCGAGATGGGGATCGGACAGATCCACCACGTCGCCATCATCGTGCGCTCGATCGATGCCGTCCTCCCGCGCTACCGCGAGCTGTTCGGCATGGAGCCCGAGGCGGAGCCGTTCGTGTTCGCGGCGCAGCGGGTGAGACTCTGCTTCCTGCGCACGGGCCCGGCGCCGGCGACACGGATCGAGCTCGTCGAACCGATCGACGGCAGCAGCGGCGTCGCTCGATTCCTGGCGGCACGCGGCGAGGGTGTCCATCACATTTGCCTCACGACCGACGACCTGCCGGCAGAGATCGGTCGGCTGGCGGCTCACGAAGCGGAGTTGATCGACCGGGAGCCGCGAACGGGGGCGCACGGCACGGTCGCCTTCATCCACCCTCACACGCTCAGTGGCGTGCTATGGGAGCTCCTGCAAACTGACGATGTCGATCAGCCGGAGCATTCGAAGCCGTAGCGGCCGTCCTCCAGCCGCGTACGGATGTCGGCGTCCACGTCGCGCGCGATCTCGAGGTCTTCCTCGACCGGACCTGACTCCAGCGATCCGGCGCCGTTGGTCAGGGTGATGATCTGCGACCCGAGCAGCTCATCGAGCGCGCGGCCGGGCTCCCAGGCCGGCAGGTCGGTCAGCGCGTCATTAGCCGCGGCGACGTGCTGCTCCACCTCGGTCGCCGCCGCGTCCTCACCGGACTCGACCCCGCGCTCGAGCGCGCGTGTACCCTGGCTGAGCTCGGCAGAGGCGGCGCAGACCGCCGTCCGATACGACTCCGGCGCGGGGTTGCGGCCGGGGTCGTCGCGCAGGTAGCCGATCAGGACGACGACCCCCACGAACAGGAAGAGCGCGAGCGTGGCACCCCAGCCGCACCCTGCATAGCGAAAGACGCCGACGCCGCGGCGCTTCTCCGGCTCCTTCGCGCGCTCCGACGGAGGCCTGGCGGCGTAGCTCGTCACCGGGTTGCGGAGCTACCGGACGCCGGCGTCGCGGAGCAGTTGGGGGATGTGGCTCGGCGAATCGGCCACGCGGATGCCCGCCTCATCGAGGGCAAGGCGCTTCGACTCTGCGGTGCCGGCGCCGCCGGAGATGATCGCGCCGGCGTGACCCATCCGACGGCCGGGTGGGGCGGTCCGTCCGGCGATGAAGGCCGCCATCGGCTTGCGCACCTCGCGGGCGCAGAAGGCAGCCGCCTTCTCCTCCTCCTCGCCGCCGATCTCGCCGATCATGACGATGGCCTCGGTCGCGTCGTCCTGGTTGAACATGTCGAGCACGTCGACGAAGCTGGTGCCGATGATCGGATCGCCGCCGATCCCGACCGTCGTCGTCTGGCCAAGGCCGGCATCGGTCATTGCCTGCACGACCTCATAGGTGAGCGTCCCGGAGCGGCTGACCAGTCCGACCGGGCCGCGTGCGTGGATGTTGCCGGGGATGATCCCGACCTTGGCCTCGCCGACGCTGGTGAGCCCCGGACAGTTGGGACCGATGAGCCGGACGCCCTTCGCGCGCAGGACGTGATAGACCCGGAGCATGTCGAGCGCCGGGACGCCCTCGGTGATGCAGATCACGAGTGCCAACCCGCCATCGGCCGCTTCGAGGATGGCGTCGGGGGCGAAGGCGGCAGGCACGAAGATGCAGGAAGCGTTGGCGCCGGTTTGCGCAACCGCCTCGGCCACGGTGTCGAACACCGGGACGCGGCCGTCGAGCGCCGATTGGCCGCCCTTGCCCGGCGTGACGCCGGCGACGATATCCGTTCCGTACTCGAGCATCGCTGTCGAATGGAAGGCGCCCTCGCGGCCGGTGATGCCCTGGACCAGCAGCCGCGTCTCGGCGTTTACCAAGATGCTCATGCCGCCCCTCCGGCCGCGGTGACCGCCTTGGCGGCCGCGTCGTCAAGGGAGTCGGCCGTGATCAGACTCGCCTCGGCCAGGATCGGTTTCGCCTCCTCGGCGTTGGTGCCGACGATGCGCACGACCATCGGCACGTCGCGCGTCAGATGGGAGCGGGCCTCGACGATCCCGCGGGCGACCTCGTCGCCGCGCGTGATGCCGCCGAAGATGTTGATAAGGATCGCCTTCACGTTGGGGTCGTCGAGGATGATCTTGAAGGCGGCGGCCACGCGATCGGCCTTCGCACCGCCGCCGATATCGAGGAAGTTGGCCGGATCGCCGCCGGCCAGCTTGACGAGGTCCATGGTGGTCATCGCAAGTCCGGCGCCGTTCACCATGCATCCGATGCTGCCGTCGAGCTTGATGAAGCTGATCCCTGCCTCGCGAGCCGCGATTTCGGACGGCTCCTCCTCGTTCACGTCACGCATCTCCTCCAGGTCCGGATGGCGGGGGAGTGCGGAGTCGTCGAGCACGATCTTCGCGTCGAGCGCCAGGAGCCGGCCGTCATCGGTTACGACCAGCGGGTTGATCTCCGCCAGGTCGGCATCGGACTCGACGAACGTGGCGTACAGGCCACGCATGATGATGGCGAAGTCCTTGCGCAGCCCCGCGGCGATACCCAGAAAGAACCCGATCCGCCGTACCTCGTGCTCCTGCAGACCGATCAGGGGGTGAAGCGGGAGTCGCAGGATCGCGTCAGGGTTCGTCTTCGCCGTCTCCTCGATCTCGATGCCGCCCTCCGCCGACGCGATCACCGTGATGGCCCGCGCTGCGCGGTCGAGGATCAGCCCCAGGTAGTACTCGTGCGCGATCTCGGCGGCAGGAGCAACCAGCACGGTCTTCACGGTAGTGCCCTTGATGTCGAGCCCGATGATCTCGCGCGCTCGCTCCGCGGCCTCGGTCGGATTCGGCGCGAGCTTGACGCCGCCGGCCTTGCCGCGACCACCGACCAGCACCTGGGCCTTGACCACCACGGGGCCGCCGATGCGCTCGGTCGCGGCACGGGCCTCCTCGGGCGTCGTCGCGGTCTCGCCGGCCATGAGAGGCACGCCGTGGCGCGCCAGGATCTCCTTGCTCCGATATTCCTGGAGCTTCACTCATGTCTCCTGTGCAATGTTCCGACTCCGGCGCGCTCGGGCGCGCGTCGCAGGCTGCAGCCGGTTCAGGGGGATGGGGCGATTGTAGACCGCGCGCGGAGTCGGTCGCATGGTCATTGACGGCGGGCGGTCGCCGGCCTGGAGGGCCTCGACTTCGGGCTGCTGCCCCTCCGATTCATGCCCGGCTTGGCGATCTTCGCATGGAGCCGTCGGATCTGGGCCGCGCCCTTCATGCTCGGCCTCTTCGGCTTCCTCCATGTTCTCGTCAACCCACAGAGCGGGTATCTGGCCGACACCGCGCGGACCCCGCTCTTCACGGTGATCGGCATGTTCGTGGTCTTCGGCGTCGGAGCGTTGGCCTCTGGGCGTACTTCCGGTCCGGCCGCCTCGGGCGGAACCAGCGTCGACGGCATAGAATTCCAGCCCGTACGCCGGCGCTTTGACCGGCCGCACGCGAGGTGAGGATTCGTTGCGCTACGCCGTCACCCTGATTCCCGGCGATGGGATTGGTCCTGAGCTCGCTGACGCCACCCGCGTGGTCCTCGAGGCGACCGGCATCGGCTTCGATTGGGACATCCAGCAAGCCGGAGAGGCGACGATCGCCGCCGAGGGCACCCCGCTGCCGGACCGCGTCATCGATTCGATCCGCCGCAACAGCATCGCCATCAAGGGACCGATCACGACACCTGTCGGCTCGGGCTTTCGCTCCGTCAACGTGGGCCTGCGCCAGGCTCTCGAGCTGTACGCCAACGTCCGTCCGGCTCGGACGATGAAAGGTGTCACGACCCGCTTCGACGCGATCGACCTCATCATCGTGCGCGAGAACACGGAGGACCTGTACGCGGGCATCGAGCATCGGGTCGGCCCGGATGCGGCGGAGAGCATCAAGATCATCACTCGCGCTGCGTCCCAGCGGATCGCGCGCTACGCGTTCGAGTACGCGGTGAAGAACGGCCGTCGAAAGGTCACCGCGGTCCACAAGGCGAACATCATGAAGCTGTCCGACGGGCTCTTTCTCGAGAGCTGCCAGCAGGTGGCGGCGGAGTACGAGGGACGCGTCGCCTTCGAGGACCGAATCGTCGACAACATGTGCATGCAGCTGGTCCAGAAGCCGGAGCTGTACGACGTGCTCGTCCTGCCGAATCTGTACGGCGACATCGTGAGCGACCTGGCCGCGGGGCTGGTGGGCGGATTGGGCGTGGCGCCCGGCGCCAACATCGGCGAACGAGCGGCAGTCTTCGAGCCTGTTCATGGATCCGCCCCCAAGTACGCCGGGCAGAACAAGGCGAATCCGACCGCCCTCATCCTGAGTGGCGCGCTGATGCTCCGGCACCTCGGCGAGCTGGCCGCGGCCGATGCCGTGGAGTCGGCCGTGCGCGAGGTGATTGCCGAGGGTCGGACCGTGACCTACGACCTGGGCGGGTCGGCAGGCACGCGCGAGTTCGGCGAGGCGGTCGCGCGCAGCGTTGCGGCGGCCACTTGATCGCCGATTGCATCGCCGATTCCGTCAGATGGCACCACGAGTGCCAGTAGGCGGGTGCCGGCCGAGACGTGGCGTCAGAGTGTCACCACCAAGGTGCCGTTCACTGAAACTTTCGCCTGAATTGGACGGTTTCGACGCCTCGAACCGCCGAGGCAGTCGGCTAACGGCACCACGAGTGCCGCATGACGGAACCCGGACGGGACGGCGGCGCGGTCGGTCGGCCGCGCGATCCGCGCACGCTCGCTAGAATCGGGGGGCCGCTAGTTCTCCGCCGCCCAGCATCGAGCGGTGCCCCTGGAGAGAGTGAACACGCTTGATCAACCTGTTCGGCTACCGCGTCTCATGGGCGCAGCTGGCGTGGTTCGGCCACCGCGCGAGCGGGCTCGGCGTGCTCCTCTTCCTCTTCCTCCACATCGTGGAGACCTCGACCATCCTCTTCGGCCCCGAGGTCTACGACTTCACCCAGACGTTCTACGCGAATCTCCCTGCCAAGATCGGCGAGGTGCTCCTGATGGCGGCGCTCGTCTACCACTCGCTCAACGGGTTGCGGGTGATCGTCATGGACTTCTGGCCGACGACGACGATCTACTACCGGCCGCTGACCTACGGTGTCATCGCGGCGACCGTGCTGAGCATGGTCCCCCTGGGAGCCATCATGCTGACCCCGTATCTGCCGTGGGGTTGAGCCGATGACGACCGCCACCCGTCGACCGCGAACGATCTACTCGAATCCATCGCGGGCCGCCCGCCCGAAGCCGGAGGCGTCCGGACGCGAGCGGTTCTGGTGGTATTTCATGCGCCTCTCCGGGCTGGCCCTCGTGATTCTCGCCCTGGGGCACATGTTCATCATGCACGTGCTGGTGGTCATCGCCGGAGACGAGATCAACTTCGCCTTCGTGCAGAGCCGATGGGGGACCCCGTTCTGGCGCATCTACGATCTGCTCCTGCTCGTGCTGGCGTTCCTTCATGGCGCCAACGGAGCGAGGGTGGTGATCGGGGACTACGTTGCAAACCGCACCGCCCGCAGCCTTGTCATCGGCGCGCTGCTGCTGATCAGCGCGATCTGGCTGGTGCTGGGAATCGCGATCATCGCCCTCTTCGACCCGAACGCCTCGTGACCCTGGCCACGGCCGGGCGCGGCCTCATTCCGCAGTCCCGCGTCCACGACCTGGACGCGGTCGTCGTCGGTGCCGGTGGTGCAGGCCTGTATGCTGCGCTGGAGCTGAAGCAGGAGCTCGGGCCGGATGCCCGCATCGGTGTTGTGAGCAAGCTCTACCCCTCCCGGTCGCACACCGGAGCCGCGCAGGGTGGCGTGTGCGCGGCACTCGGCAACACCGAAGAGGACCACTGGGAGTGGCACTGGTTCGACACGGTGAAGGGCGGCGACTACCTCGTCGACCAGGATGCGGCCGAGGTCATGTGCCGCGACGCGATCGAGACGATCATCAACCTGGAGCACCTGGGCCTGCCGTTCGACCGTACCGATGATGGTCTCATCAACCAGCGCCGCTTCGGCGGCCACACGCGGAACTACGGCGAGGGTCCGGTTCGACGCAGCTGCTTCGCGGCGGACCGCACCGGTCACGCCATCCTGCAGACCCTTTTCCAGCAGTGCATCAAGCACGGCGTCGCCTTTTTCGACGAGTACCAGGTGCTCGATGTCGCGCTGCCGGATGGTCCCGCGGGGCGGGTCAGTGGCGTGATCGCCCTCGAGCTCGCCACGAGCGAGCTCCACGCGTTCCGGGCGCGGGCCGTCCTCTTTGCGACCGGCGGCTACGGCAAGGTCTTCAAGGTCACCTCCAACGCACACACGCTGACCGGCGACGGGATGGCAATCCCGTATCGGCGCGGGCTGCCGCTGGAGGACATGGAATTCTTCCAATTCCACCCGACCGGCATGTACAAGCTCGGTTTCCTGCTCAGCGAGGCGATGCGCGGCGAGGGCGGCGTGCTCCTCAATGACAAGGGCGAACGCTTCATGGAGAGCTATGCGCCGACGATGAAGGACCTCGCATCCCGCGATGTCGTGAGCCGCAGCATCTATCTCGAGATCGCCGAGGGGCGCGGGATCGGCGGCAGCGACTTCGTCCACCTCGACGTCCGGCATCTCGGCGCGGAGGTGCTCAACAAGAAGCTGCCCGACATGAGTGGTTTCATTCGCACCTACTTCGGTCTCGAGCCGCTGACCGACCTGGTGCCGATCCAGCCGACGGCGCACTACGCCATGGGCGGCGTGCCCACCGATATCGATGGCCGCGCCCTGGCCGATGAGTTCGGTCGGGTCGTGCCCGGCTTCTACGCCGCCGGAGAAGTCGCGTGCGTGAGCGTCCACGGCGCGAATCGGCTGGGGACGAATTCGCTGCTCGACATCCTCGTCTTCGGCCGCCGAGCCGGGAAGAAGATGGCGGCAGAGCTGGCCGATCTGCCGGAGCCGATCGCCGACGCCGAGGCGGAGGAATCGGTCCAGGCCATGGTCTCCGGGCTTCTGTCCGGGACCGATGGAGAGCGCCCAGCGGTCATTCGCGCCGAGCTGCAGGAGGTCATGTTCGCGAAGTGCGGCGTCTACCGCACACAGGCACTGCTCACCGAGTGTCGTGATGCCGTGAGCGCATTGCGCGACCGAGCGCGCCGCCTGCAGATCGACGACAAAGGCTGCCGTTACAACACCGACCTGGGTGAGGCGCTCGAGCTCGGCTACCTTCTCGATTGTGCGGAGGCCACGGTCGTGTCCGCCCTGGCGCGAACCGAGAGCCGAGGTGGCCACGCCCGCGAGGATTTCCCGGATCGGGACGACACCGATTGGCTGAAGCACACGTTTGCCACTCGATCGCCGCAGACGGGGGAGATGACACTGGCCTACAAGCCGGTCACGATCACGAAGTTTGAGCCGAAGCCCAGGACCTATTGAGACCGATGGACATCACGCTGCGAATCCGCCGCTACAACCCCGAGGCCGATGAGGCTCCCCATTGGGAGGAGTACGCCGTTAGCGCCGAGCCGACCGATCGCGTGCTCGACCTCCTGCACCAGGTGAAGTGGTACCAGGACGGCACGCTCACATTCCGCCGATCGTGCGCGCACGGCGTGTGCGGCTCGGACGCCATGATCATCAATGGCCGCAACCGGCTCGCCTGCGAGTACCTCGTCAAGGACGCGGGTCCGGTTGTGACCGTGGAGGCCATGCGCGGCATGGCGGTCGTGAAGGACCTGCTGGTCGACATGGACCCGTTCTGGGATTCGTACAAGCAGGTCATGCCGTTCCTGGTCAACGACGAGATCCCGGCCGATGGCAAGGAGCGGCGTCAGTCGCCGGCCGACCGCGATCGCTACGAGGACACCAGCCGCTGCATCCTGTGCGCCGCCTGCACCACCAGCTGCCCGGTCTTCTGGTCCGACCAGGCGTATGTCGGACCCGCGGCGATCGTCAACGCGCATCGGTTCATCGTCGACTCGCGCGACACCGCCAAGCAGGAACGGCTCGAGATCATGGCCGACCCGGACGGCGTGTGGCGTTGCCGGACGACCTTCAACTGCGTCGAGGCCTGTCCGCGCGACATCAAGATCACGAAGGCGATCCTGGAGGTCACCAACGAGATCGGCCGGTCCGGGCTGCGGTGAGGATCCTTATTCACACTGATGGTGCTGCGCGCGGCAACCCCGGGCCGGCGGGCGCTGGAGCCATCCTGCGCGACGCCGCCGATGGCACCGTGCTGGCCGAGAT
>Ga0136612_10000125_pt1 | contig 20246 bp, 20 predicted proteins | sample AntDryUQ224A2306_2_FD_106644 | JGI IMG/M metagenome (GOLD analysis project Ga0136612, IMG submission 106644) | Polar desert sand microbial communities from Dry Valleys, Antarctica - metaG UQ224A (23.06) | ecosystem: Environmental > Terrestrial > Soil > Desert | place: Antarctica: Dry Valley... | reverse complement strand
TCCGCCATCGAGCTCCGGGAGCTGATCATGACGACCACCGACAGTCAGACGACCTCCGAGAAGGAGGCGGCCACCGACAACGAAACGACTGCGGAGATCGTGGGGGGCCGGCGAGTCCTCGAGCACCGACCATCGACTCGACGCTCGGCATCCGAGCGGCGCACTCACCGGCGCTGCCGGTTCGCGATCGTCGCGGGGGCGGCCGCCGCGGCCACCGCCGTCGCCGTGGGGTTGGTGACGATGACGCCGACCGGCAACGACTCAGCGCAGAGCACTCCGAATTCGGCCTACGCAGACGAGCTCGTTGCGGTCGCGGAGGGGGCACCTCGCCTGCTCATGACCGCCGATGGTTGGAGCATCACTCGGGCTGACGAGTTCGGTGCCGAATACGGCGAGCTCGAGTTCACCGACGGCAACCAGATCGTCGGTCTGTTCTGACGACCGGTGGATCTGCACCAGAGTTATCTCGACGATCCTGCCGCCGGCCAAGACGCACTCGGTGACATCACGGTGGCTGGTCACGACGGGAAGCTCTTCCACTACCCGAGCGACTCGAGCGACCCCGACAGGTTCACCGCACTCTGGATCGACGCAGATCACTCCGTCGAGCTGGACGGGTACCAGGCTTCCGAGGCCGACTTCCGAGCCTTGGCAGCGACGCTGCAAGCCGTGGCCGTGGAAACGTGGCTGGATGCGATGCCGGAGTCCGTCATCTCCCCAACGGATCGGACCGCAGCTATCGCGGACATGCTCGCCGGCATCCCGGTTCCCCCGGGCTTCGACGAGAGCGTTTTGGCTTCGTTTGTGGTGTCGGACCGCTACCAGCTCGGCGCCCAGGTGACGGGCGCGGTCGCCTGCGGGTGGTTGGACCTCTGGGTCGCGGCGGAGGCCGCCGGAGACCAGGCCGCGATGACCCAAGCGGCTGAGGCCATGGCGAGCGCACGATCTTGGCCGATCCTGCTCGAGATGGATGCCGAGGGGTACTACCCCGAGGTGCTCTGGCAGTACGCGGACGCCCTGGCAACGGGTGGCATCACGGTCCTCGGCGAGGACATTCGGGCTGGCGTCGAAGGGCTGAGCTGCCCGGCCTGAGTCGAGTCCGTCTCAGTTGGTCGATTAGACGAGTCAGGGGCGGGCCACGGGTCGGGGTTGCAGGAACGAGCGGCGGCGGTAGAGGTCACGCATAGTGCCGATCTCCCCCCGTGCCACCGTCGCCGCGGCGGATCGACCAGCCACCCGGCAACCTGCTGCCAGAGGTACTCCTCGTCGGTGAGCCCATCCAGGCGCCGGCTGAGCTGCTGATAGGCCTCATCCATCTGGACAAGCAGCAACTCGATCCGGGACATGGCTCAGGAGCCCCAAACCGCCGTTATCGCGAAAACGGCGCGTCTGGGCGGACGAATCGCGCTGTTATCGCGAAAACGGCCGACATGTAACCGAGGGGTGCGGCCGTCGGCCAGCATCTCGACGAACCTTCGATCCGCCGCTTTGCCAGCACCTCCGGCGGTCATCTGCTGATGATCAAGTCCACGCTGCCGTCGCCGACCTCGGTGCACTCGACCGAGACCGTCCTGAGTTCGATCGTCTCCCCGGAGGAGCAGGACCCCTGTTCGCCGTCGTAGGCGATGGTGGCCTCGCCGTCCGCGCTCGACACCAGCTGGACAGTGATGCCCCCGTCCTGGCCGAAATCGGTCGAGGAGCCGTTCCCCCGGAGCGAGACGTCGCAGATCGAGTTGGTGCAGTTGTAGGACGACGTTGTGCACGCGCTGAGCAGCAAACCCGCTCCGAGCGAGAATGCGGCGACCCCAGCTCGAAGCGTTCGTCGGCGCAGGCCAGCCGCACCAGCGATCAGCAGTGCCTGCTCCGGGTTGCTGAGGGTGGTCATGAGTTCCCCCTACGTCTGAGCCAGTTTTCGCGACCGACCGCCGCCCACCTCGATCAGACGCTCGCGGCTGCGGGAGCGTTCCAGATCGTCAGCTCAGATGCTTCGAACCGCTGGGAGTGCGCTAGGGCGTGCCGCCGTCGGCCAGCATCTCGACGAACTGGGCGATCCGCCGCGCGCGCGTCTCGTCCCGCTTGGCGTCCTGTACGCGATAGAGGATGGCGTACCGGTTCGTCGAGCTCAGCCTGGCGAAAGCCTCGGCTGCAGCCGGAGCAGCATCCAACGCCGCCTGCAGATCGGCCGGTACCTCGGCGGCGGCCGGGCCGTCGTATGCTCTGGCCCACCGCCCGTCAGCCTTGGCCCGTTCCACTTCCCTGATGCCTTCGGGTTGCATCCGACCGGCCTTGAGGAGCTCGGCGACGTAGCCGACGTTGCGCTTGGACCAGACGCTGCGGGAGCGTCGCGGACAGAAGCGTTGCCGGTAGGAAGTGTCATCGTCGCCCTTGCGGGCCTGCCCGTCGATCCAGCCGTAGCACAACGCAACCTGAAGCGCCTCGGCGTAGGTCACCGACTCGATGTCGGAACCCTTCTTGGCGATCACCAGCCAGAGTCCGACCGGGTCATCGCGGTGATCGGCGACCCAGGCTTCGAACTTCGCGGCGCCGGCGAAGGCCAGCGTCGGCGGCTCGACCTTCGGCCCGGGCTGCTTCTTGGCGACCATGGCGCCGGTCAGCCTTTCGCGCCCAGGACGCCCTGCGGGTACGGCGTGCGGCCCTCGGCCAGCATCTCGACGAACTGGGCGATCCGCCGCGCCCGCGTCTCATCCCGCTTGGCGTCCTGCACGCGGTAGAGAATGGCGTACCGGTTCGTCGAGTTCAGCCCGTCAAAGGCAGCCGCGGCCGCGGGTACGACGTCCAGCGCGCTGCGCAGGTCGTCGGGGACGGCAGCCGTGGCCGAGCCGTCATAGGCCTTGGCCCACCGCCCATCGGCCTTTGCCCGTTCGACTTCGGTCATCCCCTCGGGCTGCATCAGACCGGCCTCGATCAGTTCAGCGACGTACCCGACGTTCCGCTTGGACCAGACGCTGCGTGGTCGGCGTGGGCAGAAACGCTGCTTCCAGGTCTTGTCGTCGCCCTTGCCTTTCTGCCCGTCGATCCAGCCGTAACAGAGGGCCACCTTGAGTGCTTCGTCATAGCTGACCGACGCGATGCCGGAGCCCTTCTTGGCGATCCGCAGCCACAGTCCGACCGGGTCTCCGCGGTGCGCAGCCACCCAGGATTCGAACTCCGCAGCGCCGTCAAAGGCGAGAGTCGGCGGCTCGACCTTCGGGGACGGCGGTGTCTTCGCGATCATGGCGCTGGCACCTCCCGGGTGCGGCGTGTCGTGGGCACTGCTCGATGATCGCGCACGGCCCGGCACAATGCTCGGTGCACCGAAAGCGATCCGTCGTCGACAACCAAGATTGCGAGACTTCCCAGTGAGCGAAATGACCCGCCCCGACGTCGACCCGCCCGACGGTCCGGCGCCAACAGACCTGCAGATCCAGGACCTGGTCGTCGGCGACGGCGCCAAGGCGACCAGCGGGTCCCACATCATGGCGCATTACGTCGGAGTCACCCATTCCGGCGGTGAGGAATTCGACGCCTCTTGGAACCGCGGCCAGCCGCTGACCTTCCAGCTGGGCGTCGGGCGGGTCATCAAGGGATGGGACGAAGGCATCGTCGGAATGAAGGTCGGCGGTCGGCGGCGGCTCACGATTCCGGCCCACATGGCCTACGGTGACCGCGGTTCCGGCAAGGTGATCAAGCCCGGCGAGACGCTGGTCTTCGTGGTCGACCTCGTCGACGTTCGCTGAGGGTCGACGTCCGCTGCGAACAGACGGCCAGTCCAGCTAGGGAGCCAGGCCGAGCTGGCTGAGCATGCCGAGCTGATCGCTGCTACCCCAGCGCTCGACCAGCTTGCCGTTCTCGAACCGGCCGATCTGCATGCCGCGGAACGTGACCTGCTTGCCTGTCGGCGGATGCCCTTGCAGTTCCCCGTCATGTGTTCCCGTTGCGGTGTAGGCCAGCGCGACATCGTCGTCGGTCGCCGTCAGGTGCTCGACCTCGACCTTGAAGTCCGGAAAGGCGGTCCGTAGCTCGGTGAACACCGCCCGGTAACCAGCCGGGCCAGCGCCCTGCCCCGGTGCGGGGTCGTGGTCGACCGAGTCGGGTGCGACCACATCGTCGAACGCCTCGAACTTGCCACTGTTGATCGCCTCGCCGAACTTCTCCTGGGCTGCGACATTGGTCTCGCGGGACATTGCTTCTCCTTCGGGTCGAATTGGGTGGATGTTGTCCGCTTGCCCCCGTGGCGGTTATGACGGAAACCGCCAGGGGAGCGAGACGTGGGCCTGTTCGGTTACGAGTTGCCCATTTCTTCATCCGGGATGATGTTGTGCTTCCCGGACGGAAGCCGGGTCATGCGCCCGGTGCATGGAATGGCTGAAAATGCGTAGCTTCAGCCGGTCTTGGCCAGGATCAGCTCGGCCGCCTGCTCGGGCTGGTCCCAATGCGGGAAGTGTCCGCACTTGTCGAACCAGTGCAGGGTCGCGTCCGGAAACCGCTCCGTAGCGAGCTTGGCCTGGCTCGGCAGGGTGATCTTGTCCTGTCGGCCCCAGCCGATCGCCACCCTGCCCGGCGTGGTGCCAGCCGGAGCGCCGGCTTGATCTGGGCCGTGGGCGAGTGCGTCGAAGGCCTCGTCCACGCTCGCGGCCTCGGCGAAGGCGCGCAGCTCGGCGAGCACGAGCGGTGCCGGCAGTGCCCATGGATGCGCGCTGAACTGCCCGAGCAGCAAGGTTCGACCGACCGGGTTGCTCGTCAGCGTCGGTAGGGCTCCCTGCAACTTGCGGGTCAACTTCATCGATGCACCGATGGTCAGCTCGAAGAATCGCCGCTGACGGGATGTCCAGAATCCGCCCGGGTCCAGGGCCACGGCATTTCCGCCGACGCCGCGACGGGCGAGTTCGAGCACCATCCGGGCACCCATCGACGAGCCGACGATGTCGACCCCGGCCAGACCCTCGGTTTCGATGAACGCCTGCACCGAGTCGGTCAGGGTCGCGATGGTGACCGGGCCGTTCAGCGGCGCGCTCTTGCCGAAGCCCGGCAAGTCCACTGCGAGAACGCTGCGTCGGGCCGCCAGGCGATCGAGAACTGGCGCCCAGGTGGCCGAGGACGAGCCCATGCCGTGGATCAGTAACAGCGGTCGCCCGCTGCCTCGGGTCAGGGTGAACATGGACGAGGCGGACATGACGCACACGCTAGGGGCAGCTGCTCAGGGCTCGTCCAGGCGGGCGGCCAGGGTCTTCGGAGCCACTGCCCGATAACTCTCCTCGATCCAGTCCCCGATCAGCTCGGGATCGACCGGACCCTGATCGAAGGGGATGTTGACCCACCCCCACTTGCCCAGCCCGTACCCGCTGGGCGATGCCCCCGGAACGGCAAGAGCCTCGTCCTTGGACACCGGTAGCTTGAGCCCGATTCCGACGGGCCAGCGGGCATCACTGGGGTCTGCACCGGCGAAGACAAAGACCTTCTTGCGCACCTTGACGACGATGTCGCCCTCCCACGGCTCGTCCTGCCATGCCTCGGGATAGGACAGCGCCAACTCGATCGCTGCCTGACGCGCCTTGGCTGCCTGCTTGTTCACCGTACTCACGGTGCGCACCGTACCGGCGACTCAGGGCGTCCCTGAGTCGATAGATTCGACTCAGGGCGTCCCTGAGTCGATTGGGTTGAGCTCTGCGATCTGGCAGAAGGGCATGCATGGGCACGACCAGGTACGACGTCGTGGTGGTCGGCGGTGGGCACAACGCTCTTGTGGCCGCGGCCTATCTGGCGAGGGCAGGGAAGTCCGTCCTGGTGCTGGAACGGCTCGGGTACGTCGGTGGGGCGGCGGTGAGCGAGGCGATCTTTCCCGGCGTGGACGTACGGCTGTCCAAGTATTCCTATCTCGTCAGCCTGTTGCCCGATCAGATCGTCTCTGACCTCGGGCTGACCGTGGCGCTGGTGGACCGGACGGTCTCCTCGTACACCCCGCTGCGCAGCGGCGGTCGGGACGTCGGATTATTGGTGCAGCGACCGGCCGGGGAGCGGACCCGTCAGTCCTTCCTCGAACTGACCGGAGCCGACGTCGCCTACGGCGCCTGGCACGAGTTCTATGCGCGGATGGAGATCCTCGCCCAAGACCTTGCGCCGACCCTGCTCGAACCCTTGGTCACCGCCGAGAAGATCGAGCCCCGACTGCGCGATCCGCAAGTCTTGACCGATCTTCGCGAGCTTCCGCTGGCCGACTTCGTCGCGCGGTCGCTCACCGACGATCACGTACGCGGCGTCGCGCTCACCGACGGACTGATCGGAACCTTCGCGGACCTGCACGCCACCGACGGGTTGGCCAACCGGTGCTTCCTTTATCACCTGATCGGCAATGGCTCGGGCCAATGGCGGGTGCCGATAGGCGGGATGGGTGCGGTGTCGGCATCCATGGCTGAGGCAGCCCGACGGTTCGGCGCGGAACTGACCGTAGGCGCGACGGTCAGTTCAGTGGGCGTGGACGTTGCCGGCGCAGAGGTGAGCTGGACCGACGAAACCGGTGCCACACACGCTGTTTCGGCCGACGCGGTTGTGTCGGGGGTGGCACCGCAGGTACTGGACCGGCTGCGCGGCCGCACGCCGGCACCTCGCCCGGTCGGCGCCCAGCTTAAGATCAACATGATTCTCACCCGGCTGCCGCAACTGCGTTCCGGACTGGATCCGGCGATGGCCTTCGCGGGTACCCTTCATGTCAATCAGGCTGCGAGTCAACTGGATTCGGCGTACGCCGCCGCCTCGGCCGGGCGTCTGCCCGACCCACTGCCGTTCGAGGTCTACTGCCATTCGTTGGCTGACCCGTCGATCCTCGGGCCCTCGGAGCACGCTGCGGGCTATCAGACACTGACCCTGTTCGGGCTGCACACCCCGACCGCGTTGTTCGATCACGACAAGGACGTCGTACGGACCGAGGCCACCCGTTTGGCGGTCGAGGGATTGAACGGCGTCCTCGCCGAACCGCTCGAGGACTGCCTGGCCTTGGACGCTGCCGGAGCCCCGTGCCTGCAGGCGGCCTCGCCGCTGGACGTCGAAGCCGCGCTCGCGATGCCGGGCGGCAACATCTTCCAGGGCGACTTGTCCTGGCCCTGGGCGAGCGACGCATCGCAGGTCGGGACCTGGGGGGTGGAGACCGATGAGCCGCGGCTGGTCTATGCCGCCAGCGGTGGCGCTGTCCGCGGGGGTGCGGTCAGCGGCATCGGCGGGCACAACGCCGCACATGCCCTGCTCGCGCTCGACTGAACCAAACCGTCTTGGCCGTATGCGCACAACGGTCACGATTCGGCCCGGATTTCGCCGTTATGCGCACAACGGCGGGAAGTCAGGCGCCAGCGGGCTGGGTGCTGAGGACGGCGGACAGCGAATCCAGGGCGCCGGGAACCAGCGAGTAGTACGCCCACACGCCGCGCTTGTCCCGATCGAGCAGTCCGCCCTCGACCAGGATCTTGAGGTGGTGTGACACGGTCGGCTGGCTCAACCCGACCGGCTCGATCAGATCGCACATGCAGACCGCGCCATCGGAGGCCGCGACCAGGGACAGCAGGCGAAGCCGCGTGGGGTCGGCGATGGCCTTGACCCGGCGGGCCAACTCGGTCGCGGCTGCCGCGCTCAGCGGTCCCCGGGCCAGCGGCGCGCAACACATCACCGACGAAGGGCCGGACAACACGATCGGCAGGCTTTTCACGAACCCCAGTCTGACTCACGTATTGACATCTGTCGATGTCCGGTGCATGGTCGGTCTCACCAAGACATAGACGTTCATCGATATCAGGAGAAGCCATGAGTCAGACAGCAGATGTCGCATTGCGCGAGCAGGTTCGCGCCAGGTACGCCCAAGCCGCCACCGCGGCCAGCGGGGGCGCCGCCGCGGACGAGGTCAGGGCGGCTGAGTCCGACTGCTGTTCGACCAGTTGCTGCACGCCGGGCAACGCCGAGTCCGACGGATGGTCCGGACCCGGACGCTACGATCCTGGCGTCACCGACGGCCTGCCCGCTGAGGCAGTCGCGGCCAGCCTGGGCTGCGGGAATCCGCTGATGGTGGCCCAACTCCACGAAGGGGAACGGGTCCTGGATCTCGGCTCGGGCGGCGGCATCGACGTACTGCTCTCGGCACAACGGGTCGGGCCGAGCGGCTTCGCGTACGGCGTCGACATGACCGACGAGATGCTCGACCTGGCGCGGGCCAATGCTGCCAAAGCTGGCGCCACCAACGTCGAATTCCTGCGCGGAGACATCGAAGCCGTCCCGCTGCCCGACGAGGCGGTCGACGTGGTCATCTCCAACTGCGTCATCAACCTGTCCACGGACAAGCCCGCGGTGCTCAGTGAGATGTTCCGCGTGCTCGTCCCCGGCGGGCGGATCGGGATCTCCGACATCGTGGCCGAGGACACCCTCACGCCGCAGGAGCGGGTCAGCCGCGGGTCCTACGTCAACTGCATTGCCGGCGCGCTGTCCCGTACCGAGTACCTCGACGGGCTGGCGGCCGCCGGCTTCATCGACGCGGAGGTCACGTTCACCCATGAGGCGGCGCCCGAGATGCACGCCGCAATCATCATGGCCACCAAGCCGGCGTCCTCGGAATGACCGGCTGACCGGCCACTTCGATCTGGCGTTCCAGGCAGCCGCGGGGAGGTGCGGCTCGGCCCAGCGCCGGTCGGTCCTTGCGGGGGAACTCGACCGGCCGAGCTAGCGCTGTTGGCGCAGCGGCCAGCGGGCGTAGGTCTCGTGCAGCGCCGCTCGACCCGGTCCGGCACCAAGCCGACTCTCGACCAGGTGCAGATCGGTCGCCGTCCAGGGTGGGCCGGCGAACACCCGCAGCCGCTCGACCAGCGGCCGCAGATCGACTCCGGCCGCGCCCCGGGCGAGAGTGATGTGCCCGCGGTAGGGCCGGGTCTCGACCTCGACACCGCAGAGCCGGGCGGCGGCGCGTACCGAGTCGGCGAGGCGCCGCAGCGGCTCAGCGTTCCCGGTCACCCCGGCCCACAGCACCTGCTCACCGAACCGTCCAGCCCCGGCAATGGCGAGCCGGAACGGCCCATGAGCCAGCGCGACTCGCGCGAGGGGCCCGGCCAACTCGTCGACCGCCGGCTGCTCGACAGCGCCGAGAAACGCGAGGGTCACGTGCCACGCCTCGGTGGGAGTCCAGCGAAGCGCCGGCTCCTCGTCGCGCAGCAGGGCAACCACCGCATCGAGTTCGTCGAGCACGGCGCGAGGCGGCAGGAGTGCCACGAACAGACGCCGGCTCATCCCCCGTTCCGGCCGGGAGGCGTGGGCGGGTCACTCTCGTCGAGGACGACTCCGAGGTCGGACAGGACGGCGTCGGCGGCCCGCCGCCCGGACACCAGTGCGCCCTGGATGGAGCTGGTGTCGCGATGGTCACCGCAGACGTAGACGCCATCAGTCCGCACCGGTTTGCGGAACTCGTGCGGAGCGGTCATCGAAGGCAGAGCGTGCGGTACGTCGTATGCGGCGACCCGCTCCCACCCGGACGTACTGGTGCGATAGAGCCGGGCGAGGTGCCCGAGCATGGCCCTCTCGTCCACGGCAGCGCCGTCCAGGTCCGGGCCGTGCACGAGCGAGGTGGCGATCAATGCTCGACCGTCGGAGGAGTACGACGGCGCAGCCTCGGTGACCACGACCGTGTTGTTGATCGGTGACTTCTCCGCGTCGACCACCAACGTGGGCTGCTTCAGCGGGGACTCCTGCGCTGCGTGGTAGACCGTGGTGACGCCCTTCCACGACGGCGCACTCACACCTGGGAGCAGGGCGGCTGCCGCGGAGGCATCGGTCGCCACGACGACGGCTCGACCAGCCACCAACCCGGCGGACGTCTCGACAGCCAACGGCGAAATGCTGGATGCCGGCGTCTGCAGGTGCACGCTCCCGGTCGGCAGGCGGGCTGCCAACTGCTCACCGAGAGCTTGCATACCGGCAGCCGGGACGGTCGAATCGCCGCGCACGAACATCCGCATCATCAGGTTGGCGAACCGCCCTGATGTGGTCATCTCGTTCTCGAGCAGCAGCCCGGCGAAGAACGGGCGGAGCACTCGATCGATCACCCGAGGAGTCATCCCGTACCGCCGCCAAGCCTGTTCCGCCGTACGGTCCCGCTGTCCCAACAGGACGACGTTGGGCACAAAGCCGACGGCGGCGGCGTACCCGGCCAGCGCTGCCTTGTCCCGCAGCGACCCGATCGGCGCCCGTATCGCAGCCAACGCGGCCAATGGTTCCCGCCGCGGGTCGGCCAGGCGCACCACGGATCCACGCACGTGTAGCAGCATCGCCCGGCTGAAGTAGCGCAGGTCCAGCGCGTCGGTGTCCATGAGCCGCCGCACCTCTGGATAGCCGGTGTTCAGCACCTGAAAGCCGCGGTCCAGGAGAAAACCGTCGACTCGATCGGTCCGAGCCCGGCCGCCCACGCCGTCGCAGGCCTCAAGAACCTGGACGTCCAATCCGGTCGCGCTCAGCCTGGACGCACAGGCAAGCCCAGCCAGTCCGGCACCGACCACGACGACATCACACTTCCGAGGCGGGGTCATGTCGCTGTTCTTACCCATCCTTCGCCGTCAGCACTCGGCGTTGCGCCATCGCTTCTCCTACGGTCCCAATTCGGGACTATTGTGGGCCCATGGCTGAGTTGCACCTCCGAAATCTCCCACCGGAACTGCACGAGCGGCTCCGCGAGCGGGCTCGCACGGAGGGGCGGTCGATGTCGGCCGAGGCGATCGTCTTGCTTCGGTACGCGCTCCGGTCAGCAGCCGGTCAGTCGGCCAACCAGCGGGCGGCTATCGAGCGACTCCAACAGATCCGACAGCGAAGCCGGCTCCCCGCTGGTGAACCACCGTCCGAGCAACTGGTGCGAGCGGATCGGGAACACACCGGGTGAGCGAAGTGCTCGTCGTTGACGCCTCGATCGCGTTGAAGTGGGTGGTGACGGAGGTCGGCAGTGACCAGGCCAGCGACCTGCTCACCCAGATGGCGCACGGCGCCTTGGCTCTGGTCGGACCGGAACATCTGGCGGGTGAGGTGGGCAACGGCCTGCGAAAGCGGGTCGCGCAAGGTGTCCTGCGTGCCGAGGATGCGCTGTCCGCGCTCGACGCCATCGCCGCGCTGGAGTTGGAATTTGTCGGCGGTGAGGATCGCTGGTTCAGGTCGCTGGCCGCGGCGCTGGACTGGCAGCTGACGACCTACGACGCGCTGTACGTTCTGCTGGCACTCGATCTTGATGCTGAACTGGTCACTGCCGATCTGCGGCTGATCGAGACGGCGCGCAAGAGGGCTCTGCCGGTTCGCCCCTTGCTCGGCTAGTGCCGCTCCTGACCGTGGGCCCGGTCGAGGGTGTCCAGCAGCGTGGCCAGGCCGCCGACGGCCCGGCCGTGCCGCCGCGCGCTGGTGGTGACGAGGACGTCGCGCGGGCGTACGACCGGACGCCCATGACCGACGAGGGCGTCGGTCAACGCCCGATCCTCACCGACCGGAACGGACGGGAAGCCGCCGACGGCGGCGTAGGCATCGGCACGCACCGCGAGATTGGCGCCGTACACATGGTCGTGCGAGTCGCCATGGATCCCGGCGCGGATGATCGTGCGGTACGCCGTCTGCGCTGCGGAGTTCCGCGCCGCACGGGCTGAACCGCGCGCGCCGCGAACACCGGCCGCACCCGGAGCACCAGCCTCGCCGCGAACACCGGTCGCGCCGAGGGCCGCCGCTATACGGGCATGGGATAGCGCGGCCATTCCGATGACCGCCTGGTGACCTTCGTGGGCATGAGCGAGCACATCGGTCACCCAGCTGCCTGGCACAATCGAATCGGCGTCGGTGTTCAGAATCCAGACCTCCCGGGCAGCGCCGCCACGGCTGGGTCGGCGCGATGCAGCAGGATCGGCTCGGCGGCCCGGCAGCACGTCCAACGCTGCTCTGACCCCCAGCGCGCGCACGTCCCCGACGGAGGTCGACGTCGAATCGGTGACCAGGACGTGCGGCAGGTCGGCGAGGACCTGATCGGCTCGGCCGAGCGTGTCGTCGGTGCAATGGTGCCCCACCACGGCAACGGCGACGTGTCCCACCGCACCGGCCCGAACGGCTTGTCGGAGGCTGATTCGGACGCTGTGCAGGCAGCTGGCGATCCGATCGACTTCGTCGCGAGCCGGTACGACGACGATGACGTCCACGAGTCGCCCGGAATCCCGGATGGTCATGGTCGCTCGGCCCCGTCGGCCGGCGCCACCCGGTCGGCCGGCGCCACCCGGTCGGCCCGGTCACCATGCTCAGCGGCGCGGGGCTCGACATCGAGGTCGCCAGCAGCGGCGACATCGAGCACGAAGTGCTCGTCGACGTGCTGCACCAGGCTCGATCCGAACGCTGCGACAACTTCGGCGTTCGCCTGCTCCCCCGAGCAGTGCGCATCGGCGGGGTGACCGCGCCAGTGAGCGACGACGACGTGGCCGCCGGGCGCGAGCAGCTCGCCGGCCAGCTCGATCGTGGCAGCACGGGCCCGGTCGGGCAGGTAATAGAGGAACTCGCTCAGTACGACGAGGTCGCAGCTGCCGGACCCGAGCTCAGGAACCTGAACGGGCGTCTGGGCCACGTCGATGGTGACGTTGTCCGCAGCGACCAGATGGCGAGCACCGGCGACGGCCCGCGGACTGATGTCGCTGGAGAGGAGTCGATCGCAGCGCTGGGCCAGTTCGGCGGTCAGATGCCCGAGCGAGCAGCCCGGCTCCCAGGCGCTGCGGTAGCGCAGGCGAGGCAGGCTGGCCAGCAAGATCGACCGCTTGCGCTGCTCGTACCAGCTCGATCCGACCTGCCAGGGGTCGGCGCTGCCTTCGTACAGGGCCTCGAAGTGTGCCCCTACCTCGTCGTCGTCGGGCGCCGGCCGGATCAAGAGTTCGTGCCCGTCGGTGAAGTGCGCGACGACGTACGGCGGTAGCACTGGTCCGGTCTCGACCGTCGGCCCCTTGAGCTGGCTCGGGTACAGCCCGATTGCAGCGAGCTTGCGCATGCGCTCCGCCGAGCACAGCGCCACCCGGCGGAGGTCCGGCCACGGGATCTCCGGATCCTCAGGGTGCAGGACGTGCCGCATCCAGACCGGGTAGGACCAGCGCACCGATCCCGCGTGTCGAGCCGCTGCGCCGGCTGCCCGGCCCACCGCCTGGTGGTCGGGATGCGGATCCTTGGTCCAGGGAGCCAGCACCGCCGTACGACCGCGTGCCCCGGGCGGCTGCACACTGAGTGTCCCGGTGAACGCTTCCAGCAGCGCTGCCTCGTACTCGTCCAGCCTCCCGTCCGGAAGTTCCAGCTGGTGAACCTCCACCGGGTCCAGCCCGAGGGCTGCGATCGCCTCGCGGAACTCCCGGAGACGAATCCGGCCGAGCGCGAGAGCCCGATCTCCGCTCTCGCCGTAGGCAGCCTCGCCCGCAGTCGCCAGAATCAGGACGATCTGCACGCCGGTGCTGTGCAGTCGCTGCAGCAGGCCCCCGACGGCGAGGGTCTCGTCGTCGGGATGCGGGACGGCGACGACGAGTCGATCTCCCGAACCGAGTTCGAGCAGGTCGGTCGGCTCGTGCGGCTCGAGGGAGTCCAGCGCCGCGGTCCACAGCGATGCTCGCTGGCCCGGCGCGGTGATCACCCGGCTCATCCGAGAGCCCCTCGATGCTTGTCGTGCCCCGCACCAGGATTCCTCACGATGACGCCGGCCCAAATCCTGGAGGTTTTGACGCAAACCGCCAAGCCGGGTTCGAGCCTGGGCCGGTCGTCCAGGGCTCGGCGAACTCCGCCGCTCCGAGCCGGGCCAGGTCACGCTCAGCGTGGTGCTGGCGTACGAACACCTCGAGGTCGGCCAGGCGATGTGCGAAATCTCCGTCCCGGCCCAGCGCCACCGGCCCGACGACGCGAGGCAGCCGCTGGATCGACACCTGGGCGGCGGCCTCGACGGCACTGCGACAGATCAACGCGATCCTGGCCAACTGCTCGGCCGGGAGGTCGCACAGCCCGGTCACTGGGTGCACCGGCGCGCCGGAGAGCCGTTCCGCGGCGGTGAGCATCGTCGCGGCGGCTGCTTCCACCGCGACCGAGACCGCACCCAGGTGGGCTAGGCCATGCGCATCCGGCTCTCGATCTCCGAGCACTCGCACGGTCGCGTCAACCAGGCCCTGGACACCGCCGAGCCAGACCGCGGCCACACCGATCCCGCCGAGCTGCAGACCGGCGCGTTCCACGTAGAAGCCGGGTGTCCCGACCACGGCGTCGGCACCGATGGGCAAGTCGTCGACCTCGATGTCGAGGCTGGCGCTGGCATCCATCCCGAGTGCCGGCCAGCTACCGGGAACCGCCACAAGGCGGCTGTCGAGTACCTCGATGTCGAGTAGCTGCAGCTGCCCGGCCGGATCCCGACAGGTGGTCAACGCCCGGTCCAGCAGCAGCGCACCGGAGCAGAAGCGCATCGTCCCGCTCAGAAGTCCGTCCTGCTCATCCAGCCTCAGTTCTTGGCGGTTTCCGTCAAAACCGCCAGAACCTTGGCTGGAGACGCGGTCGTCGTCGGCTGCACCGCGCAGGGTCAGGCCGGTTCCGCCGGATGCGGAGGCCCAGACGCCGTACAAGGCACCGGGTACGGCGGATCGACCCGCCTCGGCGAGGATGGCGACGGCGTCGAGATGACCCTCCAGCAGACGAGCGAGGACGAGGTCGGTGCGCCCGAGCGCCGACAACAGCTGCCAACGACGACGGGGATCTGCAACCGTGCTGGCCTCGGCCAGCTCGGCAGCCAGGCCAGGCAGCATCTCGGCCAGGCCAGCATGCACCTCGGCAGCGGCCAGCGACCGGTCCAGCCTCACCCGCAGCGGGGCACCGACGAGCAACTCCCGCGCGCCGCGCGGCACCGCTCCGAGGCGCGTCATGGCAGAAACTTACGCCGTACGCGATCGCGACTTTCATGTGATCGGATGCACAAGCCGGAGTTTCGCCGCCGTTACCGCGCCGGTAGTGTGCAACGGATCCCCCACGTACGTCGGGTCGGGTCTTCTGCGGGTCCGGCGACGGTGCGCCACAACCGTCTCCTGCCCGCAAGACAGTCTCCGCCGCCGGCGATAGGAGTTGAGATGACCTCGGTTGCCATCCCCGGGTTGGAAACCGCCCCGACCACTCATGAGCGGCTGCTCGGCTGGGTACGCGAGGTCGCCGAGTTGACCACTCCGGACCGGGTCGCCTGGGTCGACGGCAGCCCGGCCGAATGGACTCGGCTGACCGACAAGCTGGTCGAGGCGGGCACCTTCACGCGGCTGGAGAAGAAGCCCAATTCCTTCTACGCCGCCTCTGACCCGACCGACGTCGCCCGGGTCGAGGACCGCACCTTCATCTGCTCGGTCCGTGAGCAGGACGCGGGTCCCACCAACAACTGGATGGACCCGAACGAGATGAAGGCCATCATGACCGAGCTGTACCGGGGGTGCATGAGCGGCCGGACGATGTACGTCATCCCGTTCTGCATGGGCCCGATCGAGGCCGACGAACCGATGTTCGGGGTGGAGATCACCGATTCGGAGTACGTCGTGGTCTCCATGCTGGTGATGGCGCGCAGCGGCGCCAAGGCGCTCGAGGCAATGGGAAGCGACAGGTCGTTCGTACCGGCCCTGCACTCCGTCGGGGCGCCGCTCGAGCCGGGCCAGCAGGACGTCGCCTGGCCGTGCAGTGACACGAAGTACATCGTCCAGTTCCCCGAGGAGCGCACGATCTGGTCGTACGGCTCGGGGTACGGCGGCAACGCGCTGCTGGGCAAGAAGTGTTACTCGCTGCGTATCGCCTCGGTGATGGCGCGCGACGGCGGCTGGCTGGCCGAGCACATGCTGATCCTGAAGCTGACCAGCCCGGCGGAGCAGACGCACTACGTGGCCGCCGCCTTCCCGTCGGCCTGTGGCAAGACGAACCTGGCCATGCTCGAGCCGACCATCCCGGGCTGGAAGGTCGAGACGCTGGGCGACGACATCGCTTGGATGCGGTTCGGGGCGGACGGCCGGCTGTACGCGCTGAACCCCGAGTACGGACTGTTCGGAGTGGCGCCCGGCACCGGTTGGGACACCAACCCGAACGCGATGCGGACCATCGAGAAGGGCAACTCGGTCTTCACCAACGTCGCCCTGACCGACGACGGCGACATCTGGTGGGAGGGGATGACCGATCAGAAGCCGGCCCACCTGACCTCGTGGAAGGGCGAGGACTGGACGCCGGAGTCGGATTTCCTGTCCTCACACCCGAACTCGCGGTTCTGCACGCCGATCAAGCAGTGCCCGATCCTGGCGCCGGAGTACGACGACCCGAACGGTGTCCCGATCTCGGCGATCCTGTTCGGTGGCCGCCGCAAGACCACGATCCCGCTGGTCACCGAGTCCCGCGACTGGCAGCACGGCGTGTTCATGGGTGCGACGCTGTCATCGGAGACGACTGCCGCAGCGACCGGCGCGGTCGGCGTCGTACGGCGTGACCCGTTCGCGATGCTGCCGTTCATCGGTTACCACGCCGGGGACTACTTCAACCACTGGGTGCAGACCGGCAAGAGCGCGGATGCGACCAAGTTGCCCAAGATCTTCTACGTGAACTGGTTCCGGGTCGACGACGACGGTGGCTTCCTGTGGCCGGGGTTCGGCGAGAACTCCCGGGTGCTGAAGTGGGTGATCGAGCGGCTGGAAGGCAGTGCGGCCGCTGCCGAGACCCCGGTCGGGCACGTACCGACGGCGGAGTCGCTGGACACCGACGGCCTGGACATGACCGACGAGCAGATCGCGGCGGTGCTCGCCGTGGACGTCGAGGAGTGGCGCGCGGAGATCCCGCAGATCACCGAGTGGTTCGACAAGATCGGCGACACGCTGCCCAGCACCATGCGCGACGAACTCGAAACCCTCAAGCGCCGCCTCGACGCCTGACCCGCGCCATGTCCGGGTAGCGATCGGTCTGATCCTTCGCCCTTATGCGCACAACGGTCAGCGATCGGGCCAATCTTTCGCCCTTATGCGCATAACGGCGACGGACGTCGGCCGACCTTCGGGTTTGAGCTAGGCGACCGTGCGGTAGCGCAGGTAGACGACCCCGGAGTCGGTCGAGGTCCCCACCAGTCTCCTCCTGGAAGCGACGAACCTCTGATGTCATGTCCCCGGAGGCCAGCCGGCTGTTCCAACCAACCGAGGAAAGCGTCCGGGAGAACACAGCCTCGGCGTTGCCAGCCAGATCGCCGCGAACTCCTGCTCGACATTCGGCGCGTCCGGATTGTCGGGAACCTCGGGCCAGTAACCGACATGACCTCGTAGAGGTGCCGACCGTAGAGGGACCCGCTCGTCGATGCTGCCTGCTCGTTGGCGAAGCGGTGTACCTCGTCGTCCGGTTCACCCCAGCCGATCTCGCCGTCCGACACTTCCATGCAGCCATCCAGCGAGACGCTCATCGAATAGCTCACGATGCCCATGTCGACTCCCACTTTCGTAGCCCATGCGTGATCTGACCGTGCCCTTGGCCGAAAGTCATCGCAAGTAGGCCCCGGTACTGCACATCATTCCGGTCCTGGTGGCCCAAGTCGGTTAGCGTGTGCCGGTTGAGTCGGAGCGGAAAGGGGCGGCGGTGCTCGGGCCGTACAGGGAACTGCTGCGGACCCCGCATGCGCTGCCGATGGTCGCGGTCGGCTTTCTCGGGCGGTTGCCGCTGTCCATGGTCGGCCTGGGCAGCCTGCTCGTGGTCGAGGACTACACCGGCTCGTACGCACTGGGCGGCGCGGTGGCCGCGACCGGCGCGGTGACCACCTCGCTGTTCGGTCCGCTGATCGGCCGCGCGGCAGACGCGTACGGGCAACGTCGGGTGCTGCTGCCGATTCTCGGTGTGTTCGTCGTCGCCGGGACGGTGTTCCTCTGGGCGGTGCGTGAGGGCCAGTCGAGATGGATCATGTTTGCCGCCGCGGGTGTTGCGGGGGCGTGCATCCCGCCGGTGTCCAGCATGCTGCGGACCAGGTGGACCTTTCTACTCAAGGGATCACCTCGGCTGCCGACAGCCTTGGCCTTCGAGTCGGTAGTAGACGAGTTCACCTTCATCGTCGGCCCGGTGTTGGTGACCTTCTTGTCCACGACCGGTCACACCACGTCCGGGGTGGTGACCGCCTTCGTGCTCGCTGCCGTCGGCGGACTGCTCTTCGCCGCGCAGCGCAAGACCGAACCGCCCCCGGGTGGAGCGCACCTGGGTCGTGGGCCTTCGGCGCTGCGGATTCCGGGGTTGCGGGTGCTGTGCGTCGTCGGCTTCGTGATCGGCGGCATCCTCGGCGACCTGCAGGTCAGCCTGGTCGCTTTCTCCGACGAGGTGGGGGCGTACTCGCTGTCCGGGGTACTCATCGCCGCCTTGGCTGTGGGATCGATGGCGTCCGGGGTCCTGTGGGGGACCCTGCACTTCCAGGCGCCGCTGCATCGGCGGCTGATCAACGTTCTGGTCGGTCTGACGCTGCTCAGCATCCCCCTAGTAATGGTCGGCGACATCTGGCTGATGGGAATCGCGGTGGCCGTGTTCGGCTTCGCGATCTCACCGTCCTTGATCACCTCGTTCACTCTGGTGGAGGTGCTGGTGCCCAAGGCGATCGTCACCGAAGGCTTCACCTGGGTCGGCACAGCAGTGGGGCTCGGAGTGGCCGTCGGGGCAGGGTCCTCGGGTCTGTTGGTGGAGTCATTCGGTGCCAATCAGGCCTTCTTGGTCGCGACCGTGCTGGCCCTGAGCGCGACGCTGACTGTCGCAAGATTCCAACGCGCCCTGTCGTCAGGACTTCGGCAGGACTCGGTCGGCGCAGCTCGACCCGGCCATGACTGACCGGTTCGAAAGGGCGGACGCCTCCTCGGCCGAGAGCTCACACCAGCGTGCGCGCGGCCCGGTGGCGGCCTGGCCCGCCACCGAACCCCGCGACATCGCCGTCTCCTCCGGGCAGGCGCGCCTGGCCGTCGACCTGCGCGGCGGCAACCTGCGCCGCTTGGTCGTCGGAGAGTGGGACGTCCTTGACGGTTATCCGGCGGGCACGATCCCTTCCGGGCGCCGCGGCGGAGTCCTCGTACCCTGGCCGAATCGCCTCCGTGACGGCCGCTATGTCTGGCAGGGTTCCAAGCTGCAACTAGAGGTCGCGGCTTCAGACGTCCCTACGGCGAATCACGGCCTGTTGTCCTGGCAGCCCTGGTCCGAGCTGGCCGCCGGTGACGGCACGGTGACCGTCGGAACAGTGCTCGAAGCCCGGCCCGGCTACCCGTTCCGACTGGCCGTGGCGGTCGATTACACGCTCACCCCGGATCAGCTCTCGGTCACCGTTCGGGTTCGCAACGTCGGAGACCAGCCGGCACCGGTCGGCGTCGGCATGCATCCCTACTTGTACGTCGGTGCCGCCTGCGACGGGGATATCGGAGCGGCGGAACTGAGCATCCCCGCGCGTACCGCAGCCCACGTCGTGGACGGACTGCCCACCGGCCGCCGGACCCCCTTCGACGGCGCGATCGGACGCATCGGTGACCGGGCTCTGGACATCCCGCTGACCGATCTGATCCGGGACATCGACGGCTGGGCGCGCTTGCGGCTGCGTGGATCGGCCGGAGAGTTGACCCTCAGCGTGGACGAGCAGTGGCCGTGGTTGCAGGTCTACTCCGGCGACACGCTCCCCGAGGGCCAGCGCCGCCGCAGCCTCGCGGTCGAGCCGATGACCTGCCCGGCGAACGCACTGGCCACCGGAACCGACCTGCTCGTCCTAGCACCCGAAGCCGGCTGGGCGGGCAGTTGGACGCTGAGCTGGTCTGCCGCCGGCCCGGCTGATCAGCCGAGCAGTCGGTCCAGGAGAACCTCGAGGGCTGCCTGACCGGACACGAGCGCGTCGGCTGGGTCCTCTGCACGCGCAATCAGCAGGGCGGTCTCACCGACCGAGGCGAGCACCAGATAGGCCAACGTGTCGCTGACATCGGCAGGCAGCCGGCCGGCTTCGGCGAGCCTGCGCAGCGCCGATTTGGTTGCGCCCAACGTGTGCTGCTCGTCGATCGCCCGCCAGCGAGTCCAGCCGACGACGGCCGGCGCATCGAGCAACACGATCCGTTGTACGGCCGGGTCGATGGCCAGGTGCAGCCACGCGAGGCAGGCGGCGCGCAGAGCCTGGGCCGGGTCGTCCACGGTGCGGGCTGTTCGGCGCACCGAGGCTGCCAGTTCGGCGATCACCTGGTCGAGGACCGCGTCGAAGAGCGCCTCCTTGCTGG
>Ga0136612_10000124_pt1 | contig 20255 bp, 20 predicted proteins | sample AntDryUQ224A2306_2_FD_106644 | JGI IMG/M metagenome (GOLD analysis project Ga0136612, IMG submission 106644) | Polar desert sand microbial communities from Dry Valleys, Antarctica - metaG UQ224A (23.06) | ecosystem: Environmental > Terrestrial > Soil > Desert | place: Antarctica: Dry Valley... | reverse complement strand
GTGCTCGTCTGCCTGGAGGCGTCGGAGGAGGACGCGGAGCGGATGAGCTGGACGCAGGATGTCCGCCTCTTCCTCGGCTACGACGCGAACGACGCCCGCCCGCCGAGCCTGCGGGCTCTCGACCTGACGCGCCAGATCGCATTGCAGTACGACCGCGTCGCGATCGAGCTCAGTCTCGCGACGCAGGCAGCCGACCGGATGGTCGGCGAGCCGACGACGTCTCCGAAGGCCTGGTTCGACTCCTTCCCGGACGCGGAGGACGCGACCCCGCTACTGGCGATCGCGCGCTCGCTCAAGACCGAGCAGGAGCTCGAGCGGATGCGCCTCGCGAACGAGATCGCGGGGTGCGCGATGGAGCACGTTCAGGAACGGCTGCGGCCCGGAATGCGCGAGAGCGAGGTCGGTGCCATCTGGAACGGGTGGGTGCACGATCACGGGACGGGGTTCAGGACGAAGGTCGACCTCGCCTACGGCTTCTCGCTCGTGTGGTCGGGACCAGGAATCCGCACGTTCACGTCCACCGGAAGCCGGCTGATCCAGGAGCATGCGCCGACGCTGTTCGAGATCTGGGTCTGCGCCGACGGGTACTGGTGCGACCATACGAAGAACCTCGTGCCCGGCGAGCTCGACGCGCGCTATGCCGAGCTCGAGGAGCAGTTGCTGATGGTGTACGCGGACGCGGTCGACTTCGCGCGCCCGGGGGCAAGCCTGGCCGAGCTCGACCAGCGGGTGCGCGAAGGTCTCGCGGCCGTGGGCTACCCGGGCCAGCCATCGCACCCGATCTGCCACGGTGTGGGCGCGCGCGCCCACGAGCCGCCCTATGCCCATCAAGCAGGGGGCGGCACCGTCGAGGCCGGGATGGTGCTCGCGATCGAGCCCGGCGTCTACTGGCCGGAGGGCGGAGGTCTTCGGGTCGAGGACAACTTCCTCGTCACGCCGAACGGTTGCGAGAAGCTCTCGCCGTTCCCCGATGGCATCGTCAAGCTCAACCCATGACGATGGATCGCGACCAGGTCTGGACCGGCGAGCTGAATCGGCTCGCACTCGAGCCCCAGCCTGCGGGCCCGATCGGCCTCTACGACACCACGCTCCGCGACGGAGAGCAGACGGTCGGCGTCGTGCTCGGGCCGGCCGACAAGCTCGAGATCGCGCGAGCTCTCGACGACGCCGGCGTCGACCGGATCGAGGCGGGATTTCCGCGCGTCTCCGAGGAGGACGCGGAGGCGATCCGCCTGATTGCGGGTGCCGGCCTGCGCGCAGAGGTGTGGGGGTTCTCGCGCGCCGTTCCGGCCGATGTCGAGGCGCTCGTAGACCTGGGCGTGGGCGCGGCCGTGATCGAGAGCCCGATCTCGGACCTCAAGCTCGAAGCGCTCGGCGTCTCGCGCGAGAAGATGCTGGAACGCATCGCAAGCGCGGTCTCGTTCGCGACGCGCAACGGGATCACCGTCGCCTTCTTCGGTGTCGATTCGACCCGCGCCGAGCTCGCGTTCTATCGTCGGGCGTACGAGACTGCCGTCGAGGCGGGGGCGACGGAGGTGGTGGCCGTGGACACGATCGGGGTGGCCACGCCAGAGGCTGCGGCGTACCTCGTCGGCCGCACCGTGGAGTGGCTCGACGTACCGGTGCACTGGCACGGCCACAACGACTTCGGCCTCGCGACTGCAGCAGCGGTGGCGGCCGTGCAGGCCGGCGCAACCTGGGTTCACGGCACCGTCAACGGGATGGGAGAGCGGGCCGGAAACGCGAACCTGCTCGAGGTCGCCCTTGCGCTGGAGGCCCTCTACGGTATCGGCACGCGGCTCGACCTGACGAAGGCGCGGGCGCTGGCCGAGCTCGTCCGGGAGCGCTCGGGGTACAGGCTCGAGCCGTGGAAGCCGCTCACGGGCGAGAACCTGTTCACCCGTGAGAGCGGCGCCGTCGCGAGCCAGTTCCACGACCCGCCGTCGATCGAGCCGTACGCCTCCGACCTCGTCGGGGCGGAGCGTTCGATCGTTCTCGGCAAGAAGAGCGGCCTCGACTCGATCCGGCTCAAGGCAGAGGAGCTCGGACTCGAGGTGCCTCCGGAGCGCTACCCGGAGCTGCTCGCGGAGGTGAAACGGCAGGGGGCGGAAGCGGGGCGCCTCGTCTCCGACCTGGAGTTTCGCGCCATCGTCGAGGCGAGTTGACTGACATGTCACGGGCGCGAGATACTGCCCCGGCGTCCGACCTGAGCACGAAGGAGCGAGCAGCGTGAAGTTCAGCCTCTACTCGGAGATCCAGAGCTGGCCGGGAAAGACCGCTGCCGAATCGTACGGCGAGGTCCTCGAGCAGATCGTCAACGCAGAACGACTCGGATACGACGCGTACGCGGTCATCGAGCACTTCTTCTTCCCCAAGTTCTCGATCTCCGCCAACCCGCTCGCCCTCTTCGCGGCGGCGGCGCAGCGGACCCGGAACATCACCTTCCGCACGCTGCTCCATTCGATGCCGTACCACAACCCGTTGGTGCTGGCGTCCGAGATCGCGGTCGCCGACGTGCTGCTCGACGGCCGCTACGAGTTCGGCGTCGGCCGCGGGCACGGCTGGATGCCCCCCAAGGCCGGGCTCGCGCTGACGCCGGAGTCCCGCGAACGGTACGAGGAGTCGGTGGAGCTCCTGTTCACAGCGCTCGAGAACGAGCGGTTCTCGTTCGACGGCAAGCACTTCCAGGTCGGCGATTCGGGCATCGTCCCGCGCCCGGATCGGAGCTTCCGCGTCTTCGTCGGGGGCACGTCCGATCGCACCTACGAGCTCGCGGCCGAGCGGGGCTGGGCGGTCGTCGTGCCGCCGCTCCTTCCCTACGTGGCGTTGAAGGATCAGCTCGACCTCTACCGCGCGAAGTGTGCCGAGCACGGCACCGAGCCCGACATCGTCTGGATCCACGCCTGTTACATCGACGAGGACCGGGAGGTGGCGCGGCGCGAGGCGAAGGAGTGGATGATCGGCTTCCTGCGCGGGAACGCCTCGCCGCTCACGGAGTACACGCCGCCGCCGGCCGAGGAGCTGAACGCCGCCGGCTACGGGTTCTACGCTGCCGGCATCCTGGAGAAGCTCGCTGAGACGCCGTACGAGGAGATGATCGACGGCGACATCGTCTGGGTGGGGACGCCCGCCGACGTGATCGAGCGGATCGAGGCCGTGCAGGACGTGTGCGAGGGCCTGACGGAGGTGTCGATCACGGTCAACGCGGGGGGCGCCGAGCACTGGAAGGCGATCAAGGCGCAGGAACTGTTCGCGCACACCGTGATGCCGCACTTCCGGGTCAGAGAGCGCGAGGCGGTCGGCGCTCAGACGTGATCGAGCGGGTCTGTGTCGTGGGGGGAGGCGTCATCGGGAGCCTCTTCGCCGCACACCTGAGTCGCGTCGCAGAGGTGTGGGTGCTCACCCGTCGACCGGAGCACGCGCGTGCCCTGGAGGCGAACGGGCTCACCGTCACCGGCCGCTCCGCGTTCCGGGGTGAGGTGCGCGCGACCGACGATCCCGATGCGGTACCACCCTTCGACGTGGCCATCGTGGCGACGAAGGCGACCGGGCTGGACGAGGCGGCGGCGGCGCTCGAGGGCCGCTTCCCCGACGCGACGGTCGTCACAGTCCAGAACGGGCTCGGAGCGGAGGGAATCGTCCGCCGGCACGGTGCCTGGCCGATTGTCTCGGGCGTTACCTTCATGAGCGGGACGCGCCACGACGACACCCACGTCGAGTACATCCTCGACACCGAGACCTGGCTCGGCCCCTACAACGGCACGCCGTACGGCCGTGTCGAGGAGTTGGCGGAGCTGATCGAGCGAGGTGGCCTGAAGGCGCGCGCGTTCCCCGATCTGCGACCGGCGCAGTGGTCGAAGCTGATCTTCAACGCAACGGTGAACGCTGTGGCAGCCCTCACCGGGCTGCCGCACGACCGCCACTTCGCGCAGGAGGAGCGGCGTGAGGATCTCGGGCACCTCGTCCGCGCGCTGATGGACGAGGGCAAGGCGGTCGCTGCTGCCGGCGGGATCGTGTTACACGAGGATCCCTGGGAGATGAACGTGCTCGCGACCAGGCGCGGCAGTTCGCACCTGCCGTCGATGCTCGAGGACGTGGAGGCACGGCGGGAGACGGAGATCGATCTGATCACCGGGGCGCTCGTCGAGGAAGCGGAGCGGCTCGGCGTGCCGGCGCCGCTCCACACGACGCTCCTCCGGCTGATCAAGGCGAAGGAGGCTTCATGGGATCGAGACCAGAAATCCAAAGGGAGGCAGGAATGACTGCACGGAAACGGTGGAGCGTGTTCGGCGCGCTCCTGGCAGCCGCAGCGCTGGCGGTAGCTGTCGCCGGCACGAGTGTCGGCGGTGGTGCGACAGCCCAGCGCGGCCCGATCGTGATCGGCTGGGCGTTCGACTCGAAGGGTGCGATGGCGCCGTTCGACGGCCCCGCGCTGGCGGCCGCGAAGCTGCGGGTGAGCCAGCTGAACGCGAGGGGCGGCGTGAGCGGCCGCAAGCTGCAGATCCAGACCTGCGACACGCAGGGCAACAAGCCCGCTACGGCGAAGTCGTGTGCGGCCAGGCTGCTGAGCCGGAACGCCGACGTCATCTTCACGACGTGTGACGTCGACTTTGCGGCACCGGTCGTGCAGGAGGCGATCAACCGCGGCAAGCTTGCGGTGGCACCCTGCATCGGCACCGATCAGATGGGTCCGAAGCGCTTCGGCGCCAAGGGCAGGCTCGCGTTCAGCTTCGGCAACGTCGCGCAGGACGAGGGCTCGGCGATGGCGGAGTACGCCTGGCGGCGCGGCTGGCGGAGCGCCGCGCTCGCGACCGACACCGTCATCGTTTACTTCAAGAACGTCGTGCAGGCGTTCGAGGCACGCTGGCGGCAGCTGGGCGGGAAGATCGTCGCCGAGGAGAGCTACCAGTCGCTCGGCAGCACCAACGTCACGAATGCGGTCAGCCGGCTGAGCCGCGTCCGGGCCGACGTGATCGTGACCTCGACGGCAGGGGCATTCGGCGCGTTGTCGACGCTCGTCTCCCAGCTGCGCACGCTCGGGAACAACACCGCCATCCTCAACTCCTGGGCAGGCGACGGCACGTACTGGCTGCCGAAGAGCCCGCAGGTGACGAACTACTACTTCGTCACGTACGCGTCGGTGTTCGGCGACGACCCGGTCAAGGACGTGAACACGCTGGCGAAGTCGGTGAAGGCCGGCACGGGCGGGTTCCTGACCGGGCCGGCGGCGATCGACGGCGTTGCGGCTGCGATCAGGCGTGCCGGCGGCTCGACCGATGGGGCGAAGCTGGCGACGCAGATGGAACGGTTCAAGAAGCTCCCGACGATCTCCGGCAAGGTCAGCTTCTCGAAGCAGCTGCACTCCGTCTTCGGACGCCAGTATCGCGTGATGCAGATCCAGAACAACAAGGCGAAGTACGTCGGCGCGGTCACCGCGAAGGTCGTTCCCAAGATCTAGCGGTGGGTGCCGCGACCGAGCCGGTTGCGGAGCGGAGGTCCGGAGAGTCACTCCGGGCCTCCGCCGTCTCGCGCTCCTTCGCGGGCGTCCACGCCTTGACCGACGTCACGCTCGAGGTGCACCGGCACGAGGTCGTCGGGCTGATCGGTCCGAACGGCGCCGGGAAGTCGACGCTCGTGAACGTCCTCAGCGGGTTCGACCGTGCCGACAGCGGCTCGGTCGAGCTGGAAGGCCTTCCGATCACACGCTGGAGCCCCCACCGGCGTGGGCGGCACGGGCTGGCGCGAACGTTCCAGCACAGCCACGCGTTCCGCTCGCTCTCCGTGCGCGAGAACGTCGAGGTGGCGGCGATCGGCGTTGGAGCCGCGCCGCGCGAAGCGCGGAGGCGCGCCGACGAGTTGCTCGCACTGCTCGGGCTCGACCGTTTCGCCGACGCGCCGGCGGCTACCCTCGCGCACGGCGACGAGCGACGCCTGGGTGTGGCGCGGGCACTCGCCACCCGGCCGCGCTTCGTGCTCATGGACGAGCCGGCCGCAGGCCTGCCGGAGGCGGAGGTACCGGACTTTGCAGAGGCGGTGCGGGCGGTGCGGGACGATCACGGCGCCGGCGTCCTGCTGATCGATCACAACATGGCGCTCGTGATGGAGGTGTCCGACCGCATCCAGGTGCTCGATCAGGGTCAGACGCTCGCGGAGGGGACGCCGGCCGAGATCCGTGCGAACCTCGACGTGGGCGCGGCGTATCTCGGGGAGAGCGGCGCCCATGGCTGACCACGCGCTCGAGTTGCGCGAGCTCTCGGTGCGCTACGGCGCGGTGGACGCGGTTCGCGGCCTGTCGCTCGTCGCGGAGCGGGGCGAGGTCGTCGGCCTGATCGGCCCGAACGGCGCCGGCAAGTCGAGCACGCTGCACGCGATCATGGGCGTCGTCCGTCCCGCCGGCGGCGAGATCCTCGTCAACGGCACGTCGGTGCGCGGCCGCCGGCCGGAAGCGGTAGCGCGCAGCGGAGTTGCGCTCGTTCCCGAGGGCAGACGCATCTTCGCCGACCTGACGGTGGACGAGAACCTGCGGCTCGGCCTCGCGGGGCGCGGCTCGCGCACGCTGAACGGGGGCGGCGTCCGGGGCGACCTCGCCTGGGTGTACGAGCTCTTCCCGATCGTGCACGAGTTCCGGAAGCGGCAGGCAGGCGTGCTCTCGGGAGGGCAGCAGCAGCAGCTCGCGATCGCCCGCGCGCTCGTCGCACGGCCCGAGGTGCTGCTCCTCGACGAGCCCTCGCTCGGCCTCGCGCCGACCCTCGTCGACGCCGTCTTCGGTGCGCTCGGGGCGATCCGCGAGCGTGGCGTCACGTCGCTGCTCGTCGAGCAGAGAGCGCAGCGCACCGTTGCGTTCGCCGACCGCACGTACCTGATCGCGAACGGCGAGCTGCGGCTCACTCTGACGCCGAAGGACGCGGACGACACGACCACGATGGTGGCGGCGTACCTCTCGTGACCTTGGTCGCCGCCATCACCTGGCAAGCGATCGCAGACGGCCTTGGCCTCGGCGCGATCTACGCCCTCATGGCTGTCGGGATCGGACTCGTGTTCGGCGTCCTCCGCCTCGTGAACTTTGCCTACGGGCAGCTGGTCATGGCTGGGGCGTTCGCGCTCGCTGTCGCAGGGGAGCGCGGCTGGCCCCAGTGGGCCGGAATCCTCCTCTGCTTCGGGGTCGTGCTCACGCTGTCGTTCTTGATGGAGCGGCTCGTCTTCAGGCCGCTCCGCGCCCACTCGCCCGCGGTCATGCTCGTGGCCACCTTCGCGGTCGCGTTCCTGCTCCAGTCGATCGCGCTCCTCTGGTTCGGGCCGCTCGGGAAGATCGCGACGTCGCTTGCCGAGCTCAACCAACCCGTGAGGATCGGTGACGTCGACGTCCGGAAGATCACAGTCGTCGCGATCGTGACCGCGGTCGCGTGTCTCGCCGCTCTCCTGCTCCTGCTCGGCCGCACGAGCCTGGGGCTACACATGCGCGCGGCCGCGATGGACTTCGGTACCGCACGGCTGATCGGCGTCGACGCGAACCGCGTTATCGGCGCGGCCGTCCTCGTGTCGGGCTTGCTGGCCGGGGTGGTCGCCGTGATGCTGACCGTCCAGACGCCGCTCGTGACGCCGGACTTCGCTCTGCGCGACACCATCGTCGTGCTCGCCGGCGTCGTGCTCGGCGGCATGAACCGGTTGCTGACGGCCACGCTCGGCGGTTTTGCGATCGGCTTCGTCTCGGGCGTCCTCGGCTACGCGCTACCCACCGACCAGAGCCAGTACCTGCCGTCGTTCCTCTTCGTTGCCGTCATCCTCGTCCTGCTCGTGCGGCCGGGCGGCCTCTTCGCCCGCGGTCGCGACGCGGCGGTGCAGCGCGTATGAGGTGGCAACAGCTGATCGGGCCTGCGGCGCTCGTCGCGACGGCCGGGATCGTCGGATCGTTCTTCGAGCGCTCGACGGAGATCTACTTCATCAACTCGCTCGTCGCGCTCTGCGTCGTCGTCGGGCTGTACGTGTTCGTCGGCAACTCGGGCGTGCTCTCGTTCGGTCACGTCTCGTTCGTCGCAGTCGGTGCGTGGACTGCCGGCGTGCTCACGGTCCCCGCGGAGGAGAAGAGCGCCCTGCTCCCGAGCCTCTTTCCCTGGCTGGCGGAGCGCGAGACCGGGAACGTCGTCTCGCTTCTCGCCGCGGCGGCGGTCGGTGCCGCGTTTGCCGCGCTCATCGGCCTACCGCTGATGCGCCTGTCCGGGCTCGCAGCCGGTATCGCCACCTTTGCTGTGCTCGAGATCACGCACAACGTGCTGCGCTACTACGAGAAGATCGGCCCGGGCACGTCCGCGTTCTCGTCCGTCCCCGAGACCACGGGCCTGTGGCAGGCGACGATCGGGGGGCTCGTCGCCGTCGCCGTCGCCTTCGCGTACGGACGCAGCCGTCTCGGGCGGCTGCTGCGCGCGACCCGGGAAGACAGTGCAGCGGCGCGGGCCGTGGGCATCTCCGTGTACCGCCAGCGGCTCTGGGCCTTCGCTCTCTCAGGCGCTGTGGCCGGCTTCGCCGGCGGCCTGTACGTGCACCTGCTCCCGCTGACGACCGAAGAGCTCTACCTCAACCTGACGTTCCTCACCCTGGCGATGCTCGTGATCGGAGGGGTGACGAGCCTCTGGGGGGCTGTCGTGGGTGCGCTCGCGGTTGGCGGGCTCGATTCGTTCCTCGCCGAGGCCGAGAACGGCATCGGCTTAGCCGGACAGTCGCTCGATCTACCCGCCGGCTCCCGGATCGTCGTCGTGGGCGCCCTGATGGCGCTCGTGCTGATCGTGCGGCCGAGCGGGCTCACGGGCGGTCGCGAGTTCCGGCTGCCGGGCCCAGGAGCCCAGGCTCCCAGATGAAGGTCTGCGTCGTCGGTTGTGGGGCCGTAGGTTCGTTATTCGCGGCGGCGCTCGCGCAGGTAGAGGGGGTCGAGGTGTGGGCCTACGACCTGAACGAGCAGCACGTGGAGGCGATCAACGAGCAAGGGCTTCGCTTGACCGGGGCGGGCGAGGTGCGTGCAACCGGGATCCGCGCGACGTCAATCCCGACCAACGTGCCGGCGTGCAGCTTCGGGATCGTCGCGACGAAGGCGATGCACACCGAAGCCGCGATTGCCGCGACGGCGCACGCATTCGCCGACGCCGCCGTTGCGTCGGTGCAGAACGGCGTCGGTAACGAGGAGACGATCGCCCCTCACGTCGCGCGCGTCATCCGCGGCACGACCTTCCCGGCAGGGAAGATCCTCGAGCCGGGGCTCGTGCAGTGGGACGTCAAGGGCGACACGACGTTCGGCCCGTTCGAACCCAGCGGGGCGAGCTCCGACGAGATCGAGCGGCTCGCGGCGGCGTGCACGCGCGGCGGCATGCCCACCGTCGCGTCTCCCGACGCTCGGGGTGCGCAGTGGCGCAAGGTGATCTTCAATGCATCGACGAACCCGATCGGCGCCCTCACGGGCCTGACGCACGGTCGCGTCTGCGAGCTGCCGACGCTGCGGCGCCTCGTCACGGGGCTCGTCGACGAGGGCAAGGCAGTCGCTGCGGCGCAGGGGATCGAGCTCGACGCCGATCCCGAAGCGCTGATCGACCACGCCGCCAGGCCCGACGTCGCCTACGACCACAAGGCGTCGATGCTCCAGGACGTCGAGGCGAGACGGCAGACCGAGATCGACTACCTGAACGGCGGCATCGTCCGCTTCGGGCGCGAGCACGGAGTCCCGACGCCGCTCAACGAGGCCGTGGTGGCCCTGATCAAAGGAGTTGAAGCAGCGTGGACGCAGAGCTAGAGCGCAGGTATGTCAACGTTCGCGCGGCCATGGCCGAGCACGAGCTCGACGCCCTCGTCGTCTCCGGGAGCGAGTACAGCGGGTTCGAGGGCTCGGTGACCTACCTCTCCGGGTTCCAGATCGTCCACCGCTACGCCTATGTCGTCGTGCCTGCCAGCGGGGAGCCGCAGATCGTCTTCCCGACCGAGGCGCGGTACGTCGGCGAGCACGACACCGCCCAGCTCGAGCAGGTCTTCCACGACCGGCCCGGAGAGCACATCGCCTCCATCGCGAGGGACCGCGGCTGGCGCCGTGTCGGCGTGTACGGGCTCGACTACATCATGAGCGTGCGCGACTTTCGTGCACTCGACGAGCTCGAGCTCGTCTCATTCGACGTCGAGTTCGACCTCGCGCGCGCCGTCAAGAGCGAGGCGGAGCTCGAGTCGGTGCGCGAGAGCGTTCGGATCAACGAAGACGGCTTCGAGGCCTTCCTCGCCGCCTTCGAGCCTGGACGGACGGCTGCCGAGGTGATGGCGCCCGCGGAGGAGCTGTTCGTGGAGCGGGGCTGTGGGCGGCTGACCATGAACATGGTGTTGATCGGGCCCAAGTTCGCGATCGCCAAGGCGGGCACCCGCCTCGGCGATTTCGTGCTGCCCTCGCTCGAGGTCGCCGGGCCGGGGATGCACTGGGTCGAGGTGTCGCGGGCGATCGGACAGGCGGACGCGGAGACCCTGCGGATGCTCGAGGCGTACGAGGAGTACCACGACGCTGCGCGGACGGCGCTTCGACCCGGTGCAACCGCGCACGACGTGCACCGCGCGGTGTCGAAGGGCTTCACCGATCGCGGTTACCACCTCGGTCATGTCACCGGCCATTCGATCGGGATGACGATGATCGAGCACCCGAAGCTCGGCGAGGGCGTCGAGACGGAGCTCGCAGCGGACATGGTCTTCTCTCTGCATCCCCACGCGATCGCGGCCGACGGGCGAGCCTGCCTCTACATGCAGGACACCTGGCTCGTCACCGCAGCCGGCGGCGAGCCGCTCTCCCGGCTCCAGCTACGCGTGTACTAGAGGCTTGATTTGAAACTCTCGCACGCACGGCTGGTGTGCCAGACACGGCGCGGTTTCGCCGGCTCGGGCTTGCCCGTAGCACCACTACGCGCCGCGCCCGACCCGGCCAAACCGCTTGGTCTGGCTCATCCCCGCGCACTCCCGAGTTTCCCATCCACCCTCTAGCCGCTTCGTGGAGGCGATGAGTTGCGGGCGTGGCGGGGTCGCTACTCCGTGCACATCCGCACCCGAACCCGCCGACGTGTCGGCAGTTTCGAAAGGACGAGGTCATGACCGATGCTGAGAGACAGATCCGGGCACTGATCCAGCGTTGGGCGAAGGCGGTGCACGAAGGTGAGCTGGAAGGTGTTCTCGCCGATCACTCGGAGGACATCGTGATTTCGATGTGCCGCCACCGAGCGACGGCGTGCGGGGCCTCGACGCATGTCGTGAGACGTGGCCTCCCTTCTTCAAATGGCAGGAACAGGGCGCCTCGTTCGAGATCGTCTCGCTCGAGGTCACCGCGGGCGTCGAGGTCGGCTTCGCGCACGCATTGTTGCGCTGCGGAACGCCAGCGGAACTGCACGAAGACCCCGACAACCGCCTGCGCCTCACTGTCGGGCTGCGTAAGGAACGCGGGCGTTGGGTCGTAACGCATGAACACCACTCGCTTCCGGACAAGGACTGTTTGAGAGCGAAGCAGAGATCCAGGCTAAGCTTCGGTAGGTTCGGCGACGAGGCAAGGGGTCGGGTGCGACCGGAGAACGAACGCGAGGCTCGAGACCCCAGGGCCACGTGACTGGTCATCTGTCACGTCGCCTCGCTGTCGCGCGGGGGGACGAGCCGGCCGACGTCGTCGTGCGAGGCGGGCGTGTGTTGTCGGTGTTCACGCGGGAGTGGCTGGAGGAGGACGTCGCTGTCTGCGACGGCACGGTGGCCGGCCTCGGCTCCTACGACGGCCTCGAGACGATCGACGCCCACGGCGCGTACGTCGTGCCCGGCTTGATCGACGCGCATCTGCATCTCGAGACGTCGAAGCTCCTGCCGTCGGAGTTTGCGCGGCTCGTGCTCCCGCTCGGCACGACTGCTGTGGTGGCGGATCCGCACGAGATCGCGAACGTCCTCGGCACCGACGGCGTGCACTGGCTCGTCGACGTCTGTGAAGACCTGCCGCTCGACGTCTTCTTCACCGCATCCTCGTGCGTGCCGGCATCGCGGTTCGAGTCGCCGCGGCGACCGTTTGGACCGGGCGATCTCGAGAGCATGCTGCGGCGGACGCGCATGATCGGCCTCGCCGAGATGATGAACTTCCCTGGGGTCATCGCAGGTGAGCCGGAAGAGCTCGCCAAGCTCACGATCTTCGGTGCCGGCCGCGCCGACGGTCATGCGCCTGGCTTGCTCGGGCGCGATCTCCAGGCCTACGCGGCCGCGGGCATCCGCTCCGACCACGAGGCTTTCACCGCCGAGGAGGGGCGTGCGCGCCTGCGGGCGGGCATGTGGCTGCTGATCCGCGAGGCCTCAGCCGCGCAGAACCTCCGGGCGCTGGTGCCGCTCGTCGCCGAATTCGGGCCGCACAGGATGGCGTTCTGCACCGACGACCGTGAGCCGGAGCACATCGCGGCGGACGGGCACGTCAATGCGATCGTCCGGGATGCCGTCGCATTGGGTGTCTCACCCGCTGACGCGCTCACGATGGCGTCGCACCACCCGGCGCTCTGGCACGGGCTCGAGCACCTCGGTGCGATCGCGCCCGGGTACCAGGCCGACCTGTTGCTGCTGCCCGACCTCGAGCGGTTCGTCCCACAACTCGTGCTGAAGGGCGGCAGGCCCATTGAAGAGATCGTCCCGACGCCCGTGCCTGAGTGGGTTCGGCAGAGCGTGCGTCTGCGACCCGTCGCGGCGCGTCAGTTCGCGGTGCCCTGGACCGGCGGCGGCGCCCGCGTGATCGGACTCGTACCTGGGCAGATCGTCACCGAGGCTCTCATCGACGAGCTTCGGACAGTGGACGGTCTGGCCCAGGCCGATCCGGAGCGCGACCTCGCGAAGATCGCGGTGATTGAGCGGCATCTGGGCACCGGCCGGATCGGGCTCGGGTTCGTGCGCGGTTTCCAGCTGCGGAGCGGTGGTTTCGCCTCGACGTTCTCCCACGATGCGCACAACCTCGTCGTCGTCGGCATGACCGACGCGGACATGGTCGTGGCGGCAGCTCGGGTCGCCGAGCTCGGAGGCGGCCTCGTCGTCGTCGACGGAGGACGAGTTACCGCGGAGCTGCCGCTCCCTGTCGCGGGCCTCCTGTCCGACCGTCCCCTGCACGAGGTGATTGCGGGCAGCGAGGCAACGGTGTCAGCCGTGCACGACCTCGGTTCCGACGTCCCATCGCCGTTTCAGTCGCTGGCATTCCTCGCGCTCTCTGTGATCCCAAGCCTGAAGCTGACCGACCGGGGGCTCGTCGACGTCGATCGGTTCGAGCTGGTGGAGCTGTCCGTCGGCGCAGGGCCGGAGCCCGGGGGCGGTGGCTCTGACCGCGATGTTCCCTGAAGGAGCCGTTCCGCGGCCCAACTGATCCAGAACGCGCTGCACGGCGGCTCTTTCTGTGCGAGACGGTCGCCTGGTGCACGGGAGGGTAGAATCGGAGGCGTGAGCTGGCCCTTCATCGTCCTGCTCGCGCTCGCGATCGCGGTGGTGATCGGGGCCGAATGGCCGCGGCTCGGCAATCCGCTCGGCGGCAGTCGCTTTGGCGGCGAAGCGCGCCGGACGCGCGAGCGCCAGAGGCGGAAGTCGAACCTGAAGCTTGTCCGCTCCGAGACGGAGGAATTCGAGGAAAGCGTCCAGCGCGACCTCGCCGAGCTCCCCACGATCGAGGAGCGGGACCGGCGCTGACGGCCCCCCTGTCCGGCCGCGGGAACTAGCGTACGGTGAAGCGGGCTCGAAGCGTCCGCGTGTTGGGGAGGATCCGGGCGACATTCTCCATGTTGCGCGACTCCTGGTAGTCCGAGATCTGCACGAAGAGCGTGTGTCGGCCGCGGCGCAGGCCGGCCGTACGGACCCTGACCGGCGCACTGATCCCCACCGGGGCACCGTCGCCCACGGAGGCACTGGCCCCCACGGAGACACTGGGCCGGTCACTGCCGTCGATGCGCACGACGAGTGAGTCCGGATCGACCCCGGAGCCGCCGTCGGCGACGCGAACGACGAGGGGCGTGCCGCGGTTGACCGCGCGCGAGCGCAGCGCGATCGTCGGTGGTGCCGTGTCGCCGATCCAGAAGCGGAACGTGAACGGGCCCGGCTTGCCGTCGGCCGGGGTGTCGAAGACGACGTCGTAGCTGCCGCGGCCGGGCAGGATTGCACCCGAGACGGGGACGTGCTGGCGGAAGATGCGGAGGTATGGGTTCAGGTTGAAGGGAAGCGCGGGGTAGCCGGTGAGCCGGTTCTCGTCGCCGGCGAGAACGGTGCGCGGCTCAACCGCGACACCGGGAGCCGTGTCGAGCACGACGACGCCGAAGTTCGCCGCGGGTCGCAAGAGACGCACGCGGTACACCCGCTCGGGCCCGGCCAGGTCGGTGGCGAAGCCGAGACCGATCGGGCTCTCGGGATAGCGGTAGCGGGCGACGAGCGACGTGCCGCCGCGCGTCGTGCCGCGATGGACGCCCTGACGCGTCAACGGCAGCGGCTTCGCTCGAGCGAGTGCCGGGCTCGAGACACGGAGCCAGTACGGAATGCGCCGCCGCTCGGCACCTCGGGTGAGGACGACGAAGCCTGAGAGCTCTCCCTCCGGTGCGCCGGCAGTCGCCACGGTCACGGGCAGCGGGCCCGGAACGGAGACCGTCGGGGGAACGCCGATGGTCGCCCCGGTCGCGCCGGTCTGCTGCTCGACCGTCACCGCCCATTCGCCCAGGCCGCCGCCCGCGTCACTGAGAGTCACCGATCGTGCGACGGAGGCGGTAGGGAGGACGTGTCCGAACGAGAGAGCGACCGGCGCCGCAAACAGAAGCGGATCGTTGGCGCGCGGCAGGTTCACGACACCGCCACCCTCGCGCACCGTCGAAGCCTCGATCGTGCGCCCGTCGCCTGCGAAGACCCGATCTCCTGTCAGAGCCAGGGCGGACTTGATCTGCGCCGGCGTCCAGGTGGGATGTCGCTGGCGCAGGAGTGCGACGCCGCCGGCGACGTGGGGCGCGGCCATACTCGTCCCCGACAAGGTCGTGTACGCGCCCTGCGGTGCGGCGGAGAGAACATTGGCACCCGGTGCGCTGACCTCCGGCTTCAACTGGAGCGAGAGCGGGGTCGGGCCGCTCGACGAGAAGCCGGCGATCACGTTGGGGGGGCCCGAGCGAGTGGTGGTGACGGCACCCACGGTGATCGCTTCGGGAGTCGATCCCGGAGAGGAGAGGGAGCCGCGACCGAACTCCCCAAAATCGTTGCCTGCAGCGACAACAGAAACGACACCGGCGCGGGCGGCGGCCGCGAGGGCGCGGGAGACGATGTCGCGGCCCGGTTCGATCTCGGGCTCGCCGAGGGAGAGATTGATCACGTCCATCCCGTCTTTCACTGCAGCCTCGATTGCCGCGACGAGCTCGGGCGAGTTCCCGTCGAGTCCGACGTCTGCGTCGGTAGGGATCGTCAAGGCCTTGTAGTTGCCGAGGAAGGCGCGAGGGGCGACCCCGGAGATGCGCGTGCCGTTGGCGGGTGTGTCCGCGTTCCCGGCCGCGATCCCGGCCACGTGCGTGCCGTGCGAGGAAAGCTCAGGGTCGAAGGGCTTCGACGCGTGCTTCCACGTGGGCCGGGCGGGTGGAAAGGCGCGGGCGACGATCACTTTCGCCGTCGTGTACGCCGTCTGGCCCTTCGGGTAGCCCGGGGGCATCGCATAACCCTGGGGTCTGAAGAACGGATGCGTCTGGTCGATTCCCTCGTCGATGATCCCGATCTTGATCCCTTCCCCCGCATTCGAGAGGCCCGGTTGCCAGAGTGCCGGCGCGCCGATCTGCTGCGGTCCCCGGTCGAGGCGGCGCACATAGCGCACGCTCGGATAGATCTGCTCGACTCCGGCAATGGAGTCGAGGCGTCGGATCTGGCTCCTCGGGACGACCACGGCGAAGCCGTTCGCGACGACCTGGTAGCGCCAGCGGATCTCCGCCCTGGGCAACGCGGATGCGATCCGCCGTTCCACCCGTCGTTGTGCGGAGGCCATCGTCCTGGCCTGCACGTCGCGGCCTGCCAGCCAGCGGGTCGTGCCGAGCGGGCGCTGCTCGAGCTCGACCACGACCTCCACGAGCGGCTCCGTGTGGAGCCGGGAGAGAGGATTGGGGCGCGCCTCGGCCGCCGCCGCGAGGAGCGCGAGCGAGCCCAGAAGGAGAAGCGTCAACCCACGGAACACGGGTTGAGACTAGCCCCGGCGCGTGAAGATGCCGTTAACGCGCGCAGCCGTCACCCGGTCAACGGGATTTCCGATCAAGCCTCTAGCCTCTACACTCTGTGCCGCGCGGATGTGGCGGAATTGGTAGACGCGCACGGTTCAGGTCCGTGTGCCCTTTGGGGCGTGGAGGTTCAAGTCCTCTCATCCGCATCGCTCGGCTATAGCCTCCCGCCTGTCAAGGCAGAGCGGCGAGCACCTCGTCGGCGTGGGTGTCCGGCTTCACGCTCCGCATCACCTTCGCGACCTTGCCGTCGGCATCGATCACGAAGGTCGAGCGTTCGATCCCCATGTACGTCTTCCCCGCCCAATTCCTCTCGCCCCAGACGCCGTAGTCCTCCGCCGCCGCGTGGTCGGGGTCGGCGAGGAGCGTGAAGGGCAGACGGTGCTTCTCCTTGAATCTGACGTGGGAGGCCTCGTCGTCGGGACTGACACCGATGACGTGCGCACCGGCGCGCTCGAACTCGCCCCACGAGTCGCGGATCGCACACGCCTGCGCCGTACAGCCGGGCGTGTCGTCCTTCGGATAGAAGAAGAGGACGACCGGCTTGCCGCGCAGTGACGACAGGCTGACGGACTCCCCCGCGTCGCTCTGGAGTTGGAATTCCGGGGCAGGCTTGCCTTCCTCAACCACGTCATTCTCCTCTCGCTAGGGTGCCCGCGATGCTATCCGTGCATGCGACTCTCGCTTACGTCGTGGTCGCGGTGGCGGCGGCGGCGGCTCTCGTCGGCGGCTTCGTTATCTGGCGCAGGCGTGGCGCGGGACGGATCGTCGCGAACCTGCTCGCGCTCGCACAGACGCTGTTGGTGGCGCAGGTGGGACTCGGGCTGCTGCTCCTGTCCGACGATCGCCGCAGCGCTGACGACCTCCACTATGTGTACGGCTCGCTCTCGCTTGGGGCTCTGCTCGTTCCCTGGCTCTACGCTCCCGCCACGGGCGTCAGGCGGCTGGCCTGGTTCGCCGGCATGTCGGCGCTCGCTGCCGCGCTCGCCGTGCGAGCATTCATGACGGGAGGGTGACGGCATGAGCTCGATCAGGCGCTTCTTCGGGGAGATGAACGCGACCGTGCGCGGGTTCTTGATCATCGCGCTGATCGCGGTGGTGGTGGTCGTGCTCTCGCTCGAGGAGGTGCTCGCGACGGTCGGAGGGCTGCTCCGGATCGCGTTCTTCCTCGCCGTCGCGTTCTTCCTCTTCCTGCTCTGGCGGGAGCGGCGCAGCGACATCGAGACCTGGGGCGAGCGCAGCCGCAAGGTGTTCTACGCGGCGATCGTCCTCGCCGTCGTCGACGTCGGTGCGTTCGTCGGCCTGCGTCCGAACGGGCGCGACGCGCTCGCGTTTTTCCTCGTCCTCGGCGCCTGCGCCTACGCCGCCGTGCGCATCTGGCGCGAGGAGCACCGCTACAGCTGAGCGCGGATCCGCGTCAGCAGCTCCTCGACGTCCGAGACCACCGGAACCCCGGCCCCGGCGAGGGGCGCCGGGGCGTCCTGCCAACTCGCAGACGCGCCAAAGACGTAGAAGACGTCGTAGACGAAGCCTGGGTATCCGAGACCGCCGAGATCCGCCTCGGCGAAGTACGTCCCCGTGATGCCCTCGCCGTCCCAGTACTGGGTTACGCGAGGGTCGGCGACGATCGACTCGTCGATCTCCCCGCGCTCGTCGGTCACACGCTGCTTGAGCCAGACGACATAGAGGCGGAGATCCCGTGACGGCTCCTGATCGAGGATCCTTTCGCGCACCGCACGGGCGCCGGCGAGGCAGGTGCCTCAGGTAGGCGAGAGGAGGAGGATCACCCGCGTCCTGCCCGCGTCCGCCTCGAAGTCCGAGCGCAGGTCGAGCACGTTCGTGAGCTCCTTGACGCCGTCCTTCGCCGGCGCGCCGGACTCGGCCGCCGGTGGCGTCTCGTCTCCGCCGCAACCGGCCAGCGTGAGCGCCGCAGCCAGGACGACCACGAGCCGGCGCATTAGGCCTCCACCTTCGCGGCGGCACCGTCCAGGACGTCCAGCGCCGCCCTGATCTCCATCGCCTGACCGACGAAGATCGGCGTGTCGCGCTCGGTGTAGCGGGAGGCCTCGCTCTCGCGCAGCGTCAGCATCAAGTGCATGAAATCGGACGGCTCCTCGCACTCGAACGCGGTCATGAACTCCTGGTCGTCGATCCCGAACGAGTACGTCGTATGGTTCTGGATCGAGGCGAAGCGCGCGCCGATCGCGATGTGCTCGTCCATTGCCCGCTGCCGATCCTCCTTGGAGAGCGCGTACCAGGGCCGTGTCTTCACGAACGGGTAGACCACGAGGTACGGGTGGCCGCGCGGAACGATCTTGCGAGCGCGCCGTGCCTGGCTGTACTGGGAGGCCTTCGTGGTCGCGAGGTAGGAGTACGGCGTCGCCAGCCAGCCGGCCAGGGGTGTCCCGTTCAGCGCGGCGCCGAGCTCACCGAGGTCGGCGTAGCGCTCCGTGATCTTCCAGACGAAGAAGTCGCAGTCCGGTCGCACGCCGGCGGTGGAGTAGGCGCGGACGTCGAGCTGCTCGGACCACGCCTCGATCACCTCGGCGAAGGCATCCTTCGCCGCAACCCGCTCTTCGATGGGCAGGCGCCGCCACGCGGGATCGACCCGGTAGAAGGTGTAGGCGACGTACTGACCACTGCCCCCGCTGCTCACCGTCTCTACTCTACGCACCCGGCGCGAGCGGCCTCGATCGCGGCGCGAACCGCGGGGAGGCTCGCCTTCGGTGTCCCGTCCACGTAGAGGACGCCGGACTGGAAACCGACGAAGAAGGGCTCGTCGTGGGAGTGGAAGAGGAGCAGGCCGACGACTCCCTTCTGGCACGCCGCCAGCTCGAGAGCGCGGCGATAGAACTCGGCCTGCGTCGCTTCGTCGACCGGCCGTGCGAGCTCTGTTCCCTCGTACAGACCCCTCTTCTCCCTCGGGATGGCTGACTCGACGCCGAACTCGCTGTAGAGGATCGGCAGCTCGCGTCCCAGTGCCTCCCGCAAGAGGGCCTGAAGCCGGCCGACGTCGGCGAGGCCGATCATCCGCGAGCGCGGGTTCGGATGCGGCAGGTCGGGCGGCGTCCTCGCGCTTTCCGGATAGGGGTGGAACGCGAAGCCGTCCATGACCGGCTCACTGCGGCCGCTCTCCCTGAGTGCCACGCCCAGCTCGCGGATGAACTTGCCGGGGGAGTGGGTCGGGCGCTTCCCCCCGGGACGGTCGCTGCCGCGCGGCGCCAGCGCGCCGCCCCAGACGAAGACGTCTTCGTCGGCTGCCTTCGCGGCGTCGTAGACCTCTGCCAGCAGAGCGAGGTACGCCGCCGGTGCGACGCTCTCGCGCGCGGCGCCGAACTGGGGGAGCCAGAAGCGGTTGATGTTGGGCTCGTTGCCGACGATGACGTCGCGGATCGACGGGATCTCGCGAACGATGGCAGCGACGTAGGCCGCGAACTGCGATCGGGCTGCGGCTGTCAGCGGCGTCGTCGAGGAGCCGCGGTGGAAGACGGCAAGGAAGACTCGGAGGTCGCGGCCGCTCGCCCGCCGGGTGACATCGCGCAGGATCGCGAGCTCCTCGCGCGCCGGCCGCGCTCGTCCGGGATCCCAGTAGCTCGTGATCGCGAGCGCGCCGAAGCCGACGTTGGCGAGCTGACCGAGCACCGGCCCGGGATGGCGAGCCGCGTCGTCGACTGCACCGACGACGAAGGGCGCAGCCGGCGGCGGGGTGGCCTCCTTGGGTGCTCGAGCCGGGTCTGATGTTGTCGTTGCGGCGGGTGCCTCGACTGTCGCCCGAGGCACCGTCAGGGGCGCCGTCGTCCGCGGCGGGACAGGCGGGCGCGTCGGCGGCGGCGTTGACGCCTCGCTCGTGGTCGGCTCGACATCGGCTTTCGGCGCGGCCCGCGTCGTTGTCGCCGTTGTCGTCGCCGGCGCCGTCCTGGGGACGGTCGGAACAGTGCCTGCCGGCGCGCTCGTGCGAAGGCCCTCGTTGCCACTGTCACCGCCGCAACCCGCGAGGAGCAGTGCGGTCGCGAGGAGCGCGCTGCGCCTCGAAAG
>Ga0136612_10000123_pt1 | contig 20258 bp, 24 predicted proteins | sample AntDryUQ224A2306_2_FD_106644 | JGI IMG/M metagenome (GOLD analysis project Ga0136612, IMG submission 106644) | Polar desert sand microbial communities from Dry Valleys, Antarctica - metaG UQ224A (23.06) | ecosystem: Environmental > Terrestrial > Soil > Desert | place: Antarctica: Dry Valley... | reverse complement strand
GCGTCGAACGTCGATCTCAGCGCGGCCCGTGCGGGCGGGCTGCGATCGGACCTCGCCGCGCGCTTCCTGCAGTCGCTCGCGGGCGCGGCCGGGTTGACGCTGCATGTCCGCCTGATCGACGGGAAGGACTCGCAGCACGTACTGGAGGCAATCTTCAAGGCACTCGGCGCCGCGCTCGCGGACGCCGCCGGTCAGCCCTAAGAGAGGAGGAGAGGTGGCAGAGAAAGAGATCGTCCGCACCGAGCGGGCGCCGGCGCCATTCGGAGGGGCGCCCTACAACCAGGCGGTGCGCTTCGGCGAGCTCGTCTTCGTCGCGGGCCAGCTCGGACTGCGGCCGGATGGCGAGATGGTCGGCACCACGATCGCCGAGCAGACGGAGCAAGTGCTCACGAATCTCGGCGCGATCCTGGAGGAAGCCGGCAGCGGCCTCGAGAAACTCGTCAAGACGACGGTCTTCCTGCAGGACCTCGGCGACTTCGCCGCCATGAACGAGGTGTACGCGAAGCACGTCGGCGACCGCCCGCCGGCGCGGTCGACGGTCGAAGTCGCGGGGCTGCCATCCGGGGGGCTCGTCGAGATCGAGGCTATCGCGCACCTCTAGCAACAGGCTCGGCCACAATGAAGCGGTGCGAGTCACCGACGTCATCGCGGGGCACCGCAACACCGACTTCGATGCCTTCGGCTCGATGCTTGCCGCACGCCTGCTCTATCCCGGGGCAACGGTTGCGCTCGCCGGCTCGGTGAATCGGAATGTGCGCGAGTTCGCGCGCCTGCACGCGGACGAGCTCGAGCTCGTCGAGGCGTCGCGGCTCGAGCTGGACGCGATCCGCCGGTTGATCGTGATCGAGACGGTGCACGCCGCGCGACTTGGCGAGCTCGAGTCCGTCGCACGCGATCGAGAGGTGGAGAAGGTTGTCTTCGACCACCACGGCGACACTCTCGACGACTGGATCGATCCCGCCACGTCCGTGCAATCACAGGACGGCGCGCTGACGACGACGATGGTCGGCATCCTGGCCGAGCGGGAGCTCGTACCCACACCGACGGAAGCGACTGCCTTCGCGCTCGGAATCCACGAGGACACCGGCTCACTGACCTATCCGGGAACGACGCGGCGGGACGTGGACGCGCTCGGATGGTGCCTCCGCCACGGCGCGCGTCAGGACCTTATCGCCACCTACCTGCACACGCCGCTCGCCTCCGGCGAGCGCGAGCTCCTGCACGCGCTCGCCGAGGCGCTCGAGCCCGTAGAGGTGGGTGGGGAGGAGATCCTCGTCGGTGCCCTCGCCTGGCCCGAATACGTCGACGGCATCTCCAATCTCGCCCACAAGCTGGTCGACCTGACGGACTGCCGCGCGTTGCTGCTCCTCGTCGAGATGGAGGAGCGGGTCTTCTGCGTCGTGCGCAGCCGCACCGACGCACTCGACGCGGAAGCGGTCGCAGCCGCACTCGGCGGCGGCGGCCATCGTGGCGCCGCGTCGGCGATTATGCGTGAGCCGCTCGCGGATGCTCGGCGGCACGCCTTGGAGGCTCTGCCAGCAGCTGCGTCTCCCGGTCGGCGAGCGCGCGACGTGATGTCGCGGCCCGCACGCTCGGTCTCGCCGGAGGAGTCCGTGTCGCGCACGATGGCGCTCTGCCAGAGGCACGGGCAGAGCGGCATGTTCGTCGTCGACGACGACCGCCTGGTCGCCTCCGTCGGTCGCGAGGATCTCGACAAGGCGATCGGGCACCAGCTCGCGCACGCACCGGTCAAGGGGATCATGAGCGGAACCGTCGTCGCCTGCGACGCGGAGACGTCGCTCTCGGAGCTTCGTCAGCTCGTGCTCGACGCCGCGGACGGTCGGGTGGCGGTCGTGGAGGGCGAGCGGCTCGTCGGGGTCGTCACCCGGCGCGATCTCCTGCGAGCGCTCGAGGGCGAGGACGAGCGCTCAGCGGAGCCGACGGTGTCACTCGCGGACGAGATCCTCGCGCTCCCGCGCCTGGCGCCCGTGATCGAGGCGATCGCGTCGCTCGGGGATCGGACGGAAGGCGTCTACCTCGTTGGTGGCACGGTGCGCGATGTCCTGCTGGGGGAGCCAGGGTTCGATCTCGACGTTGCGGTGGAGGGGGACGCGATCGCATTCGGCCGCCCGCTCGCGCGGGCGCTCGGCGGCAGTATCCGAACGCACGACAAGTTCGGCACCGCCACCATCGCCTTCGGTGACGGAGAGCACCTGGATCTCGTCACGACCCGAACAGAGTTCTACGACGCTCCGGCCGCGCTTCCCACCGTGGAGCGCGCCACGCTCAGGGAGGATCTGTCGCGCCGCGACTTCACTCTCAATGCGATGGCGGTGTCGCTCGCGGCAGACGAGCTGGGGCGGCTGGTCGACCCTTTCGGCGGGCGCCGCGACCTCGAGACCCGCACCCTGCGCGTACTCCACAACCTGTCGTTTGTCGATGATCCGACCCGCATCTTTCGCGCCATTCGCTACGAGAGCCGGTACGGCCTGCGGCTGGAGGCGCACTCGGAGCGGCTCGCGCGCGGCTGCATCGAGATGGGCCTCGTCCGCGACCTCTCCTCGGCCCGCCTGCGCGACGAGCTCCAGGCGCTGCTCGAGGAAGGGCAAGCCGGTCGGGCGATCCTCCGGCTCGGCGAGCTCGGAGCCGATCGGGCCATTCATCCCCATCTCCGCGCGGATGAGCAGGCGGCACAGCTCTTCGGACGCCTGGCGGAGTTGCGTGCAGAGCTTCGGGTCGAGGTCCCGGTATGGCGGCTCGGCCTCGCGGCCCTTGCGCGCGATCTGCCGGCGGATGAGCTCGTCACCTGGCTGGACGGCCTGAAGGTGCGCCGGCGCGACGCCCAGCTCGTCGCAGGCGCCGTCACCGTGGCCCACCGGATCGTCGAGCGCGTCTCCTCAGGTTCGCTCACGCCCGCTGAGCTGCGCGCGCTCGCCGATCCCTACGCACCGGACGCGCCGCTGCTCGCGCTCGCGCTCGCCGACCTCCACGAGCTGCGCGACTACTTCGGACGCCTCCGCGACCTGCGACTGGAGATCGGAGGTGCGGAGCTGGCCGAGCTCGGCGTGGCAGAGTCGCCTCGCGTCGGAGAGATCCTGAGCGAGCTGCGCCGCCGGAAGCTGAACGGCGAGCTCGACGGTCGCGAGTCGGAGCTCTCCGCCGCCCGCGAGCTGGTCGCCGAGACGGGTTCGATCAGTCCGTGATCCGCTGGGACGTCCCGGGGCCGTACGAGGTCGTCTTCTCGACCCGTGCCGGCGGAGTCAGCGAGGGGCCCTATGCGTCCCTCAACCTGGGCCGGATGACGGGCGACGACGTCGACCGGGTGGACGAGAACCGCCGGCGGCTCTGCACAGTGCTGGGCACCGACGCGGCAGGGCTCGCCCTCAACCGCCAGGTTCACTCGACGCTCGTCCGCAAGGCGACGCGAGGGACTCGCGGCGAGCCCGGCGACGGGCTCTGGACGGACGAGCCCGATCTCCCCGTGCTTGCATTGACCGCGGATTGCCTGCCGATCGCCCTCGTTCGCGCGAACGGTGAGGTGCCGGGCGTGGCCGTTCTGCACGCGGGCTGGCGCGGCCTGATCGGGGGAATCGTCGCGGCGGGGGTCGACACGCTCGGCGGGAGCCTGCAGGCGTGCGTCGGACCTGCGATCGGACCGTGTTGCTACGAGGTCGGACCTGACGTCGCGGAGCCGTTCACGGCCGCATTCGGCGCCGGCGTCCTGCGCGGGCGCAACCTCGACCTCTGGTTCGCCGCGGAGCGCGCTCTCGAACGCGCCGGCGTCGAGCAGGTCGAGCGGCTCGACCTCTGCACGGCGTGCGATCCGGACCTCTTCTTCTCTCACCGGCGCACTGGCAAGCCGCGCGGAGTGCAGGGCGTGGCGGCGCGTGTCGCCTGACGGTCTCCGTGAGGCCTATGGCGCCCTCCGCGAGGAGGTCGGCCCGGCCGTGACTGTCGTCGTCGCGACGAAGTACGTCTCCAACGAGGCCATGGCCGTCCTGGCAGAGTCCGGTGTGGAGGTCGTTGGGGAGAACCGCGCCCAGGACCTGGAGCGGAAGCACGCCGAGTACGGGGATGCGTTCCGCTGGCACTTCATCGGCCACCTGCAGTCGAACAAGGTGAAGGTCGTGAACCGGATCTGCGAGCTCGTGCACTCGCTCGACTCCGACTCGGCGGCCCGCAGGCTGACGGTTCCCGCACTCGTGGAGGTCAACCTCTCGGGCGAGGCATCGAAATCGGGTCTCGAACCCGAGGAGCTCGGTCGTTTTCTCGCGGAGCACCCCGGCGCGCGGGGTCTGATGACAATGCCGCCCGAGGCGGCGGATCCGGAGGCGTCTCGCCCTTTCTTCCGGCGCCTGCACGAACTCGCAGCCGAGCACGGCCTCGCTGAGCTCTCAATGGGCACGTCCCAGGACTACCGGATCGCCGTCGAAGAGGGCGCGACGCTCGTCCGAGTGGGATCGCTGCTCTTCCAGCAGTAGTCCAGGAGTAAGATTCCCCGCTGTCATGGGCTTCTCGGACGTCTGGAACCGCACGCTCGTCTACTTCGGCATTGCCGAGGACGAGGACTGGGACGAAGACGGTTACGCGACCAACGAGGAGCTCGAGCGCACGTACGGCGCCCGGGAGCGCGCCAACGTCCGCCGCTTGCAGCCGAGGCAAGGGCGCGATTTCGACGACTGGAGCGATCCCGAGCCCGCCGCGGTGGGCACGGCCGTCGCCCGCCCCGCGGCGCGCCTCCGCGGGGTCGATTCGGTGCCGAGCCCGGCTTCCGTCAAGGTGCACCTCGTCCTACCCCGCAGCTTCAACGACGCGCAGCAGATCGCCGATCGGTTCAAGGACGGCGTCCCCGTCATCCTCAACCTGCAGAGCGCAGACCAGGATCTGTCCAAGCGGCTGATCGACTTCGCGAGCGGGTTGACGTACGCGCTCGACGGAGGCATGCAGCGCGTGGCGGACAAGGTCTTCCTGCTGACGCCGCGGAACGTCGAGGTCTCGGCGGAGGAGCGGGCACGCCTGCTCGAACGCGGCGGCTTCTTCAACCAGGCGTAGGAAAGCCGTTCCGGGGGCCGAACCGACACGTATGGGCGACCTCTTCGCCGCCATCGGCTTGCTCCTCGATCTCGGGTCGTCTTTGGCCCGCTTCGTGCAGGTCTTCATCTTCGTTTACACGCTGCTCCTGCTGGGATACATCATCACCTCCTGGATCAGGTTGCCGTACAGCCCCTGGCTGAACCGGGTGCAGCGATTCCTCTTCGACGTGTGCGACCCGTACCTGCGCATCTTCCGGCGGTTCATTCCGCCGCTCGGACCGCTCGACCTCTCGCCGATGGTCGCGCTGATCGTCCTCTTCGTCCTGTCGAACGTGCTCGTGTCCCTGCTCGAGCGCCTCTGAAGGGAGACACGATGGCTCTGACCCCTGTTGAGATCCGTCACCTCAAGCCGTCGCGCGGCTTCCTCGGCTACCGCCGGAACGGTGTCGATCGGCTGCTGACCGAGATCGCTGACAGCTTCGCGGACGTCTGGCGTGAGCGCGCCGACCTGGCCGACAAGGTCGAGGCGCTCGAAACCGACATCGACCGGCACAAGGAGCTCGAGGCGCTGCTGCGGACAACGCTCGTCTCAGCCGAGCGCGCCGCCCACGAGATGAAGGATCAGGCTCGCCGCGAGGCCGACAACATCATCGCCGAGTCACACGCCGAGGCTCGTGCGATCAGTCGCCGGGCGGCCGCCGAGCGCGAGCGCCTCGACGGCGAGCTGCGCCGGATCAGGGCGCTCCTCAATTCCGCGCTCGCGACCGTGGACGAGGCTACGACAGATCGCCGCGAGTCGGTGGGCGAGTCCACGGGGGAGCTTCGCCGACTGATCTCCTGACCTTTCGCCTGTCACCTCGCCGGTTCGGGTGACCGGCCATCTCGTAACCTGGCAGGTGTGAGCGCGACCCGCCTGCGCCTGCGCGTCCACCCCGGCGCTAGAACCTCGGCCGTGGTCGGGCGTCACGGCGAAGCCTGGAGGGTGCGCGTGACTGCTCCTCCCGATCGAGGGCGCGCCACGGAGGCCGTGCTGACCTTGCTCGCGGATACTCTGGGTCTTGCGCGCGGCGACGTCACGCTCGTTTCGGGGGCCGGCTCGCGCGACAAGATCGTCGAGGTGGTGGGCATCCCGCCCGAGGAGGCCGAACGGCGGCTAGCGTCGGCCGGGAGCCAAGCAGTGGAGCCAAGCAGTCGTGCCGGCGGATCGGGCCTCGCCCGAGACGTATACCGGCCAGAGACGTTCCAGCAGGGAGAGGAGACAGGATGAGCATCGAGACCGATGGCTTTCGCGAAGAGCTCCTGAAGCGGCGGGAGCAACTGCAGGAAACGATCAAGCACCACGACATCAGCGGCGCGTCGCTCCTCGACGAGACCGGCGAGCTGACGTCATCGAGCTCCGACAACCATCTGGCCGACACCGCGACCGAGACCTACGAACGGGAGCTGGACGAAGGGCTCGAGGAGGACGCGGAACGGCAGCTGCGCGACGTCGAGCTGGCGCTCGAGCGGATCGCGAACGGCACCTACGGGACCTGCGAGGTGTGCGGCAAGGAGATCCCCGAGGAGCGGCTGGAGGCGATTCCGTGGACGACGATGTGCATCGACGACGCCCGGAAGGTGGGCGGTTGAGCGAGCCTGCCCGCCGAGAGGTCCCGCGCGCTCTTGACGTCCGCATCGGATCCTCGACGAACGCGCTCCGACCGATCTCGTCGGCGGAGCGTTCGCTGGCCGCCGGCCCTCGCCAGTGGGTCGGTTTCGGCGCGATTGCTCTTGCGGCCGTCGCCGCCGACCAGCTGACGAAGCAGATCGTCTCGGGGACGCTCGCACTTGGCGAGTCGGCACACGTCGTCGGGCCATTCTCGATCCACCACGTCCAGAACTCCGGCATCGCCTTCGGCCTCTTCGCCGACGCGACCTCGATCGTGATCGGGCTGACTGCCATCGCCGTCACCTGGATGCTCGTCTTCTTCGCGCGCGCCGGTCGCCGGCATCCGATCCTTCCCGTCGCCCTCGGCTTCGTGCTCGGCGGCAGCATCTCGAACCTGCTCGACCGCGTTCGTCTCGGCCACGTCACGGACTTTCTCGACGTGCGCTTCTGGCCTGCCTTCAACCTCGCCGACTCCTTCATCGTGGTCGGGGTCGCAATCCTCTTCGCCGCACTCGCGGCTGCCGACCGCCGCCCGAGGGGGACGACGTCACGTGGCCACTCTCCGCTTTCGCGTCTCTGAGCCCGCCCGCGTCGACCGGGCGCTCTCCGCGCGCCCGGAGATCGGCTCGCGTTCGCTCGCGGAGCGCCTCGTTGCCGATGGCGCCGTTCTCGTCGACGGCCGACCCCGGCAGAAGAGCCACCGACTGGAGGGCGGGGAGGAGGTCGTTGTCGAGCTCCCGAACGCCCGCGGGCCGCTGCAGCCCGAGCCGATGGCCCTCCATGTCGTGTGGGAGGACGAGTACCTCCTCGTGGTCGACAAGCCTGCGGGTGTCGTCGTCCATCCCGCCGGCGGTCACGCGAGCGGCACCCTCGTCCAGGGACTGCTCGCGTTCGACGTCGCCGGAGGTGACGACGACCGCCCTGGCATCGTGCACCGGCTCGACCGCGACACCTCTGGGCTCCTGGCTGTTGCGCGTTCCGAAGAGGCGCACGCGCGCCTCCAGGCGCTAATCCGGCGCCGGTCGCTCGAGCGGCGCTACCTGGCACTCGTGCGGGGGGAGCCCCGCTCGCGCACGGGCACGATCGAGGCGCCGATCGGTCGCGACCGAGCCGATCGCACCCGGCACTCCCTCGATACGGCTACGCCGCGCGAGGCGATCACGCACTTCGAGCTCGTCGAGGTCCTGCCGGAGCACTCCCTCCTCGAGGTCCGGCTCGAGACCGGCCGCACCCACCAGATCCGCGTGCACCTCGAGGCGATCGAGCTGCCGATCGCTGGCGATCCGGTCTACGGCGTCGCGGGCGACCTCGGCCTCGAGCGCCAGTTCCTCCATGCGGCGGCGCTCGCCTTCGCGCATCCCTTCAGCGGTGAGCCCATCGAGGTCGAGTCCCCGCTGCCGCTCGATCTCGGCGCCGCGCTCGAGCGAGCGCGCGCCAGCTGATCCTGCGCGGCAGCTCGTCCGCGCCAAGTCTGGCGGCGCAACAGGCTAGGGACAGTCCCTGAACGTACGACCAGGGCAGCTCCATCCCCGTCGCGCCGGGGTTTAGGGCGCAACCGGCCAGGGACAGGCCCTGAACGTACGGCCAGGGACTGTCCCTGGACTCCCGGCCGGAGGTGTCGAACCTGTGACAGAAGCGTTCCAAGTTGCGCACAGGTAGAGGCCGCTACACTGACCTCGTTCTTGTTCCCGACCCGGCGACCAGCAGGGGCGGGGGTGCCGCGGCGTCTCGCCCCGGTTCCGCCCCGAGCCCGCCGGAGTAGCGCAACCAACCAGGAAAGGGGCCAGTCCCTTGGCAGTCGTCTCCATGCGAGAGCTCCTGGAGGCCGGAGTCCACTTCGGTCACCAGACCCGCCGCTGGAACCCGAAGATGAAGCGATTCATCTTCACCGAGCGCGGTGGTATCTACATCATCGACCTCCAGCAGACTTCAGAACTGCTCCAGGAGGCGTACGACTTCGCGCGCAACATCGCCGAGCGCGGTGGCACGATCCTGTTCGTCGGCACGAAGAAGCAGGCCCAGGACGCAGTCGCGCAGGAAGCGGCGCGTGTCGGGATGCCGTACGTGAGCAACCGCTGGCTCGGCGGCCTGCTGACGAACTGGAAGACGATCACCGACCGGATCGCGCACCTGCACGAGCTGCGGCGTCTGAAGACCGAGGGCCAGCTCGACCTGCTGCCGGCCAAGGAGCGCATCACGATGCTCGCGGAGCTCGAGAAGCTCGAGTCGAACCTCGGCGGGGTCGCTGATCTGCGCCGCCAGCCGGATGCGATCTTCATCGTCGACCTGCGGAAGGAGCAGCTCGCGGTGCGCGAGGCGCGTCGGCTGGGCATGCCGATCCTGGCGCTCGTCGACACCAACTGCGACCCGGATGAGGCGGACTACATCATTCCCGGGAACGATGACGCGATCCGCTCCTGCAGCCTGATCGTCCGCGCGATTGCCAGTGGCATCGAGGCGGGTCAGAAGAAGGTCACCGAGCGGGACTTCGAGCGTGGATCGGTGAACGGCAACGGCGAAGCTCCGCCGGCCGAGCCCGAGGGGGCCTCCACAGCCGAGGCAGCCTCGACAGCTGAGGAGGCCTCGACAGCTGAGGAGGCCTCGACAGCTGAGGCAGCCTCCACAGCCGAGGCAGCCTCCACGACGGAGGCGTCTCCCGCAGCCGAGCCGGCACCACCTGCGGCCGATGAGACGCCGGCCGAGTACGAGCCGCTCAGCCAGGGTGAGACCGTCGTCGAGCCGGAGCAGCCCTCCGAGCTCACCGGTCAGGCGGCCGCCGACGAGCCCAACGTGAACACGAACGAGAGGGGCGACCAGTGAGCACCACGATCTCTGCAGATCTCGTCAAGCAGCTCAGAGACGCGACCGGCGCCGGCATGATGGCGTGCAAACAGGCGCTTCAGGAAAGCGACGGCGATCTCGAGGCGGCACGCACCCTCCTGCGCGAACGGGGCATCGCGCAGGCCGGCAAACGAGCCGACCGCGCGACGAACGAGGGGAAGGTCGGCTACCTGCAGACGGACGAGCGGGTGACCATGGTGGCGGTGGGCTGCGAGACCGAGCCCGTCTCGAACAACGACGATTTCATGGCCTGGGCGAAGAACGTGCTGCTCGCCGTGGAGGAGCGCGGTCTCGAGGCCCTTACCGAACTCGAGGACGAGCGAGTCGAGCTGATTGCCAAGCTCGGCGAGAACATCATCGTCACGGGTGCCGAGCGCTACGACGCGGGAGCCGGCGAGATCCTCGGCGCGTACGCCCACCCGCCCGCCAATAAGATCGGGGTCGTCGTGAAGCTCCGCGGCGGCACTCCCGAGCTCGCCCGCCAGCTGGCGATGCACATCTCCTTCGCCGCTCCCACCTGGATCACGAAGGACGACGTGCCGACCGAGTCGGTAGAGGCCGAGCGTCAGATCTACCTCAACTCCGACGAGCTGGCTGGCAAGCCTGAAGGCGCGAAGGAGAAGATCGTCGAGGGAATGCTCGCGAAGCGCTTCTTCGCCGCTCAACCGGGAGGCGCGTTGACCGAGCAGCCGTGGATCCACGAAGCGTCCCAGACCGTCGGCCAGGCGCTGGCGGCCGGGGGCGCCACCGTGGTGGCGTTCAGGCGCCTGACTGTCGCAGAATAGCCCGGTGGCCAAGAACTCGTTTCAGAATGTCGCTTCGTTGGCGGGGTGTGATGGGTGGTGCGAGGCAAGGACGCAAGGAGCGTTCAGATGAGACAAATGGGCGCGACTGAGGACGCCGCACCGCACCACCCAGCGCGGCCCGACGAATCACGGTTTCATTCTGAAACGAGTTCTAGAGCGCCACTTGGGGCGGACGAGACGACAGATCGTCGACCGACGGGCGGCGCTTCTGTGTTCCGTCGCATCCTGCTGAAGCTCTCGGGCGAGGCGCTCATGGGCCCACGCGAGTACGGGCTCGACCCGGGTACCGTCGAGACGATCGCCGCCGAGGTCATCGACGTCCAGAATGAGGGTGTCGAGCTCGCAATTGTTGTCGGAGGAGGCAACATCTACCGAGGTCTTGCCGCCGCAGCCGGCGGGATGGACCGTGCGACGGGCGATTACGCCGGGATGCTCGCAACCGTCCTCAACGCCCTCACGCTGCAGGAGGCGCTCGAGCGTCAGGGCGCCGTGACGCGCGTTCTCTCGGCCCTCGAGGTCTCCGAGGTCGCCGAGCCGTACATCCGCCGCCGTGCCATGCGCCACCTCGAGAAGGGCCGCATCGTCATCTTCGCCGCCGGCACCGGGAACCCGTTCTTCACGACCGACACGGCGGCTGCCCTGCGAGCGCTCGAGATCGGGGCCGAGGCGATCCTGATGGGGAAGAGCGGGACGAACGGCGTCTACGACGGGGACCCCCAGCTCAACCCGACAGCGACGTTCCTGCCCCAGCTCACACATCTCGAGGCGATCGAGCGCGGCCTCCGCGTCATGGACACGACCGCCCTCTCCCTCTGCATGGAGAACGGACTGCCGATCCACGTGTTCGAGCTCGCGCCCGGCAATATCCTGCGCGTCGCCTCCGGCGAACGCGTCGGCACGATCATCTCGACCCCGAAGGAGGGCATGTGATGGCGACGATCGAGGAGTTCCTCGGCGACGCGACGCGACGGATGGACAAGTCGATCGAGACGACGCGGAACGAGTTCAACAGCGTCCGTACGGGACGGGCCTCGACGGCGCTCCTCGATCGGATCACGATCGACTACTACGGCGCGCCGACGCCGCTGAAGAACATGGCCACGATCGGCGCGCCGGAGGCCCGTCTGCTCACCGTGCAGCCGTTCGACCCGACGCAGGTCCGAGCGATCGAGAAGGCCGTGCAGGAGTCCGATCTGGGTCTGACCCCCTCGAACGACGGCAAGGTCATCCGGCTGCCGATCCCGCAGCTGACTGAGGAGCGGCGCAAGGAGCTCGTCAAGCTCGTCCGCCGGTACGGCGAGGACGGCAAGGTGGCGATCCGGAACGTCCGCCGCGACGTCATGCGACACCTCGAGGAGCTTGTCAAAAACGGCGAAGTGGGCGACGACGAGGAGCGCCGGGCCGAGTCGCAGGTGCAGAAGTTGACGGACGAGCACACGAAGTCGATCGACGACCTGATGAAGAACAAAGAGGCCGAGATCATGGAGGTCTGAGGTCGCCACCGACCTCAAACAGACCGACCTCGCTCGCAGCGTTGCGATCATCATGGACGGGAACGGCCGCTGGGCGGAGCGCCGCGGGCTTCCCGTGGCAGAAGGTCATCGCGAAGGCACGCGCGCACTACGGAGGACGGTCGAGGCGGCAATCGACCTCGGCGTCCAGGCGCTCGCGGTCTACGCTTTCTCGACCGAGAACTGGACGCGGCCGGCCGACGAGGTCGAGTCCCTGATGGAGATCTTCGGAGAGACGATCGAGCGAGAGCTGCCCGATCTCGCGAAGCAGGGCGTGCGCACGCGCTTCCTCGGCCGCCGCGACCGTGCGCCGGGGTGGCTCCAGGAGCGGATGCGCATGCTCGAGGTCGACACCGCTGGGAACGACCGGCTCGCACTCTGGATCGCGTTCGACTATGGCGGTCGCTCAGAGCTCGTCGAGGCGGCGAAGCGGCTCCTCAGAGCGGGCGCCGACCCGGCCGACCTCGACGAGGACACCTTTGCGGCCGAGCTGTATGCGCCGGAGCTTCCCGATCCGGACCTGCTGATCAGAACCTCGGGCGAGCTGCGACTCTCGAACTTCATGCTCTGGCAGGTCGCCTACGCCGAGCTCGTCTTCGTCGAGACGCTCTGGCCGGACTTCGGCGAAGGGGATCTCCGGAGCGCGATCGTGGACTACGCCACCCGGCGCCGGCGCTTCGGAGGACGATGAACCAACTGCTCTCGCGCATCCTCGTCACGATCGTGGCGCTGCCGCTCGTGCTCTGGATCGTCTATCTGGGCGGCTGGCCGCTCTTCGGCCTGGCGCTCCTCGTGGCGGTGCTCGCATTGCACGAGCTCTACGCGATGGCGCGAGCGCTGAGGCCGCTCGTGTTGGCTGGATACGCCGGCGCCGCCGCCACGCTGCTCGGGGCTCACCTCGGCGGCACGGCCTGGATGGCGGGTGGCTTCGCACTCACGCTGCTGCTCGCCTTCTTGCTGTACGGCATCGCCGAGACGCGGCAGTCGGGGACGATCACCATCGGCACGACCGTCCTCGGCGTCGCGTGGATCGGCCTCGGCCTCGCGCACCTGCTGCTGCTGCGTGACCTCCCCGAGTACGGGCGGCTGGCGATCTTCACCGTCCTGTTGGCGGTGTTCGCCGACGACACGGCCGCCTACTTCGTAGGTCGGCTGCTCGGACGACACAAGCTGGCACCGGGATTGTCGCCAGGGAAGACCTGGGAGGGCTTCGTTGCAGGGACGCTCGTCGCGGTCGCCGTCGTCTTCTTCGCCCTCTACGAGGAGGGCTTCCTCACGATTCCGGAATCGGTTGCTCTCGGCGCCGCCCTGGCTCTTGCCGGTGTGGCGGGTGACCTCTTCGAGTCGGCGGTCAAGCGCGACCTGCAGGTGAAAGACTCAGGTCGCCTGCTCGGCGGCCACGGGGGCATGCTCGACCGGGTCGACGCCCACCTCTTCGCTGCGGTGGCGGCCTTCTACGTGATCCTCGCGTTCGGCTATGGATAGACGGGTGAGGGGCGCGCCTACAATGTGCCCGTGACGCGGATCGCGCTGCTGGGCGCAACAGGCTCGATCGGAGAGCAGGCGATCGCGGTGGTCGAACGTCGGCCGGAGCTCGAGCTGTGCGCGCTCGCATCCGGATCGACCGACCTCCAATCGCTGGCGATGGCGCACCGCGTCAGGCACGTGCAGGTTGGCGGGAACCTCACCGAGCTGTTAGAGGTGGCCGAGCCCGACATCGTCCTGAACGCGGTTGTCGGCTTCGCCGGAGTCGAGGCGACCCTGTGGGCACTCGAGCGTGGCGTCACGCTCGCGCTCGCAAACAAGGAGAGCCTGGTCGCAGCCGGAGAACTCGCGCTGCGGGCGCAGGAGCGAGGCGGAGGGTTGCTCCTGCCAGTCGACTCGGAGCACAGCGCGCTCTTCCAGTGCCTCGAGAACCGTCCACTCGAGACGGTCGACTCGATCGTCCTGACCGCCTCGGGAGGTCCCTTCCGTGGGCAGACGCGCGAGGAGCTCGGTGATGTGACGGTCGAGGACGCTCTCGCTCATCCCACGTGGCGAATGGGACCGAAGATCACCGTGGACTCGGCCACGCTCGCGAACAAGGGCCTGGAGCTGATCGAGGCGCATTTCCTCTTCGGGCTGCCGTACGAGCGGATCGAGGTCGTCGTGCAGCCGACCTCGGTAGTGCACGCGCTCGTCCGCTACCGCGACGGCGGTGCGCTGGCGCACGTGGGGTATCCAGACATGACCGTGCCGATCTCCTACGCCCTCACATATCCGCACCGGGCCGCGACCGCGGTCCCCGCGCTCGATCTTGCTGCCGGGCTGACGCTCGAGTTCTCGGCTCCCGATCACGAGACGTTCCCGCTGCTCGCCCTGGCGCGGCGCGCGGGCGAGCTCGGCGGCACGTTCCCGTGCGCGTTCAACGCTGCCAACGAGGTCGCCGTGAACGCGTTCCTTGCCGGCCGGCTGCCGTTCTTGGCGATAGCCGAGCTAGTCGAGGAGACGCTCGCCGCCGCCGACGGGTCGCCCGCGGGCGACCTGCACGAGCTGGTACAGGCCGATGCGGACGCTCGTCGACTCGCGGAGAGAGAGCTCGCCGTCTCGTGAGCGCTCGTGTGCTTACCTCGAACGCCCACGTGTCCCGCGGCCGCCGCCCGCGGTACCTGGCCGACGAGGGTTGCGAATGAGCATCTTCGTCTCGATCCTCGGCCTCGGATTGCTTATCCTCATCCACGAGGCGGGGCACTTCTTCGTTGCGCGCGCGGTGGGCATGAACCCGCGCAAGTTCTATATCGGCTTCCCGCCGGCGCTCGTGAAGACCCGGCGAGGCGGGATCGAGTACGGGATCGGCGCGATTCCGCTCGGGGGCTACGTGAAGATTCCGGGAATGCACCGGCCGGCGGCAGGGGACCTCGACGTGCACTTCGGCCGCGCCCTTGCCGATCAGCCCTCGCTGACCTCAGCCGTCGAGGAGCTGCGGCGCCGCCTCGCCGCCGGCGACCACGAAGGCGCCCGGGACGCCGTCAGGCGGCTGGCCGAGCAGATCGAGGCCGCATCGCTCTCTCCTGCCGCCGCCAGTGCTGCGGAGCGCGGCCTAACAGACATCGACGACGCGCTGGGACCGGATGCCTACTGGCGTGCGCGTACCTGGAAGCGCGTCGCGGTCATCTTCGCAGGGCCCGGCGCGAACCTCGTTCTCGCCGTTGTTCTCTTCGCGGCACTGTTCATGGCCGGTGGGGGCCGGGCGACTCAGACTGTCGACGACGTCGTACCGGACACGCCCGCCGCGGCTGTCGGGCTCCAGACCGGGGATCGGATCCTCGAGATCGGCGGCCAGCGCGTCGAGGCGGGTGACATCGCGAACGTCATCTCCTCGTCGAACGGGCGCGAGCTGACGCTGTCCGTGGAGCGAGCCGGTCGGCGCGTGACCCTCGGCCCGGTGCGGCCGAGGGAGACGGACGGTTCCTACCGCCTGGGCTTCGTCCTGCGCGGTGAGGGCCTCGGCTTCGCCGACTCGACGTGGCAGGCGTTCCGCGTCACCGGGCTCGTGACGAAGGAGATCGGAGCCTCCCTCGGCCGCCTCGCCACCGGGGAGGGGCGGGAGGAGATCTCGAGCCCGGTAGGGATCGTCCAAGGCTCCTCTCAGGCCGTCGACCAGGGCACAACGAATTACCTCTGGGTGGTGGGATTGATCAGCCTCTCCCTCGCCCTCCTGAACCTCCTGCCGCTGTTACCGCTCGACGGCGGCCACATCATGTTCTCGCTGATCGAGGGGATCCGCGGCAAGGCAGTCGCGCGAGAGGTGTATGAGCGCGTGTCGGCGGTCGGGATCGCGGTCGTGCTGCTCCTCTTCTTCATCGGGCTCTCGAACGACATCGGGCGGCTCGGCAACTAGCACGTTCTACGGCATCGGCGCGGCATCGGCGTAGTGAGGCTGCTCGGCGCGACAACGCGCGTTGTCAGGGACAATCCCTGACCAGAAACGCTGTCGTGACACCAGCGTTAGTCAGGGACTGTCCCCCGTAACCCGCGTCGCGAAGGAGGCGGGGTACCCTGTCCCACATGGCCTCGCAGGTGCAGATCAAGGTCGGAGGTGTCGCGATCGGCGGCGGCGCGCCAGTCGCGATCCAGTCGATGACGCTGACGCCGACGCGCGACGTGGAGGCGACGACCGCCCAGATCGCCGCCCTCGCCTCCGCCGGCTGCGAGGTCGTCCGATGCGCGGTTCCGAAGATCGAGGACGCCGAGGCGCTCGAGCGGATTGTTCGCTTCTCGCCGCTCCCGGTGATTGCGGACATCCACTTCAACGCGTCGCTGGCGCTGAAGGCGATCGACGCCGGCGTGGCAGCGGTGCGCATCAACCCCGGCAACATCGGCGGTCCCGACAAGGTCGCTCAGGTCGTCACGGCGGCGAAGCGGGCAAGCATCCCGATGCGAATCGGTGCCAACTCCGGGTCGCTCCCGAAGCACCTTCAAACGCTCGCACAGGAAGATCAAGCCCAGGCACTCGTCGTCGCCGCGCTCGAGGAGGTTGAGCTGCTCGAGCGGCTCGACTATCGCGACTTCAAGATCTCCGTCAAGTCCACCCACGTGCCGACGATGATCCGCGCCTACCGGATGCTGTCGGAGAAGGTGCCCTACCCACTGCACCTCGGCGTCACCGAAGCGGGAACACCCTTCTCAGGCTCGATCAAGAGCGCCGTCGGGATGGGCGCGCTCCTGGCCGACGGGATCGGCGACACGCTGCGAGTCTCGCTCACGGCGGATCCCGTCAAGGAGGTCGAGACGGCCTGGGAGATCCTGAAGGCGCTCGGTCTGCGCGAGCGCGGGCCCGTTATGATCTCGTGTCCGAGCTGTGGCCGCGACAACGTCGGCGTCGAGAGGCTCGCGCTCGTCGTCGAGGAGCGCCTTCGCGACTACCCACAGGCGTTCGAGGTGGCGGTGATGGGTTGCGCAGTCAACGGACCGGGGGAGGCGGGGGACGCAGACTTCGGGATCGCCGGAGGCCGGGACGTCGGCTTCGTGTACGCCCACGGCCGGGTGCTGAAGAAGGTCTCCTCCGACATCCTGATCGACGAGCTCTTCCACGAGATCGACCGCTGGATCGAGGGCGGGATGGATCGCCCGAAGCGCCTCAAGATGGCGAAGCCGGCCGCGCTCGCGATGGCCGAAGCGTCGCTCATACCGCTGGACTGAACCCATTGCAGCGGCTGTGCCGGCGGGCTCCTGCCTGCGCGAAGATCCCTGAAGACCGCCTCGGCGGCCGGATGCGCGTGCGCAAGCGCTGTTTACTAACCTCTTGCCATGGTCGCCCGCGCATCACAGCTCTTCCTGCCGACCCTGCGTGACGCTCCTACGGACGCCGAGGCGGTCTCGCACAAGCTGCTCGTCCGTGGCGGCTTCATCCGCCAGGTCTCGGCGGGGGTGTGGACGTTCCTTCCGCTCGGCTGGCGCGTCCACCGGAAGGTCGAGCAGATCATCCGGGAAGAGATGGACACGATCGGTGGCCAGGAGATGTTCGCCTCCGTCCTCACCCCAGCCGAGCTGTGGGAGCAGAGCGGCCGCTACGGCAGCACGGAGCTGTTCAAGCTCGAGGACCGGAACGGACGGCGTTTCGTGCTGCCGATCACCCACGAGGAGACGTTCACGTTCCATGCTCTCGAGCTCCAGAGCTACCGGCAGCTGCCGCAGATCCTCTACCACTTCCAGACGAAGGGCCGCGACGAGCCTCGGCCGCGCGGCGGCCTCCTGCGCGTCCGTGAGTTCGTGATGAAGGACTCGTACTCGTTCGACCGCGACTCCGAGGCTCAGGACGTGAGCTTTCAGAAGCACTGGCGAGCCTACGAGCGCATGTTCGAGCGGTGTGGGCTCGAGGTGCACGCCGTCGCGGCCGAGTCGGGGATGATGGGCGGCAGCGCCTCGATCGACTTCCTCGCCCCGTCCGGCTCGGGCGAGAACACCCTCGTCACTTGCGAGAACGGTGACTACGCCGCCGACCTCGAGATCGCACGCGGCGTACCCCGTGCGCCGGCCTTCCCGGAACGGCTCGGTGCCCCCCAGGAGATCGAGACGCCGGGAATTACGACAATCGAGGAGCTCGCGGCGACGCTGAGCCTGGACACAGCGGCGACCTCGAAGGCAATGCCGGTCGTGAAGAGCGACGGCACCGTCGTCCTCGCCCTGATCCGCGGTGACGATCGGCTCGAGGAAGCAAAGCTGCTCGCAGCGGTCGGCGAGGACGTCAGGCCGGCTACCGAAGACGAGATCCGCGCTGCTTTCGGCGCCGATCCCGGCTCGCTCGGGCCAGTGGGTTTCGCCGGAGAGGTGATCGCCGACGAGACGTTGCGGGAGGGGCAGTTCGTCGCAGGGGCGAACCGCACGGGAGCGCATCTGCGTGGGGTCGAGTACGGGCGCGACTTCACGGCTCGCTTCGCGGACATCAGGGTGCCCTCGCCGGGCGACCGGTGCCCGCAGTGCGCCGGCGCGCTGCGGTTCCAGACTGCGATCGAGGTCGGACACATCTTCAAGCTCGATACGCGCTACTCGGAGCCGATGAACGCGCGATTCCTCGACGAGGACGGCCGGGAGAAGCCGCTGATCATGGGCAGCTACGGCATCGGACCCGGTCGGATAATGGCTGCCGCCGTCGAGCAGAGCCACGATGCCAACGGGATCGTCTGGCCCGCGGCGATCGCCCCCTACGATGTCCACGTCGTCGCACTCATGGGTGGAGACGAGGGCGTTTCCGCCCTTGCAGGCGAGGTGGCCGAGTCGCTGTCAGCGGAGGGGCTCGACGTCCTCCTCGACGATCGGGATCTGCGGCCGGGCGAGAAGTTCGCCGATGCCGACCTGATCGGCTGCCCGATCCGGGTGACGGTAGGCAAGAGATCTCTGGCCGACGGCGCCGTCGATGTCCGCCGGAGAGCGAGCGGCGAGGAGGAGCGCGTCGCGCGTTTGGAGGTTGGAAAACGGGTAGTCGAACGTGGATGACCCGGCGCAAGCGCTATAGCGAGCAGCCGTTCGGGCCCTCGATCGAGCGCTTGATGGCGGACACAGGGCTGACCTACCGGGGTCTTGCTGCCCTCACGCAGCTCTCCGCCGGCTACCTGAACCATCTGGTGCACGGAAACAGACCGGTGCCCTCGAAGGAGGTCGTCGAGCGTCTAGCCGGCGCACTGGACGTCGAGGCGGATCACTTCCGCGAGTACCGCCTGCGGGTCATCACGGATCGCCTCGAGGCGAAGCCCGATCTGATCGACCGGCTGTACAAGCGCCTGAGCGTCTAACGGCTAACGGCGTCGATAACGCTCGTTGACCGCCCGAATGGCTAGGGGATCCGCCTTCGCAACGCGGTCGGCGGTCAGCAAACCGTTCAACTCTCCCTCGACGTCCGTCAGCTGCGTCCACACGAAGCCTGCGACGTCGCCGCTGCCGTCGACGAGGCGGGCGTAGGCCGTGGCGAGCTCGTCGGCGGACGAGACGTGCTTGTAGGCCGTGCGGCCGTTGGCGAGGAGCGACACGCCGCCGCACTCACCGATCCATAGCGACACCCCGTCGGTGCTGCAGTGCCGTTACAGGTCGTCGCCGTAGTCGTGGCGATCGACGAGATCCGTGCCGTCGAGTTGCTTCCAGCCAGATGCGTCGACGACGAGGCGGCCTGGATCCTGGGCGCGCACGCCCTGCACGAGGCGGCGCTGGAAGCCCGTCGGCGGCCGGCCCCAGTCCTCGTTGATGACGATCCAGAGGACGACGGAGGGATGGCCGCTCTCCGCGGGATCCACGACATCGACGACGAGCTCGTGCGCGCGCCTCGGGTCGAGCTCGCCGAGGTCGAACGCGACGTGCCAGTCGACGGCGCCGAAGGTGAGCAATACGCGAGCTGCGCCACTCGGCAGGAAGCTCGCAACGCCGCCGGTAGCGGAGTCGCTCGTGGATCTCCCCGCCGAGTCCAATCCCTGAGAACGGTGCCTCGAAGCAGAATGGCACGACGATCCGGCGGGGTGCGCACGGTGGCTCGAGCTCGACCGTCCAAACGCCGTCGAGGCTCAGCCGGCGGTGGCGGACGGCACCCGGTCGTGCGACCCCGACGGCGCCGAGGCGCCAGGCGCCGAGCACGAACCGCAAACCAGCTCCTCGCCCGGACGGCGATGCCGGCGAGGGTTGCCGATCGGCTAGGATCGCCCGCAGCGGGGCGTGGCGCAGCCTGGTTAGCGCGCTAGTCTGGGGGACTAGAGGTCCCGAGTTCGAATCTCGGCGCCCCGACTGACGAAAGCCCTGCAGATGCGGGGCTTTTCGCGTGAAGAGGGGACGGCGAGGTCGTCATGAGTCCGCTGAAAGTCCCCAAACGCCTTCGGAGGCCGCGGCGAGGTACGCGTCGAGCGCCAGCCGCGCGCGGTCTGCCGAGTCCGGGAGGAGGTGCGCGTACGTCTTTGAG
>Ga0136612_10000122_pt1 | contig 20258 bp, 16 predicted proteins | sample AntDryUQ224A2306_2_FD_106644 | JGI IMG/M metagenome (GOLD analysis project Ga0136612, IMG submission 106644) | Polar desert sand microbial communities from Dry Valleys, Antarctica - metaG UQ224A (23.06) | ecosystem: Environmental > Terrestrial > Soil > Desert | place: Antarctica: Dry Valley... | reverse complement strand
CTCCACGGGCCCGTCCAGGAAGTACGTGACGAAGACCGACCCGAAGCCGGCCACGACGACGGGCACGCCGAGCCGCCCGTAGAGCGCGCGCAGGCCCTCGCGAGTGCGCTCGCCGAGCCGGAAGACGTGCTCGTGCACCGGCTCGCGCTGGAGCTTGTCGAGTGTCGCGAGCGCCGCTGCGGTTGTCGCGGGATGCCCGTTGAACGTGCCGGCGAAGAAGGCCGGCTGCCCCGGGGTGGTTGAGAACAGATCCATCAGCTCGGCCTTGCCGCCGAGCGCGGAGACCGGCCAGCCGTTCGCCATCGCCTTCCCGAGCGTGGTCAGGTCGGGCGTGACGCCGGCGATCGCCTGGTAGCCGCCGAGGCCGTGACGGAACCCGGTGATCACCTCGTCGAAGACGAGCACGGTGCCGTGCTTGGTCGCCAGCTCGCGCAGCCGCTCGAGAAAGCCAGGCTTCGGCAGAACCGTGCCGATGTTGTGCGGGATCGGCTCGAGGATGATCGCGGCGACGTCGTGGCCGGTCAGCGCCCGCTCCACGTCGTCGGCGTCGTTGAAGCGGCAGACGATCGTCGCGTCGAGCACCTCGGGGAGGATCCCCTCCGAGAGCGGGTGCTTGCCGCCGACGCGATCGGCCGGCGAGATCACGTTCATCGCGACCGAGTCGTGCCACCCGTGGTAGCAGCCCTGGAACTTGATCACGTGTCGGCGCCCGGTGACCGTCCGCGCGAGCCGCAGCGCATGGAAGGTCGCCTCGCTCCCGGTTGCCGTCAGCAGCACTTTCTCGAGCGAGGGCACGACGTCGACGAGCCGCTCGGCGAGCTCGATCTCGACCGGCGTGACGCCGACGCCCATCAGCGAGGACGCGTTCACGACGGCGGCGTCGACGTCGGGGTCGTTGTGCCCGAGGAGCGGCGGGCCGAACGCTGAGTGGTAATCGGTGAAGACGCGCCCGTCCGCGTCGGTGAAGGTGGAGCCGCTCGTCGCGGTGACGACGAGATCCTCGAGCCCCGGCACGCGGCGCTGGCCGCTGTTGACGCCTCCCGGGATCACGGCGGCAGCACGGGCGGCGAGCCGGGCAGCGGTTTCGGACGAGATCTGACTCATCGTGCCTCCACGCGTAGGGACGAGAAGACGTCCTCGTCGAGATCGATTCCAAGACCGGGTGCGGTCGGGACGGCGATGCAGCCGTCCGCTTCGATCGGCAGCAGCTGGCGAGTCAGCTTCGTGTTGATCTCGGTCTCCGCGACGCAGTACTCCTGGAAGAGCGCCTCGGACAACACGGCGTTGACGTGCAGCGAGGCGGCCTTGATGATCCCACTCTTCCAGGCGTGCGGCACCAATGCGACCCCGTGCTCCGTCGCGAGCGCTGCGATCCGCATCATCTCGGTGATTCCGCCGCAGCGAGTGACGTCGGGCTGGATCAGGTCGACGTGGCCGCGCTCGATCAGCTCACGGAAGCCCCAGCGGGTCGCATCCTGCTCACCCGCCGCGATCTTGATGTCGACCGCGTCCGCAAGCTCGGCGTAGGCCTCGTATTCGTCCGGCTCGAACGGCTCCTCGAGCCAGTAGACGCCGAGCTGCTCGAGCTCGCGCGCGACCCGGATCGCCGTGGTCGCGTCGGCGACGTAGCCGAGCCCGGCGTCGATCAGGATCTCGACGCCTTCTCCGCCGGCCTCGCGGGCGGCGGCGGCCAGGCGGACGTCATGGTCGGGATCCTGCCCCAGCGGGCCCCAGCCGAGCTTGATCGCCGTGAACCCCTGCTCGCAGAGCGCCGAAACAGCCTCGGTCACCTCCTCGGTCGTGTCCGGCATCAGGCGGGACGCATACGCGCGAATTCGGTCGTGCTCAACGGTGCCGAGCAACTCACACACCGGCTTGCCGAGCGCCTTCCCCTTGATGTCCCAGAGCGCGATGTCGATGCCGCTGATCGCGTGGATCGCGATCCCGCGCCGGCCGATGAAGATGACGCCGCGATACATCTTGTCCCAGAGCCGCTCGACGTCGAGCGGGTCTTCGCCGATCAGCAGCTCGCGGAGGCTCTGCGCGATCGCGTGCGAGGCCGGGGCATGAACGAGCGCTGCGACGGCATCGGGCGCGGAGTCCACCTCGCCGATGCCGGTGATCCCCTCGTCGGTGTGAACCAGGATCACCAGATCGTCCTGGCTGCCGTCCGCAATCCCCTCGTTCACGGCGGGTTGCCGCAGGACGACGGCCTCGACATCGGTGATCTTCACGGATTGTCGATCATAACGTCATTGTCAACAATCTTCATGCGAGCCGGGCGGGAACGAGTTGAGTCACCAGGAGGTCGTCGAGCGTCTCGCGTCTTCGGATCACCTCGCACGTGTCGGCGTCGACGAGCACGTTCGCCGGGCGCGGCAGCAGGTTGAACTGGTTCGAGAGCACCTCCGCGTAGCCGCCGACGTCCAGCACCGCGAGCAGGTCGCCCTGGCTGAGCGTGGGCAGCGGCCGCTGCTCGCCGAGGAGGTCGAGCACGCACGTCGGGCCGACGACGCTCACCTCCGTGTCGCCGGCATCGCGCCCCTTCGTCGCGTGGACGATCTCGTAGTAGTAGCCCTGCAGCGTCACGCGCGGGCAGTGGTTCGTGCTCGCGTCGACGTTGACCCACGTTGTGCTCCCCGTCGGCAGCCGCTTGACGACGCCGACGCGGGTGAGCAGGACGGTTGCGTTGCTGACGAGCCGCCGGCCCGGCTCGAGCAACAGGTGGGGCTCGTGGAGCGACCGATCCGCGAGCGCCGCGCGCAACGTCGACGTGAGGGCTTCCGCGTACTCCTCGGGAGTACCGACGGCATGGCTGCCGGACGGAGCGCCGCTCTCAGGATCCCGCTCGTGCGGGTAGCCGCCGCCGAAGTCGAGCAAATCGGGCTGCCACCCGAAGCGGTCGTGCAGCTCCGCGATGCACGTAGCGACCAGGCCGGCCGCGAGCTCGAAGGCCTCGGGCGTGGGGCGGAGCCTGCTGACGTGCAGATGCAGGCCGCGGAGGCGAAGCCACGCAGACGCGAGCGCGTCCGGGACGAGCGCGAGGATCGTCGGCCGGTCCATTCCCCACTTGTCGTGGCTCGTGTCTGCCGCGATCTCCGCGAGCTCAGGCTCGAGCGTCGCCGGATCGGCGTAGCTGAAGGGCAAGACCCGCAGGCAGACGTCTGCCGGTCGGCCGAGCTCCTCTGCAAGGCCGGCGACCAGGTCGAGCTCGCTCGGGTCGTCGATGTTGATCGTCACGCCCGCCTCGATCGCGGCGCGCAACTCCGCCGGCTGCTTGTTGCTTCCGTTCAGCACGAGTAGCTCGGGGGCCACACCGGCTCGCAGGGACAGCGTCAGCTCGCCGAGCCCGAAGCAGTCGCCTCCGACGCCTTCTTCGACGAGCACGCGCCGGATCGCCGGGTTGGCGTTCGACTTCGTTGCGAACAACAGCGTCACGCGCGGCCAGCGTGCCTCGAACGCATCACGAAGCCGGCGGACGTTCGCCCTGATCTGAGCTTCGGAGGTCACGTAGAGCGGCGTGCCGTACTCCTCGGCCAGCTCGGGCGCAGTTCGGCCCTCGATCCAGAGCAAGCCGTCCTCCTCGACCCGGATCGGCCCAGCCTGGCCAACGACTTCCCGGGCGCTCCGACCGGTCACATGCGGAGCGGCTGCGGCGTCGCGGCCAGAGGAGTCAGCACCTCCGTCAACGCCTCGTCGAAGATGTCGAGCAGCTCGTCGAGCTCCTCCGCGGTGGTCGTCAGCGGCGGCGCGAGCACCGCCATCCAGTGGCTCGCACGCAGGAGCAGCCCCTTTCTCCGAGCGGCTTCTCTCACCCTGATACCGACGTTCTCCGCTGCGGGGAACGGCTCTTTCGTATCGCTGTCGCTCACGAACTCGAGGCCGAACAGAAGGCCCTGTCCGCGGACGTCGCCGATTGCAGGGAGGCGCGCCTGGAGCGATCGCAGCCGGCCGAGCGCTTGTTCGCCACGAGCGGCGGCGTTCGTCACCAGATCGCGTTCTCGCATCTCCTCCAGCGCTGCGAGCCCGGCTGCGCAGGCGACGGGATTACCGGCGTACGTGTGACCGGCTGCGAACTCCTGCCCCGCAGGTCCCCAGAACGCCTGTGCGAGGCGGTCGGTGATCACCGTTGCCGAGAGTGCGATGTAGCCGCCGGTCAGCCCCTTACCGAAGACGAGGATGTCCGGCCAGGTGGAGAAGAGCTCGGACGCGAAGAGGTGACCCGTGCGGCCGAAGCCAGTGATGATCTCGTCGAAGATGAGGACGATGTCGTGCCGGTCGCACAGGTCCCGTAGCGCCGGCAGGTAACCGTGCGGCGGGATCACCACGCCCGCGGTCATCAGGATCGGCTCCGTGATCAGAGCGGCGATCGTCTCGGGTCCCTCGAGCTCGATCACCTGCTCGACCAGGCGGACGTAAGTCGCCGCCACGTCGGCCGCATCGACGTCGAAAGGCGGACGGTAGGGGTCGGGCGTGTGGAGATGCACGAAGCCCGCCGCGAGGGGCTCGTACGGGCTCTTGCTCGCGCGCCAGCCGCTCGCAGCAAGCGCGTGTCCCGTCACTCCGTGGTAGCCCCGGTAGTGCGAGAGCACCTTGTACTTGCGGGGATCGCCGGCCTGGCGGTGGAACTGGCGCGCCATCTTGATCGCGGCCTCGACAGCCTCTGAGCCCCCGCTGCCCCATTTCAGGGTTGTGTACTGGGGCGGCAGGAGCGCCAGCAGTTCTCGCGCCAGCTCGAGGCTTCGGTCACTGGTCGCCATCGTCGGTGCGGCGAGCGCAAGTCGCGAGAGCTGCCTCGTCGCGGCCTCGACGACGCGAGCGTTCCCGTGCCCGAGACTCATGCAGAACGTTCCCGAGAGCCCGTCGATGTACCAGCGACCATCGACGTCCCTGACGCGGATCCCGTCCCCCTCGGACAGGATCAGCGGATCCTCGCTGAACGCCTGCATCTGGGTGAAATCGATCATCACCATGCCGACAGCGTCGATGAGGTCGCGCGAGGCGATTGTCGATCATAGCGCGATTGTCGACAATCCACTAGAGTCGCCTCGGGCATGGGCGACACCCGGGTTTCCTGCACGATCGACTTGACCGCGGACGGGAAGCAGTTCGGCACGTTGCGGGTGCCACGCTCGTCGAACCAGTGGTCGAGCCTCTGGATTCCGATCGTCTCCGTCGCGAACGGCACGGGGCCTACGGTGCTCGTGATCGGCGGCGTGCACGGGGACGAGCCCGAGGGTCAGGTCGCCGCGCTTAATCTCGCCCGAGGGCTCCAGCCGGAGCAGGTCACCGGCCGCGTGATCGTGATCCCCTGCGCCTCGCCCGAGGCCTCGCGCGCCTACACGCGGACCTGGCCGTCAGGTATCAACTTCAACCGCTCGTTCCCGGGCGACCCGCTGGGGTCGGAGGACGAGCAGCTCGCCTACTTCCTCTCGACCGAGCTCTTTCCGCCCTCGGATGTCGTCGTCGACATCCACAGCGGCGGGCGCGGCGGGCTGCATCTGCCCTGGGCCGAGATGCACTGGGTCGACGACCCGGAGCAGCGGCGGCAGATGGTCGACGGGATGATCGCGTGGAACACGGACTGGTGCTGCGTCTACATAGACATCGGCGGCACCGGCCTGCTCGTCGGCGAGGCCGAGCGCCAGGGCAAGAATGTGATCAGCACGGAGCTCGGCGGCGGTGGGCACGTCACCGCGGAGATCCATCGCCTCGCGGCAAGCGGCCTCGCGAACGTGCTCCGGCACGTCGGCGTCCTCGAGGGCGAAGTCGTCGGACGGGACTCCCCGCCGACCTTCCTGATGGCGACCGAGCTCGAGAACTTCCTGCTCGCGCCCGAGTCCGGTCTCTTCGAGACGCTCGTCCACCTCGGCCAGCGCGTCGAATCCGGCGAGCCGATCGGGCGGATCCACTTCATCGAGCGGCCCGACCGCGAGCCGGAGACCGTCCACGCCGGCAACGACGGGATCGTCTGCGTCGTCCGCGCGGTCGCCACCTGCGAGCAGGGCGACAACATCGTCGTCATTGCTCGCGAGGTCAACCGCTCTGGGCTGGACTGATGGGGCTCGACTAGTCATGGAACGCTGCAAGGTTGCCGCGACACAGGTTGAAAGTCTCTACACGGACGTCGAGCACAACCTCGAGGCGCATCTCCGCCTGATCGCCGAGACGGCCGAGGCGGGATGCGACCTTGTCGTCTTCCCGGAGACATCCGTTACCGGCAACAACGGCAGCCCGGAGGTGACCCGGTTCGCCGAGCCGCACGATGGGCGCATCATTCGCACGATCCAGGGGCGGGCGAAGGAGTGCGGAATCGTCGTTTCGTACGGCTTCTGCGAGCTCTTCCGAGGGACGCACTACAACACGTCCGCGCTCGTCGGGCCGGACGGCCTGATCGGGCTGCAGCGCAAGGTGCACGCGTCCTTCGACGAGTTCTTCCGCTTCCGGCAAGCCTACGAGTGGGGCGTGTACGACCTCGGCTTCTGCTCCGTCGGGACGGCGATCTGTCACGACAGCGACTTCGAGAGCTGGCGGATCCTCGCCCTGAAAGGTGCCGAGGTGATCCTGCTGCCGCACGCGAACCGGACGATGCCAGCGGGCGGCGGCATCCTCACCTTCGACGGCCGCGAGCGCGAGCTGGCGGAGGAGGACATGCTGCGCGCCCAGGAGGAGCTGCTCGAGCAGCGGCCGAGCCCGCCGCGGCTCCATGACTTCCTGGCCCGGGACAACGGCGTCTTTGCCGTCTTCTCCGACACGGTCGGCTTCGACGGTCACAGCACGCACGTCGGCGGCGCCTACGTCCTCGCGCCCGACGGGTCGATGCTTGCGCAGTCCGAGCTCGGCACCGGCAACCGGTGGGTAGCCGTCGAGCTCGACCCTACCCTCGTCGACCGGGCCCGCGAGAACCCGTGGTTTGCCCTCAAGAAGCGCCGGCCGGAGGCGTACGACGAGCTGGTCGCCCGACAATGAGAGAGGACCGTCTGTGAGCAACCTGGCCGCCGGCGTCGCGCGCGCCGACATCACCCCGCCGTGTGGCCTGCCGCACGGCTGCTGGTCGGCCCGCACCGGCCTCGCCGAAGGAATCCACGACCCGATGGTCGCCCAGGCGCTCGTCCTCGACGACGGACGCAACCCGATCGCGATCGTCGCCCTCGACCTGGTCTTCGCCGGCGCGGATATGACGGCCGCGGTGCGCGAGCGCGTGCAGAAGCTGACCGGGATCCCGGCGGAGGCCGTGCTCGTGAACGCCGCGCACAACCACAGCGCGCCGAGCGTCTCGCGCGGCTCCACGGTCGCCGGGCTCGCCGACACCGGGGCGTTCGCCCCGTGGGTAGACGCGCTGCCCGATGTGCTCGCGGGGCCGTCTACTCGGCCTGGCGCGGACGGCGGCCCGCGCGCGTCGGCTGGGGAACCGGCAGCGCGCCCGGGATCAGCGTCAACAGGGTCCGCCGCGAGCGGCCGGTGGACGACAGCGTGCCGGTGCTGCGGGTCGACGCGGAGGACGGTGGCCCGATCGCTGTCGTCGCGAGCTTCGCGTGCCATCCGACCCTGATCGGGGGCGAATCGCTGCTCTGGAACACAGACTTCCCCGGTCCGCTCCGAGAGGCAGTCGAGGCCGGCCGGCCCGGAGTGGAGTGCCTATTCCTCCAGGGCTGCGGCGGGGACATCGCCGCTTGGGACTACTGGTTCGGGAACCGTGAGGCGGGCCGGCACAGCTTCGACAGACGGGACGAGCTCGGCCGGGGTGTCGGTGCGGCCGTGCTCGAGGCGCTGGAGGGAATCGAGACGACCGCCGAGGCGGAGCTCGGAGCAGCCTCGACTCAGGTCGAGCTCCGCCGCCGCCGGATCCCGTGGGACGTGGACGAGCTCGAGCGCCGGATCGGGGAGCTCTCGCAGGAACCCAAACCGGACTTTCCGGAGGCGTGGCCGGAGAACGTCCATACCGCGACCTCCGCGCAGGACTTCCCGGCGCTGTACCAGCGCTCCGCGCTCGCGATGTACGCGGACATGGCGCGCCGACCCGACGATCCTGTCGGCGCCGAGCTGCAGGTGCTCCGGATCGGCGATGCGGCGATCGCTGCGAACCCGTTCGAGCTCTTCAACGAGCAGGGGCAGCGGATCCGCTCGGGCAGCCCCTTCGCGACCACCTTCGTCCTCGGCTACACGAACGACTATGCGGGCTACCTACCCGGCGACGAGGATCTCGACCTGCTCGACGGCGTCCCGCTCGACGACATCCTCGACCAAAACCGCTACCGCTGGGCCTACGGGATCACGAACTCGAACGTCGACCGCGGCGAGGTCGAGCGCGTCGTCGGCGAGAGCGTCGAGCTGCTGCGAGGGCTCTCGTGAAGATCACCGCTGTCGAGACGCACGTCTGCCACGCTCGGATGCGCAACTGGGTGTTCATCCGCGTGGTCACGGACGAGCCGGGGCTCCACGGCTGGGGCGAGGCAACGCTCGAGTGGCACACCCGCGCCATCGTCGGCGCGGTCGAGGACATCGCCGAGCTGATCGTCGGCGAGGACCCAACCCGGATCGAGCACCTCTGGCAGATGATGTTCCGCCAGCACTTCTGGCACGCGAGCGGGATGGTGCGCGGCACGGCGATGAGCGGGATCGACGTCGCCCTCTGGGACATCCTCGGCAAGGTGCACGGCGTGCCCTGCCATCGGCTCTGGGGCGGGCGCGTCCGCGACTACGTGCGCCTGTACGGACACCTCGGCGAGGGGAAGATGGAGGACTTCTACGAAAGCGACGAGCCGCAGCGTTTCGCCGAGCTCGCGAGCGCAATGGTCGAGAGCGGTTTCACCGCCTTCAAGACGATGGCGGTGCCACCGACGATGCCGCTCGAAGGGCTCGCGCCGGTCCGGCACGCGGAACGTTGCGTCGCCGCGATGCGGGACGCAGTCGGTGACGACGTCGACATCATGGTCGACTGCCATGCGCGGCCTAGCCCACGCATGGGTCACCTGTTCGCGGCCGCGCTGGAGCCCTTCGGCCTCTACTGGCTAGAGGAGCCGTGCTGGCCGGAGCGAGCCGACGACATCGCCGCGATCCAGAGGTCGGTGAAGACACCGATCGCGACCGGTGAGCGGCTTGTTGGCGTCCACGGGTTCCGCGAGCTGCTGGAGAAAGGGGCGTGCAGCGTTCTCCAGCCCGACATCACCCACTGCGGCGGCCTGACCGAGGCGCGCCGGATCGCCGCCCTCGCCGAGGCGTATCGCGTCGCGCTCGCCCCGCACAACCCGCAGGGGCCCGTGTCCACAGCCGCCTCGATCGAGCTGGGACTGGCGACGCCCTCCTACGTGATCTGCGAGGCGGTCACTGCGGACGTGCCCTGGCGCGGCGAGGTCGCCTCCGACTCGCACCGGATCGACCCCGACGGCATGCACGCATACCCGAGCAAGTTGCCTGGCCTCGGCGTCGAGATCGACCTCGACGTCGTTCGCGCGCACCCGTTCGAGCCCGAGTTGCTCCAGCGGGTCTTCTACGCCGACGGCAGCGTCGGGGACTGGTAGGCGCGTGGCGAGCGACGGGCGTTTCGACGGGCGGGTCGTCCTGATCACGGGCGGATCGAGCGGGATCGGGGCCGCGGTCGCCGAGCGCCTGCTGCGCGAGGGCGCGAAGGTCGCGACGCTCGACCTCTCCGAGGAAGGTCCCGAAGGCGCGCTCGCGCTCACCGGCGACGTCAGCCGCTCGGAGGACATCGGCGCTGCCGTCGAGCGCGCGGCAGCCGAGCTCGGCCCGATTGGCGTCCTCGTCTGCTCGGCGGGCGTCACCGGCGACTCGCTCCGCACCGTCGAGGTGAGCGACGACGAGTGGCGTCGCGTCCTGGCGATCAACGCGGACGGCACGTTCTACGCGAATCGCGCCGTGATCCCGGCCATGATCGAGCGGAGCTACGGCCGCATCGTCAACATCGCGTCGATCGCCGGCAAGGAAGGCAATCCGATGGCCGCCGCGTACTCGGCGTCGAAGGCCGCGGTGATTGCGATGACGAAGGCGATCGGGAAGGACCTCGCCGGCACGAACGTGCTCGTCAACTGCATCGCGCCCGCGGTGATCGAGACGCCGCTGCTCGCGCAGATGACGGAGGAGCACATCCGCTACATGATCGAGAAGATCCCCATGGGGCGGCTCGGCACGCCTGCCGAGGTCGCGGCGCTCGTCTGCTGGCTCGCGAGCGAGGAGTGCTCGTTCTCCACCGGCGCGACCTACGACATCTCGGGCGGCAGGGCCGTCTACTGACGGAACGCGTCCTCGTCACCGGGGCGCTCGGGTGCGTCGGCGCCTGGGCCGTGAAGGCAGTGCTCGAGCAGGGCGACGAGCCGGTGGGCTACGACCTCGGCGACGCGACCCACCGGCTGGAGCTCATCCTCTCGGCGGAGGAGCGCGAGCGGCTGACGCTCGTGCGCGGCGACATCACTGACCTGGACATGCTCGGGCGGACGCTCGACGAGCACGGGATCACGCGGGTCGTGCACCTCGCCGCGCTCCAGGTGCCCTTCTGCCGCGCCGACCCGGTGCTCGGCGCGCGGGTGAACGTCGTCGGAACGGTCAACGTTTTCGAGGCGGTCAAGGAGCGCCTCGAACGGATCCCGGGAGTCGCCTACGCGAGCTCCGCCGCGGTCTACGGCCCGGGCGACCCCTCGCCGGGGCCGGAGAGCGGCGGCACGGCACCGGCGACGTTCTACGGCGTCACGAAGCAGGCGAACGAGGGGACCGCCCGGCTCTACTGGGCCGAGAGTGGCGTCTCCTCGGTCGGGATCCGGCCCTACGTCGTCTACGGCCCCGGCCGCGACCAGGGGATGACCTCTGGGCCGACGCTCGCGATGGAGGCGGCAGCGCGCGGCGCGGGCTACGAAATCCTCTACGGCGGCAGCGCCCAGTACGACTACGCCCCGGCGGTCGGCCGTGCCTTCCTGCGGGCCGCGACGCCGCCGGCAGGGGCGCTCGTCGCCAACTATCCGGGCGTCCGAGCGTCGATGTCCGAGGTCGTGGCCGCGATCGAGGCGGCGGCGCCGGAGGTCGCCGGCCGGATCTCGTTCGCGGACGCGCCGCTCCCATTCCCAGCCGAGCTCGAGGCGTCCGCGCTCGAGGGTGCGCTCGGGCGGCTCGGCGCGCCTACGCTCGCGGACGGCGTGCGCGAAACGGTCGAGCAGTTCCAACGGGCCTGATACGAGGTAGCCGATCAAGTCGAACGGTCGTCGAGTTGCTGGGGCAAGATACCGCCGTGGTGCACGGCTCTTACGACGGTGGCGCCTTCGGGCGCGTGGTCGAGCGGCCCGAGTACATCTCTTGGGATGTCATCCACCTCTCAGCTCGAGGCCAGGCGAAGGCCGCAGCGGTCGCGTGGGCTTCACTGAAGAGGGTCGGCATCATCCCGAGCTCCGGCTAAGAATCACCGGAGTCCCCGCTTCCCAGGGGTTGTCTAGCGCCGCCCGCTCCGGTGTAACGGTGTTCGCTCGAACGCTCGCCCCCGTAACAACGAAGTCGAATGGTTTCGCTTCGGCGGGCGGTTGCATCGCCCAGCGAAGTAGAGACGAGGCAACCACGCCTCATTCCTACTCGCTCACACCGCAGGCTTTCGGCTCGCAGGTCAGCGCGTGTCAGCAGCAAGCTTGGCCGAAGTCCACGACGCGTGTACAAAGCCAATCGCTTGAACTTGGTCGAGCCGCGTTGAGTCACGTTCGCGCGCGGTCGGACCAAAACGATGCTCATCGATCACGGAATGAAGTAGAAGCGTGACACGCAGGGCGCAAGGCATGGATCGGGCGGCGTCGCCACTGGCGAACAGTCCGCTACCGAACGGATGTGCAACGGACGCCGCACGGAGTACGCCTGGGAGTACGGTCTTGTCTCCGACTACCGACCCTTGCTGCAACTACCTGCGGTCATGAACCCTGATATTGCAGGCTGCTTCTGTTGCTTGAAGCTCGCTGCGGCGGTTCCGCTCGGACTTTTAATCCCCGTGCGGCTCGCGTACTTGGTTCTCACTCCCACCGCGCCGGCCGCGCCGCCGCCATCCCCTCGCTGCTGCTCCGCCGCCCTCCGCCGTCCGACGGGTTTGGTATGCGTGAGAGATGAACCGGCGGGGACATCCGAAGACGCTCGTGGCCAAGCAGCCAGGGAACAAGAATGCACTCAAGGCAGGAGTCTTCTCGTCGGAGGCGCTCGCGCCCAGAGTCCGCGAGCTCGAAGCTGCGATGGCTGAGCGGCCAGTCGATGAAGTTCTCGTCGACCTGCTCCGTCGAGAGGTGGCCTCGCTTGCGACTCCGAGGACGCCGAGGGCGCGATCGTGGGGATCGGCTGGCCGGCTAGGACGTGTGCCACGCGCCCCGACCGCGTAGGCGATCGGACCGACGACGGCCATGAGGTTGTCAGCGGCTCGCGGCGCCGGCCTTCGTACGGACGGCGTCGCGGCTTGCGCCGTTCGACCGCCCGTGGCTCGGTGGAGCGAGCCGACGTTGCCCATTCGTGGAGTGCGGCCAAGTTCGGCCGTTTGCGCTGGGACATCGCGGAGGGTTAGCGCGGGCTTAGACGCTCATGATTCCAGTTACTTCTGGGCCACCGCGCGGAAGGCCGCTCGCGCCGAACTGACGGTCGCGTAGAACGGATGCGTCGCTTGGCCGCCGAGTTCAGCGGCGGCTGCATCAGCGCGATGACCGCGTCTTCGACGTCCCACGGCTGCGGCCGCTCGCACCAGGTGACCGAGAGGTGAGTGACCTGCCACTGGCGCAGGCGTTCGTTGTCGTTTGCGTCGAGGACGACCTTCTTGATCGTCGCGCGCGGCTTTAGCTCAAGCTCGTCGAGCAGGAGCGAGGCGAGCACGAAGCGAAACGTCGACGATGAGATGTTCCCCCTGACGTTCTCCACTAGTCACAGGGTACTTCCGTCAGTCGCGGTCAGCCGCGGCCGTTCCTGACGGACTTTTAATCCCCGTGCAGGTCGCGTGCTTGGTTCGATCTCCTGCCGCGCGCAAGTCCGCCGTCCGACCGATCTGGTATTGCGTGACAGATGAACCGGCGGGGACATCAGAAGACACTGGTGGCGAAGCAGCCAGGGAACAAGAACGCACTCAAGTCGGGAGTCTTCTCGCCGAATGCGCTCGCACCGCGAGTCCACGAAATTGAAGTCGCTATGGCCGAGCGGCGAGTCGATGAAGTTCTCGTCGAGCTCCTCCGTCGAGAGGTGGCCGCGCTTGCGGCTCTCGGCGAAGCGATGGACGCTTCGCTTGCGAACGACGGGTTGATCGGCCGGCGCGATGAGCCCCGCCGCATGATCGAGCTTAGGCTCCGGCTCAATGAGAAGCTCCGGCGCACACTCGACCGCTACGAGATGACCCTGTCGCTGACAGAAACGGAGAAGTTCGCCGCCGCCCTAGATGAGTTCGGCGCCGCGCCATCTCGATCCCTGGCGGAGGAGATTGTGGAGATGCCCGGGCGTAAGCCGGAGGAGAGGTTGGCGCCGGATCACTTCGACGCAGAGGTCTTCCTCTTCGCGGTGATCGTGACGGACGACCCGATGACAAATCAGAGCGACCGTCTGCGCGCTCGGCGGATGTTGACGAAACGCCGGCGTGCTCAACCGATCACATGCACATGTATCGCCACGTTGCGATCTCGGGACGCGATCGAGTTCCGCTCATGGATCGACGACCTGCGCGGAGCGGGCGGTGAGCCGTGGCCGGGAGACAATGATCTTGCGGCAAGGTTTCGTGCGATCGCGCGCGGCGATTTAAGCAAGGCAGGCTACTACCACGAGACTCGACGAACCATCGAAGCTCTCCAGGCCGTCGTCGCGGCCGCGACGACGGCGGAAGCGGGCCGGGCACGCCCGCAGCGTCTTGCGCCCGACGAGAAGCCCTTCTGGATCACGCTCGTTTCACGGTCGCCTCGGACGCGAACGAAAGACCGCCTCGATGCATTCGTAGCGCTCGATGATCTCGAGGTACTCCCGCGCTGTCAGTGCGACCCTCAGCATGAGAACGAACTCATTGAGCGGCAGCCCGATGCGTGGGACACGTACGTTGTCCGCATGTGCGCGGAGACCCACTACCGGGCTGCGCTCATAGTGGCTGCGTACCCCGAGACGTATCTCGCGGTCCGCGATGCGATCGACGACGCACTACTGGCCGAGGACACTGCGGAGCAGACCACCACGGCGGCTTAGGTCGGTCGACGCTCGGTTCCGGGCGGACGCCCAGGTCGGACGCGCTCGTTTTGCATCCATGCTTCAACGTCCGCGCGGTGCCAGATCGGCCCCATCGCAAGCTCGACCGCTGGCGCTGGGAATTCGGGCCGGAGCGTGTACCTCGACGCTGTGCGCTTGCTGACGCCGAGGAGTTCGGCGACCTCGGCCAGACCAACAACCTGAAGCTCCGGCCGCATCGGTCAACCTAATCACGTTGCCATCCCGCGAGCGGCAGGTTGCATAATGTGTCTATGATGTAGTCAGATTGACGGCGCTCTATTCCACCTCTGACCTCTTGACGGCCTACGACGGCACGCTCGCGCGACGTGGCCGCGCGCCGCTCACACGCGTGAAGTATCTCCACGCTGTGAGGACCTTCCTCGTAGCGACAGGCGGATCCATCGCCGAGATCACCAGTCTCGACGTCGAAGTTTTCCTGTCGCAATGGGAAGCGGCGTGGGAGGTGCAGACGGGGCGGCGCCCTCGCCCGGCGACGGTGCGTGCGCGCATCGCGGCGCTGAGGAGCTTCTTCGACTTCGCGCAACGCTCAGCGTTGCTCTCGTCTTCGAACCCGATGGAGGGGGTGCTCACGCCGGCATCGGAACAGCGGCCGAACGACTTCCTCCGGCCGATCGAGGACACGGCTTTGCTTGCCGCGGATCTTCCACCCCAGGAGCGCCTGTTGATCTGGCTGCTCCGATGGACGGGACTTCGAGTCTCCGAGGCGTGTGCGGTGCGACTGCAGGATCTCGATCTGACTCCGGGCCGCGAGAGCGTAGTCGTGCGAAAAAGCAAGACACCCGCAGGGGTCCGGACGATCCCACTTGTCCCGGTGCTCGTGCCGGAGCTGGAGCAGTGGCTGTCGCTATTGACGGATCGAGGCGTCACGTCCGCACAGGCTGCGCTACTCGCCACCCGCACGGGCTCCGCGTTCAAGCCCACCTACGTCTGGAGGCTTGTGAAGCGGGCGGGCTGGCGCGCAGAGGTACGGCCGGTCGCATGCACGTGCGACTCCGGGCGACGGACCAGGCATCACCGAGGCTGCCCGCGTACGACGAGCGGCGAGAACGTATCGGCGATAACACCGCACACGCTTCGTCGGACGTTCGGCTCCGACTTGCTAAACCGCGGCCTGCGCTTGGAGGTCGTGAGTCGGCTCCTCGGCCACTCAAGCACGGTCGTGACGGAGCGCGCGTACGCGGAGCTCCTTGGCTCGACGATTCGAGACGAGCTCCTCTCGGTCCTCGGCGGCGAACGCGTGCTTCCATCGTAGTCCGGCGTAGGAGCTCTGCGGCGCGCACACATCGGCAGCGGCTTGGGCCGACTCCTAACCGCGCACGTCTCGATCAGCTCGGACGGCGGCACATTCTAAAACGCTCGGTGATCCCGTGTCGGCGCCGACTCCGTGGAGAAAAATGTGGTTGATAGATCACCGACCGGAGGTAGCCAAAACCCCTTGTCCATGAGGTTGAAGCGGCGTTTTGGCGTATAGAACCGCTGCTCTATCCACTGAGCTACGGGGGCAAATGGCTCAACCAAGCCGTTTGAGCCGTTTAGTGTTCTATCCACTGTAGCCCGTTGATTCAACTGCTCATGGTGCTGGCGCTCCGGACGGATTCGCCCTAGGGTGTGGTGACGGAAGACGGGGGTAGGGATGAAGGCTTTGCTGGTGTTCGCGATGACGCTGGGTGTCGGGCTTGCCGTCGCCGAGCCTGGTCGTGCCTGCTCACGGCCTCCGATGTTGAGGCCTGTCGAGCCGCGCGCGCTGGTGACGGCTGCTGATGCGGCGTTCATCGGAACGCTCGTCGCAGTTAGACCAAAAGAGCCTCCCATGACCAACACTCCCTTGACCAGCTGGGGCGCGGCGCACATTTTCACCTACCTCGTCGAGGAACAGATCAAGGGTGACCTCGGGGACCGGGTTGAGGTCACGAGCACCCTTCCTGGCAGCTGGTGTGGTGGTCTTGACGGCACGATCGGGCGCCGGGTCGCGTTCCTGCTTACGCGGACTGAGGGAGTGTGGGGGCCGTGGGGCGGTCAGGAGGTGGACGCGGAAACGTTGCGCCGCGGCGTCCTCCCGTTGCCGCAGCCCGACGGCATCGGCCATCCGGCGTTTGTCGCGGGAGGTCACTTCGGCCTTGCGCGCTCCGCGGTTCTCGACTCGCTCGGCCGGACTCTCACCTACGGTTGGGGGCGAGGCGCCGTTACTGCTCTTTCGATCTGTCCAGGCCGGAGGGTTGCGGTGGAGCTCGTGCGATCGCGAGAGAGCGTCCGCTTTGCCTTGCGCGAGCTTCCCAGCCTGAAGCTGCTCAATGAAGTGGAAGTCCGCGCCAATGGCTACGGAGAGAGTGTCGTCTGCCGAAGCCGTTCTGGATCAGACGCTCTCGCCAGCGTCTACATCTCCCAGCAGGTGCAGCCAGAGACGCAGCTTTTGCGAATTTCGCCCGTGGCGACGACGATCCTCGAGCGGGCGCCGCGACTGGCGTTTGCCGTGCGAGGGGAGCTGGCGTTCATCAGCTTGTCGGACGGCCGGCTCTTGGTGCGCAACCTCGTCACAGGCACCCGCCGAACGCCGCTACAGACCGGCCAGTTGTTGACCGGTATGTCGACAAGCCCCGATGGCCGCTTCCTGACGGGATTCACAGGCGAAAGGCTCGTGGTAGCAGACCTCCTGCAACGAGAGACAAAATCCCAGCCGTGGGCAGGCTTCCGCAACGAGACAAAATGGGTCGGTCCGAGGACGTTCACCGCCTGGTCTTCAGGGTCCCCCGGACGGCTGGAATTGCTCGATCAAGAGTTACGTCGGCTGCGGCCCGCCTGGTCGTGGACTGCGCACGCCACCGCGGTCAGCAGCGCCGGCGTGTTCGGTGTCGACTGGTCAGGTGCGCTTCTGACCGAGAAGAACGGTTTCATCGTTCGCCTCGGGCAGTTGTTCAGTCCTGCCGTCGCCGTGCTTGCGCCGCTTTAGGTAGCGCGCTCGACCGTCGCTAGCCACTGCGTTCGAACGAACGCACGAACCGCTGCTCTATCCACTGAGCTACGGGGGCAAATGGCCTGATCATGCAGTTGGAGCCGTTTCGTGATCGAGCCACTGTAGTTCTTCGTTTGTGAGCCTCCGGATCCTGGGGAAACCCACCGCCAGCTATGCGGCTGGTTCTCCGACACAGGGAGTCGCCGCCACCAAGCAGGCTGCGCCCCGCCCTCGATCGCCTAGACCGGGGCGGCGTCCTGCGGCTCCCAGCCCAGCAGATCGCGGGCGTGCGTCAGATCCCAGAACCTGCGCGGGTTCCCCGAGACGCCGTAGACGATCGCCCAGGACACATCGTCGACGTCGAGGCAGCGCGCGATCAGCTCGGCGCAGTCTCGTTGGCTCAGCCAGACCGCCCGCATGCGGTTGCGGCGGCCGTCGGCGTCGAGGTCGAGGAGTGGGTTCGCCGAGGGTTCGGTCGGGTCGTCGTTCGGTCGGACTGCTCCGATTCTCAGGCAGAACACCCGCATTCCGTGGCGTTCGGCGTAGAAGCGGCCGAGCGCCTCACCGTACGCCTTCGAGACTCCGTACAGGGAGTCAGGGCGGATCTCGGCGTCGTGATCCACGCGGCGTTCGTCGGCGAGGTCGTATAAACCGGGCGCGCCGTCCAACTCGTACATGCCGACCGCGTGGTTCGACGAGGCGAACACGACCCGTTCGACGCCGGCGCACCGCGCGGCCTCGAAGACGTTGTACGTCCCAACGATGTTGTTGCGGAGGACGTCGTCCCAGGGCGTCTCGATCGCCGGTGAAGCAGCGAGGTGGACGACAGCATCGACGTTCTCGAACGCAGGCCGGAGCGCGTCGAGCTCGGAGATGTCCGCCACGTGGCTCGGAAACTCTTGCGGCTTCAGCGTCAGCGACACGAGCTCGTACCGCTCGGCGAGATGCTCCCTGACGGCCGTGCCGATTGTCCCCTCGGCGCCGGTGACGAGGACGCGGCGAGATCCCACGGCAGCAGTCTTCCCACGATCGATCCAGCGGAACCTTCAGTGCGGCCACGCCACCGCTCACGGGTGAAGCTTCGATGCTGATCCGGGCAGTAGTCTGCGGCGATGCTGGCTGCGCTTGTCGTCGACCCTGGCTCCGCCGCAGACCTCGAGCGGCGCGATCCACGCGATACGCTCGGCCTGCCGGGGAAGGAAGGTGCCGCCGAGCAGCTCGATGCGTTACTCGCGGAGCTTGCGTCGCTGCAGGAGCGCCTGTACGCGGAGGGAAGGCGAAGCGTCCTGCTCGTCCTCCAGGGCCTGGACGCCTCTGGCAAGGACGGAACGATCCGCCGAATCTTCACGGGAATCAACCCACAGGGCTGCCGGGTGACGTCGTTCAAGGCGCCGACGCCGCTCGAGCTAGCGCACGACTTTCTCTGACGGATACACGTCGAGTGCCCCGCACGAGGGATGGTTGGGATCTTCAACCGCTCCCACTACGAGGACGTCGTCACCGTCGGGGTGCTCGGGCTCGTGCCGGAGGGGGTGTGGCGCCCGCGCTCACAGCGAATCGTCGAGTTCGAGCGGCTGCTCACCGACGAGGGGACGACGGTGGTCAAATGCTTCCTGCACGTCTCGGTGGAGGAGCAGCGCGAGCGGTTCGCCGCGCGCATTTCCGATCCGACCAAGCGTTGGAAGCACAACCCAAAGGACGAGGAGACGAGTCAACGCTTCGGCGAGTACACGGCAGCCTACGAAGAAGCGCTCACCGCAACCTCGACGGAGTGGGCTCCTTGGTACGTGATTCCGGCCGACCGCAACTGGGTTCGGACCCTCGCCGTCGCAACCGTGCTCGTGGAGGTGCTGCGAAAACTCGGTCCGCAGTTCCCCGATGCGGAACCGTGAGCCCCGGCGCGCAACCGGCGCAGCTGCGGGCCCGGCACGTGTAGCTTTGCGCGGGCGCCGGGGGTGACCGCCGGCCCCGAGTTCGACTCTATGCAGACGACGACCCCGTCAACGACCTGGTGGCAGCGCGCCCACGGCAGTGACGAGGGCGAGTTCCTCGTCGCCTACTTCAGCATGGAGTTCGGCCTCCACGAGCGCCTGCCCATTTACTCCGGCGGCCTCGGTGTCCTGGCGGGCGACCACCTCAAGGCCGCCGCCGAGCTCGGGATTCCACTCGTCGGCGTCGGACTGCTCTACCGCGGTGGCTACTTCAGGCAGGGCGTCGACGCGGCCGGGCGCCAGACCGAGGACTACCAGCCGGTCGACCCGGAGGCGGTCGGCGTGACCCGCGAGCCCGTCTCGGTCTCGGTCGATCTCGATGGGGAGAGGATCGAAGCCGCGGTGTGGCGCAAGGACGTCGGTTCCGTGACGCTGTATCTGCTCGAAGTGGACTGGCTGACCGATTCGCTCTACGGTGGCGACCGCGAACATCGCATCCGGCAGGAGCTGCTGCTGGGTGTCGGCGGTATCCGTGCGCTGGCGGCACTCGGGATCGAGCCGACTGTGTTCCATCTGAACGAGGGTCACTCCGCGTTCCTGCAGATCGAGCGCACGCGCGCGCTCGTGGAGCAGGGCCTGGAAACGGCCGAGGCACTCGAGCGCGTGCGCACCTCCTCCGTCTTCACCACGCACACTCCGGTGCCGGCCGGAAACGAGTTGTTCGACGAGGAGCTCGTTTTCCGCTACGTCGGCCCGCTCGCCGCGGAGGCCGGGCTCGAACGGGAGGCTCTGCTCGAGCTGGGCAGGTTCGGCGACGAGCCCGGCTTCGGCTTGACGCCGCTCGCGCTGCGGCTGTCGGCGTACGCGAACGGCGTCTCGGAGCTCCACGGCGAGGTCGCCCGCGAGATGTGGGAGCCGCTCTGGCCCGGCCGGGAGACGCCGATCGGGCACGTCACGAACGGCGTCCACCTCGGCACCTGGCTCGACCCGGGCCTCACCGAGCTCTTACGCTCCGCCGGGGTCAGCCCGGAAGCGCCGCCCGACGAGGCGAACTGGGACGCCGCGAGGCAGATCGAACCGGAGGCGCTCTGGCAGGTCCACGCCGCCGCCAAAGCGCGGCTCGCGGAACGGGCCGGGATCGACCGCGAGCGCCTCACGAT
>Ga0136612_10000121_pt1 | contig 20294 bp, 26 predicted proteins | sample AntDryUQ224A2306_2_FD_106644 | JGI IMG/M metagenome (GOLD analysis project Ga0136612, IMG submission 106644) | Polar desert sand microbial communities from Dry Valleys, Antarctica - metaG UQ224A (23.06) | ecosystem: Environmental > Terrestrial > Soil > Desert | place: Antarctica: Dry Valley... | reverse complement strand
CGAGCCGCGAAACTCATAGACGCACCGGCGATTATGGCCCGCGTCATTGAGGCGCCGCGCCGCGACGTTTGCCGCCGCCGTTGGGGTTGATGTGGATAGAGTGATTTCGCCAATTGGCGAAATGCAGCCGATCCCGCAAGGCAAGACGCGTCCAGAACGCCCAAAATCATAGTAAAACCGTTGGATGTCGCAATCACGTATGAGGCTCTTTTGGGTGCGTAGCGGCCCGCGTGTGAGGCGGGCCGCGCCGTCGTGTATGGCCCTGGTGTTGGCCTATGCTGCCCTTGATACATCTGATAATCTATGGTACAATTGAGACATGAATAAAACGGCCCCGCGCTGCTAGTAACAGCCGAGGCCCGGCCAGAACCCAAGTTAAGGAGCATCTGACATGCAGAACAATACCAGCCTCACCCCCAGCCGTCAAGCCGCCGCCGCCGCCCTGGTCGAGCAGCATCTAGCCAACCGCGCCGCCCAAATCATCACGGGCCGCGTCTGCGCTACCGGTGTAACGACCTTCCAGGTTCAGGGACACCAGGCCGAGCCGTACACCGTGACGGTGGCCGGGGTCGGCGCGTCCATGACCACATGCTCGTGCAAGTCCTTCCAGGCCCGTCACACTTGCCGCCACACGGACGCCGTGGCCCTGCTGACCGCCCCCAGCCAGGCCGCGCCCGGCGCTGAATGGGAGCCGGTAGGCGGTTGGACTAGCAGCCAGCGCAAGAGCCAGGGACGCCAAGAGCGTGTCGAGGAAGTCTAGAATTCATCCATGCCTCGGCACCCGTTAGCCGTCCTACCGGCTCTGGGGTGCTGAGGCATTTCTCTTAAAGGGGCATACGATGGCAACGCAAGTCAATACCAACAGCAACGGCTCGCCCGCGCCCGCCGTCTTCAGCGAAGCACCTGCCTCCGCAACCGTCAAGGTTATCAGCCCGTCAGGATTTGAGTTTTTACTGACGACCCGCGCCGGTCGAATGGCTGATCTACTCAGCCAGGCCGCGACGCTGGAGTCGTGGCTTGTCGAGCATCAATGGCAGGCCGCGCCGTCCTAGTAGCAAGGCTCCCCAGAGGAAGGCCAGCGAGCCGACCGACCCCGCGCCAGCGTGTGACCGCTGCGGCCAGCCGATGAAGCGACGCCAGACGAAGGACGGCGCGCGGTCGTTCTAGTCCTGCTCTACCAAATATGGCAATGGGGAATGGTGCAAGGGTCAACCGAAAGCGGGCCAATCATGACCGACCTATCCCTCCCACCCCTCCCAGCGGCGACCGACCGTGACCGTAAAGCGGTGCGGGTGTATCTCCTCTCACGCTCCGAGGGTATTTCTCGTCACCAGGCCGAGTCGATCCTAAACCTGCTGGCCCGCGAACTGGGCTGTACGGATTGGCAAACGTGCGCTTGGACGATTTGAGATTTTTCATTGAGGGCTTGCGGCTGAGAGGTCACACCCAAAGCGCCTGGATTGGTGTCCGGCTACCAAGCGAGCGAGTTATTGATCGTCAAATGTGGCGATCCTTGTCCAGACCGCTTAGGAAGATCGGCGTGATCCGAGGCGTGGGACCGCGCCGCTCGGCCAGGCGGTGAGCGCCGCGCATAGCGTCATCAGCAAGATTACCGGTACGGGGCGTCGCGTCGTGGGCATTCCCGCGGTCTCCCTTCCAAATCGGCATCCTGGGCAACTAATAGTATCACTATTGGCATGGCTGGACAAATATTATTCCCAAGCTCATTCTCGCGGAATGCTCAACTCATAGAAAGAGGCCAGGTGGAGTTCACCTGGCCTGCGGAGTACTATCGTGACTAGGACTTAGAAGGTTTAGGAGGCTGGCCGCTCATGCCGCTCGACTGCTGGCCGCTCGAGCCACCTTGCTGCCCGCTGCCCATACCGCCAGATCCAGTCTTCTGCTGGCCACTCATACCACTTTGCGATTGGCCGCTCATGCCGCTAGCCTGCTGTACGCCCTGATGAATGTTGTCGGCCGCCTCATGCGGCGAGATCTTAGCAGCCTTCGCCGCTCGCTCGAGGGTTTGCATCGTGATGTGATCCTGATTACCGTGCGCATTGTTAGGTTCACCACAGCCACAGCTCAAACACATCTTGCCACCTCCTAGTGGTTATTCGACCACTCTCCGTCTTATGAGTGACGCGGTGGTCAGTACGATTGTGTACGATAAATTACTAGCAATATACATGCCACATAGGTGCGATGGTGAGCGTACACGACCCGCCCGCGCCCGACTGGGTCACGGCGTCGGGGCTTCATCTGGTCGCCTGCTCCAATAGCCCCGTGACTCGCTCGCTAGCCACGCGCGACTTTGTCAATGGTGCGACCCGGCTCGACTTCCGCTTTACCGTCGCGGCGAACGCGAACTAAAGTAGAACTTACACAGTTAGCATTTAGAGTAGAGGAGAGAGGCACGCCTACGTGCTGAACGGCGCCTGGTAAGACCGCACCTGGGGGTGCTGCCTCCTCCACCGCGTAAGTTCTATAAAGAACTGGGGCAACCGCCCGCAGGTCCAAGACCTGTAAGAGGTTGCCCCAAACTTCGGTGTATGACTGGGCGATTGTGTTCGGTCACGCTACAACTGAATGACCGAGTTGGTCGATCCCTGACCATTGTCGACATACGCGTCACGCAAGGCGTCCTAGCGGCTCCTGTGGGCTTGGCTATACAGTAACTTTTTGAAGTTACTTTAAATCGAGGGATTGATGAGCCGACGAACCCGACAAACTAACATAACCTACACCCAGGAAGCTTTACCGGCCAGCCGGGCCGCCGTCTACGTGCGGGTTAGTACAGATGAGCAGGCCACGGAAGGCTATGGGCTGGACGTGCAACGCGCCCGGTGTCGAGCGCGGGCTGTGTCTAACGGCTGGACGGTTGTGGCTGAATACGCCGATGAAGGCATCAGCGGCACGAAGGACGCCACGGCGCGGCCTGGCCTGGCAGCGATGCTAGACGCGGCCCACGCGGGCGAGATTGACGCTATTATCGTGCTGGCCCTGGATAGGCTCGCCCGCAAGACGCGCCTGGTCCTGGAGCTGGTCGAGACGCTGACCCTGGCCCGCGTCGCCCTGGTTAGTGTCAAAGAGAACTGGGACACCTCCACGCCGCAAGGACAATTTGTAATGACGATGTTCGCCGCACTTGGGCAACTTGAGCGCGACACGATAGTCGAGCGCACGACTGCCGGTCGCAACGAACGCGGGAAGCGTGACGGCGAGCGAGGGGGACGTGTGCCAATGGGCTATCAGCGGATAGGCGACGGCGTTGTCATCGTCGAGGCCCAGGCCGCGGCCCTGGTGCGGCTGATCTTTGGGCTACGTAGCGACGGGCTGACCTTGCAAGCCATTGCCGACCGGCTGAACGCCAACGGCGTGCCAACCCGCCACGGTGGGAAGCGATGGCAACCCGCGACCGTGGCCGCGATCTTGACCAACGTGGACGCCTATACCGGTGGGCTTAGGTCCGACAGCCCGGCCCGCTGGCCTGCCATACTATAAGCATTTGACACCAGGAGATAAAGCGTGATACACTCAGCAACACTTAATACACCCACGACGAGCGCGCCCATTATGACTAAACGTGACGACTGGCTAAACGCAACCGACAGCGCCATATACCTCCAAGTGAGCCGAGCGACGTTCTATCGAATGTTGGAAGATGGCAGGCTTAAAGGCATCGGCACGTACTCACCCGGCCCGCGCATGACGCTGTACAAGTTTGCCGATCTGGAGCGGTGGAAGGCCAACCGTCAGGGCGTTGTCGGGCAAGAGCCATAAAAGACGACCGTCGCCAGTGCGGAAACACTGGCGACGGTCTAACCCGCAAACCGTGAGCAGGCACGGCGCAGGCTGACATAATCATACCACAAAGCCGCCAGCCCGCGCCATAAGGAGCAGGACTTATGGAGCAAACGTTACAGCAGCCCCGCCGCCTATCCGTCGCCGCAACCCTGACGGCTGGCGTGATTATGTTATGCTGGCCTGTCCTCCTGGGGGTCGTCGCTGGCTTGGCCGCGTGGTGGCTCTTTGGTGAGTATCGCTATTTTGGCTACGGCGTGGCCGCAGGCGTGGGCATCGGTATTCTGGCGAGTGCTGGCACGATAGCAGGCTCTTGGATTGTGGCCAACGCCATAGCCCAGCCCGTGCCCGTCGAGACTGCACCTCAGCAAGTGGTGACGTCCTACGCGCCATTAGGGAGCGCCCAGGACATCCGCATTATTCCTCTCCAAAGCTACGACACCACGATTGACGACGTGCGTCAACGCGATCTCGTTTGGTTTGTCGTCCGGATAGCCCGACACGGCCACAGTCTGAGGAAGCATTTGGGACTGCGAGCGCCTAGCGGCCAGATTGTAGATACCACCTATTGGCGTAGTTTATGTAAACCTCTACGTAAGGCGGGTGTGATCGTCGGCGCTCAAAGCCGCAAGGCTGGCACACTGCGGACGAAAGATTCCCAGGCCATTCTAGCCCAGCTTGGCATCGATGGCTCCGATAGCTCGCTGTTCTTGTTCAACGGTGCGCCCCTGGATTAGCACCCCGCGATGCTGTGTGAACTGAACTGAACTGAACTGCTATCAGATGGATTTTTGACCATTTCAACCTGTCGGGAGTGGGGGAGAGACACCCCACACACGCGGGGAAGGTACAGGTAAGCACGAACGTAATCATCCGTGATGTCGTGATCGCCGTCGCCTGTACTCCCCTACTCCGAGCGGCGAGCCGTGGGATTTGTGGAGCAAATTAGGGGATTGTTTAGAGACTAGAAAATAGCAAAACGACGCCCTCCCGGAAAGAAGTTGCGTCGCCTGCTGTCCTTGTATCAACCCCCACACATCGACTTGCGTCGGTGCGTTGGACGCTGTTTGCTGCTCGAGGATTATAGGCTCGGCGCCGAGGGGCGTCAAGCGAGAAAGGCCGATAGGGGCGTGGCAACATCAGATTACACCTTGCGCACAACCAATATTCTGCTTGTGCGCAAAATCCCAATCACTGGAAATACCCCCCCCGCTCGCCTTGTGCGGAAGCCTATTTTCAAGAAGCGCGCCTTTTTGCCCGCTTTGTAGGCGCGAAAGACAGTCAAATAAAAGTGAAGATTTGTAAAAGAGGCCAAAATGTGCTATTTGTCCGTTGACAGGACTCCAAGACCCGTGGTAAAATGTGCTGTAGTTAAATACATGGTTGACCCGAGTGCCTTGAGCGCCAGTGTCACGTCCCTACGCTGCCTAAAAGCAGTGTGGCCCAGCCCACCTCAGATGAGCGTCTTGAACGCCCGGCTGATTGCGGAGAAATTCGCAGTTAGCGGGGCGTTTTTTGTGACAGCGAATAAAGGAGAGATTTTATGTCAAAGCCGTCAAAAGAGAAGATTCTTCGGTTCCGCGTGCCGGGTCGCATTTTTGACCCGCTCAGCCGTGAGGCCCAGCAGCTTGGGCTGAGTATCCACGAGGTTGCCCGCGTTCGGCTGGCGGAGCATGTCGCCGAGCGTGCTACCAAGACTGATGACCAACCCGACGGCGCACCCGTCGCTATGGCTGTATAAGCAGCAAAAACCGCCAGGCGGGTGACCTGACGGCGGTGCGGGGGACGTGCTTTCGAGTTGGCTACTCTAAGCTCAGTATACCCCGACTTGCCCTAAAATGTCAACCCCCCTGGCTCCACTAGGAGCCACCTAAGATGCTTCACCAATCCGTTGTAAGCTACGATGCCGAGAAAGCCCGAAGTGAATATCTAGAGAAAATCAATCCAAGCTACCGTTCGCACGTCACCAACCTGTATCTTGAAGCCGCCCGCGCTGGCTTACACAAGCCCTCTGACGTGCTGGCTCGCGTCGTGCGCGTCGTGCATGACCGCATCAATGGGAACGATAGCCAGGAGGACCACGACAAGTGGCTCGCCGTATGGCATACATTAGGCAAACCCGAGGCGCTGGATTTTGCGGCCTACGCAATCCATTACACAGCCCTGCCCAACGCGGCCCGCCAACGCCTTAAAGCCGCCCGCGCCATGCCCCACGTCGATGCCCACATGGAAGGCCAGCCCCCGACCACTAGCCAGCTAAATCTACTTAGTCGGTTAGGTTGGACTGGTTCGCCGCCCGTCGAAAATCGTGCTGAGGCTAGCGTTTTGATCGCTGCTTTGCTCGGGCAAGGGGGACGACGTGGCTAATCAAGTTACTGCTGAAATTCGTCGCTACGTCGCGAACGGCGTATCTGTCGTCCCTATCAACCCCCAGACAAAGCAGCCCGACTTCAATCTCCTGCCGCGCGTTAAGGGCGACGATGGCAAAATGCACGCCGTGTGGTCGTCCTTCGCTGTAGCCCTCCCCGATGAGACTTGGCTCAAAAAGTGGGAAGACGCCAACATTCAATCTTTCGCCTCCGTAGGCGGCAAGGTGTCAGGTGGCCGCGAAATATTGGACTTTGACGCAGAGCGTTTCTATCACGCATGGCGTCAGAAGGTGGGCGAGCTGACCGACGGGTTGGCCGTCCAACGCACTGGCGGGGGAGGCTATCAAGTCGGCTGGCGCTGTCCTGAGCCTGAGAAAAACGACAAACTAGCCTGGATGCCTGATGAGGGCCAAGACTCAGGCCGATCTATCGCTATTGAGACACGCGGGGAAGGCGGATATGCCGTAATGCCCGGTAGCCTTCACCCGTCGGGCAACCGCTACGAGGCGCTGGAAGGCGACATGGGGAACCCACCCATGATTAGCCAGGCGCGACGCGACGCACTGATTGAAGCCGCCCGGCGGTTGGACGAAGCGCCCAAGACGCGCCAGCAGATGCAAGCCGACGAACGCCGGGCAAAGACGACGGAGAGCAAGCGCGGCAATCTCTACGGCCAGGTAAGCGTGATCGCCGAGTACAACAGGGCCCACGGCATCGAGCAAGAACTAGAGGCCCACGGATACACCTCAGCAGGCGGGCGATATGCGCGACCTGGCCGGGACGGGGGCAGCGTCACAGTGAAGGACGGAAAGAGCTTTCACCATAGCAGTAATGACGGCCTAAACGATGGCTACTGGCACGATGCTTTTGACCTGTTCTGTCACTACGACCACGATGGCAATGAGAGTGCCGCCGTTAAAGCCGCCGCCGTTGAACTGGGCATCCATAAGCCTACATCCGAGACGCGCCAAGAAAAAGATACCCAGCAGGCGTCCAAAGATACCGACACGCGGCCAGCCAGCCAAACAACGGGGTTCAATCTAACCGACCTGGGCAATGCCGAGCGGCTCGTAGCACGTCACGGCGACGATCTCCGCTACTGTCACCCGTGGGGGAAATGGCTTGTTTGGGACGGTCGGCGCTGGAAGATTGACGACACCGCCGAAGTTGATCGGCGAGCTAAAGAGACAGTAAGGTCAGTTTATGCTGAGGCCGCCGCATCGGAAGACAGTTTTCGTCGCAGGGATTTAGCACACTGGGCCGCCAAAAGCGAAGGCAATTCACGCATTAACGCAATGATAGCCCTGGCAGCGTCCGAGGAAGGCATAGCGGTTGCGCCTGAACTACTGGACGCTGACCCCTGGCTATTCAACTGCCAAAACGGGACGCTGGACCTACACACCGGGACGCCGCGACCGCACAGCCGCGCCGATCTCCTGACCAAGCTGGCCCCGGTGGAATATCACCCCGACGCCAACGCCCCAACCTGGGCCGCGTTTCTAGCCCGTATCATGGGCGGCAAAGCCCCGATGATCTCATTTATCCAGCGGGCCGTCGGCCATAGTTTGACGGGCAACACCAGCGAACGGGTATTTTTCGTGTGCCACGGCAAAGGCGCGAACGGCAAGACGACCCTACTCGAGACGGTCCAGGCGCTGCTAGGCGACTATGCGACACGGACCCCCACGGAAACGCTAATGGTCAAACGCGCAGGCGAGGCGACAAACGACGTAGCCAGGCTTAGAGGTGCGCGCTTCGTCTTTGCATCCGAGGCTGAAGAAGGCCAGCGCCTGGCCGTGGCTCGCATCAAAGATTTGACGGGCGGGGACACGATGGCCGCTCGCTTTCTGCATCACGAGTTCTTTGAGTTTCGCCCTGAGTTCAAGTTGTGGCTGGCGACCAACCATAGGCCCAGCATTCGCGACACTAACACCGCGATCTGGGACCGCCTGCGTGAAATCCCGTTCAACATCCGCATTGAACCCAAAGACCAAGACAAGAAGCTGCCTCAGAAGCTACTCGCCGAGCTACCGGGTATTCTGGCCTGGGCCGTGCAAGGTTGCTTGGCCTGGCAACGCGACGGGCTAGGGACGCCGCAGGAAGTACAGGACGCTACGGAGAACTACCGCGCCGAGATGGACGACCTGGCCGGGTGGATGGCCGAGTGTTGCGTGATTGGAGAGGACAAGAAAGCCACGCCAGCGGCCGCTCTTGCATCCTACATTGACCACATTGGCGACAAACGCATGAACAAGAATGAGTTTGCCAAGCGGTTGAAAGAACGCGGGTTCAACCAAGCTCGCACGATGAAAGGCCGCACATGGGAGGGCTTCGAACTGCTGGATTACAACGGCCTGCCGCTGCTGAAAACCGAGGGAGATACATCCATGACGACCATGTCGACCCATGTCGACGAAAACGACAAATTAGAGACTAATACGACTCATGAAGGGAATTTAGCCATTCCGCCGTCATGGTCGACATGGTCGTCATTAAACGACTCCAATGGGCATGGCGCCGCGCTGGGGATGTGTACCGACTGTCAGGCTGAACCCGCCGTGCGGACTTTGGGGAGTAGGTTACTCTGCCCTGGGTGCCATGCGTTTCACGGCTCGCTGCTAGGGGCTGGCGCGTCATCAGGAGAGGCGGAATAGATGCAACACAAAAGCAAGTCGCCGCGCCTCAGTCCTGAGCCGTCGGCGGGTGGGGGAATAACGATGCTAGAACTTTCAATCCGAACGGGAACCGAGCTAGACGGTATCATCCGCCGCGGTCTGGCGACATTCGTTGAAGTAGGCGAGGCGCTTCGAGAGATGCGTAACGCTGGGAAGTTCCGCGAGATGGGCTATTCGTCCTTTACCGCTTACTGCGTGACGGTGGGTATTAGCCGCCCGCAAGCCTATCGCTTGATGGACAGCGCCGACGTGATGGCGCACCTGTCTCCAATTGGAGACAGTCTTCAGAATGAAGCCCAAGCAAGGGAGTTTGTGCCATTGCTCAGAGAAGCGCCTGAGCTGGTGGCCGTCGTCCAGGAGGAGGCCCAGGCATTGCACGGCCCAGCCCCGACGGCTGACCAGTATAAGGAGATTGTCAGGTCCACTTTAAGGACCGTCCGCCAAGCTAAAGCGCCCACGGTCCCTGCCCTCAGCTTGCCCGCGTCTGTTCGCTTGGAAGTCGGCGACGCGACGCGCCTGCCGTGGCCGTCTGAGAGCGTGGATTTGATTTGCACCTCGCCCCCGTATGGCTTGGAAATGCCATACGCCGGGGGTGATGATAGCCCTGCCGCGTGGCCGGCGCTGATAACGGCCATGACGGCGGAGGCGTACCGCGTAGCCGCACCTGGGGGCTGGCTGGCCGTGAATGTCCCGCTGGACACGTCCAAAGGTGGCCCGCGTCCTACTTATGTCAGATTAGTGACGGCGGCTGAAGCCGCGGGCTGGGAATATCGCTTTACGATAAACTGGCATGAAGGTAATGTGACCAGTCTGCCCATTCGTTTTCTAGGCAGCCCATACCAGCGTCATCTATTCGCGCCTGTCGAGATGATCGCCGTATTTCGCAAGGGCAGCCGCGTCGACCGTGCCGACGTTGACGCGGACCTGACCTGGGACGAATTGAGAGAATGGGGACAGGGCATCTGGACCTTTAACGGCGAAAGCCGCGCCTGGGAAGGCCACCCCGCACCATTCCCTGTCGAGCTACCGCGCCGCCTTATCAAGTTACTAAGCTATCCAGGTGACGTTGTCGCCGACCCATTTGTCGGGTCAGGAACGACGCCTCTCGCTGCCTATGAGCTAGGGCGCGTGGCGTGGGGGGTGGACCTGTCAGCCGCCTATGTCGAGAGCGCCCGCCGTCGGCTGGGTGAACGTCTGAAACTGGCCGCATGAATTGAGGACATAATGAACGACGAAACTGGGGACGATGTGAGCGAGCAAAACGCCAAAAGTGGCAACCATAGGCAGGAACCCGCGGGCTTGACGCCGCGACAGACGGCCTATGTCGTCCAGCGCCTGATGGGGATGAGCCAAAAGGCATCCGCTGAGAAAATCGGCATTGCCATCAGGACCGCCGGGACGTGGGACAACTTACCCGCCGTGCGTGATGCGCTGCGAGTCGGGCAAGATGAGCTGATCGGCGAGGCGACAGGAACCGCGACGGCTCTCCTACGCCCCGCCCTCGTCAAACTGATGGAGATCGCCAACAATGCCGACGCCCCGGCCAGCGCCCGCGTTACCGCCCTGCGCGCCGTGGCAGACCTGGCGCTGAAGTTACGCGAACACAATGATCTGGCCGAACGAGTATCCCGATTGGAGGCCCTAAATGCTCAATCTTAACGGTCGCCTGCTAAAACTTGAGGACTATAGAGCGCGCCGCCAGCCGCCATCCGACCCGCGTCTGTGGCGACTTGAAGACTATCACGCCTGGCATTCTGCGCTGTCGCCTGAGGAACTAGCGCAGATTGACGCGCAGGCCAATGCGGAACTTGCCGCGTGGGAATGGGAAATCGAACGCGATAACATTTTGGAAGACGAAGAGGAGATGACAAATGACTGATAGAACATCACAAGCCATTGAGGCGGAGATTGCCGCCATCGGTGCGCGCAAGGAAGCCCTGGTGGCAGAACAGGACGCAGCCCAGGCTGCTGCACAGAATGCGGCCAGCAATGACGCGCTGATAGCAGCCACGGAACGGGGCGGTACTTTGACGGCCAGCATTCGCCACCTGGGGTCTCGCCTGGCAGCCCTGGCCGATGAACTGACAACAGCCCAGGAAGCTGAAGCCCACGCGTCAAAGGTGACGCGGCTGAAGGAATTGGCATCGGTCGCCAGTCAAGAGCGAACAGACTTTGAGGCCGCGTATATCGAAGGCGACCGGGCGCTGCAAGAGGCAATGGCCCGCGTTGTCGAGCATCTCGCCAACTGGACAGCCGCCCGCTCTGAGTTTATCCAGCTAGCCGATGAGCTAACAGCCCGCGCCATGTCGAATTTCTGGCGCGAGTATGACCCCGCCAAAGCCGCCAACAAGCAGGCTAAACTGGACGCGCTAATGAGCGAGCTTGCGGATGCGGACTTGTCATCGGCACTGGCCGTCGGCCTGTGGCACGGGCAGAACCCAACAGTCAGTTTTGCCTACACCCACCCACCTGCTCGCTTTGCCGCCGCGCTGGACACGGCCCGCCAACTAGCGAGTGGTGGCTTCCAATCGGCGCTGATGGGCCTAACCGCTGTCCTGCCCACTGTGACCCCAGCCACCCCCCTGGCGGCCTACGTGCCACGCGGGGGAGGCATCGTCGAGCGTGTGATGCACGAGGGCCAGGCCCGCCGTGATGCGGCCACGTCGGCACTGCCAGCACTTTGAATTCATCCCCCCGCGTCGCGTCGGTCGGGCGACGCGGTTACTGTCGACACCAGGGCCGGGCGCATTGATGGCCTGGTCCTGGTTTTTGTAGCGCCTATTGGATGCCGCGAAAGTTGATAGGGCGATTTCCCCAATTGGGGAAATGCCGTCCACTGGTCGCCATCAATTGGTAACACCGCCTGGCGCAGCTCTATTGTGACAAAAAAACGGAGCATTTGCCACTGTGCGAGCCTGCGAGCAGGACATAGTAAATCTAGCCGCGCGCCGCCAGCCAACGCAAGGGCGTGTGTGTGGGGGGGCGTCTTAGCCTGCCGCAGCCGCCTGGACCTATTACGCGGGGAAGCGGTATATTGAGGAGAAACGGGGTGATGGACGACCTAAACTAGATCAAAGTGAGCTAGTTTCCGGTCCCACCGCTGACCGCGTGGCCGCCGAGTTGAGGGGGGCCAGATAAACCTGTTCATAATGAACAGATTTCAGGCGAGACGGTGGATAATGTGGCAAAATCTGCCACATTACAAGGTCGGACAGAAAATCAAAAGCTCAAAATGAGCCTTTGAACGGGGGTACAGCGATACAGGTAGCTCAAGAGCTAGGCCGCCGCAACTTGACGAAAAGATGCCTGGATGTACTATGCGGGGAAGCGGTATTTGGAGGAGAGAGGGGAACAGGGTGGGGACAGAAGATCAAAGGGTCATTTTGACCCTTTGAACGGGAATACGTCGAAGCAGGTGGCTCATGAATTAGGAGTCTGCCCGCGTACTGTAGAGCGCGCCGAGACGCGATACGGAACAAATCAGTACACGAGAGGAGTTCCAATAATTGGAACTCCTCCCTCGACCTTCGTAGCTGACACCGCCACCAAAACAGGCCAGAGTCAACGCGCCGCGACGTTGCCGGGGCCGTCGATACCTTATCCGCCGATGCCGGGCCACAAGTACGTGCGCGGCACCGGGTAGGCACTCGCATCGTGGGCCGTGCAAGCGCCTGACTAGAAAATTCTTGTTGACTTTGTATGACGACATTACGACACTAACCCCCAATGGAGGCGTCTATTCCTTCTGTTAGAAGGGATACGAACAAGCAAAAAAACGCACGCGGGGCTTTTATCCTACGTGCGACGTCGCGGCCCTGGGTAGGCTGTGGGCCTACGCATTACGTATTACGCGTCAGTCGGCAGTTCTCCCAGCGGCTCGCCCCCCCTATCGGCCTTGATCTTACGCGCCGCCTGGGCATAAGTGCTGCCCTGGGGGATGTCCAGGTTCTGGCAATAGGACGCAGGTAGAACGTCTGTGGAATTCCACAATTTCCCCAGCAGATAATCTACTGGGTGCTTCTCCCCGTCGATCTCTACCCAGTCTGGCGCGTCATCCTCGTCTAGCCATTCTTGGAAGGCGTCACGCAGATAACCCGGCGCATGGCCGCCTCGTGATGGATTGTATCGACGCCTGGGTCGGGGGGCAAGGTCTGGCTCCGTCTCGAACAGGTCGCCAGTGGAAATGCTCATGCCCTGAGAGCGGAAGAAGGCAACCAGCCTCTCAAGCGTGTCTAGGTCCACCCGGCGCTGACTGTTGGATGCCAGCGAGTAGAGCGTATTGGAGTTAATCTTGGCGGCGCGCCCAACCTCCAACCAACTGATAGTTTTTCCGCGCTGCGCCTGTAGGTCCAATCGGAGTTGGTTTATTCTGAAAGTCACGCGCACACCTCCTGGTTGTTCTGTCACGATTGCCCCCTTTTGTGGGCTTACCACCATTGTACCACAAATTAACTAAGATGTCAATCAAATTCATGCCGAAATCGCTTGACATTCACTAACATATATGGTATAATATCCTTACAAGTTGATTATACCACAGGCAATAAAGAAAGCAGGCGGTGCGCTAACACCCCTGCTCTGGCCGAAGGGGTTAGAGGCCCCAACGACAATGGAAAATTCTACACTCGCTACCCGTATTGAGCAACTCAAGACCATCCGCCCCGATCTCGCCAACCGTGCCTCCCGCGCCGTCGAAATCCTCAACCAGCATCTCGCCAACCCCGCCGCCGGTATCATCAAGGCCCGCATCGCCGCCGATGGCAAAGTCGTCTACACAGTCAAGGGCCACTATCAGACGACGTACAACACCTGTGGTTGCCCTGACGCGACGGACCCGCGCCGACTGGGTATCTGCAAGCACCAAATCGCAGTCCGCGCCCTGGAAGCCTTGATTGAACACAAGCATGGGGAGGCCGTCAGCACGACGGCCCCGCGTGTTTCTTTTGGCCCCGCGTGGACTGAGCAGACATGGGTCGCCGGTGAGGAGTGGCAACCCACCGGTGGTTGGCTGAGTGACCAACCTCGGAAGCGCATTGAGCGTGTCGAGGAAGTCTAGATTTTATCCACACCCACGGCTGGCAGCGTGGGCTATGCTTTCCGCCGGTGTTCTGACCACCGGCGGAAAGTTTTCTCTTAAAGGGGCATACGATGGCGACACAAATCAATACTCACCCACAGCACACCATCACACCGACGGCGACCCATAGCGAAGCGCCTGCGAGCTGTACCGTTAAGGTCATCAGCCCCGCGGGCTATGAATACCTCTTGACCATGCGCAGCACAAAGGTAAGCGACGTTCTCAGCCAGGCCGCGACGCTGGAGTCTTGGCTCACTGCCCACAACTGGACACCCGCCCCGACGCGCCAGGCCAGCCAGGGCAACCGCGAAAGTCACGCCGGCGGGAGTTCTGACGCGCCGACCTGCCCAACGCACAATCGACCGATGAAGCAAGGTCAACGCGGTTGGTTTTGCCCTGAGAAGATCGCCCCCGACGACGGGACCGGGAAGCCGGTTTACTGCAAGCAGACTATCAAGTAAGGAGACATAATCATGCTGTACGTTTCGCCCTCGATGCTGGACATCTTCGACTCCGCCTTTCAGGACGGCGCGGATTGGGCCAACAGCCACGCGCCCCAGGAGTTGGCCGCACTACCCGACGAGGCCCGCGAACTGCTAGACCTGGGGCTTTCCACCGGCGCGGTTGCGGATCGCGGTCAATACCTTGAAGCCTGGCGTGCCGGCGTCCTGGCGAAGTGGGCGAGGTTGACACCCTGAGAGACAATAGGGGAGGGACAAGCTATACCCCTCTCCTATTACCGAGGCAATTACACGAACTTAAAAGTTTATGGATAAGGGGGATTCATGGCCCGAAAACCAACCCAGCCAGCCGTCGAGCAGCCCACGCGGGCCGCTTTCTATATGCGTCGATCCACCGAGGAACAAGCCGCAGGCTACGGGCTGGACGCCCAGCGGTCCAAGTGCGACGCCATGCTGATCTTAAAAGACGGTTGGACCTTTGCAGGTGAGTATACCGACGATGGCATATCAGGCACAAAGGACGAAAAAAAACGCCCCGCCCTGGCCCGCCTAATGGCCGACATCGAGGCGGGCAGCATTGACGCCGTGATACTGCCCGCCCTCGACCGTCTCGGCAGGTCGGTCACGTTAACCCTACGCCTTGTCAGTGAGATTACAGACTATGGCGTAGCCCTGGTGAGTTGCAAAGAGACGCTGGACACGACCACGCCCGCCGGTCGGCTGATGCTAACTATCTTTGCAGCAATGGCAGAATGGGAACGGGACACGATCACCGAGCGCATGACCGCAGGGCGCAACGAACGCGGGAAGCGCGACGGCGAGCGAGGCGGGCGGATCCCGGTCGGCTACGTTCGGACGGCCGAGGGTGTGGCCGTTGACCCTGACGGCGCGGCCCTAGTTCGCCGCATCTTCGAGCTACGCCCAGGTCGAACCCTACTCCAAGTCGCCGACACCCTCACCGCCGAAGGTCGGCGCCCGACGCGCCAGGGGCGCCAGTGGTACCCGTCGAGCGTCGCGGTCATTCTGCAGAACGCCGATGCCTATCGCGGGCTACCTCGCGCCGATAGTGCCGTCTGTTGGCCCGCTATCTTGAATTAGAATGTCTAGTTTACTATTCAGTGTCCATTGCGCTAGATCGGGATAGGAAAAGCCCCTATAGCATTGGCTGAAGCCTTAGCTAAGGGGCTTGGTAGGGGCATTCAGATAGTGGTTAATTACACTGCTGAATACCATAGCGGATATTGTTGTGCAAAATCACGAAAGCGGGCCAATGATAGACGACGAAACCGGTGATAGGGGCCGTAATAGCACCAATCATGAGGCCCATGCTGGTCCATGAAGCTGTTGCCCACCCGATGATACCAATCTTCTTGGGGGAGAAGATAAGGATGCCGCCAGGTGGAGTGTCATCCTTATGCTCGTCATTCTCAATTGTCGCTTGCATGTCCTCAAAGCTTTTGAGGATACCTTCACTTTCGCTGAACAGTTCCTTGATAAAGCCGTCAGCGATGGACTCGTTGCGCTTTTGACTGGTCATTCGTCTCCTCACTTTGAGGCGACGAGGAGGTAACTATGCGAGCATCTTGACGGGAAGACGGATTGTTTTCTCCTCGTCGCGCCCTTGGATAATAAGGGTCACATCGGGGTCCGTCTCCAGATTCTTCAAGACGATTAGCCAGACTTTAAGCGCCGCACGGAGTTCATCCACCACTGACGAATTTCGCTGTTCAACGAACTTAACTAACTCGTTGTACAGAGGATCGGGCAGTGTTACATGGAGTCTCTTAGCGTTATTTTGACTTGCTACCTTAGGCATAGTCCACCTCCTTTCGTGTTGCCTTTGAGAAGCCGCAGCGTAGGACCCACCCGGTCAGGCACATCTATGTCAGAAGTCAGGCTCGTGTAGGAGTGAGTGTTAGGGTGGCCGGTGCAGTTGTAGTCGCCGTTTATAGCATGATCCTTTCTCTGATCCAGCGAGACGAGCACTGTCCACTGAATGATGTAGCCATGAAGCAACCGGGCGAGGTGTGATACCAAAAGTGCCTAAAGAGTTCCAGATAGGGAGTTACCCAAGTGACAGCAACTATCAATAGGGTAACGTACGCCAGATAAAACAGCGCCCAATTTAACTCTCGGCGACATCAGGTAGCAGACACAGCGACTCCTCCTTTCTTTCAGTATCAATCTATCCAAGAGGTGACGAATAGAGCAGGCGGCAACACGCCCACGCTATGGGCATATTATAGCCCACGCTATGGGCATATTATAGCCCACGCTATGAGCATATTATAGCCCATAATATGGGCCTTGTCAATCCCATAGAGGATGATTTTAATATGAAATTTGGTATTTCTATTCACTTTGGGCAGCGTCCCCGAGCGCGAGTTATAAGACGCTGATAATAGACATAAGGGCGCCCTAATGAACTTTGACGAGCCAATTCGGTAAGCAGACCCTAAAGGTCTCCGAGACCTTTAGGGTCTCAGCCGCAATGCGTATACCGATTTCGGTCGTCAAACCTCATTAGCCGCACCTTTAGCCTGGACAGCCAGCCCGCTAGCCTCAGTCTGGATACCGCCGTGGTAAACAACGGTAACTACAACCCCTACAGCGGCCTCCTACGGCTGGCTGGTCAGGTGGGTGATGCCGTGGCCGTGCGCGCAGTTGACGTGAGTCAGTCCACATCGACCACCTTTATGTTTGAGCCAGTGACGACAGCCGAGGATATCGCCGTATTTGAGTGTGCCCTGGATGAGGCCGTGTATGCGCTGTGTGACAGTCCGTGGACGGTCGAGGACGTGAGCAATGGCGAGCATACGGTCAAGGTCCGCGCCATCAATGACCACGGCGGCCAGGACCCAGCGCCGGCCACCTTTAGCTGGACCGTGCGCGTGACCGCGTTGGAGACCCTCATCACGGATGCCCCCAGCCAGTCCAGCCCAAGCGCTACGCGCTTATGACGGAAAAGACACATACCTTCCTGGTCCGCGCCCACGACGCTAGCGGGCAACACGGCGCGGCTAGCCGCTACACCTGGCGGGTGGCGAATGCACCGCCCCTCGTCGGCGATATAGCCGTCACGCTCCAGCGGAATACAACGGTGACGATTATCCTGGGGGCCACCGACCCAGATGCGGTGCGCTTTGAGTTGGTCAGTCTGCCGCAACATGGCGCGCTAATTGGCCTACGGCCCTATCTGGTATATCAACCGGACACTGATTTCCTGGGAATGGATAGCTTCCAGTACCGCGTCAACGATGGTGAGAGTATCTCCGACGTGGCGACGGTGACGATCACCGTCAACGACGAGGACCCGTTCCCGCCCGGCTGCGCCTATCTCCGCAACGCGGCAGATGTCACAGCACAGGGCGAGCACACGCTATATGTCGCCCGCCGGGCGATCCAGGGGGGTGGCGAGGCATTTGAGAACCGCATCTTTAAGATTGATACGACGCCACCGACGCTAACCTGTAGCGTCACGCCCAACGTCATCTGGCCCGCCAATGGCGAGTTTGTGACAGTCAATGCCACCGTCAACCTGAGCGCCGCCGTGTCTGGCCCGGCGAGCTTTACTCTGGTAGCGGTGACGAGTAGCGATCCGAGCCGCGCAGAAAACGTGCAAGGCTGGACGATAGGGACGCCGGATGTGGTGGGCCAGGTCCGCGCCGCGCCGCCTGGCCGTGGTATCCGCCAGGTTTACACACTGACGTATCGCGGGGAGGATGTGGCCGGTAACGCAGCGTTGTGCAGCGCGCAGGTGACCGTCACACGCTAAAAGATTTGACAACAGGCTAGCCCAGTGTTACAGTCGGGGCAGTCTTTGATACTGGAAAGGACTGCGCCATGCTTGTCAATGCACACAACTCTGTGACGGTGGCTGGCTACACCTTAACTGTTGGGGAGCGGATGCACCTGCCCACGCTGACCGGGCCGCCCGCCAATCCCTATCTGCATCGCCTACCCAACGGCGTGCTTGTAACCCACAGCCATGCCTGCGACTTTGAGAGTTTTCAATCGACCACGGGCGGGCAGACGTGGGCCAATCTACCGTGGGGGATCGGCTGCTCGGTGGTAAATTGTTGCGATGGTGGCGTATTTGCCATGGACTTTCGAACGTATCCCGCGGAGGGGGACACGCCGGGCGTGTTTGATGCGCGGGGCCGCTGGGTTCTGCCGGACTACAATAACCCTGGCAACCCGCTGCATGTCAAAGCCCATATCCCCGGCGCTATACCGACGATTGACGACACGGGCCGCTATGGCGGTGGCCCCGCCTTCTGGCGGTCGATTGTCGAGTTTGACGACGGCACCCTGCTCGCCAGCGGCTATGGTAACTTTGAGGACAATGACGCGACGCCGTTTGGCTATCCCGCCGAGTGGGGCATGCGGCGTTTTGTGTCGTTTGTGACCGAGTCGCATGATCGGGGGCGGACCTGGCATTTGCGTAGCATTATGGCGAGCGACCGTAGCACTGGGCAGGAAGGTTTCTGCGAGCCAGTGATGATCCATTTGGGGGGTGGCGAATTGTTGGCGGTCATCCGCACCGGGCGGTCGTCGCCGTTGTATCAGGTCCGCTCGCTGGATTATGGCTATACCTGGAGCCAGCCCGCGTCGCTGCACGTACCAGGCGTCGATCCCAGTCTGATACAACTCGCCGATGGCACGGTCGTGCTGGGCTGGGGCACCCGCATCCCGGATGCGCCGTGGGACAAGGCCAATATTGACGATTACCAAACCCGTTATGTGGAGGGCCAGGGCGACCCGCCCCTGGTGCGGGGTGGCTATATCGCCCTCAGCCGCGATGGTGGGCGCACGTATAGCGCGCCGGTCATGCTGGACAACGGCGTCGGTCAGAGCTACACCGCTCTGGTGGAGACCACGCCCGGTGAGATTCTGTTCGCCATCCGCCACAACTGGCGCAAATATACGCCGGGGGACTGGTTGACGGGCGACGGACGCACGTATATTTATCCCGTTAGCTTCAAACCCGCCATCCCGTAAAGCCGGGTGTCAGTCCACTATAACCGAGCGGCCCTTGGATATGACTGATTTGTCATACTGGAGGCCGCTTATGATTGTCTAGAAAAATCAGTCGTTATTCCTGGGGCGTCAGGGCAGTCGCTGGTCCAAGTGGCCCCATGGCAAGGGCTGGATTAGCCATGTAGGTCTGGAAGGCTTGGACCAGGGGCGTGGTCTGCCAGCGTGACCCTTGCGTAGCGTCGGTAAGCGAGTACATCCCAAGTTCTAACTGATACGCCTCATGAACTTTGACGAGCCAATTCGGTAAGCAGACCCTAAAGGTCGTCAAACCTCATTAGGGGAAATGCAGCCGCGACCTAACGAAGGCGGGATGAGGGACGACCTAAATCAACGGCGCGGGGCAGGTTGTCAAAGAGCGCATCGACCTGTTTGCTGACCTGTGAACCGCGCCGTTGGCTTTCCTCTACTGCCACTCGACCGGGCGCGGTAAATTGTCGAATACGTTTTCCGTCTTGTGGGTAAATTTACCCACAAATCGCAATGCCTCCTCTCGTATATCGGCTCCGCGTTCGCGGTTGACTTCGACGGCGTGCATTCGTCCTAATAGCGTCTTGACCCTATCAACCGGCGTCACGGCTGTCCTGGCGTATTCATCATCCTCTATCAGTTCCGCGTCTACCATATCCACAATTGCCTCAACCTGTTCAACGGCTGACAGGTCGTCGCGCTGTAGGTTTTCAGCGGCGCATAGACGGCGGGCCTGGGCGGCGCGGCGCATCAATGACCGCCGTCTATGCGCCGATGGCGAGCCGCGAAACTCATAGACGCACCGGCGATTATGGCCCGCGTCATTGAGGCGCCGCGCCGCGACGTTTGCCGCCGCCGTTGGGGTTGATGTGGATAGAGTGATTTCGCCAATTGGCGAAAT